>Ga0196962_10000015_pt1 | contig 301909 bp, 271 predicted proteins | sample S3v_20metaG_FD_183186 | JGI IMG/M metagenome (GOLD analysis project Ga0196962, IMG submission 183186) | Soil microbial communities from Anza Borrego desert, Southern California, United States - S3+v_20 | ecosystem: Environmental > Terrestrial > Soil > Desert | place: USA: California...
ACGTGACTTTTTCATCCTGAGAGACCTCCTGCGGAGGCTCTCACATAATCCCCGCGGAAGGTCTATCCTGCGAACAGTCACTCAGTTACAATATGCACGCCGGCGCTACTTTGGGCGAAACTTAGGTGAACCAAGAACCCGGCGGCAACAGTCTACTTGGCTCTAGCCTAAGGCCGCACGGCTGCGCGGCTGGCGTTCAAGGATGCGTCCTATCAGGCCCTGGGAGAATTCGGCCAGCTCGCCCATCACCGCGGCGGCGGTGTCCCTCGCTGAGACGGCAAAGTCTTGGGGCGAGAGGCGCTGCGCCAAGCGCAGTAGCTTGGATGCGGCCCCGGAAAAATCTTTCCCCAGCCGGTTGCTGCAAGGGCCGCAGTGCGCCCGCAGCTCTGCGTTAAGATAGACGCGGGGCTCATCGCTCAAAGCCTTCGCGCAGTCCGCGCAGGCGCGAAGGTCCGGCAGAAAACCGCCAAGCTTGAGCGTCCATACTTCGAAATACCTGACGAGCGCTTGCAGGTCCTCGGGAGCGTTCGCCAGAGCCTCCACCACCGCCCGCACCATTCTGAAAAGTTTTTCGTTCGGCTCCTGCGGCGGCGCGAACTCCATCACCAACTCACTCATGTATGCCAAAGCCGCAACAGACTCGCTGCTACCAGCCAAGCCGAAAAATGAGCGTATGATCTCCACCTGCCGCAGCGAGGCCAACTCACGCCCTTCCTTCTCGTAATAGCTCAGGTCGATAATCGTAAACGGCTCCAGGCCGGCGCCGAATCTACTCTTCAGCCGCCTGGCCCCACGCGCCACAGCCCTGACCACACCCGCCTGCCGAGTCAGACAGACCATGATCTTATCTGCCTCGGCCAGGTTGTACGTGCGTAGGACTATGCCCTCTGTCTCGATTAATCCCACTGAATTAATCCCACTGATTTATTTATTAGGATGTTGAGCGATACCGCCAGCTAGACGTTATCGGACTCTGGCGACGGTCAGAACGGGAGAAAATATAGGAGCCACGCGAGAGCCAGGCCGATGCCCATGAATTCCGCAAAAACCTTCAAGCCGTAGAGGAGCCGTTCACGTAAATTGTCCCTCGCCACGACCCCGAAGACCAAAGCCACCATCAACGCAAACAGCAGCATCACCAGAAAATGGATCAAGGCTTCCTCCCCGCGGCTATGTCGAAGGCGTCCAGCATCGCCAGATAATTCAGCAGTCCAGCCACCAGCAAAAACGTGTTGCCGTATTCAAAAGTCGCAAGCCGTGCGTATTCCGCCGCGTCAGAAAAACCTGTGTTGCCCGCCCAGCACAAAAGGTATAGCACCCCGGTCCCCAGGTTGGCGATCATAGGCGGCAATTGCAATAACTGCGAAGAGCCTTCGCCGCCCCCGCCCAGGCCGAACAGGTGCCCGCCGAATAAGAGCCCTAGGCTGAACATCCCGCAAACCGCCGCCGCAATCACCAGCCCGCGCACCCACCTGCCTTGCAGGAAATGGCCCGCCCCTGGCACGGCCCACGCGGCGACGCCCATCCACCAGGCGCTCGCGGGCGCTTTCGCCTGCGCCCCCGTCAAACCCCTTCCCTCTTTAGCCGCCAATTGCTTCCTCCAGCGCCGAAATTTTTCAGCCCCTGCCCGTATAGCCCTCGCGCGCAGCGACCTCGTAGTCCCCGTTCAACACCAGCACGCGTACGCGCCTGTACTCCCCCGCGCCCGCGCGCGGCTGAGGTTTATACGTGATTATATACTGCGTGCGCAGCTCCTCCGCTATGGCCTCATAGGCGGGCACCAAATCTTCGTCCTTGAGCGGGAAGAAGACCCTGCCCCCTGTGCGCGCGGCCAGGCCCTCCAGGAGCTTCTCGGATTCGTCGATCATGGCCAGATAGCGCGCGACATCGCGCGGGTCGTAGCCGCTGAACATCTTGCTAATTTTCGACTTGCCGGCCTTCTTCTCCAACTCCGTGCGCAAACTCGCCGTCAGACTCACTACGTAAACGCCTGCGTCAACACGCCTGACTGCGTTCAGCGCGTCCGCGAAACTGGCGCGCTGCATCTCCGCGGTGTCCAAGCCGTCCGTCAGCAGTATGATTATGCGGCGGCCTTCGACTTTACTCAACTGCTCACGCGCAGCCAGGTACAGCCCGTCGTAAAAGGTCGTGCGCAGGCCCGGATGGTAGCGCCAGTCCAGAGACTTTTCGAGCGCGGTCAAGCTCGTCGCGGGCGTCCAATCCTGCAACAGCTCCACCTTGTCCGCGAACTGCACCACGCAAACTTTATCTTCCGCGAGCAGCCCCTGTATGAAGCGCTTGCCCGCCTCGCGTATGAAACGCATCTGGCTGAACACGCTGCCCGAAGCGTCCAGCAAAAGGACTATGTTGGCGGGGACGCGCCGGCGGTTGAAGCTGGTGATCTCCTGGCGGACGCCGTTGTCGAAGACTACGAACTTTTCCTGCCCCAGCCCGCCCACGGGCGCGCCTGCCAGGTCCCTGACAGAGACAGGCAACAGAATCTCCTCCGTCTTGATGCGCACCACGTCGTCGTCCGGCGCATCCGCGGGCTCCAGAATCCTGCGCCCGCTCTGCCCGCGCACATTCAATCCCGCCTGCAAACAGAAGAACAGGACCAACAACCCTAAGACGCGCGCCAAGGAGCGCACAGCCCGCAGGCACGCCCCTCCTGCGGGAATCTTCAAGTCCTGTCCAAAGCTAAAGCCCATAAAACGCTTCTCAGATGCGCCCGGAGCCCGAGCAGTCACTTCCCCACCCTCAAAGAATTTTGTCCCGCAACAAGCGCCCCCAGGCTTCGCCGCGGGAACAAATTGCTACATAAAAAGATTACAGGGGCGTAGATGTCCCCTCTTTTCTTTCAGAATGTCCCTGAAGTATTAGCTCTTAAACGTTGACATCAAAGAGACGGCCCCGAGACTCTTGTAGTACCCGCCCCGCGCGCACGGGCGGCACAGGGGCTCGCCGTAGGCCCCCTTTGCTTCGCGCCCGTCGTTGACCCCCTCGCCGCATTTAGCGCAGGTGACGCGCGCGCGCGGCCGGCCCGGCGCATCCATCTCCCCGTACTCCACAGAGACCCGCTCTGCCCTGAACAACTCCGCCTCTTCGGCCTCCCTGTAGGCGTGGAATTGCCTCTCCTTTTTGCTCTCGATCTGCGGGTAGCGTTTGTCCGCCAGGGCGCGCGACTCGTCCAGGGCGACGACGCGCACGGCCTGCCCCGTCTCCGTGTTGAAAAACGTCGCAGCCACCTTACCGTAATCGAAATACTTCAGACTGCGCCGGCCGAGCCTGACTCCCGTAACGGCCCCTACGGCGTCCGCCATGCAGCGGTCTATCTCCACCCAGACGATCAGCTTCTTGCGGTCCGCCCCGCGCGGGTCTTCGATTCCCAGGAGCCTGCAACCCAAAAGCGCCATGCGCACCCCCAGGAGCTGCCCCGCGCACAAATGGCCGTGCAAACGCCCGCACTCTTCAAGTAGTTCGTCCAGTGACTCCTTCAAAAACGCCTCCTCAGTAAAGCAGGAACGGCTCACGTAGTTCTTTAAACTTTTCCAGCCCCGCGGCCCAGGAGTCCGCTATGCTTTCAATTGAATCGCCGCGCTCAATCGCCTCGCGTAGCTTGTCCGTGCCCGCGATCACGTCGAAGGGATTCTTATCGTAAACGTACTCGTAGGGCGGCTCCTTCCAGCGGAACTGGTCCTTGTACATGTCATGTGCCACTTTAATTGTCGCCACGCCGACAATCACCGGCTCGAAAACATTCCTGTCCGTGACGTGTATCTGCACGCCGCCGCAGGTCACGCGCGCGTGCTTCTGGAAAGTCGGCTGGAAGCCGCAGGCGCGGAAGTAGACCCCTTGAAAGTTCAGCCCGTTCAATTGCCGCGCGTACTCTTCAGGCTCTATGTAAGGCGCTCCGACCAACTCGAAGGGCTTCGTCGTCCCGCGCCCCTCGGACAACTGCGTCCCCTCCACGTGGACCGTCCCCGGAAAGACCGTCGCCGAATCCAGCGTAGGCATGTTCGGCGACGGCATCACCCAGGGGGCGTCCGTCTCGTCCAGCCACAACCCGCGCGACCACCCGTCCGTCGTGACGATCTCCAGTTCACAGCCTATGCCGAAATGCTCGTTGAACAGGCGCGCCAGCTCGCACACCGTCATCCCGTGGCGCGTCGCAATCGGAAATTGGCCCACGAAAGAGGCGAACTCCGGCTCCAGCACCGCGCCCGCCACCTGCTCGCCGTTGATAGGGTTCGGGCGGTCGCAGACGATCACGCGCTTGCCCAGGCGCTTGGCGACTCGCATGCAGTTAGCCAGCGTGTAGACGAAGGTGTATATGCGGCAGCCCACGTCCTGCATGTCGAAGACGAGCGCGTCGACACGCGACAGCATCTCCTCCGTGGGCTCACGCGTCTCCGAGTAGAGCGAGTAGACTGGCAGCCCGGTCTGTCGGTCCAGCCCGTGCTCAGTCTCGATCATGTTGTCCTGCACGTCGCCCCGTATACCGTGCTGCGGGCCGAAGAGCGCAGTCAACTCTATCTCAGCGTGCTCGTGAAAAAGGTCCGCCGCGTGCCTGAAACTATGGTCGACGGAGGACTGGTTGCAGATCAGGCCGACGCGCGCGCCCTTCAGCCGCTCCCCAGCCTCCTTTAACAATTTTTCCAGGCCCAGCGTCACCGCCCGCACGCCTTTGCCGCTATCGCGCGACGCGCCCCGTCCGGTTTGAGCGTAAGCAAGACTCATCGTCTAATTCCCCCGATTCTTTTTTAACCAGAAATCTGAAAACAGGCGTTATCGGACTCCGGTGGCCCAATTTTCCGTTCACCTTTTCTCCAAATCGACTTCCCGCTCCTGCGCCGCCATCGCGTAAGTGCGCGCGGCCTCCACGAAGCTGCCGAAGATGGCCTGCGAGAAATCGTCTTGGCGCCAGCCCATCTCCGGGTGCCACTGCACGCCGAGCGCGAAGCGGTCGCCGCGCGGGTCTTCCACGGCCTCCACCAACCCGTCCGCGGTCCAGGCCGTCGCCACCAGTTCCCTGCCCAGCGTCTCAATCGCCTGGTGGTGGTGGCTGTTGACCGGCGCGGCGTCCACCCCCGCCAGCCTCGATAAAAGACTCCCCTCCACTACTCGCACGCGGTGCGAGCGGCGTGCCCGCGGCGCGCCCTGCTGGTGCTTGATGGCCCCAGGCAGCTCCGTCCGTATGTCCTGTATGAGCGTCCCGCCGCGCGCGACGTTGAGCGCCTGCATCCCGAAACAGATCGCCAGGAGCGGCAGGCCCAGCCGCTCCACCTCTTCGAGCACGAGCAGGTCCGTCTCGTCCTTGATGGGGTGCACGCTGCCCAGGCCCCAGTGAGGCTCGCGCCCGTACCTCAAAGGGTCCACGTCGGAATCGCTCCCAGGCAGTAGTATCCCGTCGAGCCCCCTTACGACCGCGCTCAGATACTCCCTGCGCGGTATGAGACTGATGTGCACGGGCAACCCGCCCGCAGCCTCCACCGCCTCGCTGTAATCGCGCCCCAGGTAGAAGCGGTCAGTCTCCAACTCTATGCGCATAGTGATCCCTATGCGCGGCCTCTCGCCTGCCATCAGAGCTTTCCTTTCATCAACCTTTATGAAACTCCTTCGCGCCCGCCGCACATCATAACCCAAAACCTCCCCGAAGCTCACAGCCTTCTGACGGCGCGCGTTTCACACGTCTTTCGTACCGCCGCTTGACTACGCCCGCCCGGTCTTCCTATAGTTCTTCGCTACTGAAGATGAACAAAGAAGCATCAAAGGTGCGCAGCACGACCGTGCTGCACGTGCGCCGCGGCGGGCACGTCGCGCTCGCGGGCGACGGCCAGGTCACACTCGGCGAGACCGTCATGAAGAGCGGCGCGCGCAAGGTGCGCCGCCTCTACAACGACCGCATACTGGCGGGCTTCGCCGGCGCGACCGCCGACGCCTTCTCGCTCCTGACAAGGTTCGAAGGCAAGCTCGAACAGTACCACGGCAACCTTGAGCGCGCGGCCATAGAACTCAGCAAGGACTGGCGCACGGACAAAATCCTGCGCCACCTGGAGGCGCTGCTCGTCGTCGCGGACGAAAAGAGCTCTTTCCTGCTCTCCGGCAACGGCGACGTGATCGCGCCCGACGACGGCGTGCTCGCCATAGGCTCCGGCGGCTCCTACGCCTTGGCGGCCGCACGCGCCCTGGTCGAGCACACGGACATGTCCGCGCGCGACATAGCCGTCAACGCCCTGCGCATCGCCGGCGAAATTTGCATCTACTCGAACACGAACATCATCGTCGAAGAACTTTGAAAGCAGAGTACAGAATTCAGGAGTCAGGAGTCGGAAGGAAAGAAAAATCGAAGAACGATTGCCGCCTCTCCTTTTGACTTCCGTATTCCGACTCCTGACTCTTAAACAAAAATGGTTATCTACCTCTCAGGCGAAGTTGACGAGGAGGCGCGGCTCGACGAGATGACGCCGCGGCAGATCGTCGCGGAATTGGACAAGCACGTCGTGGGCCAGCGCAACGCCAAGCGCGCCGTCGCCATCGCGCTCCGTAACCGCGTGCGCCGCCAGAAGCTCCCGCCCGAAATGGCCGTGGACGTGATGCCCAAGAACATCATCATGATCGGCTCGACCGGCGTCGGCAAGACGGAAATCGCGCGCCGCCTGGCGCGCATGTCCAACTCGCCCTTCCTCAAAGTCGAAGCCTCCAAGTTCACAGAGGTCGGCTACGTCGGCCGCGACGTGGAGAGCATGATCCGCGACCTCACGGAGATCGCCGTCGAGATGACGCGCGAGGAGAAGGTCGAGGAGATCGCCGAGAAGGCCGAGCTGAACGTCGAGGAGCGAATCCTGGACCTGCTGCTGCCGCCGCCGAAATCCGCCCTCTCCTCTAACTACTTCGACTTCGAAGCGCAGTCCGAGGAGGAGGCCGCGGCCGCAGAGACCACGGAGCGCGACGACAATTTCCAGCGCACGCGCGAAAAACTACGTTCGCAGCTGCGCTCGGGCAAGCTCGACAACCGGCTGGTCGAGATCGAGGTCCGCGAAAAGAGCTTCCCGACGATAGAGCTGGCCGGGCCGCAGGGCGTCGAGGAGATGGGCATCAACATGAAGGACATGCTCGGCAGCATGTTCCAGGGGCGCACCAAGCGGCGCAAGATGCGCGTGGACGAGGCCATGGAGTACCTGATGCAGGAGGAGGAGGAGCGCCTCATAGACATGGACCAGGTCGCGCGCGCCGCGCTCGAACGCGTCGAATCCTCCGGCATCATCTTCCTGGACGAGATAGACAAGATCGCCGGGCGCGAGGCCGGCACAGGCCCGGACGTTTCGCGCGAGGGCGTGCAGCGCGACATCCTCCCCATCGTCGAAGGCACGACCGTCAACACGCGCTACGGCATGGTCCGTACGGACCACATCCTCTTCATCGCCGCGGGGGCCTTCCACGTCTCCAAGCCCTCGGACCTGATTCCAGAGCTTCAGGGGCGCTTCCCCATCCGCGTCGAGCTTGAGTCGCTGACCATCGACGACTTCAAACGCATCCTGACCGAGCCGAAGAACGCGCTCATCAAACAGTACCGCGCGCTGATGGAGACCGAAGGCGTCGAGCTTGAGTTCACGGAGGACGCCATCGAGTCAATCGCCAACTTCGCCGCGCGCGTCAACGAGCAGACGGAGAACATAGGCGCACGCCGCCTGCACACGATCATGGAAAAACTGCTCGACGAAATCAGCTTCGAGGGCCCGGACCTTGAGCCCAAGAACCAGCACATAGACGCCGCCTACGTCTCGCGCATGCTCGCCGAGACTGTCAAGGACCAGGACCTCAGCCGCTACATCCTATAAGAAAGGCTAAAGACTAAAGGTAAAAGGCGAAAAGTGAGGCGTAAACCACTGTCCAGCAAAAAGGCTCTGACTCTTACTTTTGCCCTTTGCCTTCTACTTTTTGCCTTCGCCTGCGGTAAGCGCCGGCCCCCGCAGCCGCCCGTCGAGCGCGTGCCGCAGCGCACGGAGTTGCTTTCGGGGGCGCAGCGCGGCAACCAGGTGATCCTGAGTTGGCCCGCCCCGCGGCGCAACGCCCCCGACGATAGCGTCCAGAGCATCCGGCGGATTGATGTCTACCGCCTGGCCGAAAACCCTTCCGCGCCCCTGGCGCTGACGGAGGATGAGTTCGCCGCGCGCTCCACGCTCATAGGCTCAATTAACTACGAAACCATGCGCAACGCGGGCGACGCTCTCGTCTACGTGGACACGCTTGAGCTGGCGGGCCAGCCCACGCGCCTGCGCTACAGCGTGCGTTACGTCAACGCCGCCGGGCAGCGCGCGGCCTTCTCCAACTTCCTGTTGGTCGAGCCCGCGGCCAAAATCGCAGAACCGCCGACGCTCACAGGGAGCGAGTTGAGCGCCAACGCCGTGACGCTCGTGTGGGACGCGCCTGCGTCAAACATTGACGGCTCGACTCCCGTGAATCTTCTGGGCTATAACGTCTACCGCGTCGAGAAATCACAGACGGAGGTCGGGCAGACGCCTATAAATGCGACGCTCGTGACCGGGACGCGTTACAACGACCAGACCTTCCGCTTCGGCGAAGAGTATAACTACGTGGTCCGCTCCGTCTCGCTCGGCACGGGCGGCGCACAGGTCGAGAGCTTGAACTCCAACGCACTCGCGGTCACACCCGTTGACAGGTTCGAGCCCTCGGCCCCGGGCAGGCTCTCCATCGCGCCCGCCCCAGGCCGACTGGCCCTCTTCTTCCCGGCAAACCCCGAGCGCGATGTCGCAGGCTACCTGATTTACCGCTCGACCGATCCCGCGTTGCCCAAAGACCAGTGGACTAAGCTGACGCAGAATCTTCTGACGCGAACGACGCTCACGGACGAGGCTGTCGAATCCGGCAAAAGGTACTATTATTATGTCGTCGCGGTGGACGCCGCCGGAAATGTCAGCGCCCCGTCGGACGTGGAGTCTGAAACAGTGCCATGAAACTCTGTCGCTTCAAACATCAAACGCTCCCGGAGCCGCATTACGGCATCGTCGAAGACGACTCGGTCCGGCCGCTCATTGACGCGGACGCCTTCGGCACACGCCCCCGCGCGCACTCCAACCGAATCCCCCTCTCAGAGGTCACGCTGCTGGCTCCCGTCACACCCTCCAAGATAGTCTGCGTCGGGCGCAACTACGTGGAGCACGCGGCGGAATTGGGGAACCCCATGCCCTCCGAGCCCCTCCTGTTCCTGAAAGCCCCGTCAGCCGTCATCGCCTCCGGCGAAGTCATCCGACTCCCTGCCGAGTCAGTTCAAGTAGAACATGAAGGAGAACTCGGGGTCGTTATCGGACGCTCGGCATCTAAACTCTCTGAGAAGCAGGACCCTTTGAGTTATGTACTGGGCTACACGTGCGTCAACGACGTGACGGCGCGCGACCTGCAACGAAAGGACGTTCAATTCACGCGCGCCAAGTCCTTCGACACTTTCTGCCCGGTCGGCCCCTTTATCGCGACGGACATCAACCCCGCGGACGTGATTGTCACCACGCGCGTCAACGGCGTGGTCAGGCAGAGCGGACGCACTTCGGCCATGGCCTTTTCTGTGGCACATCTACTGCGCTACATTTCGGGCATCATGACCCTGCTCCCTGGCGACCTGATTGTCACGGGGACCCCCGCTGGCGTCTCACGCCTCTCTGACGGGGACGTTGTCGAAGTCGAGGTCGAGGGCGTGGGAGTTCTGAGTAATCCCGTAATCGGCATTCCCGAAACTGCTGCCGAAAGATAACCGGCACCTGTCAGTTTTTAAGGAGACTGGAGATGAAATTCTTTATAGACACGGCGAATCTGAAGGAAATTCGCGAGGCCGCGGAAATGGGCTTAATTGACGGGGTCACCACCAACCCTTCCCTTGTAGCTAAGGAAGGAAACGTGGAGTTCCAGCAGCACATCGCGGCGATTTGCGAGGTAGTACAGGGCGATGTCTCCGTCGAAGTCACCAGCCTGGACACAGAGGGCATGCTGCGCGAGGGGCGCGAGTACGCGAAAATCGCCCCCAACGTCGTGGTCAAATGCCCTCTGACGATTGACGGCCTGAAGGCCACCAGACGACTGAACGACGAGGGCACGAAGGTCAACGTCACGCTCTGCTTCTCCGCCGCGCAGGCCATCCTGGCGGCCAAGGCCGGCGCATCCTACATCAGCCCTTTCCTCGGCCGCCTGGACGACGTGGGCCAGAACGGGCTCGAACTGCTTTCGGAGATAGTCGAAATCTACGGCAACTACGGCTGGAAGACGGAGGTCCTGGCGGCCAGCATACGCCACCCCATACACGTGGTCGAGGCCGCGCGCATGGGCGCGCACGTCGCCACACTCCCCTTCAAAGTCATAGAGCAGCTCGTCAGGCACCCGCTCACGGACAAGGGACTTGATCAGTTTCTGGCCGACTGGAAGAAGAGCGGGCGCTAATTCTTAATGGATAACTTTAGGTTTTGTCGCCGCGCCGACTTCTCACGTATTACGTGAGCCGCGGGGTTTGGAAGAACGCGCGACGCCGAAGGACAGCTTCGATGGCGACTGGCAAGAGGGCCGTCACAGTTCGGACCTACAAGTACGACGGGTCAGAGCATCGTCGCTGGCGCGCGCAAATCTCCAGACAGGAGGGTTCGCTGCTCGTCCTGGACGCGAAATTTGAGGAGGAGATAAGACACCCGCTCCTCGGGACGGTCGCCCCGGAGACCGTGAGCATAGAGTATTACTGGCTCGACCGCTGGTATAACGTCTTCCGCTTCGTGGAGCCCACGGGCGAGTTGCGCAACTTTTACTGTAACGTCAACGTGCCCCCGGTCCTTCAGAAAAATGTTTTAAGCTACATCGACCTCGACATGGACGTGCTGGTCGCGCCCGATTTTTCCTACAGCATACTGGACGAGGATGAATTCGCCGCCAACGCGGCCCGCTTTAACTACCCCGCGGAAGTTTTAATGAAATCTCGCGCGGCGCTGGAGGAGTTGATCGCACTCATCGAAGGGAGGGCCTTCCCTTTCAACGACCTCAAGTAAAACTTCAACTGCGGGACGGTTTGTCAATCTATATTATGACCTCAAAGAAAGAAGAGTTAGCCACGCCGACCAAACTGGAGCGCTTTAAGGAACGCGTACGCAACGCCGAATCGGGCGGCGGGCCTGCGCGCGTAGAGAAGCAGCACGCCTCCGGCAAGATGACCGCCCGCGAGCGCCTCGATTTCCTGCTGGACGAGGGGACGTTCGAGGAGTTCGATAAGCTGGTCGTCCACCGCTCGCGCGACTTCGGCCTGGACAAGCAGTTGTACCCCGGCGACGGAGTCGTCACCGGCCACGGCCTCGTAGACGGGCGCAGGGTCTTCGTCTTCGCGCAGGACTTCACGGTCTTCGGCGGTTCCCTCTCCGAGACCCACGCGGAGAAAATCTGCAAGGTGATGGACCTCGCGCTCAAGGTCGGCGCGCCCGTCGTCGGCCTGAACGACTCCGGCGGCGCGCGGATTCAGGAGGGGGTGGTCAGCCTGGGCGGCTACGCGGATATTTTCCTGCGCAACACGCTCGCGAGCGGCGTCGTCCCGCAGATCAGTTGCATCATGGGGCCCTGCGCTGGCGGTGCCGTCTACAGCCCCGCGATCACGGACTTCAACGTGATGGTGAAAGACACCTCGTACATGTTCATCACGGGGCCGGACGTCATCAAGACCGTGACGCACGAGGACGTGACGAAGGACGAGTTGGGCGGCGCGATGACCCACAACCGCGTCTCCGGCGTCGCACACTTCGTCGCGGACTCGGACGAGCACGCGCTCAGGATGGTGCGCGAACTGCTCTCCTTCATCCCGTCGAACAACATGGACGACCCGCCGGTCGCCCCATCCACGGACCCGCCCGACCGCGTCGAAGAGAGGCTCAACGCAATCGTCCCCGAATCGAGCAACCAGCCTTACGACATACGCGAGGTCATCAACGCCGTGGTGGACGAGGGCTATTTCTTCGAAGTCCACCAGCACTTCGCGCCGAACATCGTCGTGGGCTTCGCGCGCCTGGGCGGGCGCTCCGTAGGCATCGTCGCCAACCAGCCCGCTTACCTCGCAGGCGTCCTGGACATAGACGCCTCCGTCAAGGGCGCACGCTTCGTTCGCTTCTGCGACTGCTTCAACATCCCTCTTGTCACGTTCGAAGACGTGCCGGGCTTCCTGCCCGGAGTCTCGCAGGAGCACGGGGGCATCATCAGGCACGGCGCGAAACTGCTCTACGCCTTCGCCGAAGCCACCGTGCCGAAGGTGACCGTCATCACGCGCAAAGCCTACGGCGGGGCCTACTGCGTGATGGCTTCCAAGCACATACGCACGGACATCAACTTCGCCTGGCCGACAGCCGAAATCGCCGTCATGGGTGCGGAAGGGGCCGTCGGCTTACTTTACCGTCGCGAACTGGCTGAGGCGGAGGATTCGGCCGCCGCGCGCAAGGCCCGCGTCACAGAGTTCGAAGAGAAGTTCGCCAACCCTTACGTGGCGGCCGAGCGCGGGTTCGTGGACGAAGTTATAGAGCCTTCCCTCACACGGCCCAAGCTCATACGCGCCCTGATGCTGCTTCAGAACAAGCGGGACACGAACCCGCCTAAAAAGCACGGCAACATTCCTTTGTAGGGAACAAGCTAAAGGATAACTTGAGCTAAAAAGGATAAGGCCGGGAGAGGTTTCATCAAACCTCTCCCGGCCCTTTTTATTCAGCCTGCGCCCGATTATTAAGAGGCGCGCTGCCCTGCCGCGGCCGCCTTATCGCCGCGCAGGAGTTCAAGTGCTTTCTTAAGCTGCGTGTCCTCCTGCTGCTTCGGCGGGGTCGTGTCGGGCGCGATTTCGCGCTTGTCGTTCTGCTGGTTCGGCTTGGCTACGGGGTCGTCGTCGTTGCCGGTCAAATCCTCCGGGTCAATCGGCTCCAGAACTTCCGGCCGCTTCACCTCGACGTTCGGGACGACGCCCGACTTCGCGCGATCCTCGCCCAGAAACGGCTTGCCCGTGGCGGAAGCCCACTTGATGGTCGTCAGCAGCAGGCCGTCGCCGTTGCGCAGGGTGAAGAGCTGCTGCTCCGCGCCCGCGCCGAAACTCTTTTCGCCGACCACGTCGCCGCGCTTGCGCTCGACCATCGCGGAGGCGATGATTTCGGCCGCGCCCGCCGTGCCGGGGTCTATCAGGGTGACGACCGGCCCGTTGAAAGTGGTCTTCTTGGGCTCGGCCGCGAAGGTCTTGAGCACTTTACTCTCGCGCCCTATGGTCTGGGCCAGAACGCCCTCCTTGATGAAGAGCCTGGCGACTTCCACGCCCTCGTCCAGCGACCCGCCCGCGACGTTCCTCAAGTCGAGCACGATCTTCTGTGCGCCCTGTTTCATCAACTCCTGAAGTCGCGCCTTAACGTCATTAGCCTCGCCTTCCGCCAAGCTGTTGACGCGCAGCACGCCTATCTTGCCGGCCTCCATGTGCGACTCGGCCGGGGGAGCTTTGAACGTCCCGCGCTTGACTGTTAAAGTCAGCGGGCGCGCGTTGGCGCGCAGGATGCGCAGTTTGACTTCGGTGCCGGGCACGCCGTCCAGGAGTTGCCGCGCGTCGTAGAGCGAAATGTCGCGCGTGGCCTTGTTGTCAATGTACTCTATGATGTCGCCGGCGCGGACGCCCGCCTGATCCGCGGGCGAGCCTTTGATGGGGGCAATGACGTAGAGGTAGGAAGAGACCTGCGAAAGCTCCGCGCCGATGCCGACCTGGTTGTCCTTCGCCGCGTCACGGTAGTCGCGCACCTGATCTGCCGTCAGGTAGGTCGAGTACGGGTCCAGGCCGTAGGCCAGCCCACGCAACGCGCCCGCGCGGACCTTCTCCATGTTCGGCTCGTCCACGTAGTCGTTCTGTATGTGCTGTAAAACGTTCTCGAAGATGCGCAACTGCGCGCCCGGGTCGTTGGTCGGCTGCTGCGCGCGCGTGGAGAGCCACCCCCCTACGACGGCATAAAGGGCTAAAAAGGCCGAGAAGACGATCAGGGCGAATTTGGAGCGGAAAGACATTCGATAAACCTCTTAAAAGTGAGCCACCGCTGAGAACATTTGAGCGCGCGCCGATGGCCTTAGCACTCACGCTCGCGTATCATAACAGCGGCCGGATAAGCCAAGCAAGCCACGCTGCCCGTTGAGCTTGGCCCATTTCACGCCCGGCGGAATCAAATTGCCAAAGGACTCTACGAACGAAACCCCGGAAGGGTTCGGCGCTCGCGCCCGGAGGCCGGCCGGGCGGCTGCTGGCGCTCGACCTGGGCGAGAAGCGCGTCGGCGTCGCCGTCTCCGACGAATTGCAACTGACTGTGCGTCCCCTTCCCTACCTGCGCCGCACGAACTGGAAACAACTGTTGGTCGCCGTGGCCGAATTGCTGCAACGCTTTGACGCACGAGCACTGGTGATTGGTTTGCCGCTCGGCCCGGAAGGAACTGAAGGCGAGGCCGCGGGCTATGCTCTGCGACTCGCGCGCAATTTCGAGCTTTCGCTGAAGGTCCCCGTCTTCCTACAGGACGAGCGGCTCACCTCGCGCGAGGCGGAGGAACGCCTGCGCGCCGAAGGTCTGCGCGATGAAATCCTGCGCGAGCGCGTTGACAGCGAGGCGGCCGCCGTCATCCTCCGAGATTATCTGGCCGCGGCCGGCCGAGAATGAGACGCGGGGCAGTTGGCCCGGCGCGGGCAGGAGAGTTAAGCTATCGGGCATGAAAGGAATCGTGTGAGTCTCATGGAGAACGGAAAGAAGCGAGCGCTCATAGTGGTCGACGTGCAGAACGATTTTTGTCCGGGGGGCGCGCTGGCCGTCCCCGAAGGGGACGAGGTGGTCGCGCCCTTGAACGGCCTGATCGAAGAGTTTCTACAGCGCGGCGAGCCCGTCTTCAAGAGCCGCGACTGGCACCCGGCGCACACCAAACACTTCGCGGACTACGGCGGCACGTGGCCCGTCCACTGCGTACAGGACACGCGCGGCGCGGAGTTTCACGCCGAGCTGATAGACGATCCGAAGATAGAGGTCGTATCCAAGGGCATGGGCGACGAGGACAACTATTCGGCCTTCGACGGGACGGACCTGGCCGCGCGCCTGCGACGGCAAGGCGTCGAAGAAATCTGGGTCGGCGGCCTCGCCACGGACTACTGCGTCAAGCAGACCGTGCTCGACGGACTGAAAGAAGGTTTCCGAGTTAAAGCGCTCGCCAACGCCATGCGCCCCGTCGAGCTTCAACCCGGCGACGGCCAACGCGCCATAGAGGAGATGCGCCACGCCGGCGCCGAAATAGGTTGATTCTTCTGACCAACTGGCGTATGAGTACGCCGCGCCCTACATGCCTAAGCCGAACGACAAGATTGGACCTTACACCCTCATCCAAAAATTGGGCCGCGGGACTTTCGGCGTGGTCTGGCTGGCGGAGAAGCGTTCGATCCTCGCGACCACGAAAGTGGCCCTCAAGTTACCGAACGATGACGACATTGATTTGGAGGTCGTCAGACAAGAGGCGGATCTGTGGGTGCGCGTCAGCGGCCACCCGAACGTGCTGCCGATTATAGACGCCGACATTTACGACGAACAGATCGTCATCGTCAGCGAATACGCGCCGGACGGCTCGTTGTCCAAGTGGCTCGCGCGCCACGGCGGCAAGGCCCCGTCAACCCAAGCGGCCGTGGACATGACCCTCGGCATTCTCTCCGGGCTGGAGCACCTTCACGAAAAGGGGATCATTCACAGGGACATCAAGCCTGACAACATACTCCTGCAAAAAGAGACGCCACGACTGGCAGATTTCGGCATAGCGCGGATTCTCAGGTCAACGTCCAAGAGCACCGCGTCGGCGGGGACGCCCGCATACATGCCGCCGGAGGCTTTCGACGGGAGGCGCAGCGAGAGGACTGACATTTGGTCCGTCGGGGTCATCTTATACCGGCTGCTGGCCGGGCGGCTGCCCTTTCCACAGCCGGACAATTTTTCTTTGATGTTTGCGATTCTCAACCGCCAGCCCGAACAACTGCCGAATGATGTGCCCGAACCATTGCGGGCAGTCATTGAACGAGCCTTACAGAAAGTCCCCGACGAGCGTTACTCATCGGCCAACGAGATGTTCAGGGCTTTGCGCTCCGCCAACCATTCGGTCACTTGGCCGGCGTTTGACAGTATGAAACCGCCGACCCTGACTGACATTCGCGCTCCTTCGGCAGTTAATCCCGACCCTGAAACCAAGCCCAGTGTGCTTATCGAGATTGCCGCCCTTACGGACGCAGGCCATGTTCTAACTGCTAATGAGGATAACTACCTTGTCCTGGACCTATCCAATGGTAGAGCATGGACGGCGTCGGACGCCGCGGACTTACCCGACGAGTTAAGGAGATTCATTGTCGGAGATAAGGGAGTAATCCTTGCCGTTGCCGACGGCAACAGCAGGGCCCTTGCCGGCGAGGTCGCCAGCCGCATGGCCGTCGAAACTATACGTGAGATGCTAGTCGGCGTGGACGATGAAGAGGACGCAGGGGGCCCGGACGATAAACCTCTTATTGACTACCTCCGCCACGCCACGGTTTATGCCAATCTTGCTGTTCATCATAGGAGTATGGAGGACGCCAGGTGCGCCGGCATGAGCACCACCCTGACCGCCGCCGCCATAACCGGCGGCCTGCTTGATGTAGTGCAGGTCGGAGACAGCCGCGCATACCTGATCCGCAATCAGAGGATTACGCTCATTACTAAAGACCAGACGCGGGCTCAACAACTGGTTGACGTTGGCTTCATCATCGAGGCGGAAGCGGAAACACATGAATCCAGTAACGAACTGGTTCAGGCTATCGGACAGCGTAGCGAATTAACTCCAGTCACCGGGCGCTTAAAACCGGCGCGCGGCGACATCCTACTCATTTGCAGTGATGGCCTGTGGAGAAGGTTAAGGCCTATAGAGATACAAAATATAGTTAACAGGCAGGGGGAGGAGGTTGCTGCTATTTCGACTGAACTGGTCAGGGCCGCGTTGGACAAGGGAGCGGGCAACAATATTACCGCACTTGTAGCCAAGTTTGACGGGACCGGCCTTTTGCCTTCTCATCAACGCGTCGGATTAGAGTTACAGCCCGCGGAAGACGACGACACCCTTCCTGGCCCTGATAGAATTTGATAATCAACACTATGGGTACGCTGAACATAGACCGCTACCACGCCGCGATGGGCGACGCATCTTACAAGGACGTGGCGCGGCTGCGCGGGAAACTCTTGAGCGAGGCGGCGGCGACCTTTTACGTGACGCAGCGGAAGCTCAAGTTCGCGCCGTGCCTCGGCCACGAGCGCCTGGTGCGCTCGCTGCTCGACAGCCAGATTGATCGCCCGCGCGTGCGCTCTCTCGAACAGGACCGCGGCGGGCTCAAACTCTTCGCGGACGCCATCGAAGACATGCACTTCGTAGGCGCTGTGCGCGCGGTCCGCCCCGGCACAATCGTCTTCGCGAACGAGCCCTTCGCGGACATCACCGGGCCTTTCGGTCTGACGCAGGCGCAGGAGATCAAGTTCGAGCACGCCTTCGACCTGCCCATGACGACGGCGAGCCTGGCGATGCAGTTCCGCATGGCCGCTGGCGGCCGCTGGCTCTCGGACTTCTCTCTCCGCCGCAACGGCGACATAGAGCGCGCCGTCGAAGTCGCGACCTACGCCTTCATCGGCGGCTTCAACGACACGTCGAACATGGAGGCCGCGCACCGCCTGGACATCCCCGCGGTCGGGACCGAAGCCCACTACTGGCAGCAGTCTTACATAGAGTTCATGACCGAGCCCGAGATTGAGCCGCGCACGGGCAGGCCCAAGCACTTCGAGCAGGTCGCTTTCGAGCGCTGGCTCGACGCCAACCCGAACGGCACGACGCTCCTACTCGACACGATTGACGTTCACATGGGGGCCGTGCACGCCGCGCTCGCGGCGACTTCGACGGAAGCGCGGCGGCGTGCCTTCAAGGGCTTTCGCGTTGACTCGGGCGACCTGGCGAAACTCGGCGCTTGGTGCCTGGACTTCTTCGAGGCCAACGGCCTCACGGGGCTGATGCCGATTCTGACGGGCGACCTGGACGTTGAGAAAGTACAGCGGATCGTCGAAGAGTTTCCGCGCGCCGCCGGCTTCGGCATAGGCACCAAGCTTTCGAGCGAAGTGTCCCGCATCGCGGGCGTCATTTTCAAAGAATGCTTAATTGAAGGGCACCCCACGCTCAAAGCCTCCAACTCGCCCGACAAGACCACGCTCCCCGGCCGGCTGCAACTCTTCCGCGGCTCGGATGAAGACGGGAACTATATCGGAGACCTTATCGGACTCGACGAGGAAGTGGTCCAGATTCCGGGCGCGTCGAGCGTCGAGCGCCTGTTGGTTCCCTTCTGGGAGAACGGGCATCACGACGCCATCCCCTCCATCACGAAACAGAAGGCGTTCATAGAGGAGCAGAGCGCGCGCTTCAGGGATTTGAACAACTACCCGTGCACGCTGAGCGGCCGCCTGCGTACTTTGCGCGACGAACTGACGGCGAAGATGCGCGAAGACGATTCCGGCTGGCGCGAGGTGCTGAGCGTGCCGCAAAGACTTTCGGAAGAGCTAGGGGATTAATTGATGGACTCAGACGAGGCGCGTGAAAAATTCGGGCGGCGCATCCAGCGGTGTTACGGCTGCTTCGTCGCCTTTTATCTGAAGGACATGTATCTCGGCGAGGACGCGACCTACTACTGCGAGAACTGCAAGGACGATTCCATGTTCCACTTCGACGACTTCTCAAAAATCCTGGACATCTCGCAACTGCCGAGCATGCGCCCGGACGAAGAGCAGCCCTGACCTCTGACACATGACGACATGACACGAAACTGGCCCAAAACGCTTCCCGTCGCTCAGGTCCGTGTCGCGCGTCCCACCGCCCGCCTGGATGAAGTAGTGCGCTTTTACCGCGACGGCCTCGGCCTCGAAGTCGTAGGCTCTTTCGAAGGCCACGCGGGTTACGACGGCGTCATGCTCGGCCTGCCCGGCCGCGAGTACCACCTCGAATTCACTTCGCACGAAGAGGGCAGCCCCTGCCCCGCCCCGACCAGGGACAATCTGCTCGTTCTCTACATCCCCGACCGCGAAGTGATCAACCAACTGACCGCGCGGCTGAACGCCCTGGGCCATTTCGCGGTCCCTCCCGAGAACCCTTACTGGGAACGACACGGCGCGACTTTCGAAGACCCGGACGGGTGGAGGGTAGTCTTGATGAACACGGGCGGGATTTAACTTCAGCCCGGCTTTCATCTAAAACCGCGCCCCGCGCCGTTCGCCCTCGCGCTTCCAGGTCGTGTATAATGCGGCTCGTCTCCATCTAAATACATCTCGTCAAAGTTCAGGAGTTTTCGCGAAATGAGATTACTGATAATCGGCTCGCTCCTGCTGTGCCTGCCCCTCGCCGTGGCCGCGCAACGCCGCCGCGGGCAGAGTGCGCCGCCGCCCAGGGAGCAGAAGCTGTTTCCCTATCAATACACGATTGACGACCTGCCGAACGGCCTGCGGCTGGTCACTGTGCCGACTGACTACCCGAACCTCGTCGCGCTCTACATCGTCGTCCAGACCGGCTCGCGCAACGAGATCGAGCCGGGCAAGAGCGGCTACGCCCACTTCTTCGAGCACCTGATGTTCCGCGGCAGCGAGAAGTACACGGCCGAAGAGCGCGAGGCCATCTTCAAGGCCGCGGGCGCGGAGACGAACGCCTACACCTCCGACGACCGCACCGTCTACCACGCCACATTCTCCAAAGAAGACTTGGACAAAATCATGGCGATGGAGGCCGACCGCTTTCAGCGGCTGAAATACACTCCCGAACAGTACAAGACGGAGGCCGGCGCTGTGCGCGGCGAGTACGACAAGAACAGCGCGAGCCCCTTCTCCATGCTCTACGAGAAGCTGCGCGAGACAGCCTTTAAGAAGCACACCTACGCGCACACCACCATGGGCTACATCAAAGACATAGAGGACATGCCCAACCAGTTCGATTACAGTTGGCAGTTTTACAACCGCTACTACCGGCCCGAGTACACGACCATCGTGGTCGTCGGCGACGTGAAGCGCGACGAACTGCTGGCGATGACGAAGAGGTACTTCGGCGACTGGAAGCGCGGCAACTACGTCCCCGAAATCCCGGCGGAGCCGGAGCAGTCTGCCCCGCGCGAGGCGCACGTCGACTGGGCCTCGCCGACGCTCCCTTACATCGCCGTCTCCTTCCGCGGCCCGGCCTACTCCGACGAGGCGAAGGACAAGGCCGCGCTCGACCTGCTCGCGTCCGTGGCCTTCGGCGAGAACTCCGACCTTAACCAGAAGCTCGTCCTACAGGAGCAGAAGGCTGACTTCATCAGCCCCTCGTTCGACGACCAGGTAAACGGCGAGCTCTTCTCCGTCTTCTCGCGCGTCAAGGACGAGAAGGACGTTTCTTACGTCCGCGACCAGATTCTCGCGACCTTCAAGCGCTACACGACCGAGCTGATTCCGCAGGAGAAGCTGGACGCGACGCGCTCGCGGCTCCGCTACGGCCTGGCGCTCCAGATGAACAGCTCCGAGGCGATTGCCAACATCCTCGCCCCTTACGTCTCCCTGCGCCGCACGCCCGAGACGATGAACAAGCTCTTCGCGCTCTACAACCAGATCACGCCCGAAGACGTGCGCAACGCCGCCGCGAAATATTTCGTTGACCGCAGCCGCACCGTCGTCACCCTCTCGACCAAGGGCAAAGGAGGTGCGGAATAATGGCGAGGACGAGTCTTACGCTAACGACGCTTCTTTCGCTGGCGCTCTTGGGCCAGAATGTTTTCGCACAGGACAGCAGGGGCGGCGGGAGGATCAAGCCGCCGACAGCGACCGCACAAGTCATGAGTAAAAAGAGCGCCCGCGCCGCGGCCGGGCCAATCGCCAGCGTACTGCAACCCAACCGCTCGCCGCTCGTCAGCTTCCGCATCCTCTTCATGACGGGCTCGGCCGCCGACCCCGAGGGCAAGGAAGGCGTGGCGGCCCTGACCGCCGCGATGCTCGCCGAGGGCGGCTCGCGCAAGATGTCTTACGACCAGATTCAGGACGCCTTCTACCCGATGGCGACGGACTTCGACTACCAGATTGACAAGGAGATGACCGTCTTCTCGGGCGCGACGCACGTGGACAATCTGGACCGTTACTACTCCATCATCAGCCAGATGCTTCTGGACCCGGGCTTCCGCCAGGACGACTTCACGCGCCTCAAGACGGACGCGATCAACTTCCTGAAAGTCTCCCTGCGCGAGGCCAACGACGAGGAGTTGGGCAAGGAGCAGCTTTACAACACCATCTACGCGGGCCACCCCTACGGCCACCACAACATGGGCACGCTGACCGCGCTCGAAAAGCTCACGCTCGACGACGTGCGCGCCTTCTACAAGCAGAATTACACGCGCGCTGGTCTTGTGCTGGGGATGGCGGGCGGCTACCCGCAGGCGTTCGTCCGCCGCGCCCAGGCGGACTTCGCCAAGCTCCCGGCGGGCCGTCCCGTCAAGGTTGACTACGACGCGCCGACGCTCGCACAGGGGATGCGCATTGAGATCGTCAAGCGCGACACGCGCTCGACGGCCATCTCGCTCGGCTTCCCGATTGAGGTCACGCGCAAGGACAAGGACTGGCCCGCGCTCGCCGTGGTCGCCTCCTACTTCGGCCAGCACCGCTCCTCGAACAGCTACCTTTACCAGCGGCTGCGCGAGCTGCGCGGCTTGAACTACGGCGACTACGCCTACATCGAATACTTCCCGCGCGGCATGTTCCAGTTCCAGCCGGACCCGAACCTCGGCCGCCAGCAGCAGATTTTCCAAATCTGGATTCGGCCCGTCGAGCCGCAGAACGGCCATTTCACTCTGCGCGCCGCTCTCTACGAGTACGACAAACTGGTCCGCGACGGGATGACGAAGGAGACGTTCGAGGCGACGCGCGACTTTCTCTTGAAGAACATCAACATCCTGACCTCGACGCAGGACGCGGCTTTGGGGTACGCGCTCGACAGCCGCTACTACGGCATAGCGGATTTCAACCCGTACATGCGCGAGCGCCTCTCGCGCCTGACGCTCGACGAGGTGAACAGCGCCGTCCGCCGCCACCTCAAGTCCGACCGGATGCGCATCGTCATGATCACGAAGGACGCCGAAGCGTTGCGCGACGCGATCATCAGGAACACGCCCTCGCCCATCAAGTACAACTCGCCGAAGCCTGACGACATACTCCAGGAGGACAAGGTCATCCAGGAGTACGCCGTCAACGTCAAGCCCGAGGACGTGGTCGTCGTCCCGGTCGAGCGAGTGTTCCAGTAGGGCGCTCACGAAAGTCTCGCGCGGAGGCGCGGAGGCGCGAAGAAAACAATTGAGCTTTTCTTCGCGCCTTCGCGCCTCCGCGCGAGAGATTGCTTTGCGTTAAGGCTTCTTCGTCGCGGGTTTCATTTCGAGCGAGGTGATGCGCGCTCGCTCGCCCGTGCAGCCGGTGGCGCAGAAGGGGAAGCTCGTGCCTTCGCCCTTGTTCGGGCCGTTGCTGATGACCAGGAAGTCGTACTGCGGATATTCGTTGCTCTTGATCACGTCCAGCTTCTCTTCCCGCGCCGCCCACGCCTCCGCGAAGGTCTTGTAAGAGAGCGACCCCGGAAAGAATTCTACGTCGCTGTCGTAGTAGTCGAGTTTCAATCCCCTCTGCGCGGCGGGCTCGACCGTCGTCTTCGTGAAATACGAATCCACGTGCTTCTTCTTGTAGACGCTCTCGCGCCCTGTCATGAACAGCTCGTACGGGTAGGAGACGTAGTAGCGCGTTTCGCGCAGGGGCTCCGCGCCGTTCTGCTTCTCCGCGCGGACCTCGAAGACGACGAACTCCCACTGCGGCTCGTAGCCGGTCGTCACGAACTCAGAGATTTCGGGGAAGAGGTCGCGGCGGCTGCCGTAGTAGTTCCAGGTGAAGTAGGAGACGGGCAGCGCCACCTCGGTCGCGGCGTTCGCGTTCAGCGCGTCCATGTCCTGCTTCGCCATCGCGTAGCGCGCGTTGTCCGCCTCGACCAGTGTCTGGAACGTCTTGACCGTCGCGCCCTTGACCTGGAGTTTTTCGTTGACCTTCATGGCGTTGGGCACGCCCAACTGTGTGAAGTAGGAGGTGACCTGGCCCTGTAGCGCGTTGGCGTCGGCGTTGGTCGGGAGCGCGACGATGTTGGAGTAGTAGGCGCGGTTGATGTTGTTGCTGTAATTCTTGTCCAGGTCCTGCACGGTGGTCAGCACGCGCGCCCAGCCGAAGATGTAGCTCACCGCGGGCGCGCTCTGGCTCGCGGGCGCGGGCTTGCCGGTCTGCGGCGCGGGTCTGGTGTTTTGGGCCGCGACGCCGGCCGCGCAGGCCGTCAGCACGAAGAATGACGCGCAGACGATGATGAGCCTCCGGCGTTCGGTTGAGTTCGGAATTTTCATGGTCTCTTCGCCTCCCGTGGAAAATCGTCCGACGGACAAAGGTAGGTTGTTAAGCAGTACGGCTACGATAAGACCTGGTCGGGGCGCGGACACGATAAGGCGGCGCGCGGCGGGTGTCAAGGTTTTACCGTGGGGCTTGGGCCTGTTTGAAGTTGAGTGATAAGAAAGTCGAACTCACCGCAGAGACGCAGAGGACGCGGAGGGGGCGCAGAGAGGTTGAGTGCAGTTCAACTCTCTGCGTAATCTCCGCGTCCTCTGCGTCTCTGCGGTGAGTCTGATGCGCCGGAGACTCAACTCAGAACTAATCCACTCCCCGCTCAGAGGCTCTTTCTGAACAGGTAAGACATCTTGATGAAGAACGTGCGGCTGTTGCGGCGGAAGCCCGGGACGATCTCGCTGCTGATGTTGTTGAAGCCGTAGTTGAGGTCGTCGTTGTAGCCGACGTAGAAGGCCGTGCCGGGGTTCGGCGTCCAGCCGAAGAGGAACTGGCCGCGCACGCGGCGGTTCAGCGTGTTGTAGTCCACGATGCCGCGCGCGGAGATGAACGGCGTGAACTGGTAGGTCGTGCGCAGCGTCCAGATGTTGATGTCGAACGCCTTCAGGTCTGTGTCCCTGCGGATGAGCGTGTTCTTGACGAGGTTGAGCTGTGCGGTCAGGGCGTTGGTCGGCTTGTAGGTCACGCCGCCGCTGAACTCGTAGAGGTGGCCGGGGCCCGGGTCAAGCGGCGCGTCCTCGCCGAGCAGGAGCGCGGCCGGGCTGACGCGCGGGTAGCGGCGGCCCCCGCCGAAGTCCAAATCGAGGTGGTTGCGGCGGTAGACGAAGCGGCCGTTGAACTGAATCTTCTTGTTGTACTGCGAGCCGCCTTGTATGAAGAAGTGGTGCTTCATCGCGGAGCGCTCGTCGTCGGGGCCGTAGAAGGCCGGGGTGCACCGCTTGTCCGGGTCCGGGTCGTTGACGCAAAGGGCGTTGCGCGACGCGCCGAACTCCTCTTCCAGAATCCGCTCGTAGGCCGGCTCCCAGCCGAGCGCGAACCAGGAGGTGCGCGGCAGCCTCCACTCGACGTACCACTCGCTCTCCCAATTCTGGATGCGGCCCTGGAAGTCGTGGCCGATCCAGGTGAATTGGTGGACGTGCGTCCCCAGGATTTTCCCCTTCTGCTTCGGGTCGGTGTTGTAGCGCGTGAAGAAGCCGTGGAAGTTTGTGTTCGTGCGCCCGATGAAGCCCACGTCGGCGCGGTAGTCGCGCGTGAAGCCTTCGCCGTAGTACTGCCAGCCCCAGTTGCGCCCCGTGTAGTCTAGAATTGTCGTGTAGGCGAGGCCGTTGCCCGTGCGGTAATTGTTCGTGTCGGTGAAGGGGTCGTAGAAGAAGTTCCGGGAGGTCGTGCCGAGGACCTGGAAGTCGAAAAACGTCTTCTTGTCGATGCGCCATTTCCCGTCCACGCCGAAGAGCTGGTTGTGCTTCTCGATGAAGTTGTAGGAGGTGGCGAGCATCCCGATGGTGCTGTCCTGTTTGCCTATGTCGCGCTTGAGGCGGAGCACCCCGATGAAGGCGTTCTTGTCCAGGATGTTCTCGTTCTCGCAGTTGTTCTCCAGGCCCAGCATCACCAGTTCGCGGCAGGCGTTGATGTCCCCGCGCTCGTCCGGGCTCAGGTTGCCCGGCCCGTTGTCGCTCGCCGCCATGATGCCGAACGTGGTCCGGCCCTGCTTGCCGGAGAGCTTGACCGCAGCGTCCGGGTCAACGATGGTGCGCGTGTGCACGGCGAGGATGGGCGTCTGGAAGATGTCTATGCCTTCGAGGAAGAAGGGGCGCTTTTCGGGGAAGAAGATGGGGAACCGCTGGTTCGTGGTGACGACTATCTGGTCGGCTTCGACCTGAGCGAAGTCCGGGTTCAAGGCCAGGTCGAGCGTCACGGTTGGCGTGATGCCGAGCTTCGCCGTCAGCCCTGGGTCGAGGCCCACTGGCTCGTTGACGATTCGCCCCTGGTCAACCGCGCCGGCCGCGAGCGTGCCGGGGAATGAGCCGACGTGGCGGCCCGTCTGCGAGATGGTCAGGCTCGGGATCAGTTCGAGCGAGCGCTCGACCGAGATGCCTTCGAGCCCCGTCAGGTGCCCGGCCTGGCTGAGGTTGCTCCCGATGCTGCGCGAGAACGGCATCCACGAGTCGAGTTCGTTGTTGATGCGCTTGATACGGCGGAAGAAGTGCGCGCCCCAGAGCTTGTCCTTGCCGGCCACGTAGCGCAGCGACTTGAACGGGATCGCGACCTCCACGACGTAGCCCTCGGGGCCGACCACGCCCTTCGACTCCATCACCCAGTCGAGGCTGTAGTCTTCGCCGCGCCCCTCGGTCAGCGTGCCGTCGGCCTGTATGCCGAGCGGGTTGAAGAAGGCCGCGTAGGCTTTGCGCTGGTCGTTGTAGGTGTCTATGAAGAAGCCGACGTAGTCGTCGCTGAAGATCGCGTCGCGCTTGGAGACGGTGGCGCGCACCTTGTCCGGCTCGTCGAAACACTTGTAGGCGATGTAGAAGTTCTTCGCGTCGTAGCCCAGGAGAACTTCCGTCAGCTTCGAGGGCGGCGTGTTGTCGCCGGGGTCAATCTGGTAGAAGTCTTTGAGGACTACCGCCTGCTGCCAGACCGCGTCGTCGAGCTTGCCGTCAATCACGGGCACGGCGTCGAACTTCGGCACGCGGACGGGGTTGGCCTTCTCTGGCGGGAGCGTGATTCCCGCGACGGTCGCGGCAGGCGGCGCGGGGGCTTTGGCCGTCTGCGGCGAGGCGGCCGTCGAAGATGGGACGGTCGTCGCGTTCGTGGCTTCGCTCGGGGACTTCGTTTCCGGCGGGGCGGGCGAGGGCGAGGGCGAAGCGACTGGCGCTGGCGTTGGCGTAGGAGTCGGCGTCGGAGTCGGCGTCGGGGCTGGAGACGCGACGAGTGACGTTGCGCCCTCCTGCGCGACCGTCATCTCGAAGAGGATTTCGAGGCGGTTGAAGCGCTGCACGACGCGCGCGCGAGCGCCCGCCTCAAGGTCGAAAGCGAGCGACACGTCCGGCCCGCGCGTCGAGACGGAAGCGCTGGTGAAGCCGCGGCCGCGCAGATCGTCCTGTACCTTCGGCGCGGTCGCCGCGGGGATGAGGACGACGAAGCGGCGGCCTTCGCTGAAAGCCTCGTAGTCGGAGAGCGAGGCGTCGGAGGTGACGACGACGCGCGAGCCGCCCGCGGGCGCGTCGAGAGTTCGGACGGAGGCGAGACGTTTTGACGCGGGCCGAGGCGCGGTGGCGGCGATAGCGCCGCTCGCGGCGGCGACCGCCTGCTGCTGTACGGTCTGCGCGTGCGCGGACGCGCCCGTGAGGATGACGAGCGCGATGAGAGCAAAACGCTTCATTCTAAACTCTCCCCTCTCTCTGAGGTGACTCCTACCTGAATCAGTGACTACATTTTGCGCGACGCGATGCTCGGGTCAGTACCGCCTGCGTTACTGACTCGCGTTACACTGAAGGCGCTGCGCTTCCCTCCCGGCTGGCGACGACAGTTAGTGTCGCGCGAGGGGGGAAAGTTTCAAAATGTGGTAAAGGCCAGGGTCGGGGAGACTCTGTTTATTCAATTCACCGAGGCCCTCTGCTCACCCAAAGCTCTTCCTGAACAGGTAAGACATCTTGATGAAGAACGTGCGGCCGTTGCGCCGGAAGCCCGGTTCGAGGCGGCCGGTGAACGGGCCGAAGCCGTTGTAGTTGAGGTCGTCGTTGTAGCCGACGTAAAACGACGTCCCAGGATTCGGCGTCCAGCCCAAAAGAAACTGGCCGCGAATGCTCGTTGCCAGAGTGTCGTAGTCAACGCGCGCGCGCGCGAAGGCGAAGCGCGTGAATTGATACGTCCCGCGCAACGTGAAAATGTTGTCGTCGTAGGCGACGAGCCCCGTGTCCCTGCGAACCAGACGGTCCTTCGTGTAGTCGAGCGACAGGCGCAGGGCGTTCGTCGGCTGGTAAGTGAAGTTCGATTCGATGCGGAGCTGGTTGCCCTTGCCTGGGTCGAGCTGCGCCGCGTCCGGGTTGACGAGCGCGGCCGGGCTGACGCGCGGGAACTTCGGCCCCGCGCCGAAGTCGAAGTCGAACGCGCCCCAGTTGTGAATCATGAAGATGTTGACCGAATACTTCTTGGCGGGCGTCGAGCCGAAGTAGGCGTAGACGTTGTTCCGCATGGTCTGGCGCTCGGAGTCGTCGCCGGCGAAGCCGCAGCGCAAGCTAGGATTCGCCGCGATGTCTTCCGGGTCGAAACACCTGGACACGTCCGCCTGGCGCGTCGGGCCGAACTCCTCCTCGAAGATGCGCTCGAAGTTGAGGCTGACGCCGAGGCCCGCGAAGGTCTGCCGCTGGAAGCCCCACTCGGTCTGCATCTCGTGGCCCCAGCTCTGTATGCGCCCCTGCCAGTCGAAGTTGATTTCCGGCATGACGTGGTAGTGCTGGCGGACCAGTTTCGCCTTCTCCTTCGGGTCCGTATTGTAGTAGAGGAAGACGCCGTGGCGGTTGGTGTTCGTGCGGCGCGTGAAGCCCACGTCGGCGCGGTAGTCTTTGGTGTAGCCCTGGCCGTCGTAGTTCCACCCGAAGTTGCGGCCGTCCTGGTCGAAGCGCGCGTGGTAGGCGAAGCCGTTGCCCGTGCGGTAGAAGCTCTCGCCGCGGTTCGGGTCGAAGAAGAAGTTGCGCGAGGTCGTGCCGTAGAGTTCGAAGCCCGCGACCGACTGCTTGTTGAAGCGGAAGCGGCCGTCAACGCCGAGGAGCTGGTTGTGCTTCTCGATGAAGTTGTAGGAGGTCGCGATCACCCCCAGGCTGTTCTCCTGGCCGATGTCGCGCTTGAAGCGCAGCACGCCGACGTAGGCGTTCTTGTCCAGGAAGCGCTCGTTCTCGCAGTTGCCTGGGTCGCCGTCCACGCCGAGGAGCCTCGCCTCGCGGCAGGAGTTGACCTTCCCGCGGTCATCCGCGCTCAGGTTGCCCGGCCCGTTGTCGCTCGCCGCCATGATGCCGAAGGAATTCTTCCCGCGCTTGCCCGAAAGCTTGACCGCCACGTCAGGGTCAACGATGGTGCGCGTGTGCACGACCTGCAAAGGCGTGCGGAAGATGTCAATCCCTTCGAGGAAGAAGGGGCGCTTCTCTTCGAAGAAGATGGGGAACCGCTGGTTGGCGGTGACGACCGTCTGGTCGGCCTCGATCTGGGCGAAGTCCGGGTTCAAGGCCAGGTCGAGAGTGACGGTCGGCGTGATGCCGTACTTCATGGTCAGGCCGGGGTCGAGCTTGACGGGCTCGTTGACCATGCGGCCGGTCTCCAGTGCGCCGCCGGGCAGCGTGCCTGGGAAGTGGCCGACGTGGCGGCCTGTCTCGGAGATGGTCAGGCTCGGGATGAGTTCGAGCGTGCGCTCGGTCGAGATGCCTTCGAGGCCGGTGATGTGTCCGGCCTGGCTGAGCGTGCTGGACACGTCGCGGCGGATGGGCATCCACGAGTCCGTCTCGTTGTTCATGCGCTTGATCTGGCGCAGGAAGTGTATGCCCCACTGCTTGCCCTTGCCCGCCTCGTAGCGCAGCGACTTGAAAGGAATCGCCACCTCGACGGTGTATCCCTTGTCGGTCACCTCGCCCTTCGACTCCATGACGATGTCGACGCTGTAGTCCTCGCCGCCGCCTTCGGTGAAAATCCCGTCGGCCTGCACGCCGAGCGGGTTGAAGACGAGGACGTAAGCGCGGCGGCGGTCGTTGAAGGTGTCCAGGTAGACGCCGACCGTGTCGTCGTCAAAGACCTGGTCGCGCTTCGGCACGGTGACGCGGACCTTGCCCGGCTCGTCGTGCGCGCGGAAGGCGAAGTAGACGAACTTGGCGTCGTAGCCCATCAGGACTTCGGTCGGCTGCGTGGGCGCGATGTTGTCGCCCGGCCTGAACTGCAAGAAGTCTTTGAAGACGGCCGCCGTCTTCCACACCTCGTCGTCGAGCTTCCCGTCAATCACGGGCGCACTCTCGAATTTAGAGACGCGCACTGGGTTGGCCTTCTCAGGCGGGACGACGATTCCGGTTGTGCCAATTTTGCCGCCCGCGTCCTTAGCCGCGGCCTTCGCGGAAGAGTCCGCCGCATCGCTATTCGAGGGCGCAGGCGTGGGCTCAGGCTTCGGCTTGAGCGAAACATCTTCGGCGATGGCCTGCTGCGTCTGAAGACTGTGGGCCTGAACGTTGACGGTGTAGAGGAGAGAGAGGAGAGAGACGAGAGTCAGGAGGGCCGACACAGAACGGCGGGCGCTGCAATGCACGACGCCCGCCGACGCGTTTGCGAGTGACGACGACTGGAAGACTGCCCTTGGAAGGGCGCTGGCAAGAAGCAGTCTTGTTTTCATAAAAAGGACTCCTAAAATTTGAATTAACGGGGATGCGTGATTAACGTCGTCGCTGGCTGTTACGCGCCTGGAGGAGCGAGTGACAGATGGCTTAACGTCATGGGGCGCCTGAATGTTTCGGCAAATTTCGGAACAAATCCGAGATTTTGTTGCCCCGCATTCAAGCGCCAGCGGTTCGTCATTAAGGACGCGAACCGGGACGCATCCGTTAACTCTCTGATACGGAAAATTGGAAATGACAGCGGGAGCGCGGCGGCACGGAGAAGATCGACGATATCTTAAATTCGGAATCTCAAACGTTCAGTCTTAAATTGCTCCGTGCCATATGACGCGCCCTCCCGCCTCACGGTGCTCACTGCCCTGCGCGGCGCAGGAAGACGCGGCCCTCACCGGTCTTGAGTGTGAACACCTTCCCGCCCTGCCCGAGTTTCCAGCGCTTCATGCGGCCGGGCGAATTTGATTCTTCGGTCAGCGACAGCCCCTCGTTGTCAACCCCCTCGGCGTTCGTCTCAATCGTCGCGTTGAAATCCGAAGGCACCGCGAGCATGATCGAGCCGCTGCCCGTGTTGGCGTTGACGGCACTGAAGCGGCCGTCCAGGTAGATGCGGCCGTCGCCCGTGTTCGCGTCCACGTCGCCCTCGAAGTTCTGTACGTCGATGCGCCCGTCGCCGGTCCTCGCGGCGAGGCGGCCGTGCGCGCTACGCACGTCTATGCGGCCGTCGCCGGTGGTCAGAGTCATGCTGCCGTTCACGCCCTCGACTTCGAGCCGGCCGTCGGCCGTCGTCAGCCGCAGCGTGGAGTTGCGCGGGACGTTGACTTCCACGTTGACCATCGCGTTGGCGAAAGTAACGTCGCCCTCGCGCCGCATGTAGCTGTCGTCGAAGTTGGACGAGAAGTGTATGCTGGAGCCGTTCTGGTTGAGGTTCGTGCGGATGCCGCGCATCTGCTGCTCGGTGGACGCGCGCTTGCTGATGTTGACCTGAACCTCCTGCCTGTCCCAGCCGCGCACGGTGATGAAGCCGTCGAAAGTGCTCATGTTGAGAGTCGGCGTGCCGCTCACCGTGAAGGATTTCGTCTCGCGCTCGACCAGCCGCAGGTTGTTCGCCAGGTCGGTCTCGACGCGGACGGAGCGCGCGGCCTCGCGCGCGATGCGCTGGCTCTCGACGCGGATTCGCGCGGCCTCGCGCTGCGCTTCCCGCTGGGCCTGTGCGGCCACGCGCGCGGCCTCCGCCTGCGAAAGCCTTACTACTTCGTTGCTCTTGCGAATGACCTGCGCCTGCGCCCGCGCGGCCTCGCGCTGCGCCTCGCGGTGCGTGCGCTGAGCCTCTAATTCCGCGCGGCGCGCTTCGACCTTCCACTCATCAGCTTCCTGGCGCGCGCGCGCCGCTTCCCTCGCGGCCTCCCGCGCCGAGCGGCGCGCCTCCGACCTGGTCTCTTCCACGTCGAAGTCCTCATCGTGGTCCACGTCGTTGTCCTCGTCGGCGTCGGCCACCTCGCCCAGTTGATTGGTGGCCTGGCTCAGGGGGCGTCCGTCCTGCGCGCGCTTGATACTGATCTGGCCGTTGACGTTGCCGAGCTTGATGCGCGTGCCGCCAGCGCCGAGTTGCCCGGCGAGGTCGCGGCCGACGTACTCGCCGCGCCTGACCGGCAGGCCGAAGTCGTTCGTGATCCCGCCGTGGACGGTGCCGGCCTTCAGCTCCGCGTTCGAGTCCGAAGGAATCGTCACGGAGAGCGCGCCGTTGACCGAGTTGAGCGAGATGGCTTTCATCGCGGTGAGGCGGCCGAAGACGGCCTCCAGTTTGCCGTTGACGGTCGAGAGGCGGACTTCGCCGCCGAGCTCGTGCGCCGACAGCCGCCCGTTGATGGAAGAGGCTTTCACGTCGCCCGAGATGCCGTCGATGTTGAGGTCGCCGTTAATCAACTCTATCGACTCGACGCGCGCGGTGCGCGGGACCGTCAGCGTGTACTCGACCGTCGCGGGGTTGTCGTAGCTGCCCTCGTTGTCGTTGAAGGTCTGCGTCCTGGTCGGGTAGCCCGTCTCGACGTGGACACTGTTCGGGTCCGCGTTGACGATGACCTTTGCTTCTTCGAGGCGGTCGCGGCGGCGGGCCAATTTGACGGCGTCGACTTTGACCTCGTTGCGGTCCCAGGCCGAGACGCGGACCGAGCCGTTGATGTTCTCCAGGCTGACGCGCCCGCCCGGCGAGAGCGGGTAGGTCTGGTGAAACTCCTCGCGCAACATCTCGCCCTGCTGCGTCATGACGCTGCTCGCGGCCGTCGCGATGACGGAGAGCGTGAGCAGCGCGGCCAGTATCATTCTCTTCTTCAACATAATTCCTTCTCTCTAATTTCAGCGACTCACTTAAAAACTCATTTAATCCCTTTGCGCCTGAGCGCCTCCAGCGTGAGTGGTTTTTATTTATTCACGCTGGAGGCGTTGGAGGCGCTAAGCGTTATGACGCGCGGCGCAGTTGGATGCTGCCGTTGACGGACTTGAGCGTCAGCTCCCGGCCGCCGCTGCCTATGGTCCCGTTCAGGTGCCTGCGGCTGAAGCGCCCGAGGACGGTCAGGGGGAAGTCTGTCGAAATCTCCCCGTTCAGCGTCTCGGCCGACACCTGCGCGTTCGTGTCCGCGGGCAGGTCGAGCGTGATGGCCCCGTTGACCGTCTTGAAGTCAAGCTCACCGCTCCAGTCGGCGCGGCCGAGCCGGGCCGTGATCGAGCCGTTGACCGTGTTGGCGCTGGCGACGCCGGCCGAGTTGACGGTGATGCTCCCGTTGACGGTCCTGGCGTCAACGTCCGCGCCGAGCGCGCCCGTCTGTATGTTGCCGTTGACGGTGCGGCCCGTGAAGCGCACGCCGCGCGGCACGCGGACCTTGAAGTCCACCATCACGTCGTTATTCTTGATGTTGCTGTGGCCTTCCCCGTCTGGCGAGCACTCCGTCGTGCGGCCGTCGGCGTTCGGGTAAAGGGCGCAGATGACGACCCCGCCCGCGTGCTCGACGACGCGAATCTCAACCCTTTTGGGGTCGCTGCGCCGCGCGCTCTTCGTGGCGATGACCTCGACCTCGCCGCCCTCGGACGGCTCAGCGCTGACGCCGCCGTTGATGCCCCTGACCTCGACGGTCGCCCCGGAGGCCACGCGCCCGCTCCAGCGAAACTCGTCCGAAGAGGAAGTCGTCTGCGTGACGGCCGAGGCCGCCAGCGCCGAGGGGCTCTCGCACGCCTCTTTGTCGGGCGCGTGGACGGACACGATGCCGTTCAGGAACGAGCTGCGCGTCCAGTCTTCCGCCAATAGCCGCAGGTTATCCAACTGCTCCAGCGCGAGCGGGGCAGCCGCCAGGCAGAACACAACCCCCAGGAACGCCAACGTCAATTTGGTTTTCATTTCGCTCACCTTCGTCTTCATAAGCCGCGCGCCTCCTCAAAAAAGGTGGCCGGTCACTCTGGCCGCCGGCCCCGTTTCCATCGCTCTGATATGAAAACACCACAAGCGTTTTCTTTGTGGCAATTTATTTCAAGAAAAAGTAGGCAGCAGGCAGTGGGCAGTTAAAGCCCTCGTGCGGAATCTTGAGCCCTCATCTTCAGGCGTCAAGGCCGACGGCACTCAAAAACTGCCAACTGCCCACTGCCTGCTGCCTACTGCTTTCTTAGTTTGAGCGTCCCGCTGAAGGAGACGAGGGTGATGGACGCGTCGCCGGAGCCGTGGGTTCCGAGGAGGCGGCCGGGCTGGGGCGGGCCGGTGGGCGAGGCCGAGCCTCTGTACTGTAGCGGGAATTCCGTGTCGATCTCCCCGTGCTCGGAGACCTTCGCGTTCACCTTGAAGGACGAGTCGGCGGGCATCATGATGGTCACGTCGCCCGTCGTCGTGGTGAAGTCGTAGGTGCCGCCGCGCGCCAGCGGGCCGGAGAGCCTCATCTCGCCGCTGATGGTGTCGGCCTCGACGCGGGCCGGGCCGATTTCGTCCAGCAGGATGTCGCCGCTGACCGTCTTGACCTTCAGAAAATCGCTCCCGTCGAGCGGGCGCACGCCGCGGACTTCGACGACGCCGTTGAGCGAGGTCAGGTTCGCGCGGCCGCTCGCGTCCTCCAGCGTCACGTTGCCGCCGAGGCTCGCCGCGTCGACGGCCTTCGAGATGCGCGTGGCCTCGATCCTGCCGTCGTTGGTTTCGAGGTGCGCCTCGGTCACGTCCTGGACAGTGATGTCGCCGTCCTGCGTCTTCAAATAGACGGTCGCGCCGGTCGGCACTTCCAGCTCCACGTCGTAGTCGGCCAGGCACGAGTCGTACGCGGCCTCCCCGTCGCCCTTAGACTTGTCGGAAATCAGGACTTCGACCCGCGACGCGGCCGTCTGCGGCCCGCTCTCGGGCGCGCCGACCACGCGCATCTTGAGCTTCACGGGCGCGCCAGTCACGCGCGCGCGCACCTCTTTGCGGTCCGTGCCGCGAACGCTGATGCGTCCGCCCGTCGTCGAGACAGTGACGTTCACGTCCGGGGTCGCGGCGACGGCCGCCCCGCTGGCCGACTCCGCTTCCTGCGCGCCGTGCGGCTTCTCAGTCTCTTCGGCGTCCTGTGCCTCTTCTGGGACTTCCGCCTCGTCGGCCTCTTCGACCGCCGGCACGCCCTTGTCCTTGCCCTTGTCGGCAGGCTTCTGCTGGGCGTGGGCGCTCGCGCCGCAGAGCAGCAGGATTGCGAGCAGCAGGGCCGTGATTGAAGGTTTAAATCTCATCCTCAAAAATACCGCTTTCATCTGGTCGCGAGGGTCGGGCGCACCTGCTGCGCCACCGCGTTGAGCAGGTCGAGCTTGCTTTGGTACGTGGAGTAAAGAAACTCGGCCGCGTCCGGGTCGTTCGGGTTGCTGCGGGCCGTGCGGCGCGTGGAGAAGATGGCCTGGTCGACGATAGCCAGGTTGCGCTCGTACTCCGCGCGCAGGCTGGGCTTCAGGGCCGCCTCGCCGCCCGCCTCGATCTCGACCTGGAGCGAGTTAATCGCCTTCAAATAGTTCTGCTCGCCCGGGAGCGGCGTGTTGATGATAGCCAGCTCCTGCTGCGGCAACTGGTCGGGCTGCGGGACCAGGACGGGGGCGGCGGGCTTCTTCGGGCGCTCGCGCCTGGGCGGGGCGTTCTCCTTGCGGCCCCCGCCGTTGCCCCCACTCCCATCTTTGTTAGGATCATTATTCGTGATGGTCGGTGCCACCGCGGGCGCGGGGGTCGGGCTGCTGTTCACGGCCGGGGGATTCGTCTGCCCCTTATCGTTGCTGGCGACGGTCGCAGGGTTCTCCTTCGTTTCAGGCCCGTTCAACTTCACGGCGGTGAAGATGGCGGCGAAGGCGAGGACCGCGACGAGGCTCGCATAGCCGAGCGCGCGCCGGGGCGAGACTTTGAACAGTCCGCCGAGGGAGGCGAGCCAGCCGCCGAGGCCGCGGGACTGCTCGGGCTCGTATCTCACGGCCGGGCGGTCCAATTCCGCTATGGCATCGTCAAGGCGCTCGCGCAGGCGCACCGTCGGCACGTCGAGCGCCGACTCGGCCTCGAAGGCTCGCGCGAAGAGCGCCGTTTCTTCGGCAGCCGCCGAGGCCGCGCCGGCACAGGCGGCGCAGGAGTTGATGTGCTCGGCCACCCGCGCGGCCATCTCAGAGGAAAGCTCATTGTCCGCGTATGCCTGTAAAATCCCCTCGTCAATGCACTCTCTCATCTGGTCCCTCCGATCTTGCCGTAAACCCTGACGAATTCCTTCCGCCCTCTTGCGATGAGACTCCCCACGTTCACCTCGTTGATTGAAAGCGCGGTCGCGATCTCCTTGTAAGAGAGCCCCTGCTGCTTCAAGAGCAGCGCGCTCCGCATGGGCTCCTTAATCTTGTCGAGCGCGCGCCGCGCCTCCTCTATCTCCGACCGGCGCTCGTACTCCTCTTCGGGCGCGGCGGCCGTGAACCACCCGCCCGCCTCCTGCTGCTTCGCGTACTCGTCCTCGCGGGCCGTTGAACGCGACTGGCCGCGCAGGGTGTTGCGCGCGACGTTCATCGTCACACGCAGCAGCCACGCGCGCAGCAACTCCTCGCCCGGCGTCGCGTCGAGGTTGCTGTAGAGCTTGAGAAAGACCTCCTGCGTCACGTCCTCGGCCAGGCCGGCGTCGCGGACGATGGCGCGGGCCGTGCGGAAGACGGCGCGGTGATGGAGCGTAAACGCCTCATCGAAACCGAGCGGCTGCGCGGTTTTCTCAATCGTATCTGGCATTGATTCCGCCAAGGCTCTCGCGCTCTCGCTCATAATCGCCGCTCTCACAATCAAAACACCGCCCGCGCGGTTTTCGTGGCAAAAAACTTACGCGATTTTGCACGGAATTACTAACGACGAGGGGCCAGCGGCGGTTTTCACCCCCGCCCGGCCCCTTTCCCTTCAGGCCGTCGCCTCGACTTCGGTTTTACTAGGCTGGGTGGTCGGAGTGCCCAATTTCGGTGAGATTTTCAGAAGATTGTCAACTTCGAGCGCCGCCAGGGTGCAGAGTTTTTCCTTTTCGGGGCCGTCACAATCCCGTTTTAATAGCTCCATCAGGGGCTGCCGCCCGCCCCAGTATTCGATGGCCCTGTTGTGCATCTCGGCAGGCGTCATCCCGCCTGCGTCCAGCCCCTGCCAGAAGAACGGGGCCGCGGCAGTCAACAGCCCGGCCGCCCGCGGGGAGTCCTTCGCTTCCGCGTCCACCCGTCTGCCGAGCGCCAGTCTTTGCAACTTGGCGAGCAATTCCCTGTCGTCGTCGAGGTCGGCTAGCAGTCGCGGCCACCTGAGACTGATCGCCACGAACTTGCCCAACTGCTGCAAGGTCATGCGCTCGCCCGCGGGCGGCCTTCCGTAGGGGACGAGCAGCCCGAGATTTCCCACGATGTACGCCTTCAGCCTGAAGGAATTGATGAACTGTTTGATCCGGCGCGGGTTGTTTTCGAAAGCCGCGGCGATCATCAGCGCCGTCTCGCGCACGGCGGGCGAATCCCCATCCACAGTCTCCCCGATTGAACGCGCGCCTCTATCTGCGGCCTGCCTGACGACCCTGCCGAAACCACGCTGCGTCGTCGCCGCCGGCCTCTGTACCGGACTGCCCCCACCGCCGGTCGGCGCTCCGCGGCCGAATCCTGTCGTCAATACTGGGGCTCGCTCTGCGGAACGCTCCGGTGCTCCATTCCCGCCCCGCGCGCCGCCGCCAAGCGGAACGACTTCCGGCATGATTTCAACCTCCGGCGCGGCTGGAACTGTCACTTCCTGCCGGCCGTTTTTTTGGTGCGCGGTGAGATGGCGTCGAGCAGTTGCTTCAACTCGGTGTCATCCGGCTGCGGAATTCTGAAAGGGAGTTGGATGAATTTTTCGAGGTAGGAATAGCCGTACTCTAACCCGCCGGTCGAGTCGAAGCCGGGCGCTGTTAAAGTCACGGCTTTCTCCGCGCCGTCGGTCGCGACCGACGGCGCGAGATACGGCAGCAGCTTCTCATACTTGACGGCGAGCCCGGCCGCGACTTTCTCGCGGTCCATCCCGATAATGAAGATCAGGTGCGGCGAATCCGAGATGAGCAGGTTGAGGGCCTGCATCAGGTCGGCAGCCTTCGGGACCTCGCAACGGTCCAGGTCGTCTATAAAGATGAAGACTTTATTCTCGCCGGCGTAAGCGTCCACGATGCGCTTGAAGTCCTCGTGAAAGTTTTCGATGAAGGCGACGTGACTCCTGTAGTCAGGCGCTTCGATGTAACGCCTGAGGTCAACGGAGAACGGGTTGCCGACGAAGTCTCTGAGCTTGTTGACGAGGAAAAAGGAGACCGCAATGTAGCCGACCAGACCCGAGCCTTTGACGAGCTTGACGAAAGCCCCGTCCGGCTCAATCTTCCCGTCGCTCTGCGCCGCGAGACTTTCGATGCCCTCCGAAAAGAGAAGAAGGACGAGGGCGACGGTCGCCAGGAGGAAAACCGCCCCGACGGTCACGGCGCGCAGCAGAATCGGCAGGCCGTCGCTCCACCGGAAACGCCTGAAGAGAAGTTTGAGGTAAGCCGCGAGGCGCGCGGGCGGGGACAGCCCCTGAGAAAGTTTGCGAATGAAGGCGATGGCGAAAGACGCCCAGAGCGCGTCCTCCTTGTCGTGCCGCCACGCGTTGAAGCGAACAGTCGGGCAGGAAATCCTCCGCACCTCTTGCGGGACGAGCAGACGCTGGAAGAATTTTATTTTCACCCTGGGGAATTTTATCTTCCCGTTAAAGAGCTTTAATTGAAACCTCTTCAATCCTCTGAGCGGCGTGGGGATTCTTTCGCGCCGGATGCGTATCTCCCTGCGGAGGCCCCAGAGCATACGCCTCTTGCGCGGGAGGATTCTTTTGAGAAGTTCGTTTTCCAGTTGCAGCATGAAGGACGACTTGCCGCTGCCCCACTCGCCCTCGATGGAAAGCGTGAGCGGGGCTTTCGTCTTGTCGTTGGAGGCGACCACGCGATACTTGAGACATCATGCAGCAGCCCTGTGAAGGCTTCCGTCATTACACGGCTGTCAATATCCCAGAGCGAGACGTCGCCCAGGTCTTCTCCAGAAGCGAGCCTTTTCCCGTCTGGCGACCACGCGACGCACCTCACTTCCCCCTTATTTCCCGCGAGCGTCCCGTGTTGGATTCCCGCGCGCCAGTCCCAGAGCTTGATAGTTCTGTCTTTTGATGAAGCGGCTAGCCATTGCCCGTCAGGCGACCAGGCGATCTGCGTGATGACGGCGTCATCTTCTGCGAGCGTGCGCCAGAGTTTGAATCCTGGTGCGGTTAAGTTGTCGGCCCTGTTGCTGGACATTTCGGAGAGCCTCCTCGTGTCGAAAACCCGTTCGGAGTGGAGACGAGGCCGTCAGGTTTTTCGCCGTCAGCTAGAACGCGTGAGTTGCGATTTCGGCCCGGTTGTCAGGTGCCGTATGAGTGTGGGCGAAAATCGCCTGTGGGTTGAAAGAGTCTGTTCGCGCAGGGTAAATTCAGCCCGCGCGCCGCTACCGTTATCCGGGTGCGTATTGTAGTCTACACACTACGTCCCTACCAATACATTATTTGCGCCGACATGTTTGTGAATCCGGCAATGCGCCGGTTCGAGGCTGAAAATAAAAAAGAGTCCGGGAGATGAGGGTGGAAGAAAAGAGGGCAGACACGGAAGGCGATGTCCTGCATAACAGCCCGTTCATGCGCGCGTGCCGGAAGGAACCCGTGCCCTACACGCCCGTCTGGCTGATGCGGCAGGCGGGGCGCTACATGCGCGAGTATCGGGAGGTCCGCGCGCGCACGGGCTTTCTTGAGCTGTGCAAAACGCCGGAGCTGGCGGCCGAGGTGACGGTCACGGCGGCCGAGCGCCTGAACGTTGACGCGGCCATCATCTTCGCGGACATACTGCTCATCATAGAGCCTATGGGCGCGGAACTGGAATTCGCCAAAGGCGAAGGGCCTGTGATTCACAACCCGGTCAGAGACGCGGGCGACGTGGAGCGCCTGCGCGAAGTCGAGAGCGTTGAGTCGCTCGAATACGTCATGGAGGCCATACGGCTCACGCGCCGCGCGCTCAGGCCGGGCCTCCCGCTGATAGGCTTTTCCGGCGCGCCCTTCACGCTCGCCTCTTACATCATTGAGGGCGGCGGCTCGCGGAACTACGTGCACACCAAGCGGCTCATGTACACGGACGCGGGCGCGTGGCACGCACTGATGTCCCTCATCTCGCGTGCGCTCGCCCGCTACCTCAACGCGCAGGTCGCCGCGGGCGCGCAGGCCGTGCAGCTCTTCGACTCCTGGGTCGGCTGCCTCAGCCCCGAAGATTACCGCGACTACGTGCTCCCGCACACGCGCAGCGTCATAGAGAACGTCACGCCCGGCACGCCCGTCATACACTTCGGAACCGGCACAGCCGCGCTGCTCGAATTGATGCGCGAGGCAGGCGGGGACGTTATCGGTTGCGACTGGCGCGTCGACCTGGGCGAAGCGTGGCGCAGACTCGGCGACGTGGCCGTGATGGGCAACCTCGACCCGGTCACACTGTTCGCGGGCCAGGATGTCGTGCGCGCACACGCGCGCCGCATCCTCGAACGCGCAGGCGGAAGGCCCGGACACATTTTTAATTTAGGTCACGGCATCCTGCCTGAAACTCCTGTCGAGAATGTCATCGCACTCGTTGACGCAGTCCACGAGCTGAGTTGGCGGTGAACGAGAGAAGTTAGCGAGCCTCTATGAACCATGCTTACGATGCCATCTTGCTCGTCTCTTTCGGCGGCCCGGAAGGGATGCAGGACGTGATGCCGTTTTTGGAGAACGTGCTGCGGGGGAGGAACGTGCCGCCCGAGAGGATGCGCGCCGTCGCGCGCCATTACGAGTTGTTCGGCGGCGTCAGCCCGATTAACGCGCAGAACCGAAAATTGATTGCGGCGCTCGAAAAAGAGTTAGCGGAGAACGGGCCGCGGCTTCCCGTCTACTGGGGCAACCGCAACTGGCACCCCATGCTCGCGGACACGCTTCGAAAAATGGCACAGGACGGCGTCCGCAACGCGCTCGCCTTTTTCACTTCGGCATACAGTTCCTATTCCGGCTGCCGCCAGTACCGCGAGAACATCGCGCGCGCCCAGGAGGAGGTCGGCCCGGACGCGCCGCGCGTGGAGAAGCTGCGCGCCTTCTACAATCATCCGGGCTTCGTCGGGCCGAACGTGGAGAACGTGCGGGCCGCGCTCGACGAAATTCCTGCCGCGCGGCGCGGGCGCGCTCAAATAGCTTTCACGGCCCACAGCATCCCGCTCTCGATGGCGGCGGGCTGCGATTACGAAGCACAGTTGCTTGAGACCTGCCGCCTCGTCGCCGAAGGCGCGGGTCACGACCGCTGGCGTCTGGTCTTCCAGAGCCGCAGCGGCCCGCCCTCTCAGCCCTGGCTCGAACCCGACATCCTGGACTACCTGCGCGAGTTGAAAGAGGCCGGGACAGAGGACGTGGTCGTCGCCCCCGTGGGCTTCATCTCCGACCACATGGAAGTGCTCTACGACCTGGACACGGAGGCGCGGGCGCTGTGTAGCCGGCTCGATCTCAACATGGTGCGCGCGGCGACGGTCGGGGCGCACCCGACGTTCGTCAAGATGATTCGCGAGCTGGTGCTCGAACGCCTGAGCACGGACGCGCCGCGCCGTTTCCTGGGGACGCGCGGGCCGTCCCACGACGTTTGCCCCGCGGACTGCTGCCTGATGAGCGCGCGCCCCGCCGTCGCCTGATAGATGAGCGAGCAAAGACACAAAGAGCGCCCGCGCGTCGTCGTCATCGGCGGCGGCATCAGCGGCCTCGCCGCCGCCCACCGTCTCGTCGAACTGAGCGCGCAACACGACGACCCGCCTGAAGTGTTGCTGCTCGAAGCGTCTGCGCAAACGGGGGGCGTCATACGCACCACGCGGCGCGACGGCTTCCTGCTCGAAGCGGGCCCGGACTCTTTCATCTCCGAAAAGCCCGCCGGGGTCGAGCTGGCGAAGCGCCTGGGGCTGGCTTCCCGCCTGATCGAGACCAACGCGGAGCACCGACGAAGTTTCATCGTGCGCAAAGGCCGGCTGCACGCCGTCCCCGAAGGCTTTCAACTCCTGGCCCCGTCGCGCATCTGGCCGTTCGTCACGACCCCCATCTTCAGCCTGAGGGGCAAGGCGCGCATGGCCCTGGACCTTGTCCTGCCCAGGCGCGAGGCGCAGAACGGCGGCGACGAGAGCCTGGCACAATTCGTGAGGCGCAGGCTCGGGCGCGAGGCGCTCGAAAGAATGGCACAGCCCATGGTCGGCGGGATTTACACGGCCGACCCGGAGAACCTCTCGCTGCGCGCGACGATGCCGCGCTTCCTCGAAATGGAGCGCGCGCACGGCAGCCTCATTCGCGCCATGTTGAAACAGCGCCGCGGGCAGCAAGCCTCCGAAGCGAAAGGCACGAGCGGCGCGCGCTACAGCCTCTTCCTCTCTTTCGACGAAGGGATGCGCGTGCTCTCGGACGCCCTCGCCGGGCGGCTCGCGGCGGCGACCATTCGATTGAACACGAGAGCCGAGGCGCTCGCGCACGACGCCGCGACGGGGCGGTGGGAGATTCGGACCAATTCTGGAGAGACTCTAAAGGCCGGCGCGGTTTGCCTCGCGCTCCCCGCGTTCGCGTCCGCGAAGCTGCTGCGAGGAACGGACGCCGAACTCGCCGCGGAGTTGGACGCGATTCCTTACGCCTCGACCGCGACCGTCAACCTGGCCTACAAACGCTCGGACGTTCCGCACCCGCTCGACGGCTTCGGCTTCGTCGTGCCGCTCGTCGAGCGCCGCTCGATTCTCGCCTGCACTTTCAGCAGCGTGAAATTCGCCGGACGCGCCCCCGGCGGTCAAGCGCTCCTGCGCGCCTTCGTCGGCGGCGCGTTGCAGCCCGAGATGTTCGCGCTAGACGAAGAAGAGATGCTCAGGGCCGCGCGCCGCGACCTGCGCGAGCTTCTGGGCATCGAAGCTCCGCCCATCTTCGCCCACACGGAGAAGTGGCCGCGCTCGATGGCACAGTATCACCTCGGCCACATCGAGCGCGTCGGCAGAATCCGCCAGCGCCTCGAAAAACTTCCCACCCTGAAACTAGCCGGCAACGCCTTCGACGGCGCGGGCATTCCAGACTGCGTCCGCAGCGGCGAGACGGCGGCAGAAGAAATAATGATGAATGCGGAACGATGAATTTAAGACTGTTGCTTTCTAATTCATCATTCCGCATTCATCATTCATCATTGCTTCCCGCGCGTTTGTTGCGCGAGGTTTTCGACCCAGGCGGCGTTGGCCTCTGTCATCGGCAGGAAGGCTTCGCGCGGGGCGCTGGTCTCGACGCGCATGTTGTCGTCCGTGTTGATGACCGCCCCGGCGACGGCGGGCGCGAGTATTGTTTCGTCGCAGACGAACCACGATTCAAGGTCGGCCGGCGAGTTGAGGCTGATGCGTGACAGCTCTTTGGCGACGCGCGCGTCCTGCATGCGCTCGCCCACCCGACCGAGCGAGAGCGGCTGGCGGCTTCCGACCAGAATCAAGTCCTTCCCCTTCGCCGCGCCCGCGACGCGGAAGACCAGGACGTGCGGGAAGACGCTCGCGTAGGTCGCGAGCACGGAGCGCAGGCTCTCCGTGGAAAGTTGATAAGTCTGCAACCACTGCACAAAGACGCCGTCGTCTTTCAAGCGCCCGCGGCCCAGTTCGAAGAACTCCCGCGTGAAGAGGTTAGCGACGCCGGGAACCCACGGGTGGCTGGGCTCGCTGACAATCATGTCGTAGCTCACCGGGTTGACGCGCAGGTAAGTGCGCGCGTCGTCGACGATCACGCGCAGGCGCGGGTCTTTGAGCGGCTCGTTGTTGACGTGGTTGAAATACTCCCCGGCCTCAATCGCCGCGGGCTCAAGCTCCACGCATTCGAGCGACACGATTCCCGACTGGAGCATCGAGCCGACCGAGACGCCCGAGCCGTAGCCGACTATCAGCCCCGTCTCGGCGCGCGGCGCGACGAGCAGCGGCAACTGGCCCAAAATGACCTGCGTCGGCATGTCGTCCTTGTCCGAGGCGTTCGTCCGCCCGTTGACCGCCATCGAGCGTATGCCCCAGTCGTCGCGCACGGAGACGGTGGCCGTCGGCCCCTCCTTGTACCAGAGCAGGCGGTGTACGTCCGGCCCCGGCGGCCTCTCGTTCCCCGTCTCCGCGACGCTGCCGCGCGATTTGGCGAGCACGCGCACGAGGCTGTCGTAAGCGCCTATCGAGAGCTGGTCTAGTCTCATGCGCGGCGAGGCGAGCATGACGAGCAGCACCAGGCAGGCGGCGACGCCCGCGGCCAGGCTGCGCCTGAGTTCCGGGTCGCGCGTCCCCTGCGGCGGCCTGTAGGCGAGTCCCGCGAGGACTATGCAAACGCCCGCGGCGAAGAGGATGGTGAAGCGCGTGCTCACCTTCGGGATGAGGATGAAGCCCGTGATGAACGCGCCGGCGATTGCGCCGAGGGTGTTGACCGCGTAGCTGCGGCCGACCATGCGGACGGACCCGCCCAGGCCCGCGCCGTTGCTGGCCCAGACCAGCACGAGCGGCATCACCATCCCCATCAGGACGGCGGGCAGGAGTATCAGGAGGGCGGCGGCCAGAACCTGCAAGCCTATGAGGCCGAGCCAGGAGTTGATCTGCATCTCCAGCCCGAGCCTCGTCAGAAAGACGGGGGTCCCGTTCGTCATCCAGATGCTGAGGACGAGCGTCAGCGCCGTCGCCAGCTCGACGTTCATGATCGAGCGCCGCAGGTCCCTCGCCTTCCGCTTCGTCCCGCCGACGAGGGACGCGCCGACGGTGAGGCCGAGAAGGAAGAGCGCGACGACGATGCTGAAGGCGTAGGTGCTCGAACCGATGATCATCGTCAACACGCGCGTCCACGCCACCTGCGTGCTAATGGTGACGAAGCCCGAGACGGCCGCGCACAACAGCCAGAACCTCCGCGATTGCGGGTCGCCGATTGCGGATTGCGGGTAGACTTGCGGCGGCTCCGTCACGTCGCCTTCCGTTCCCGCCGCTTCATCCACCGTTTCCGCCCGCTCGGCCCCTTCGTCCGGCGCTCGTTCGTCCTTCCGGTCGATGACGATGGCGGCGATGCCGACGAAGAGGTTGATGGCGGCGGCGGTGAAGATTGTCAGGCGCACGCCGAGCGCGGGCAGCAGGTAGAAGCCCGCGAGGACGACGCCGAAGATCGCGCCGACGAGGTTGCAGGTGTAGAGCCGTGTGACGGCCGTGGGCTTGTGGCGCGGCGAGCGCAGGAGCGCGGCCGAGAGCACGGGCAGCGTCGCGCCCATCAGCGTCGTCGGCACGAGCAGCACCAGGGAGGAGAGCAGGAAGCGCCAGAGGCTGAAGGCGTAGAAGCCCGGACGGAACTGCTCCCAGATGAAGGCGTAGAGGTGGTCGACCAGCCGGAACAGAACTGGCACAGCGACGGCGTAAAGCGCGATGCCGATTTCGATGATGCCGTAGACGCGCAGCGGCCTCCTGATGCGCCCGGCCAGCTTCCCCGCCCACGCGCTCCCGAGCGCCAGCCCTCCCATGAAGGCCGCCAGCACGGCGCTGATGGCGAACGTCGTCGCGCCGAAGACCAGGCCGAGCATGCGCGCCCACAGCACTTCGTAAATGAGGCCGGTCGCGCCCGAGAGGACGAAGCAGAGCCCTATGAGCCAGAGGCTCGTTTTCGAATAAGCGCGCGCAGACTCAGTGCGGTCGAGTGCGCGCTCGGAGACGGCTGCCATGAGTCAAACTTTTCTCCCCATAGAGGACTGAATCAGATCGAAGGTGGGGCGTGAGGAATTAACTATAACACCATTGCCGGCCGTGCGTCGCCGGCTTTTTGTCCGCGCGCCTCTGCGGCGGACTCAGCGCGAGGAGGCGGCGGCCCCCAGAATCAGGAAGAGGACCGTCAGCAGCAGGTAGAAGCCGTTGAGCACGAGCGCGACGATTGCCATCGCCTTGGAGTTCTGCGGGCTCGTGTCGCGGCTGGTCTTGGAGGCGGCGACGATGCCGACAATCGCGCCCGCGAGCGCGAGCAGCACGCTGAAGATGAAGATTCCGCCGATAACGTCCGTCTCAACGCCCGTCGCCCCCGAGATGATGCAGAACGCGAACAGGGCGAAGGCGCTGATGGCCAGGACGAGCGAGGCGACGGCCGCGCCCCTTCCCAGCCGCGGGGCGGCCGCCTGGTAGGACTGCGGCGCAGACGCGGGAGGCCACGCGGGCTGCGGCTGCGCGTAAGGCTGGTGGCTCGGCGGCGCGGGCTGGCGAACAGTCTCGGGCCACGCGGGCGGAGGGGCCGTGACGCGCGGGTCCGGCATGATGACCGTCGCCGCCATGTCGCCCCCGCCGGAATCACCCGCGCCGAGCGCCGAGCCGTCCTCCAAACAAAAAGCCATCGTGTCATCGTACACGCGCTGGCACACAGTACATCGTTTCATCTCTTTCTGAGCTTTCCTTTACAAGTAAATCACGTGTGACGTGCGCCAGATATTACCAGGAATCGAGCCGGGTGCGGCAGTCGTGAGCAGTATGACGTAGTTGCTGTCGCCGGACGGGGCCGGCTGGGTAATCTCGCCCCACGCGGCGTCCGAGCGGGCCGCGACGGTCCCCTCGCCGGCGTCGGGCGCGGCCAGCGCCAGGCGGCGCAGGCAAAGATAGAGCTGCTCCGTGCCGACGCCGTAACGGCCCTGCTCCTCACCGACTATCAGTCTCACCTCGGCGCTCTCGGCGATGAAGTGGGCGACGAGCGAGGCGGCGAGCGTCACGCCGCGCTCGAACCTCGCGCCCGCGTCCTGCTCCCCAGCGCCGCCCATCATCCTCGTGTCGAGAGCGATGGTCACGCGCCGCTCGTCCTCGGCCGTGAACTGGCGGACGATGAGGCGGCGCGAGCGCGCCGTCGCCTTCCAGTCGATGTGGCGCAGGTCGTCCTGCGGCTGGTACTCGCGCAGGGAGAAGAGGTCGTGCCCCGCCCCGCGCCGCGTGGAGGCCAGCCGCCCTGCGTTCATCGGCAGCAGGTGCAATTCGTCGCCCAGGGGCTCTGGCTTCGGGTAGACGACGATGTCCACGTCGCGCGCGCGCAGGCGGCGGCGGCGGCGGAAGAAGCCGAAGGGGAAGCGCGTCGAAAGCTCGAAGCCGGTGATCAATTCGTGGCCGCGTTTCGGGAAGAGCTGCTCGACGCGCTGCTCGGCCGCGGCGCGGTGCGGCACGTACATGAAATAGGCGAGCGTGCGCTTGCCGAAACGCTGCCGCGGCTTGCGCTTCCCCTTCTTCTCTTCACTGACGTTCAAGGGGCCGCGCGCCTCGACGAGCACTGAGAAGGAGGGCAGGAAGCGTTTGCGGTTGCGTATGGTGACGATTACGGGCGCGGGCTCGCCGGCGTAGATGTGGTCCGGGAAGCGCGCGGAGACGACCAACTCGCGCAGGCTCGCGCGCGCCGCCGCCCACGAGACGAAGAGCGTCGCGGCCAGCAGCGAGAAGACCAGGAAAAGAAGATTGTTCCCCGTGTTCCACGCGGCGAAGGCGACGACCGCCAGTATGCCCATGAAGATGAAGCCGCCCTTCGTCACCTGGAGCGGCAGGTCGAAACGCGAGACTTCCTTGCGCGCGTTGCGCGCGAGCGGCGGGACGACCAGGACGACGATCAGCAGGACGACGACGAGCGAGATGACGGCCGCCACGTTCGCCAGCTGCATGTCGCCCTGACGCCGCGCGACCAGGATGACCAGGGACATCCCCAGCCCCAGCAGCACCAGCAGCGTGCCCAAGATCGCGTTACGCCACTTGCGAAAAGACATAAAAGCAGAATCCAGAATTCAGAACCCAGGAGCCAGAATAAACGAAAATCGGAAGAACTGTTCTCGGCCTTTCATTCTGGATTCTGGCTCCTGCCTCCTGCCTCACAGCGGCACGCTCACCGTCTTCATCAACTCCTTGAGCACGGCCTCGGCCTCCTCGCTGCGGCGGAGCGACGAGGAGAAGCGCGAGCTGACGACGAGGCGGTGCGCGAAGACGGGGAGCACGAGGCGCTTGATGTCGTCCGGGACGCAGTAGGTGCGGTCCTCCGTCAGCGCCAGCGCCTGCGCCGCGCGGAAGAGGGCGAGCGTGCCCCGCGGGCTCACGCCCAGGTCCAACATCTCCGTCTCGCGCGTCGCGTTGACGATCCTCATCAGGTAGTCCACGAGCGCGTCGTCCACAGAGACTTCCGAGACCTGCCGCTGCAACTCCAGGATGTCCTCGCCGGACATGACGGGGCTCAACTTCAGCAGCGGGTCCGTGCGCTCGCGGTCGCGCAGGATTTTTTTCTCGTCGTCCACGCCGGGGTAGCCTATCCGCAGCCTGAGCATGAAGCGGTCGAGTTGAGACTCGGGCAGCGGGTACGTGCCGTGATGTTCAATCGGGTTCTGCGTGGCGACGACGATGAACGGCGAGGGGAGCGGCCGCGTCGCGCCCTCAATCGTGACGTGCCCCTCGGCCATCGCTTCGAGAAGCGCGGACTGAGTCTTCGGCGTCGTGCGGTTGATTTCGTCCGCGAGGACGACGTTGGCGAAGACCGGGCCGGGCTTCCAGTCGAAGACGCCCGTGTGCTGGTTGTAAACGGAGAGCCCGATCACGTCCGAGGGCAGCAGGTCGGAGGTGAACTGTATGCGCTGGAAGGTGCAGTCGAGCGCGAGGGCCAGCGCGTGCGCCAGCGTGGTCTTGCCGACGCCGGGCGCGTCTTCGACCAGCAGGTGCCCGCCCGCGATGAGCGTCACGATGGCGAGGCGCACGGCCTCGGACTTGCCGCGGATGACCTGCTCGACGGCCGCCTGTAACTCATCTACTTTTCCGACGGCAGTTTGTAAGCTGTTCTGCGCTTCCCTGTCTGCCGCCTGCAATCTTCGCATAGAGGCTTCCCTGCTTCTCTTCGATTATTCCCGTAGGCCCATTTTACATGCTCGGGCGCGATGCCGCACGTTGAAAAGCCGGCGGGAACTTTGTCGCGGGCCATGTGACGGGTCCGGGCGTCATGTAGTAAAATCTCACGCGACGCCGGAAAAGCTGTGCAGGCCCCCGCAGTCATCTAAAATTTAGGAACCCCAGAGTCATCGAATCGTGAATTATAATCGTGAGGTGCAAACATGACAGAACATAACAGTAAGCGACATATCAGGGCCCGCGGCTTCTCGCTCATCGAGCTGATGATCGTCATCGCGATCATCGGCATCCTCGTGGCCGTCGGCATCCCAGCCTACCAGGCCATCACGCGCGCCGGCAACGAGGCGGCCGCCATCAAGACGCTCCAGAACATCGCCGTCAACCAGCGGCTCTACATCAAGCAGAAGAACGGCAACGCCTACGGCACGTTCGACCAGTTGATCACGGAGGTCAACCTCGACAGGCGCTTCGCGGGCGACGCGCCCGTCGTCAGCGGCTACGTCTTCACGATGAAGATCACGGCGAAGGCGAGCGGGCAGCCGCCCTTCTATACCATCAACGCCGACCCGCAGAACGCCGAGGGACTCGGCGCGACCGGGCGGAATCACTACTACCTCGACGCCAACTCCGACATCGTCAAGGTCAACGACCAGCAGCCCGCCGGGCCGGACGACGCGCCCGTCGCGCAATAATTCGGGCGGCAAACTCGCGCGGCTTCGCCGGCTTGACGCTGGCGAAGCCGCCTTGCTAGGATGCCGCGTCCCTGAAAACAGGAGAGCCCGCTTAGCTCAGTTGGTAGAGCGCTCGCTTCACACGCGAGAGGTTTCGTAGGTTCGAGTCCTACAGCGGGCACCATCCCTCGCCTTCACAGTCAAAGTGAGTCTGCGACCGTCCCGAGAAAATAATAGACCGATGAAGAAGCTCTTCCTGAACGAGCAGGAGAGGTTCTGGAATAACGTAGAGATCAAAAGCGGGCCTGATAGTTGCTGGCTTTGGAAAGGCTGTGCCAGCACTAACGGGTACGGGAGATTTTCATTTCGGCACAATGCTTACAAAGCGCATCGAGTGGCTTTCTTCCTCTCGAACGGGAGAATTGAGGATAGCCTATTGGTTCTGCATCGTTGTGATGTGCGCCTCTGTTGCAACCCTGATCATCTCTATCGAGGAAGCGCGAAAGATAATACATCAGACGCACTCAAGCGAGGTCGCCACACTCGAATGTACGGCTCGCGGAATGGCAAGGCTAAGCTGTCGGAGAAAGAGGTCGAGTCAATCCGCAGGCGATATAGACAAGGCGGGATTACCCAGAAGTCCCTGGCTCGCTATCATGGCGTGGGTGAAACGACAGTCTATTACATTTGCTCGGGCGAGCGGTGGACAAATCTTCCTGACGTGAAGAAAGAGAGTTGAAAAAGCGCGCAAGCTGCCAAGAAGAAAAGAGGTCGCCACCGGAGCGGCCTCTTTTCTTCTTCATTCTTTTCCTTCACCGAAGGATCGGGTGGCCGCCGCCGCGGCTGTGGTCGGCCGTGCGCGTGTAGAGCGGGCGGTCGTTGTGGTAGAGGACGAGGTGCTCGCCCTCGTAGCGCACGACGTTGGAGATGCGGGGCATGTCGCGGTCGTGCTCGGCGATGATGAAGGCGCAGGGGCTGTAGGCCATCACCATGCCGGCGGCGTAGATGTAGCCGCCCTGATCGTAGTCGCTCCCGGCGTATTGCCCGGCCGGGATGGCTATGTCGGGCGAGTAAGCGCCGCGGCTGTCTTCGGTCCGGTCAGCGCGGGCTATGAAGACGACGTATTGCGAGTAGTCCAGGCGCGAGCGGTAGCCGTGGCGGCGCGAGATGCTGAAAAGCTCGGTCAGGCCGTCGTCAATCGCGTCGAGCACTTCGCCGCGCGGCTCCCTGCGCGCGAAGACGTGCGCGCCGCGCACGGTCCTGACGTAGACTGGGAAATCGTCGCCCGTAATCTGGCTCGCGCGCTCGACCAGGCGCTCGGGTATGTCGCGCTGCTGCGCGCCGGCCGTTCGGACGAAGCCACCGGGCAGCAGGAGGCCCGAGACGGTCAGGGCCGCCAGGACGATGGTAAGAATTTTCGAGCGGGAGCGCGTGGATTTCATTACCCCTGGCATTCCTTTTTAAGCGGCGAAACCCGCGTCCTGCAACAGAGGGGGCGCGGGTTTCTTCATCGAAACGGTCAGTCTTAATAGAGTTGACCGAGAAGGTTTTTAATCAAGACCTCAGGGTCTTTTGTTGTCGTTGCCCCTCGGCTCCCTCCTGTCCTGTGGCGGGTCCTTGTCCTTCTCGACTTTCACCCTCGGCGGGTTGTTCTTCGGCGGCGGGTCCTTAGGGTCCTGCCGCCTCTGCGCGAACGCGCCCGCAGAGACGACGCAGCACATCAGGGCCGCCATCAATACTCGCTTTAACTTATCCATAACTACTTCCGTGGCCTCCTCATGTCTCTCTTTCTCATGAGCGCGCATGGGAGGGAGAGAGAAGAGACGCGCCGTCTCCAGCCACTGCAAGATGGGTGCCACGCGCCGCGCGCGGCCCCCGCCCCGCATACAGGACGATAGCTTACCAGCTATCCAGGCCCAGCGCACGCTTTCCGACGACTTTCGCACGATACGGTGCAGATAGAAGGCAGGAGGTAAAAGGGAAAAGTAACCGAGGCGGGAAGCCACACTAAATTGACGTGGCTTCCCGCCTCACTTTTAACCTTTGATTTTTGCCTTTTCGTTACTTCCTGACGGTAATTCTAATGCTGCCGACGTTGCCGCTCAGGTCGTAGGCGCGGAGCGAAATAGTGTGCTCTCCCGGCCCCGCGAGGGGGAGGTCGAAAGAGTAACGCTCGCTGGGGCTGTCGGCGATGCCGTCGTCCGGGTAGGCCGAGCGCCAGGCAGCGCCGTCAACGCTGTAGTCCGCGCGCTTGACCATCCCGGTCACGTCCTCGGCCTCGAACGTCGCGCGGACGCGTTCGCCCGCCACCTGCGGCGCGACGGCCGCGCGGACTACGGGCGGCGTGTTGTCCACGTCCACGGGCTCGCTCGTGCGCTCGCTCGTCAGCGCCTGCCCGCCCGGATTGTCCGGCGCGTCCGTGGCGACGACGCGGAAGACGTAACGCCCGTCGGCCAAGGCCGCCGCGTCCACGGTGAAAAAGTTCTCGCGCAGCTTGTCCTTGAGCAGCCGGAAATCCGTCTCGCTGAGCGAGCGGTAGTAGAGCGCGTATTCAAGCGTGTCGTTGTTGCGGTCCTCGGCCTGCCACTGGAGGGCGCGCGCACCGCGCTGGAAGACCCTGCGCGGGGGGACCTGGGCCGCGGCCCCGAACAGGGCGGGGTCCAGGCCCGAAGTCTCTATGTTCGGGTCGGCCTGCATCTGGACAATCGGCTGGAGCCCCACGCCGACGGGCAGCGCCGTGATGCTGATCACTTCCGGCGCGACGTTGCGCGGCAGGTAAGCCAGACTCACGTCCTCCATCTGCGTCGGGGCGGCCGCGCCGCCCGCGGGCGCTTTCAGGACCGCGCGCCACTGTATGAAGCGGGCGCGCGGGCTGGTGATCTGCGCCCCGGCCGGGTCGCGGTAGGGCGCGCTCCACTCGCTCCAGGTGGCGTCTGGCCGCTCGCTGTTGCCCGTGCGCGTCTGAAGCTCGACGGCCCCGCGGCCGCGCCACCAGATGCGCCCCCACGTCGCGACCAACTTGGCGTCGCGCACGGGCGACTCGTAACTCCCCTCGCCGATTGTCTCGGCGGCGAAGCGGAAGAGCTTGCCCTGGTTGCTGGAGGCCGCGAAGACCTCGCGCCCGCGCGTGACGAAGGTGGAGATTTGCCCCTCCGTGGATTGCAGGAGCAGCGTGTCGCGCCCGTCGTCCGTGACGGAGTAGATGCGCCCCTTGTCGGCTGTGCCAATCAGCACGCCGCCCTGCGGCGCGACCGCGATGGCGAAGGCCGTGACCGAAGGGCTGCTCCACATGAGGTCCGTGCCGCCGTCGGGCAGGATGCGGAAGACGGCGCTGCGCGCGCTAGACAAATCGTTGCGGCTGCGCCCGGTCGCGGGCTGTTGCTGTAAAGGCGTTCCGCTCTCGTCGATGGCCGTGATGGTGACGGTCGCGCCGCCCTGCCCGCCGGAGGATTCGGAGGTCTGCGGGTTGGGCGCGGGCGTCCCGCCGCCGCGCGGTCCCGTGGCCGCGTCGCTGATGATGAGGGCGTAGACCGAGCCGTCCGCGGCGGGCGCGAGCGCGTGCACCTCGCGCAGCGACGCGTCGAAGAGCGCGAAGGCTTTGCCGTCGGGCGAGATTCTGAGCACGAGCCCGCCCGGGTCCGTGCCGGCTATCAGTTGGCCCTTCGCGTCGACGGCGAGCGAGATGACGTGTGTCTCGTTGGTGTCGACGATTAGAGAGCTTTCGGGCTTGGCCCCGGCGGCGGCGACGCGGTAGAGCTTGCCGTTGTCGCCGGTCCCGACGGCGAGCTGCCCGTCTGGCAGCAGCGCGAGCGACCAGATGTACTTGTCAGGCGGGTCGAAATAAACCTCCGCTTTGCCGTCGGCCCCGACCTTGTAGACCTTGCCGTCGGGCGACGTGCCCGCGTAAATCGCCCCGTCGCGGCCCACGGCGAGAGCCGTCACGTCCAGCTCCGTCGCGTCGTAAAGGAGCGCGCCGCGCCCGTCGCGCCCGACGCGGTAGAGCCGCCCGTCGTGCCCCGTGCCGAGGTAGATGTTGCCCGCCTCGTCCGAGACGCTAGACCAGACGTAAGGCTGGTCCGTGTTGAAGACTTGCGTGAAGAGCGGGGCGAGCATCAGCATGCCCGTATCCGTGATCGAGACGCCGCGCGACTCGCCGCGCAGCAACTCCGTCCTCGAATTCGTTTCCCAAATAATCGGCTCGCCTCCGGCCGCCGTCAAAGCGTTGGTCGCCATGACGAGGAGAAACGCGAGCGTAGTTAGAAATCGTTTGCGAAATGTGTGATTTGTCATCAGGAGTCTGTGTTTACCGGAAAGTCGAGAATAGCGTATTGCATATCGAGCGAGAGACACGAGCGAATATAACCCGAAAACGCGCGCCACCGGAAACGGCAACTAAGGGATGAGGGATGAAGGATGAAGTAAAGACATCTGTTTTTATTTCATCCCTCATCCCTTTTTATGTGCCAACGTATCTGGCGTAGAGCGAGCGTGCGGTCGGCACGTCGTCGGTGCCGCGGATGATGGCGCGGGCGTCTTTGAAGACCGTCAGCTCGTAGTCGCCCGCGCGCAGCCGCAGCAGGTAAGGGTTGAGCTGAACCTCCCCCGCGGCGCGCAGCCGTTCGGCGAGCGCCGGGAGATTGACTTCAGTCGCGGCGGCCGGGCGCACCTGCACGGCGTCGCGCCCGCACAGGGACACGGCGGCCTCGCCCGCCCCCGCCTCCAGCGTCTCGTAGCGCCCGAGCCCGCACGTAGGGCATTCCGGCACAGGGCCGTCGTCCAGCCTGATGCGCCGCCACTCGTTCTGCCACACGTCGAACTGCATCAGCGAGCGGTGCAGCTTCTCGGGCTGCCCCGTCAGCAGCTTCAAAGCCTCGCTCACCTGCACGGCGGCGACGACCGCGATGATGGGCATGATGACGCCCGCTGTGTCGCACGTCGGCGCGCTCGCCGCCGGCGGCGCTTCCTCGAAGACGCAGCGCAGGCAAGGCGTCTCGTGCGGACGAACGGTCATCGTCACGCCGTACGAGCCGACGGCCGCGCCGTAAACCCAATTCAACTCGTGGCGCACGCAAGCGTCGTTGATGAGGTAGCGCGTAGCGAAATTGTCCGTCCCGTCGAGCACCACGTCGCAGCCTTCGACCAGCCGCTCGACGTTCGAGTTGTTCACGTCCGCGACTTCGGCTTCGACCTCGATCTCGGAGTTAATCTGTGCCAGGTGATTGCGGCAGGCGATGGCTTTCGGCAGCCGCTGGCGCGCGTCCTCCTCCGTGAACATCGTCTGCCGTTGCAGGTTCGTCGCCTCCACGAAGTCGCGGTCAACCAGCCGCAAGCGCCCGACGCCTGCGCGCGCCAGCGCCTCCGCCTGCGCCGTGCCGAGAGCGCCGCAGCCTATGACGACGGCGCGCGCTTCGAGCAGACGCCGCTGCCCCGCCTCGCCAATCCCGTCGAAAAGAATCTGCCTGCTGTAACGCTCGTTCATAAAAGCTCGAAATCTAAGACTTCAAATTTCAATTTGTTAGATGCGCCGCGCCGACTCTCAGTCCACCCCGCTCGTCTGCGGCTCATTTAACTTTCGCCCGGCAGCTTCCAGCATCACCTCCGCCGGCGCAGCGCGACCCGTCCAGAGTCGAAACTGCTCGGCGGCCTGCGCGACGAGCATGTGGAGGCCGCCGAGCGTGCCGCAGCCCGCCGCGTTGGCTTCGCGCAGGAAGCGCGTTTCTTGCGGGTTGTAGACGAGGTCGTAAGCGAGGCGCGCGCCGCGCAGTTGTTCGGAGGTCGCGGGCGTCTCGTCCTCGTTCGCGCCGCGCGTGCCGAGCGGGGTCGCGTTGACGACGAGGTCGAAGCCCTCGAAAGACGCGCCCGCGAGTTGCTCGCAGGCGGCCCCGAATTCCGCGGCGACCGGTTCGGCCTTCGAAACGTCGCGCGCGAAGAGACTCAGTCGCGCCCCTTCTCTTCCGAGCCCCCAGAGCGCCGCGCGCGCCGCGCCGCCCGCGCCGATAATGGCACAGCGCGCGCCGTCCAGAGAGATTCCCCTTTCGCGCAACGGCGCGAGCAGCGCGGCCGCGTCCGTGTTGTAGCCGCGCAAGCCACCTGCTTCGACGACGATTGTGTTGACCGCGCCGATCTCGCGCGCCGGGGGCTCGACCCAGTCGAGAGACTCCATGACGGCAGTCTTGTGCGGCGTCGTGACGCTCAGCCCGCGCAAGTTCAAATCAAGCTCGCGCGTGCGCGGGTGAACCATGCGCCGCACGAAGCCCGCGGCGTCGCGCACGTCGAACGGGACGTAAACCGCGTTCAGACCGGCGGCCGCGAAAGCGGCGTTGTGCATGTGCGGCGAGAGCGAGTGCGCGACTGGCGAGCCGACGAGGCCCATGACTTCGGTCTGAGGGTCTAACTCATCCACGCGGTAAAGCTCGCGCAACTCTGTTGCGCCGAGTTGTCCGGGCGCGCTCGCGTGTGACTCGTCCGACGAGGCGTAAGTCAGGAACGCGCCGCGCGCGGGGCCGAGGATGCGCGTCATGGTGCCGTGGCTCCCCATCGCGACGGCGATGAACTCGCGCCCCTCTGCGCGTGCTCGTTCGAGCAGGCGGAAGACCGGGATGCAGTCGGTCGCGTCCGCCGCGTGGACGGCGAGTTTGAGGATGCGCGCGGGCGTCGCGGCCATCTGTTCGTAAATCCATTCGAGGTCTTCGGGGACGCCGCGGAAGTCGTGGTGCGAGCAGATGACGCGGCCCCAGTTCAGCATTTCCCTGTCCTCTTCCCGCTCCCTTTCCCTGAAGATGAGGGCGAGGTCTAACTCGATGTCGGCGAAGTCGACGTGAGGTTTCCCGTAGAGGAAGTGTTCAACCCAGAAGATGAGCCGCGTCAGGTTGTCCATCTCGCGCCGGCCGCCCTGCCCTACGGGCCGCAGCGTGACGATGACGGGGCGCGCGCTCGCGCTGATGAGCGACGGCAGATTGCTCAGCGCCTTGAACAACTCGTCGCCCTGCAAGTAGTCCAGCCGCAGCTCGACGATGTCCGCGACGCGGCCCGCGCGCTCGACGGCCGCCCGCAACTCGACCGCCCGCCCCTCGCAAACGGGAACGCAGACGCGCGCGGTGTGCTTCTCATTCATCGGAAACGACAAGTTGCGAGATGCGGATTCAGGCGAACGCGATGGATTGACTCGACCCTTAGCGCCTTTGCGCCTTTGCGTGAGAAAAACGGTTTCACGCAAAGGCGCAAAGAAACGGCTTGACGATTTCTTTCAACCCGCAGTCTTCGATTACTTTTCCAACACTTCGAACAGTTCGTGCGAGAGGTAACGCTCGCCGAAGTCGCAGATGATGGAGACGACGCGTTTGCCTTCGCCCAAGTCGCGGGCGACCTCGCGGGCGGCCCAGGTGATCGCGCCCGAGGAGATGCCGCAGAAAATCCCCTCCTCGCGCCCGAGGCGGCGCGCCATCTCGACGGAGTCCTCGTAGCTCGCCTGAATCACGCGGTCGACCACCGCCGGGTCGTAGTTGCCCGGCACGAAGCCCGCGCCTATGCCCTGAATCTTGTTCGGCCCAGGCTCGCCGCCAGAGAGCACTGGCGACGACGCGGGCTCGACCGCGATGACCTGCACCTGCGGGCCGAGGCGCTCTTTCAAAATCTGGCCCACGCCCGCAATCGTCCCGCCCGTGCCGACGCCCGCGACGAAGGCGTCAATCCTCCCGTCAGTGTCCTCAAGGATCTCTTCGGCCGTCGTCTTACGGTGAACCTCAGGGTTGGCCGGGTTGTCGAACTGGCTCGGCGTCCAACTGTGCGGCGTCGCCTCGGCGATCTCGGCCGCGCGCTTCATAGCCGCCTTCATGCCTTCAGCGCCGGGAGTCAGTATGACTTCAGCGCCGAGCGCGGTCAGCACCCTGCGCCGCTCGACCGTGACGGTGTCGGGCATCGTCACGACCAGCTTGTAGCCCATCACGGCGGCCGCGAACGCGAGCGCGATTCCGGTGTTGCCGGAGGTCGGCTCGATGAGGACGGTCTCGCCGCGCTTGATGAGATTGTCGCGCTCGGCCGCCAAGATCATCGCGGCCCCTATGCGGTCTTTGACGGAGTCCATGGGGTTCTGCGATTCGAGCTTGGCGATCAGCTCGGCCGAGTTCGGGTACGGGATGCGATTCAGGCGCACCAAAGGGGTGTACCCGATAAGTTCCAGCATGTCGTTGGCAATTTTGGGGCGTTGCGGCATACGAAGTCTCCTACAGCACTCTCCGATTGATGGTTGTCCTTGATTAGTCGGAGACTATACAGAGGCGCTTTTGAACGCGCAAGGAACGCCGCCGCGTGAGTCGGGCGGGCGCGGCCGTCGTCTCTCATCGGCGGGACGGCGGCGCGGACTCAGATGTCGCGCCGCGGCGCGTCGGCCTTGACGTTGAGGTGGCGCGTGGTGCCTTCGGTGACGCTCGGCGGCGGGACCATCTCGGAAGTGTTGCGCGGCGGCAACGCACTCACGCGTGCGGGCTGAATCGCGGCGGCCCGCGGCTCGCTACCGCCCGGCAACTCCGCCTCTTGGCCTTTCCAGTGCTTGTAGCGGACGTACTCGGCGACGCCGCCGCCGAGCGTGGTGAACGCGGGAATCAGCAGCCAGAACCACCAGAGTTCGCCGCGCGGGGCGAACACGTAGCACATGGCGGCGACGAGGATGAACCCGATGCCCGTGAAGATGTTGGTGATGGCTTTGTCAATCCTGGGCTCTTTCGGCCCGCGCTTGCGGCGCTCGTGACGATCACGGGCACGGCTTTCGAAGTCGTGGGCCGCGGAACGTTTTTCGGGCGCGTGGCCGCTCATGGCCTGCGAGACAGGGGCCAGGTCCGCGCCGCACCCGCGGCAGAAATTAGCGCCCTCTATATTCTCGGTCCCGCACTTGGGGCAGTACATTCTTCAGTCTCCTGTCATTCAACGGCGAACACTTCTTCGCCGCGCGTAACGGTCGCGGCACGGGTAGAATATCCTGTGACTCTTCACCCGACACGGGTCGTAAACGCTGCGTCTGATGAAAGTGTCGTCCGGCGGGTAGCAATTCCCGAAATCCACGTCCCCGTCGGGCGGGGCTTTAATCAACCACACCAGCCGCCCGCCGACGTAAAACTCAAGCCGCCCGTAACCCTCGACCCTGTCGCCTTCGATCATCCCGATTGTTTTCGGGTCGCGCCTGTAACCGGGGCTTAAATATTGAGTCAAGTACGCGTGCACGTTCCGCAAGCGCCGCTGGCTCAGGTCGGGCCTTTTGTCGCCGGTGCCGGGGCGCGCGACGACAGTTATCATCTCGCCGGCCGGAGTATCCTGATGGATGTATTCGAGCGAGCCCGTGCGTTCCCAGCATTTGGTCAGCCCGTACTTTTCAAAATCGCTGACGGCGACCGCGGGGAGCCCGGCCTGCTGCGCCTGAACCGCGGCACAAAACAGAGACACACAGAAGACTGTGGCGATGAGTCTGTACTTCACGGGCCGTGTCCTCATCTATGCCCTCGCCGCGTCCGCCTTCTTCGCGGCCTCCCTCTGCCGTACGGCTTCGTAGAGCACAACGCCCGCGGCGACCGAAACGTTCAATGATTCGATCTTGCCCAGCACCGGAATACTGACCAGCGCGTCGCAGCGCTCGCGCACCAGGCGGTGCAGCCCCGCGCCTTCGCCGCCGAGAAAGAGCGCCGTGGGCTGCGTCCAGTCCCAAGAGGTGTAGCGCACAGACGCGTCCGCGCTCGCGCCCACGGTCCAGATGTGACGTGCTTTAAAATCTTCAATCAATCGCGAGAGATTCGCGGCGCGCGCGACGCGTATGTGCTCCAGAGCGCCGGCGGCCGTCTTCGCGGCCGTCTCAGTCAGGCCCGCCGCGCGGCGCTCCGGCACGAAGACACCGTGCGCCCCCGCGCACTCGGCCGTACGCAAGATGGCCCCCAGGTTACGCGGGTCTTCGACGCCGTCCAGCACAACCGCGAGCGGCGGGTCATCTGTGCCGACGCGTCGCGCGAGAGCTTCGAGCAACTCGTCAGCGTCCGCGTAACTCGCCGCCGCGACCGTCGCGACCACGCCCTGATGATTCGCGCCCGCGCCGACCGCGTGCGCCAGGTCAACGCGCGGCGCGTGACGCACGGGCACGCCCGCCCGCCTCGCTTCCTCTATCAACTCGCGCAGGCGGTGATGGCGCGCTCCCTCCGCTATCGTCACACGCTCTATGGAGCGGTTGCCCGCGCGCAACGCTTCGAGGACCGGGGCGACTCCGTAGAGTTGTGCGTTCTCGCCGGCTGCCTGGCGCTCGGCGCGCGATGACGCTTCGGCCGCCGGGCGCTGGGCCACAAAACGCTGCGGGCCGCGCTCGTTCCCCTTCGCGCCCTGATGAAACTCCCTGCGCTCTCCGCGACGCTTCATGAGTTCGGCCCGTGGTTCCGCTGAAGATAATGGCGCAGGCGGGAGTAGCGCGTGAACTGCGATTCGCTGTCGCTCCGCGCGACCTCCTCGGTCGTGACGCGGCCTGGGGCGCTGCGCCGCCAGCCGCGCGCCTCCGTCTGCTGCTCGACGGGCCAGGCGTGCGCGAGCGCGCCGCGAACGCGCATGTAAGAATCGTCGTAGATTGCGTTGCCGGCGCGCTCGCGCAAAGCGCCGACCAGCGTCGCCAGATTCTGCGCGGCCACCAACCCCTTTCGCGCGCCCAGGCAGGAGAAGTCGAAGCCGTTGGCGCTGACGCGCCAGCCGTCGTTGTCCCGCATCGTGTAAATGTCCAGCACAGACTCGTCGGCGCTCAACTCGCGCGCGTCAACCATCTCCTTTTCCGGGCGGCGGCCCTTGCGCTCCTCGACCGCGACCTCGCGGACTATACGGCGGCCGACCAAAAGGAGCGAGACTTCCGACCAAAGCACGCGCGAGGGTTCGCCACCGCCGACCGGGCAGACCACGAGCGCGTCTTCCGTCAAGCCCAAGGCAGACGCACGCCTGACGGGTGCGCCTTCCGCCCCGAAATCGGCGTCGGGAATCACCAGCGACTGAAAACCCAACTCTCCCAATTTCCGCTCGACCAGCGCCGCTTCATTCGGCGTCGCCGCGCGTGCGACCGGCAGAGGCTCGCGCGCCTCTATAATTCGCACCAGGTCTTCGGGCCGAAGATGCAAGAGTTCAGCGGCATTCCGCAGCGCTTCCGGCGGAAGGAGGGCCGCTTCCGTCGGACGCAGGACGACATTAAAACCGTGCTCCCACTTTTCCAGTCGGCGCAGCGTGGGCCGCTGCAACGACTCGGCTGCCTCCGTCGCCGGCAACTGCGCCGCGCAGTAAAGACAACTCGTGCGCGTCGGAGCGTTCGCGCGCAGGCACGCCTCGCACCTGACCATCTGGTCGGGCGAGAACCCGCGCGGCTCCGCGCGCAAGGGCTCTGAGCTATCCCACGGGGCTGATTTTTCGTCCGATGACAACAGGCAATCTCCTTGCCCGGATTATAGCCATTTTCGCCCGCGCCCGCGCAGAAACTTTCGTGTCGCGCCCGGCATCTCCTCGTCGCGACCTCCGACGGCCGCTCATAAAGCCTTTCCTACGCGCGCCAATTCGGTATAATCCGACAGAAGTTTCGCAGACTGCTCCCCAGTTCGAACAGGACCGATGACGTTAAATCAGAGAGGGCGATTACCGAAGCGTTCGCACGGCGCGGCCTGCGCGCTGGTGTTTCTTCTCTTGAACGCCTGCGCGACCACGCCCCCGCCCGACGCCGCCGGCCCGCGCCCGAACGAGCCCGCTTACCCGGTGCTCATGGTGGAGACGCCGAACCGCCGCGCGGGCGCGTTTCAAGCCTGGGCCAAATTTACACGCGAGCAGGGCATCACAGACGCGCCCGCGCCCGAGCTTCAACCCGTCACCGCGACCCTGCGCGCGCTGCCCACGCTCCCCGGCACGGGTTTACACCTGCCCAAAGTCGGCGACACTCTCCCCATGAGCGAGGAGCACACGCGCGAGGCGCTGCGCCGCTTCATCACGAGCGTCAGCCCGCTGCTCGGCGCGCAGCCCGTACACCTCTCCCTCATGCAGCGCATCGACGCGGCCGACGGGACGCAGAAAGCCATCTACGAGCAGCGCCCCTTCCGCTACCCCTTGCGCGGCGGCTACGGCCTAGTCGAAATCACTTTCGCGCCCGACCGGCGCGTCCTGCAAATCACCAGCACGGCCATCCCGGAGATTGAGCAGCTTCAACGCGCGGGGGCCGGCACCCGCCCCAAGTGGACCGCCGAAGAACTGCCCGCGCAGCTCGCCGGCAAGACCTTCACCTACAGGGACGCCGCGGGCGTCGGGCAGACACTGACAATCAATCAGGCCGAAGACGCGGTGGTGCGCGAGCTGGTCATTTACCCGCGCCCGCGCGCGGCGGACCCCACTGTTCTGGAATTCCACCTCGCCTGGGATGTCGCCCTCAAATCCGACCCGGCCCAAAACGCCATCTACTTTGACGCCGTGACGAACGAGCTTTTGGCCCACGAACCTGCCCGCCGGTAAAGCGAAAACGCTTCTTCAGACTTGACCTTAAAGCCGCAGGGCGGCATTCTATCGGCAGATATTTACATCTCTATGGGGTACACTTTTGCATGAACTTCGATCCGACGAACAATATTTCGTGGCAGTTCGGGCATCGCGGCAGGGTGGCAGTTTTCATCGACGGTAACAACCTTTTTCACGCAGCGCGCTTTCACAACATAGACATCGACTACAACAAGCTGCTGCGCGTCCTGCTCGGCGACGGCCGTTTGCTGCGGGCCTTCTTCTACACGGGCGTCGACGTGGGGGCCGAGCGCCAGCAAGGCTTCCTGCTCTGGATGCGGCGCAACGGCTTCCGCGTCGTGCAGAAAGAGCTGAAGACTTTCTACGACGGGACGCGCAAGGCGAACCTGGACGTTGAGATTGCCGTCGACATGCTCTCGCTCGCTGGGCGCTACGACACAGCCGTGCTGGTCTCCGGCGACGAGGACTTCGTCTACGCCGTCAACGCCGTCGCCTACAAGGGCTGCCGCGTCGAGGTCGCGGGTTTCCGCTCGAACACCGCGCCGAAGCTGATTGACGTGGCGGACTACTTCATAGACCTCGGCGAGATCGCCGACAAAGTCCGCAAGGAGGTGCCGCACGGCTCGCACTACCATGAGCGCGAACTGCCGGAAACCGGGTCGGGCTACATGAACAACCACGGCGCGAACTCGCACGAGAACGGCCACCGCAACGGCTACCAGCAGCAGCAGCAGGGCCAGCGCGTCACCATCGAGTCGCACGTGGACGAGGAGATGGACAGCTTCGAGCCCTCCGCCGAATTCATCCGCGTCACCGACGACCAATGAAAGGCAGAACGCGGGAGTCAGGAGTCAGAAGGTATCAGGCTGGAACCGTTCTCTTCTGCATCTCTTTTCTTCTGACTCCTGCGTTCTGAATTCCGACTCCTGCTTTCATGAAACTTTTCAGTCTCGAAGAGGCGAATGCGCTGCTCCCGACCGTGCGCGGGATTCTGGCCCGCATCCAGCGCGCGCACAGTCGCCTCCTCTCCTACCAGGCTTCCGCCAAGCACGCCGCCGAAGGCGCGGACCTGGGCGGGGGCGGGATGCCGGACGGGCCGCGCTACGTCTCGCTCCTTTTCGATCTCTCCACGCGCGCGGGCGAGCTCGAAGCCCTCGGCGTCCAGCTCAAGGACTACGCGCGCGGCCTCATAGACTTCCCCTCCCTGCGCGACGGCCGCGTCGTGCTCCTCTGCTGGCAACTAGGCGAAGGCGACCAGATCGAATGGTGGCACGACGTAGAAGCAGGCTTCGCCGGAAGACAACCGCTCTGAAGAAGTGAGAAGGTAAAAGGTAAAAGGAAAGGGGAAGAGCGTGGCCCCTCTGTTTTCCCGTTTGCCGTTTGCCTTTTTCCTTTTCCCTTATCTTGTGTCCGCCTCGGGTTCAAACACAGTTACTAGTATATTTTCTGGTTGACGACTTAAAGTAAAGCCTGATAGTATCCGCTCCGACTCCGCAACGGGCATGGGTTTATCTGCTTCGCCCTGCCTTTTTAAGAATCAACTTACTGGTCCTGACGGAGGCCCTTTCTCTATGCAGTGTTCGTCATGCCGCGCGGTCTATTCCAACGGCCTGGATAATTGCCCGAGGTGTAAGACACCGGCATCAAAAGCTTCACCCGAGACATCTGCCGAACCGGCCGTCGTTCCACAGGAAAGCATCGCGTTAGAGCCTCAAACTTCGGCCGCGGAGGAACTGATGGACGAAGCGCCGAGGGCCGCCGCGACCCAGGCGAGCTCTACCCTGATCGAATTCCCAGGCGTCTCGCGCGCCTCTCGCCCGCAGTGGCGTAAAGAGTTGAGCGAGCGCGTGCGGGAGATTCAGGAGCGGCGTTCGCGCGATTCCACTAAGGAAGTCGAAGAGGCTTTGCGCAGGCCCGTCGAGCCGCAGGTCGCCGACGCGGTCACGCCGCAGTTGGGCCTGGTGCCGCAGCCGGACACCCCGGCGATGAATCCGATTGTCGCCGCCGCGCTCAAGCGGCTCGAACGCGCGCGCCAGCCGAATCCGCCTATGCCGCGCGCACGCGCTTCGATGGGCGGGGCTGCGGCCGCGGTCGCGCGCGTCGCGGAAGATCAGTACCAGCCGGAAGCGAAGCAGGTCGTTTCTCAACCGCCCATCGCCGCGCTGATGCCCGTCGAGGCCCCCGCCCAACCTGTCGAGGACGAAAAGACTACCAAGGCCGCGGAGACGGCGCGCGAGCATACCCTGATTGTCGTCCCTGCGCAGCTGGCGAAGAAAGTCACGGCCGTCGAGAGCAAGCCGCAACCGAGCCGTCTTATAGCGCCCGAGGTTACGGCTGAAGCCGGCGGCGTAAGCCACGAAGAAGAGTTTCTCAAGGTTGGTTCGGAAGAAGAGTTTTATGACGACCGCGCGCCGGTCGGCGCACGACTCGCCGGGAGCGTCATAGATTTGCTCGTCGCGGCCTTCGCCTCTTCACCGTTCGCGGCGATTATCGAATTGACGAACGGCAACTGGGCAGACTGGCGTGTCGTCGCTTCGATGGGCGGCATCGTTCTGATAGTCACGTTTCTCTACCTGACGGCCTCGACGGCGCTGGCCGGCCGGACCTGGGGCATGTCCGTAGTCTCGCTCCGGGCCGTGGACGCAGAAACCAGCTTGCCGCCCACGACCAAGCAATCAGTCGCTCGCGCACTTTTCTACATCCTGTCACTCGTTACGCTCGGCCTGGGTCTAATCTACGCGCTCTTCGACGCCGAAGGGCGCACCGCACACGACCACTTCTCCGGCACAATCGTCGTCCGCGACTGAGCCGAAGAAGGAAAATAGTAAAAGGCGAAAAGGGCGGCGAGCCACTGTTATTAAAAGTGGCTCGCCGCCTTCTTTACTTTTTCCTTTTTCCTTCTTACTTTTGCTTTAATCGTGGACGATCAAACCATCGAAGCCATCGTCGCTGAGGTTGCGCCGGCGCTCGCCGGACGCTCCGTGGGCAGAGTGTTTCAACTCTCGCGCGTGTCGGTCGCCGTTGATTTCCGCCCGCACGACGGCCGCTATCTCTTCGTCAGCGTCGAGCCGTCCCAACCCCGAATCCATTTGATAGAGCGCCGCGCCCGCGAGCTTGAGAAGCAGTCTCTCACGCACTCGCCTTTCTCGCTCGTCCTGCAAAAGCAGCTCGGCGGGGCCACGCTCGCCTCTATGGTCAAGGACGAGGGCGACCGCGTCGTCCGCCTAGCTTTCGAAGCCGCTGATGAAATCGGCAACGCGTACTCGCGCGCGCTCGTGGCCCAGTTGACAGGGAGGGCCGCGAACCTCCTGCTGCTGGACGAGCGCGGTTACGTCATTGACGCCCTGCGGCCGCCGCGCGGCGACGGCCAGGAGGTCGGCCATAAATATCAGCCGCCGCCGCGCACCTCACCGAAGACTACTTCGACCGCGCCACTTTTCGAGCGAGGAAACTTCGCCACGCTCTCCGAGGCCGCGGACGATTATTATCGCGGGCTCGAAGAGGCGCGCCGTTACGAGGCGAGGGCGGCGGCCGCGCGCGCCCGCCTGCGTAAAGAGATCGCCCAGCGCGAGAAGTTGCGCCGACATCTCAACCGCGACCTCGAATCGCACGGGAGCGCCGACGAGCATAAAAGAATCGGCGACCTGCTGCTCGCCAACATCGCGACCGCGAAGCGCCTCGGCAATAAAGTCACGCTGACAGACTACTACGCCGAGGGAGCGCCGCTCGCTGAGGTCGAGGTCGACGAGAATTCGACCTTGCAGGAGGAGGCCGCGCGCCGCTTCAACAGGTACTCGAAGGCCCGGCGCGCGGCCGACGAGATTACGAAGCGGCTCGCGGGGCTCGAACAAGAGTTGGCGACGCTTGAAGCTCGCCGTGCGGAGTTGGAGGAAGCAATCGGCGCGCGGGACGAGGCCGCGCTTGAGAGTTTCACCGGCGAGAAGCAAGAGGACGGGACGCGCGGGCCGAAAACTCGCCGCCAGAAGGCCGCCGATAACGTGCCCGGCGCGCGCCGCTACCGCTCTTCCGACGGGTACGAGATTCTGGTCGGGCGCGCGGCGCGCGACAACGACCACCTGACCTTCCGCGTCGCGCGCCCGCATGACCTCTGGCTCCACGCCGCAGACTATCCGGGCTCGCACGTCATCGTCCGCAACCCCACGCGCGCGGACATCCCGCACCGCACCATCATTGAAGCGGCGCAGCTCGCCGCGCTCTTCAGCCAGGCGCGGCGCGACGCCAAAGTTGACGTGCATTACACTCAGCGCAAGTTCCTCTCGAAGCCTAAGGGCGCGGCCCCCGGCCTGGTTCGCATGTCAAGCTTCCGCTCCATCACGGCCGAGCCGCGCGAGGGCGTCGAACGAATTTGAGAGGTAAGCTCAGAGGGTGCTCTGCCGCTTGCAGCGGGCGACCTTTGCGGTATAATCGTCGCACTGTTAAAACACAACTCAGCAACTCTCCCTTGTGCCGGCCGAGAAGCCGGGGGGTAAATTTTTGAGGAGGATTCGACGATGGGACTTTTCGACAACTTCAGCCAGATGTTCGGCACCGGGGCCGCGGCCGCGAAGGGCAACGAGGACAAGTTCGGCCAACTGAAGCAGAAATACCAGAGCGTACTTAACACGCTCGACCAGGAGGGCGCGCGCCTGCACAACCTTCACGTCGAGGGCGACAAGCTCGTCATCAGGGCGACCGCGCCTTCCGAGGCGGCCATGAACAAGGCCTGGGACCAGATCAAGCTCGTCGATCCGAACTACGGGGATTTGGCGGCTGACATTTGGGTCGAGGAAGGCAAGGAGGAGAAGAACGAGACCTACACGGTCAAGGCCGGCGACTCGCTCTGGCGCATCGCGCAGAACAAGCTCGGCGACGGCAACCGCTACATGGAAATCTTCTACGCCAACCGCGACAAGATGGACTCGCCGCAGTCGGTCATACACCCCGGCGACGAGTTGAACATCCCGCAGGCGTAACACGCCGCGCGTTTTTTGAACCAACTTCGGAGGAAGCGACCGCCACCCGTCCGGGCGTGGCGGTCGCTTCTTGCTTTCGCGCGCCGTTGTGAAGAGAATGCTTTCATGAGTTCACCGAAGAGGGCCAAACGCGACCGCTCGACGCAACTGTTCTCGCGCGCCGTCGAACTGATGCCGGGCGGCGTCAACTCGCCCGTCCGCGCCTTCCGCGGCGTCGGCGGCACTCCGCGCTTCATCCGCAGCGCGCGCGGCGCGACCATGACGGACGTCGACGGGCGCAACTACATCGACTACGTAGGCTCCTGGGGCCCTATGATTCTGGGCCACGGCGACGAGGAGGTGCTGACCGCGCTCCATAAGGTGCTGGGGCGCGGGACGAGCTACGGCGCGCCGACGGAGCTTGAGATCGAGATGGCCGAGGAGATCATCGACGCCCTCCCGTCAATCGAGATGGTCAGGATGGTCAACAGCGGGACGGAGGCCACCATGTCCGCCATACGCCTCGCGCGCGGCGTCACCAATCGGAACAAGCTCGTCAAGTTCGAGGGCTGCTACCACGGCCACGGCGACAGCCTGCTCGTCAAGGCCGGCTCGGGCGTCGCCACGCTCGGGCTCCCGGACAGCCCCGGCGTCCCGTCCTCGCTGGCACAGAACACGCTGACGGTCCCCTTCAACGACCCCGTAGCGCTCGAACGCGTCTTCGGCGAGCACGGCGCGGACATCGCCGCCGTCATCGTCGAGCCCGTCGTCGGCAACATGGGCTGCGTCCCGCCGCGCGAAGGGTTCTTGCAGAAGACGCGCGAGGTGACGAAGAAGCACGGCGCGCTCCTCATCTTCGACGAGGTGATGACGGGCTTTCGCCTCGCGCGCGGCGGCGCGCAGGAGCTCTACAACGTCCGGCCCGACATCACCACGCTCGGCAAGATCATCGGCGGCGGCCTGCCGGTCGGCGCTTACGGCGCGAGCCGCGAGGTCATGGAGCGCGTCGCGCCCGCCGGGGACATCTACCAGGCTGGCACACTTTCGGGCAACCCGCTGGCGATGACGGCCGGGCTCGTGACGCTCCGCCGCCTGCGCGACCCCGCGGTCTACGAGCGACTGGAGCGCGCCGGCAAGAGGCTGTGCGACGGGCTGCGCGAGGTCGCGCGCGACCTGAGAGTCGAGACCGCCACCAACCGCGTGGGCTCCATGTGGACGACCTTCTTCACGAAAAAGCCCGTCACGGATTGGGCCACGGCCTCCAAGAGCAACCGCAACCTCTACGGCCGCTTCTTCCACGCCATGCTCGACGAAGGCATCTACCTCGCCCCCTCGCAATTCGAGGCCGGCTTCATCAGTTTGGCACACACCGACGAGATGCTGGACAAAACGATTGAGGCCGCGCGTAACGCCTTGAAGCTGGTGATGAGCGGCAAGTGACGGGTAAATCTAACCTCCGGGAGGCTGGAGCAATCTCAACGCGATTGGAGTACCCTGTAGCCTCAGCTCTGTGACGTTGAGTGGTGCGCGACGAATTGGACGCTCTGGCCGGCCATCGCCAGCGTCACATCGTTAAACCCCATGCCCTGCAATTCATTGTGCCAGAGTATCTGCCCGGTCCGGCCGTCTAAAGCAAAGAGGTGGCCGTTACAGCCCGCGAAGACCATGCCCTGGTGCTCCAGGACGCAAACGTCCATTCGCGCCCTCCCGAAGACGCCCGCGTGCAGCGGAGTCCGCCATACTTCGCCCCCGCGATAAGGGTCAATCGCGGAGACCATGCCGTTGCAGCCGATATAGAGGAACATAGTTTTACTCCTGAGAAGTTCGTCCGTGGGGTTAAGGCCGAGGCCAAACTGTTACGCGTGCTCGCGCCTCACTGCTTTACCGGCAAGTCAACCGTGAAGCTGGTCCCCTCGCCCGCCGCGCTCTCGACGGAGATGGTGCCGCCGTGCTGCTCGACGATCTGCTTGACGATGGCGAGGCCGAGGCCCGTGCCGCGCTTCTTGGTGGTGAAGAAGGGCTCGAAGAGGTGCGCGCGGGTGCGGTCGTCCATGCCGACGCCGCGGTCCGTGACGGTGACGCGGGCGAACTGGGTCGCGAGCCGCTTGCGGTGGCCGTTCTCCTCGGCCGCGGCCGCCTGCTGCCTCGTGGCACGCTCGGTCGTGATGATGAGCGGCGAGCCATCGCGGCCTGCGTCTATCGCGTTGGCGAAGAGGTTGACGAAGACCTGCCGCAGTTGGTCCGCGTCCCACTCGCCGCGCATGTGCTCCTGCCCGTACCTCTTCTCGACGGGCGTACTCTTCTCGTGAATCTGGTCCGCGACCAGCTCCAGGCTCGAATCAATCAGCGCGTGCAGCTCGACCTCCACCAGCTCAAGCGGCCTCTGCCGCGAGAACTGCGTCACGTCAACCACGAGCTTGTTCAAGTGCTGTATGCCGCGCTCGACGAGGTCAATCGTGCTCTGCGACTCCTCGTCCGTGCTCGTGTCGCGCAGCATGGAGACGCCCAGGCGGATGCTGCCGAGCGGGTTTTTGATCTCGTGCGCGACCTGCGCGACGGCCTGGCCCATCGCCGCCAGCGCCTCCGTGCGGCGCATGACAGTTTCCGCCTCGGCGGCCTCCGTCACGTCGACGAGCGTCACGATCTGCCCCTTGTCGCCGTCGACGACGAGCGGCGAGGAGTAGACGTCGTAGGTCCGGTCGGCGCAGTTGGGCGTGCCCTCGTCGCAGACCCAGCGGCCGCGGTAGGTCGAGCGCTCGATGCGCGACGAGGTGGCCGCTTCGAGCATCTTCATCGCGTCGGGCGAGGCGATCTCGTCGTAGACGGAGAGGCCGGCGCGCGCGCCCGGAAAGATTTTGAGGAAGGCGCGGTTGCAACTGCGTATGCGGTCGTGAGCGTCGATGGCGGCGACGGCCGAGACCATGCCCTCCAGCATCTGCGCGCTGAACTCGCGCTCGCGCCGCGCCTCGTTCATGCTCTCGCGCACCTGGCGGAAGCGGCGCTGCGCCTCGCGTATGGTGTAGGCGGCGACGAGCGCGCCCATCAACAGCGCAATCGCCGTCAGCACGTAAATCCTGCGCGCGGCCTCGCGCTGCAACTCCTCGCTCCGGTAAAAGACGGCCTCCTGCTCGCGCCTCCCTTCCTCCAGCAGCACGTCCAACTCCTTGTCAACGTCGCGGAATTTGAGGTAGCCCTCGCGCAGGTAGGCGTTGCGGTCCTCCGCGGCCTGGACGAAGGCGACGAGGCGGTCGCGCACGCTGAGCCATTTTTGGTTTTCGGAGTAGGGCGGGACGGCGAGGCGGCGCAGGAGGTCTATCACCTGGGAGCGGGCGCGGTCGAGCGGCGCGTCGAAGAGCGGGCGGGTATCTTCCTGCTCCGCGCCGACGCGGCGGCCGCGCGCGCGCGCCTCGTTGTCCAGCTTGGTCGCGGCGATTTTGAGTTCGAGCGTGAAGTCGCGTATGGCGGCGGCGCGGCGGCCGTCGTCCAGGGTCTTGGAGCCGACCTCCGTGGTCTTGCGGACGCTCAGGTACCCGAGCAGCAGCACGAGCGCGAGCAGCAGCGCGAAGCCGACGATGATCGTCTTCAGCGCCGGGGCGAGGTGCGTCGCCGCGGCCGACTTGCGCCGCTTCTCGCGCTTCCCGTCCGGCTCTTTCTTCTCCTCTTCCGCGCCGGGGCCGATGCGCCTGTAGACGACGTCGCCGTCCTCGGTCGGATGTTCAGGAGCAGGCTTCATAAAAGCGGTGAACGGTGACGGGCGACGGGTGACAAGAAAGAGCTGTTTTTATCTTGTCACCCGTCACCTGTCGCCCGTCACTGTCCTTTCGTTTCCATCCAGTTGTCGCCGGTGCCGACCTCGACGATGAGGGGGACATCCAATTCGACGGCCGATTCCATCTCGCGGCGGAGGAGTTCGGCGACGCGCTCGGCCTCTTCCTCGGGGGCCTCCATCAGCAATTCGTCGTGGACCTGCATGAGCATGCGCGCCTTCAAACCTTCGCGCCGGATGGCCTCGTCAACGTGGAGCATGGCGATCTTGACGATGTCGCTCGCGCTCCCCTGAATCGGGTGGTTGATGGCCTCGCGCTCGGCGCGGGCGCGTACGTTGCCGTTGCGGTCGTTGATGCCGGGGATGGGGCGGATGCGGCCGTAGATGGAGCGGACGTAGCCCATCTCGCGCGCCTTCTCGGGGACTTCCTCCATGAAGCGGTGGACGCCCTTGTAAGTCTCGTAGTAGTCGTCAATCACCTTCTTCGCCTCCTTGCGCGAGATGCCGACGCGCTGCGAGAGGCCGAAGGGCTCGATGGCGTAGGCGATGGCGAAGTTGACGATCTTGGCGAAGCGCCGCGCCTCCTTCAACTCCTCTTTGGTCTTCGCGCCGAAGACGAGCCGCGCCGTGCGCTCGTGTATATCGTCGTTCTTCTGGAACGCGTCGAGCATCACGGGGTCGTGCGTGACGTGCGCCAGCAGGCGAAGCTCAAGCTGCGAGTAGTCGGCCGAGACCAGCTTGTTCCCCTTCTCCGCGACGAAGGCCCGCCGGATGCGCCGGCCTAGTTCGGTGCGAATCGGGATGTTCTGTAGGTTGGGCTCCGAACTGCTCAACCTTCCCGTCGCCGTCACCGTCTGGTTGAGCTGGCCGTGTATGCGGCCGTCCTCGGCTATCTGTTCGGGGAGCGAGTCTGTGTAGACGGTCTTCAGCTTGTCCAGCTCGCGGTACTCTATGATGAGGCGCGGCAACTCGTAGGACTGTGCCAGTTCTTCGAGCACCGCCTTGCTCGTGGAGACGCGGCCCGTGGAGGTCTTGCGGCCCGAGCTGATGTTCAACTCTTCGAGCACGTCCCCGACCTGCTTGGGCGAGTTGATTTTGAATTCGCGCCCCGCCACCTGGTAGATTTTCTGCGTCAGCTTCTCCAGTTCCGCGCCCAGGTATTTCGAAAGCTCCGAGAGGACTTTGGTGTCCACGCGCAGGCCGGCGCGCTCCATGCGGTAGAGGAGCGGGGCGAGCGGGAGCTCTATCTCGGTGTAGATGGCTTCGAGCCCCTGTTCGAGCAGACGGCCGTGGAGGACATGTGCGGTCTGCGCCGTCAGGTCCGCGGCCTCGGCCGCGCGCCACTGCTCCTCCGCCCAGCCTGCGGGCGCGTCGCCCGCGCCGTCAGCGCCTGTGGCCTCGCGCGCCAGGTCCGCCAACTCATACTTGCTGCGGATGGGGTCCAGGAGATACGCGGCCAGGAGCGTGTCGTCCGTGACGCCCTCCGGCTCTATGCCGAGCGGGGCGAGCAGGGCGACGGCGCGCTTGAGGTCGTGGACCGATTTCGAGAGCAGCCCGTTCGCCAGCACGTCCTGCAAAGGGGCGGCGGCCTCCGTGCCTTCCTCGAAGTTTTCCAGATCGACGTAAGCCGAAGCTCCCGCGGCGGTCGAGATAGCCACGCCGCGCGGCGGCCCGGCGTCGCGCACGCTCGCCTGCTGCCCGCCGCCCGGCGGCGACGAATCCGCGACGGCGAACCCCCAGTGCTCGGCATCCCACAGCGCGCGCACGAGCGTGTCCAGCTCCGAGCGCTTGCGTATCATGCGGTAGCGGCGCGTGGCCGGCGCGCCTTCGACGGCGGCAGCCGCGTCGGAGAACTCGCGCGTCAGCGTCTGGAACTCCAGCTCGCGGAAGAGTTGATAAGCCGCCGCGCGGTCGGGCGGGCGGCAGCGCAGCTTGTCCAAATCCAGTTCGATGTTAACGTCCGTCCTGATCGTCGCCAGCTCGCGCGACTGGCGTATCAGGTCGACGTTGTTCTTCAAAGACTCGCGGTAGGTCTTGTGCTTGACCTCCTCCCAGTTCTTGAGCGCGTTCTCGATGGAGCCGAACTGTTTGACGAGTTGCACCGCGCCCTTCGCGCCGATGCCGGGCGCGCCGGGGATGTTGTCAACCGAGTCGCCCATCAGACCCAGCAGGTCTATGATCTGCGACGGCGGCACGCCGAACTTGTTCTCGACCCAAGCCTCGTCGCACCACTCGACGGGCGGCACGGGCTCCTTGCGCTTGACGTTCTGCGAGTTCTGCCGCATGCAGATGACCCAGGGGTCGCGCACGAGCTGGCACATGTCCTTGTCGTTCGAGACGATGACGGCCTGCAAGCCCCGCTCCGCGGCCTGGAGGGCGAGTGTGCCAATTACGTCGTCGGCCTCGAAGCCGGGCGAGTTCAGAATCGGGATGTTGTAGACCTCGCAGACGCGCATGATGTAAGGGAGTTGCGACGTGAGGTCTTCGGGCATCTCCGCGCGGTGCGCCTTGTAGTCCGTAAAAGTCTCGTGGCGGAAAGTCTTCTCGCCGGACTCGAAGACGGCGGCGATGTAGTGGGGCTTCTCGTCCTGCAAGAGCTTGCGCAGCATGTTGGTGAAGACGAAGACGGCCTGCGTGACCTGGCCCTGCGAGTTGGTCAGCGGGTCGACGCGCCCCGACATCGGCGCGAAGTAGGCGCGAAAGATGTGGGACATAGAGTCTATCAAGTAGACCCGCTCGGTCGGCGCAGCGGCCGTCGTGGACTTTTTGCTTGCCATTTAAGATTGATGATAAGGAAAGACGACACGAGTGACAAGTGACAGGTGACAGGTGAGAGGATTGGAAGTATGCCTTTCCTGTCACCTGTCGCCTCTCACCCTTCAACGCCTTTTTGTGTTGCTTTCGCGCCGCAATCGGGCTCGGGCAGCGTTGCCTTGCCGCTACAGCAACGGCCGGAAGATTGCTAAAACGCTAGTAAATTCGGGCTGCCGCCGGGGGCACGGGCTTTGCTCCTGTTATCCGCCGGTTCATTTTTTATCGCTCCACACACGACGGTTTGAAAGGTTCGGGACTCACACTTTTGGTCAAACAGACGACACTCGCCGCGCCGGTCCAGATTAGCGGCATAGGGCTGCACACGGCGGTCCCTGTACACCTCAGGCTCGTGCCGGCCCCGCCCGACACCGGCTACGTCTTCATCCGCACGGACCTCGGCGGCTTCGAGATACCGGCCTCGGTCGAGTGGGTCGCGCACTGCTCTTACGCGACCACGCTGATGCGCACGGGCGTGATGCTCTCGACGGTCGAGCACCTGCTGGCGGCCTTGCGGGGCGGCGGCGTGGACAACGCCTACGTCGAGGTGGACAACCTCGAAATCCCCATCATGGACGGCTCGTCCGAAGCCTTCACGGACATGATCGAGCGCGCAGGCGTAGTCGAGCAGCCGCTCGCGCGCAAGGCGCTGCTCGTGCGCGAGACGGTCTCAATCGAGCAGGGCGACCGGCGCATCAGGATAGAGCCTGCGGAGTCTTACGAGATCGATTGTCTGATTGATTTTCGCCACCCGCTGATAGGCGTGCAGCACTACAAGGTTGACCTGACGAACGGGACGTTCGGGCGCGAAATCTCTGCGGCGCGCACCTTCGGCTTCACGGAAGAGATAGAGGCGCTCAGGCGAGCCAACCTGATTCGCGGCGGGTCATTGGAGAACGCCATCGTGCTGACCGCCGACGGGATGCTCAACGAAACCTCGCTGCGCTTCGCGGACGAGTTCGTGCGTCACAAGATTCTGGACATCGTCGGCGACCTGGCGCTCCTCGGCATGCCCATCATGGGCCGCGTCACCGCACACAAGAGCGGCCACGTCCTGCACGCCGCCCTGATGGCGAAACTCCTGCGACAGCGAACGGCGTGGGAGATCGTGGACATGGGACAGGAGCAGACAATGGAAGTTAGTTATTGAGGAGAAGCACAAGCTACAAAAGCTCCGTTAGGAGCGACTGACAATACCCCGGCACTTCAGTGCCGGGAACAACACGCAAAACGTTTGAGTCCCGCAGGGACGACTGAAGAGTTCAGCCGTCCCTACGGGACTCTTTATTTCTTTATGAATCTATTCCCGGCACTGAAGTGCCGGGGTATTGTCACGTCGTCCCTGCGGGACTTCAGGCTCGCGCTAATCCGCGGGCGTGAACTCGTAAAAGATGTGCAGGCTCAAAGCGCCGGGGACGACTTCGGGGCGGATTTCGGTGGCGCGCAGGCGGAGTGCGCCGCCGGAGCCCGCGATGGAGACGCGCGTGGAGAGTTGCGTGGCCTGTAGAATCTCGACGGGGTTGATGCGGCGGTCAATCGAGTTCTGCACGAGCCCTATGACAGCGCCGCTCGCGAGCGACGGGATGTTGTTGAGGTGTATGTCGACGACCGACACGCGCGCGCTCAGGACCTGGCGCTCGCGGTCGAAGTTGAGATTGATGACCGTGTCGGCCCAGCCCTCGAAGTTGATGCAGCCGATGAGCGCCACGCTGTAAGAGCCCGTGAAGGCGAGCGGCGCGACCACCCTCCCCTGCTCGAAGCGGACGGCCGTCTTGACGCCCCCCATCTCGCGCTCCAGCCTGACCACGCTGTCGCAGGCCCCGGGCCCCGAACCGGCGTGCGCCGTCTGTCGCTCGCCAGGCTTTTTCATTTCGGCCCACGCCGGCAGCTTCTCTTCACGCTCGCCTTTGGCGATGGAGAGCGGGAACGACGGTGCCTTCAGGCGCGTGAAGACTACTTCCAGGAGCGAGTTGAAAAACTGCTCGTTGAGCGTGACAGTGACCTCGGCCGGGCCTCTGCGGACTTCACGCGCGCGCGTGGCCGCCCCCTGCGCCGAGGCGGTCAAACTCCCCGCGAAGATTCCAAAAATTAAAATAAGACTGAAGACAAAACCGGCGACACGCTTGAACATTAATCCTTCTTCCTTCATCCCTCTGCCCTCATCCCTCATCCCCTCTCACAACCCGCTGCGCACGATGTCGTGCAGGCGAAGCAGGCCGACGCAGACGCGCTCCACGTCGACGACGGGCAGCACGGAAATCTGGGACGGGCGGTCTTCCATCAGCCGGAGCGCGTCGTAGGCCAGCATCTCCGGCCCTGCGATGACGGGATTCGGCGTCATAATTGCCCCGCTCTGTAAACTTTCAAGCTCGGCCGGCTTGATCTTCTGTAGCGCGCGCCGCAAGTCCCCGTCGGTGATGATTCCCAGCAAGCGCCCGGCATTGTCCACGACGTTGACCGCGCCGAGGCCGCCGCGCGTGATGGCCGCGACCACTTCGAGCCACGGCGCGTCCGCCCCTATGGTCGGGTTCTCCGCCCCGCTGTGCATCAGGTCCGCGACCCTCAGCGTCAGCCGCTTGCCCAACTGGCCCGCCGGGTGGTTGATGGCGAAGTCGGCGGTCGTCAGCCCCTTGACCTGCATCAAGGTCATGGCGAGCGCGTCGCCTATGGCGAGTGCCACGGTCGTGCTCGTCGTCGGCGCGAGGTTCAGGGGGCAAGCCTCCTGATCGACCGAGGCGTCCAGGACGACCTCGGCCGTGCGCGCCAGCGTCGAGCGCAAATTCCCCACGACGGCGATGATCGGCACCTGCCTGTGCTTCAGGTACGGCAGCATCGTGATGACTTCGTCGGTCTCCCCGCTGTTGCTCAGGGCGATGACCACGTCGTCCGGGCTCACGATCCCCAGGCCGCCGTGGAGCGCGTCCGAGGGGTGCAGGTAGAGGGCGGCCGTGCCCGTGCTGGTCAGGGTGGCGGCGATCTTCTCGGCGATGTTGCCGGACTTGCCGACGCCCACCACGAGCACCTTGCCGCGGCAGTCGTAGAGCAGTTCGAGCGCGCGCTTGACCTGCCTGCGCTTGAGCCGCGAGGCCGTGGCGCGTATGGCCTCGGCCTCCATCAACATCAGGTCGACGACCTGCGAGAAATGGTTGCTAATCGTCATCGGCTAAGAAATTTTTCGCTTTTCCCGGCCATTTTACCGGGGGCCGGCGACGGTTGAGGATACGACGAAGCCCGGAGCCGGGACAAGGACGCGCGCACCGCTCAACCCCGCTTCAGATTCCGTATAGACTTCCAACGGCGCTTCGACTATATTGCCACTTCTCTTTCATCTCAACCGCGCCGGGGGTGGAATTCATCCGATGGGCTTCAGCCTGATTCCCAAAGAGGAACAATATTTTTCTTTCTTCTCGCAGATGACTTCGTTCATCTACGACGCGGCCAAGGCGCTCGTCGAGATGCTCGAAGACAAGAGCGCAGGCGACTACGCGGAGCACCTCAAACGCATCAAGGCCATCGAGCGCGACTGCGACGACCTGACGCACTCGATCTCGATGAAGCTGAACAAGTCCTTCATCACCCCCTTCGACCGCGAGGACATCTACCTGCTCTCGGGCGCGCTCGACGACATCGTGGACTTGATTGACGACGCGGCCCGCTCGATGGTGATGTACGACGTGCGGGAGAGCACGCCGCACGCGCGCCACTTCGCCGACATCATCCAGCGCATGGCCGTGCAGCTCCACGAGGTCGTCTCCATGCTCGCCAAGCCGCACGGCATCACGCCGCGCCTGGTCGAGCTGCACCGCTTGGAGAACGAGGGCGACGAGACCTACTACAACGCCATCGCGGACCTCTTCCGCGACGCGAGCGACCCGCTCAACGTCATCAAGTGGAAAGACATCTACGAGAAACTAGAGGCCGCGATTGATCGCTGCGAGAACGTCGCCAACATCATCGAGAGCGTCATCATCAAGCACACGTGAGAAAAAGTAATCGGTAATCAGTAGTCAGTTATCAGCTACAGGCTTTTGACTGATTACTGTTTACTGACTACTGACTACTGACTACTTCTTTATGACTGTCACCCTTGCCTTCGTCATCCTGATCATCGTCATCGCGCTGGTCTTCGACTACATCAACGGCTTCCACGACGCGGCGAATTCGATTGCGACCATCGTCTCGACGCGCGTGCTGTCGCCTGGGATGGCCGTCGTCTGGGCCGCCTTCTTCAACTTCATAGCCTTCCTCGTGCTCGGCGAGGCCGTCGCCAAGACCATCGGCAAGGACATGGTCAACATCAAGGCCATCCCCCAGCACATCCAACTGTGGGTGCTCCTGTGCGGACTCTTAGGCGCAATCATCTGGAACCTGATTACGTGGTACTACGGCCTGCCGTCTAGTTCGTCGCACGCGCTCGTCGGCGGCTACGCCGGGGCGGCGATGGCGGCCGCGGGGATGGGCGTGCTGCTGCCCGGCGGGTGGACGAAGACGCTCATCTTCATCGTCCTCTCGCCGCTCATCGGCGCGTTGCTGGGCTTCACCATCATGGTCCTGGTGATGTGGATTTTCCGCCGCTGGTCGCCGAGCCGCGTCGACAAGTTTTTCCGCAAGGGCCAACTGGTTTCGGCCGCCCTCTTCAGCCTGGGCCACGGCGGCAACGACGCGCAGAAGACGATGGGGATCATCGCGGGCGTGCTCGTCGCGTCGAACCTGAACCCGCACGCGACACAGGACATCCCGCTCTGGGTCGTGCTCATCTGCCACGCGGCCATCGGCCTCGGCACGCTCTCCGGCGGCTGGCGCATCGTGCATACGATGGGCTCGAAGATCACGAAGCTGAAGCCCGTCGGCGGATTCAGCGCGGAGACGGCCGCGGCCGTCTCCATCATCGGCGTGACCTACGGCGGTATCCCCGTCAGCACGACGCACACGATCACCGGGGCCATCGTCGGCGTCGGCGCGACGCGCAGACTGTCGGCCGTCAAGTGGGGCGTGGCGGGGCGCATCGTCTGGGCCTGGATTCTGACGATCCCCATGTCCGCCCTCATCGCCGCCCTCTCCTTCTACATCTACCTGATGATCAGCCGCGCGACCGGCTAAGCTGTTTCCGCGAGGTCGCCCGAGTGGTGGTCGTCGTAAGAGTAGGCGGGGCCGCAGACGAGCAGGATGGTCATCGGCGTCTGCCCTGTGTTTGCGAGCGTGTGCGCGTGGCCGCGCGGGATGAAGACGGCGTCGCCCGCCCCGACCTCGCGGCTCTCCGCCCCGACGGTCATCAGGCCGCTCCCCTCAAGAATGTAATAGACCTCCTCCGTCTCGACGTGATAGTGCCGCCCGACGCTTGCGCCCGCGGGCAAAGTTTCTTCCGCCAGGCTGCAGCGCTCTATGTCGGAAGTAGTGCGGTCAACGAGCGGGCGAATCTCGGAGCCGTGCGGCGTGTTGATGACGGCGGCGCGGCCGCGGTTGACGACGATCATTTGTTGAGAACCTCACGCGGAAAATTTCTAAGACGGATCGCAGCATAACAGAAAGGGGCCGCCGCGAATAAAATCACGGCGGCCCCTTCCCTGCGGGGAGAGTTCAATGAGGCTGACGTTACGGCACTAAAGTCACGGCCGCCGCTGGCGTGGCGACCGTGAGGTCGGCAGTGTATTCAGCCTGGTTGATGATGGTTGAGGCCGCCGCCAGCGAGTTGCTGACGCGCACCTTCAGCGTGAGAGTGGCCGTCGAGTTAACGCCCACGGTCCCGAGCGTCCACGTCACCCTCCGCGTGGCCGGGTCGTAGACGCCGCCCGCGGCCGAGACGAACTCCAGCCCCGCCGGCAGAACGTCCGTCACCACGGCGTTCGACGACGCGTACGGGCCGATGTTCGTGTAGGAAAGCTCGTAGGAGATTTCGCTGCCGCGCGTGGCCGTCGCCGGCCCCGTCATGGTGAAGGCCACCACGGGGTCCATGGCCGGGACTGCCGCCGCCCCGCCGAAGACCTGTAGCTCCTGGATGCGGACCGTGTTGTCGGACGCCGAGCCGTTGATGCAGTCGGAGTCGTTGAGCGGGTCGTCGTCCTGGTCGCCCTGGAACTGCGGCCCGCCCGTGCACTGGTTGTGGACGACCCTGATCTGAACGTGGGTCGCGGCCGTGGACGGGACGTTGAAGGTCCGCAGGATCAGGTCGGGCGCGGCCGGGCGCGGGGCCGTTCCTGGGAACGCGGTCGCAGGGCTCGTGTAAATCTTCTTGAAGCCGGCGGCGATGGCGTTCGAGCAGTTCGGGTTGAGCAGGTTCGCGCCCGCCGTGCAAGTCCAAATCTCGAACTGGCGCAGCGCGACGAACCTGTTCTTGCTGAGCGCGGAGGTGTCGGGCGCGGTGTCCTCGTCGTCCGGGCTGATGAGCGCGCTCACCTGCACGCGGTTGATCGTGTGCGCCCCGCCCGCGAGGTCAACCGTGACCTTCGTCCCGTTGACCGTCGGCAGCCGGTTGTTCGCCGCCCAGCCGAGGTTTTCCGTGTCGTCAATCAGGTTCGTGTGGAAGAACCCGTCGCCGGCCGCGGTCGCCCCCTTGAACTTCGAGGCGAAGTTGGTCGGCATGGTGATGACGAGCGTCGCGTTCGTGGACGCGTGCACGATCCGCGAGAAGCGAACGTGCCCGTAGCCGTTGGCGCGCACGACGAAGTCGTAGCGGCCCGGGAAGAGCTTCGGCGTGTCGGAGTTGATCTTCGTCCTGATGTCCGCGGTGACCTTCGTGTTCGCGTCAGTGTCGGCGATCCGCGTGGCGCGCGCCTCGTAGTGCCCGACGAAGATTTGGGCCTTGACGGCGACGCCGTTCTCGTCCTTGGTGACGAACTTGATGGACGGTTCGGTGGTCGAGAGCGGCGACTCGAAGTTCGGGATGGGCTGCCCGTCGTCCGTCCCGTTGGTGAAGGCAAACTGGCCCATGCCGCGCTGCGCGAAGATTCGCCAGAGGTCGGCCTGGTTCGCCCCGCCGAAGCGCAGCACGTCCGCCGCGAGGTAGGCGTCGCGCGCGTCGAGCATGCTGACGCCGGGCTGCATCAGCAGGAAGGCGTCGAACATGATCTGAATCCAGCGGCGGTTGCCGGGGCACTTGTCGGCCGGCAGGATGCCGTCGGCGCAGCGCCGCTGCAAAGCCTTGTCCGTCGCCTTGAACTGCGCGTTGTACTTGTTGACCAGCGCCTCGCGGATGGAGTAGTTGATCGCGCTCCAGATTTCGCCGTCGGCGTGCACCTGCGGGCCCGTCATGTCGTAGCCGATGTCGCTGTAGTTGAGCGGGTTCAGCTTCGACGCCGCCGCGAACGGGAGCACCGTATTGCGGTTCATCCCGTAGTTGCGGATGCCGCGCTCCTTGTTGCCCGTGGCGTACGGCCCGACCGCGAACGGGTTCTCGTTGTTGGTCGGGAAGTCGTGCGGGTCGGGGTGGGTGGCCGCCCAGCTATTCAGGTATTCGGCCGCCGTCAGGTCGCCCCAGCTCTCGCCCATCGCGCCGGCCTGCGCGCCCGACAGGTTCGCGTCCGGGCCGCCGACCATGCGGTTCGAGATGGCGTGCGTGTACTCGTGGCCGATGACCGACATGTCGTAGTCGCCGTCCACGCACGGGGCGTAGAAGGCGGACGCGATGGGCTGCCAGAGGTACATGTTGGTGATGCCGGGGATGCCATCGTTCAAGCTGATCTGGTTGGCGTTGTCACGCCCGAGGTAGCTCGGCGCGCCGCCGTCAACCGCGCCGGCCTGAACCTGGCCCGTTTCGGGGTCGTTCTCGCCGCCGTTGACGTTGTTGACCGCGCCGCCCGAGGCCCGGTTGCCGAAGTTGTTCTCCTGCATGTTCCAGGTCCGCTCGGTGAAGCCCAGGAAGTAGGCGAAGTCGTGCAGGCGGTTGTGCGCGGCGAAGAGGTTGACCGCCGCCGCCGACACGTCGTTGCCGGTGCCGGGCACGAAGTTCGTCGGCGAGCACCTGGAGTTCTCCCAGGCGTTCGTCCAGGGGAAGTTGTACTTGCGGTCGTTAGCCACCGGGCGGAAGCCGAAAGCGCCGGGCGTCAAGGGCGCGGTCCATGCCTCGGCCGAGTTGGCGTTGTTGCCTTTCGTCGTGAACGTGGGCGCGTTCAGTTTCACGTCCGTGTCCCAGGGCGTGCGCGAGCCTACGTTGAAGAGTTCGAAGTCGCAGCCGGGCACGGGCGTGCCCGCGATCTTGGCCTCCCAGCAGCCCAGGATGCGCGTGTCCGTGTCGGGGTAGTCGAACGACGGAGCGCCCGTCGCGCTGAGGAGCGGGTTCGCCGTGAAGAAGCTCCACTGCGGCGGGTACGGGACGACCTGCGTTCCGACCGCGTCGTTGATGGTGATGTTGCCCGTGTAAGTAAAAGGCGGGAGCACGCCGACCGTCGGGTCGTTGAAGAGACAGACTTCGACCCAGTACTGGCCGGCGGGGACCACGCCGCCGCTGCCCTCGTAGTGAATCGCCTCGGGGCTCGTGCCCGTGTCCTGGCTGGCGACGGCCACGCCGCCCGCGCCGGGCTTGCCCTTGTAGAGCTTGAGCACGATGTCGTTCGCGGGGTTGTCGGCCGACGCGATCACGTCAATGGTCTTCGTGCCGGCGGGCGCTGTGTAGGGGCCGTGCGCCGTGCCGCAAGTGCCGGCCGTCGGCGGGTTGAAAGAGCCCGTGAAGACCTCTGACGAAGGAATCGGCGCGAAACGGTAGACGCGGTTCTGGCGGAAGAGGACCGCGCCGGTCTGCGCGTCTATGAAGTGCGTGTAGGCGAGCGTGTGGCCGCCGCGCACGTCAAGCACGATGGTCTCGTATGCCGCGAGCACGCCCGTGGGCGTCGGGAACGCGACGAGGCGCGAGCGCCCAGGGTGCGTGAAGCCGGGGATGTCGAACATCGTCCAGCCGGCCTCCTGCCGGACCTTCTGGAGCTGGCCGAGGAGCGGAGTGCGCCCGATGTCCCTGGCCGCTTTAATCCACGCGGCGGTCGCCGGGAGCGAAGCCTGGGCGGGCGCGGCCATGTCGCCGACGGCCGACGAAGAGACGTAGGCGATCTTGCCCTCCACGATGCCGACCGTAATCATGCCGTCCTGCGCCGCGACCAGGTCGCCGAACTTCTGGCGGAAGAGGACGACGTAGGCGTTCGTCCCGTTGAGCTTCGTGTCGCTGACTAATTCGAGGTTAGCCACGCCGAGGTCTGTGAGGCGGAAGAGAGCCTTGTTCGCGGCTATCCAGTTGCGGGCCGCGGTCGCGGGGTTGCCGTTCAGGCCCGTGGCGAGGTAGCCGCCGTACTTGATCATCGAGTGGGGCGTGCCGAAGCGGTTCCAACGCACCGTCGCCCCCAACCTTGCGGCTATGTTCTTCTGGGCCGTGGTGGGGGCGATTGTGCCCTTGCGGTTGTCGATGTCAGGCAACCCGTCGTGAATGTCCAGAATTTTTGCCTGCCCGAACGCCGAGATTGAAGCGAACATGATCGACACCAGTGTGAGGATCACGACGCCGGAATGTGCCAGATATTTTTTGGTTGTGGAAATTTTCCTGCTCAAGATAGTTGCCTCCTCGGGTAGAGTGAATTGCATCCTCCGACAGTTCGTGCGGGAAGAATCCACCTACAGGGTTGAGGAATACTTGAAGAGGGCTATTGAGGGAAACTTGAGATTTTTTGGATTGTTTACCGAAACCTAACAGCTTGCGACCCACCGCAACCGAAACATCACAATGCGTCGGGGGATGAACGGGAGCGCCGCGGCCGCGCTATTCTGAGAACTGACTTGCAGGCCACATTTTAAACTTTCTCAACCAAGAGCGACCGCGTTAAAACTCCGACAAGCCCGCCGGCCACCGAAACGCCATCATTATGTAACGGCGATACAATGAACTTTGAACACTGAAACTCCAGGGGCAGGAATGAGCCTGCCCCTGGAGTTTATGTCCGGCTGATAAATGATGTGGCTTTAAACCCCCTCTTGCGCTTCCGCAATCGCCGTTGACTCCTCCATCCTGGTGGGAGTATAAGCAGCCAGCCCTTGCCCAAAGGAGAACCCAAATGAAAGCCAAAAGCACTCAGAAGCGTGTGAAAGCCAAAAGCCTGCCGAAGAAAGAGAAGAAGCTGAGCAAAGATGAGCATAAGAAAGTCAGGGGCGGCACCCGCTCCAAGGGAGGACTAACCGCATCTTCAAAGGGCATTAATCCAGTTCAGCATAGTGAGTGATAGAACATTCCCGCCCTGAGGTGTGCGAACTGTCACCGCAGGAAAACGGCGAAGCAGTTGGACTGGTATAAATACAAAAGGACTCAACCTGATCTCCCCCTGGCAGGTAGTCAAAGACGACTATTGCCAAGTTAGAGAAGTCAGCTAAGTCCTTAATTAGAAACTTTTATTGCGCCTGGCAAGACTCGAACTTGCGGCCCCCTGCTCCGGAGGCAGGTGCTCTATCCGCTGAGCTACAGGCGCGTGAGGGGGATTCTCGCATAGATGTAGGCGGAGCGCAAAACAGGCGGCAGGAGGATTAAAAATTTTCCCCGGCATTCTGCACATCGAATGCCGGGGAAATTTTCCGGGTGGGAAATCGCCCGCGGGCGGCGCGTTCCTCTTCCCTTGCTCACGGGTCGACGACGAGCCGCGTCTGTACTTTCGTGCCGCCGGCCGTCGCGCCTATGTAGACGTATTTAGTCGCGGTCACGGCCTTGGTGTTCGTCGTGAAAGTCCCGCGGGTCGTGCCCGCCGGGATGACTATCCGCGACGAGGCGGGTGAGGCGACGAGCGCGTTAGTGGTCGAGAGCGCGACGGGGAGCCCGCCCGCGGGCGCGGCGCACTGTAGCAGGACCGTGCCGGTCGCGACCTTGCCGCCTTTAATCGGGTTCGGGCTCAGGACGACGAGCGACGCCTTCGGCGAGTTGACCGTAAGCTGACGCGTGATGCTCACCCCGCCGCCCGAGGCGATGACCGTGCCCGTCACCGCCGAAGCGACTCCTTTCGCGCTGAACTGGAAGGTCGCGCTCGTCTTCCCCGCGGGCACGAGCACGCTCGCGGGAAGAATCGCGGCCGGGTTGTTGTTCCTGAGCGTCACGAGCGCGCCCCCTGCGAGCGCAGGGGCGTCCACCGTCACGCGGCCCGTGTAGGTGCCGCACGAGTTGATGGTCGTCGGAGAACTCGTCGTCGAGAGCAGGAAGTTGGAGAGCGACGGGTCCGTGTGCGTGACCGTCAGGTCCGCGTTCGAGATGTCGAAGAAGATGTTGCCGACGGCCTCGACCTTGATCCTCCCCTTCGTCGTGTCCACGTTCGGGATGGCGACGGCCTCCGACCCGTCGTTCGGCGTGCTCGCGACCAGGACGTAAGGGAACGTGTTGCCGCCGTCCGCCGAGAAGGAGATTTTGACGCTCGCGGCGTTGATGGGCGCGAGGTTCGTCTTCGCCACGTCCCAGGTCACGGTCTGCGCAGAGCGCCCCGTGAGCGAGGCGGCAGCGTTATGTGACTTGATGACGAACGGCCCGGCCGTGCCCGTGACGCTGACCTGCACCATGTCCGCGTTGATTCCGCCGCCGACGGCGCGGTTGTCGCGCGCCACCACCTGAAACTTCATCGTGCGCGTCATAGAGGGCAAGTCCTCGCCCGTGATGCACGGCTCGGCCGCGCCGCGCCCGCAGTCGTAATTCACCGGCGGCGTGTTGCCGTTGTTCAGGATGTACTTCAGGCTCGGGAACGTGCGCGTAGGATTGGTCGTGCCCTTGTAAGAGCGGAAGATGGGTCTGGCTTGACCGTCGTTGTCGTGATCGTTCGTTCCCCCCGCCGCCGCCGACGGCCCCAGGTCGTACTCTTCCCAGGTGTATGTCAGCGGGTCGCCGTTCGGGTCTGACCCCTTCGCCGTCAGCGCGAAGGGCGTGTTCGCGGGAATGTTGTAGTCAGCGCCGGCGTCAACCGACGGCGCTGCGTTGTCCACGGCCGTCCTCGCGGAACAACCGTTCGCGCCGCCGTGCGTGAAGGCGACCATCTCCTCAAGGCTCTTGACGTGGAAGTAGTCGTCGCTGTGCGGCTGCAAGTCCTGCGTGGCGCAGATGCCCGCGTAGGCTTGAATGGTCGTTCCGCTGCCTGGCTCGAATGCGGACTCGGCCCCTTCGTTGCCGCCGCAGCTTCCGTCCGCGCCGTTGAAGGTGTGGTTGCCGCCGAACTGGTGGCCCATTTCGTGCGCGACGAAGTCTATGTCGAAGCCGTCGCCCACGGGGTCGTCCAGGCCCGTGAAGCCGCCCGCGTTGGTGCCGTCGGCCGGCACGCCGATTTCGCCCTTATTGCAGACCGCTTCGAGGAACGCCACGCCGCCGAAGCCCGTGCTCATGACGTGGCCTATGTCGTAGTTCTCCTCGCCGATGAGCGCGTCGCAGGCCACCTGGTTCTCGACCAGCATGTCTATGCCGAGCGGGTTGTTCGAGTAGGGGTCGGCCACCTGGTTCGTGAAGATCAGGTCGCGGGTGTTGTTGACGAAGATCATGCGCACCGAAAGCTCGCGCTCGTAGACGCCGTTGACGCGATTCATCGTCGCCACCATCGCGGCGAAAGCCTTGTCCTTCCTCACCTCGTCCGATTCCAGGTCCGTCAGCGGGGCGAAGCGGTCCACGTACTCGCCCGTGACGGCCATCGCCAGCCGGTAGGTGCGGAGGGTTCCGGCCTGCCGAACGCCCGTCGCCGCGAGCGTCGCGTCCGTCCCGTCGGCCGCAGCCGCGCCCGCGCCCGACTTGTTACTCAGGTCGCCCAGGTGACACTCGAATCGCTTGTCGCCGCGCATGTTGCGCTTGAAGTAGCTGATGTAGTTGACGGTGTCGCCCTTACTGTAAGGGTCTATGTAGACTGTGTCGCCCGCGGAAAGGATGATGGCGTGGAAGCCCGCGCTCGTGAAGCCGAAGCGCGCCGTGGCCGTCGGGTCGTCAATCCCCTGCCCGCGCAAGGTCTTCCACTCAGGGTAGCGCGCGGCCAATCCGGGCTCCATGATGGGCGAGTTCTCGATGCGGAAGCGGCCCGTCTTCCCGTCCGGCATTGGCACAGAAAGGACGGTCTGCGTCGTCTTCGCGGCGGCCGAGAATTCGAGCGGGGCCTGGTTGAGAAGCTGCGTGAGCGCGGTCTTGTCCAGGCGCACGGTGCGGTAGGCGATTGGCACGATCACGCGCCGGCCCGCGAGCGCGATTGAGCCCTCGGCCACGTCCTGCCAGACGGCGCTGACCGTCTGCGACGACGTGGGCTCGGGCCTGAGCATCATCCCCCACAAGAGCAGCAGGGCCGCGAACGAGCCCAACAGGACGTGTCTGTGCGTTCTACGTAACTTCATAACCGTCTCCTTTATCAACGATGGGACTCCGGCAAGGTCTTCGGTCTATCGCGGCGGCGATTCTCGGGGGCGCGTGACGAACACTGTCACGCGCCCCCGAAAGTCGTCGAGCGTTACTTGTCGACGATGAGCGTCGCGCCCGTGGTCACGCCGCCGGCCGTCGCCCTGATGGTCACGCGCTGGCTCGCGGTCACGGCCTTGGTCGCGACCGCGAACGTGCCCCTGTTGCTGCCGGCCGGGACCGTAATCTTCGTCGCGGTCGGGTTCGCCACGGCCGGGTTGGTCGTCGTGAGCGTCACGCTCATGCCGCCCGCGGGCGCGGCGCATTCGAGAATGATGGTGCCGGTCGCGCTCGCCCCGCCCTTGACCGGGTTGGGACTCAGGCTGAGCGCCGACGCCTTCGGCGGGTTGACCGTCAGCTCGCGCGGCACGCTGACGAAGCCCGCGCTCGCCGTGATCGTGCCCTTCACAGGCTCGCCCTTCGAAGCCTGGACCGTGAAGCTGAAAGCCTTCATGGTGGAGCCGGCCGGGACGGTAACTGTTGTCGGGAAGGTCGCGCCCGGATGGTTCTCCTTGAGCGTGACCACAGTGCCGCCGGCCGGCGCAGGACCTTCCAGATAGACGCGGCCCGTCCGCGTGCCCGGACAGCCGCCGACGGTCGGCGCGTCGAGCGTGAAGTCTTTCAGGCGCTCGCCGCCCGTCATGACGCGGCCCGCGGTCGTGAAGACCTGGAACTCGGCGGCGCGCACGTTCCTCGACTGCGGAATCAACTCCGTCTCGGTCGGGACGAGCGGCGCGGGCCCGCTCGTGATACCCGCCGCGAGGACGCCCGGCGGCGGCCCCTGCGTGACGCAGTCGGCGTTGACCAGCGGGTCGTTGTCATTGTCGCCCTGGTAGAGCGGCTGGCCCGTGCACTGGTTGGTGACGACGCGCAACTGGACGTGCGTCGCGCGCGTCTCGGGCACGTCGAAGCTGCGGAGCGTCAACTGGTGCGCGAGCGGGCGGAACTGCCCGGCCGGGAAGGCGTCCTCGGGGCTGGTGTAGATTTCCGTGTAGCCCACGTCCGGGTTGCCGCAATCGTTCGTCGCGGAGGCCGTGCAGGCCAGCACTTTGAACTGGCGCATCGCGGCCGTGCGCAACTGGCGCGACGTGTCGCCCGCCGGGTCGCTCCCGTTGTAGGGCCGGTTGAGCGCGCTCACCTGTATGCGGCTGAAGGTCTGCGGGCCGCTGCCGGCCAGCTTGACGACGACGCGGCGGCCGTCAACCGTGTTCGCAGAACTCATGTTGCCGAGCGAGGCCCAGTTGGTGCCCTCCGAGTCGTCAATCAGGTTCTGGCGGTTGGCGTCGCTGAGGCCGTCGCCGCTGGCGAGCGCGCCCTTCGCCTTCGAGGCGCGGTTCGTGGGCATCGCGACGACGAGCGTCTGCGAGGTCGCGGTGATTTTCCGCGTGAAGCGCATCAGGCCGTAGCCCTCGGCCTGCGCGATGAAGTCGTAAGTCCCCGGCGCTAGCTTCACGGTGTCCGAGTTGATGATGGAGCGCGGGTTGTTCGCGTCAACGGCCGTCGCCGGGTCCGTGTCCGCGACGTGGCGCGAGCGTGCCTGGAATTGGCCCACGTAAATCCGCGCCTTGACGGCCGCGCCGTTCTCTTCGAGCGCGATGGCCTTGAAGGTCACGGAGCCGTTTGTCTCCTTCGGCGACTCGAAGCTCGGGATGGGTTGTGTGTCCTCGCCGCCGTCGCTGTAGGCCGTGCGGCCCATGCCGCGCCGCGCGAACGCACCCCACAACTCCTTCTGGTTGGCCCCGCCGAAGCGCATCATGTCCGCGGCCAGGACGGCGTCGCGCGCGTCGAGCATGCTGGGCGCGCCCGGCATCAGGAGGAAGGAGTCGAACGTCAGTTGAATCCAGCGGCGGTTGCCGGGGCACTGTGCCGCGGGGCGCTTGCCGTCGGCGCACTCTTTCTGCAAAGCCAGGTTCGAGGCCGGGAACTGCGCGTTGTATTTGGCGACGAGCGCCTTGCGGAGGTCGAAGTTCGTGGCGCTCCAGATTTCGCCGTCGGCGTGCACCTGCGGCCCCGCCGTGTCGTAGCCCACGTTCGAGTAGTTGAGCGGGCTCGCGTTCATCGCGAAGTTGCGTATGCCGGTCGGGTTGCCGGTGACGTATGCGCCGACGGCGAACGGGTACTGGCTTCCGGCCGTCAGGCCGTAGGCGTTCAGGTACTCGACCGCCACGAGGTCCGACCAGCTCTCGCCCATCGCGCCGCCCTGGTGGCCGCCGATGCTGGAGTCGGGCCCGCCGATCATGCGGTTCGAGATGGCGTGCGTGTACTCGTGGCCGATGACCGACATGTCGTAGTCGCCGTCAACCATCGGCGGGTAGCCGACGTTCGGGAGCGGCTGCCACAGGTACATGTTGGTGATTCCTGGGACGCCGTCGTTGGCCGTGAACTGGTTGGCGTTGTTGCGGCCGAGGAAGTCGGGCTGCGCGCCGTCCACGCCGCCCGCCTGCGCGTTGCCGATCTCCGGGTCCGCGTCGCCCGTGATGTTGTTGACCACGCCGCCCGACGAGCGGTTGCCGAAGTTGTTCTCCTGAAGGTTGTAGTTCTCTTCGGTGAAGCCGAGCATGTAGGAGAAGTCGTGCATGCGGTTGTGCATGGCGAAGAGGTTGGCCGTCGCCGCGTCGATGTCGTTGCGCGTGGGCGAAGCGAAGGCGGTCTGCGAAGCCTTCTCCGTGTTCCACTGGTTCGTCCAGGGGAAGCTGTAGTCGCGCGTAGGGCTCACGGGGCGGTACTGCTCGCTGCCGTGCAGCGGGAAGGCCCAGCTCTCGCCGCTCACGGCGTTGTTGCCCTTGGTCGTCATCGTCGGGAGGTTGGTGCGGAAGTCGTAGTCCCAGGGGCCGCGCGAGGCGAGACTCTTGACTTCGACCTCGCAGCCGGGGACGGGGTTGCCGTTGATCGCGCTGACCCAGCAGAGCGTCTTGCGTATGTCGCTGCCGCTGCCGTCCGGCTGCGGCCAGAAGGTTTTCCACTTCGGCGGGTACGGGAGCGTGACGGCCGTACTGTTCTGCGTGAACGTGCCGGCGTAGACGAACGGGGCCGTCTGCGGGACCTCGTCGCTGATGAACGGGCAGACGCGCACAGTGTACTTACCCGCGGGGACGCCGTCGGCCGGGCTGTAGGTGAGCGCCTCGGGGCTCGTGCCGAGGTCGGGTGACGCGGCGACTTCTACGCCGTTGTAGTCCAGGTGGATGACCACGTCGTTGGCGGGGTTGGCGGCCGACGCGGTGACGATCAGTTGGTTGCGGCCGGCACCGACCTGGAAGTCCGTGCTGCCGCAGGCGTTCGGGTTCACGTTGTACTCGCCCGTGAACGGCGCGGACTCGCTCGGCGCGCCGCCCTGCTGGAACTGCTGCACGCGGTTCCTGCGGAGGAGAATCGTGCCGGTCTGCGCGTCGACGAAGTGCGTGTAGCCCAGAAGCTCGCCGCCGCGCACGCTCAGGAAGAGCGTCTCGTAAACGGGCCTCACGCCGGTCGGGGTCGGGAGCGCCCGCAGCCGAGCGCGCTGCGGGTAGGAGAAGCCCGCGATCTTGAAAACGGTCCAGTCGCCCTGCGCCGTCGTCTCGGACACGCCGCCCACGTCGGCCGCGCGGCCGAGGTTCTGCGCCGCCCTGAGCCAAGCCTGGTAGGGTCCGATTGACGCGGCCACGGGCGCGTTGCGGTCGCCCGCGCACGAAGAGGAGACGTAATAAACTTTGTCGCCGACGACGCCGACGGCGATGAGGCCGTCTTCGGCTGCCGGCAGGTCGCCGAACTTCTGGCGGAAGAGGACGGAGTGGCCTGGGTAGCCGGCCATCTTCTGGTCGTTCAAGAGCTCAAGGTTAGCGAGGCCCGCGTCGGAGAGGCGGAAGAGGTCGCGGTGCTGGCTGATGAAGGAGCGCGCGACCTGGACAGCGTCGCCCGAGAGACCGCTCGCCAGGTAGCCGTCGTACTTGATCATGGAATGCACGGTCCCGAAGCGGTTCCAGCGGGCCGTCGCGCCGAGGGCGGAGGCTGCGGACAACTGGGCGGCGGTCGGCGCTATCGCGCCGGTGCGCTTGTCCAGGTCGAGCAACGCGGCCTGGTTGTCGTGCACGAGCGCCTGGCCCAGCGCGCCCGCGGGCGCGAGCGCCGTCGAGAGAGCGAACACCAGGGCGGCGAGCGCCCGGTTGAATCTAACGGCAAACCCTTCAGCGGTCCTCATGGTTGGTTCTCCTTCTTATCGTGTCGGTGTCGGCCGCGTCCGCGGCCCCGGTTGCGACCCGGTCAAACTCATGGCGAGGCTCAATCTCTGTCAGTTGATAACGTGTGCAGGTTAGCCGGGGCGGTTGAGGAATTCTTGAGGGATTCTTAAGTCGGAAGAGGCCGAAAGTTGAGCCCCGCAGGGGCCGTTTAAGCCCGCACTGGCCCAAATTTACCGTTTGCCTGGGATTTCAGAGCCGCAGGAAGGGACCTTGTAAACCGGGCGGTTGAGGAGCCGCCAGGGAACTGATTTGAATTGTCGCCATTTCATAACACAGTCACAACATTCGGCGGATTCGGCGGGCGCGAGCGTGAGAAAAAAGCGAGGCCCCGATTGGTGGGTCGGGGCCTCGCTTTCCGTGGGGTGGGATCAACCTCGCGCGGCGGGAGGGGCTTTGTGCCGGCGAGGTTTTCTCCCGGACGGACGTGAGGCTAGAACACGACGATTGCGCCGATGTATCTCTCAGGCGTCGCAGGGGGGCCGTTCGGCCAAACCTGTCCGCTGCCGAAACAGAAGTACTGGAGGTCCCTGTCTATTCCGATGTAGTAGACGCCTGGGGTGGTCGGCGCGGTCAGATTCACGCTCGCGTGGCCGGTCGTGCCGGGCGTCGCGCCGGCGATCACCTCGGAAGCGCAGACCTGCGGAATCGAGTCGGAGTTGAGGCCGACGTAGATTTGCACGATGCAGCCGGGGCACCAGCTCTGCGTGTTGTTGAAATCAAAGTCGAGCGCAAAGGTCGAGCCGGGGCTGACGTGGGCCTGGTTGTCGCCGCCGTTGATGCTCACGTTGGCGACGGTGATGCCCAAATAACTGGCCCCCAGCGTCAGGGTCGGCGGGCCGGCAGAACCCTGCGGCCCGGCCGCGCCCTGCGCGCCCGTCTCGCCCTTCGCGCCGGGAAGACCTTGCGGCCCGGCCGGTCCCTGGGCTCCGTTCACGCCCGCCGGCCCAACGTCGCCCTTCTCGCCCTTGTCGCCCTTGTCACCTTTCTCACCCTTATCGCCGTTGTCGCCTTTATCGCCTTTATCACCCTTATCGCCTTTCGCGCCAGCGGGGCCGGCCGCGCCGGCGGGGCCCTGCGGGCCGACGGCACCTGTCGCACCTTTCGGGCCGACAGGACCCTGTAACCCTTGCGGGCCGGCAGCACCCTGCGGGCCTGCGGGGCCTTGCGGGCCGGCGACGCTCCAGGTCACGTACGCCTCGTTGTTCTTGCACTCGGCGGCGGACGAAACCAGGCGCACGTTCCCGTTCGTCGTGTTGCGGCAGGCTTTGACGCTCTGCCCGAACGCGGCCGAAGCGCCGAGCGTCAGGGCCAGCAGCGCCAGTGAGGGCGTTAGCAGATAGTTGATTTTCCTCATGTGAAGTCTCCTTTCGGGGTCATCGAAGCCTCTCAGGAAATCAACGCCGGCCCCGAGACTGGAACGACAATGACTTATTCCGAAGCTTCTAGACGTGCGCGTTCGCCGACAGCACGTCTGGGGCGATTCTTTTCAAGCGGGGCAGACAAACAACCCACGCCGGGCCGGTCTGTCGCTCTTTCACGTATCGCAACGCGCTCGGCGTCGCGGTCTCTATCTGCTAATGCGGAAGTTTCTATCAAAACCCCTCAGCGAAAAAAATTTCGGCGGCGAGAGAAAGGTCTCTCGCCGCCGAAGCTCCGAATCAAAGAAATTCTTTGTTTGACTACCGGCGCGCCGCGCGCCCCTGCGACACGGCGCGGCCGTACCGCAGCCGGACTTTGATTAGCAGCGGCTCGCTCGATTTGGCGGCGGGGTTGTAGTAGATCGTCTGCGGCGGCGGCGCGTCCGGCTTGAGGGGGCGTCCGGCCGCGGCGCTCGCGTCCCTCTCCTCCTTCGTCCAGGCTTTGCCCGCCCCGTGGTCCAGTTCGAGCTGCCCCACCTGCCCGCCCCAGGATTTTTCCCACGACGCGACCTGCTCGGGCGTGAGCCTTTGCGCTTTCTCCGCGACCTGTAGCCCGTCGAGCGGCGCGGGCGTGATGACGACGCTCAACAGCTCGCCGACCTGGTCTGCGCGGCTGCGCCTGAGCGTGAAGTACGGGGGGCCGTCGTCCTGCGCCGGGATGTCTACGAGCGTCCCGGCCGCCACACGGTTGTTGCCGCCGAGCGTGCGCGCCGTCGGGAAAATCAAGTAGGGGTCGCCGAGCGTCCCGTCCGCGTACTGCTCGCGGTCCACAACATAAAGATAACCCGTGCGGGCGGCCTCAATGCTCAGGCGCACGCGGTCGCCTTCGGAGAGTCGCGCGTCCGCCGAGACACGCTCGGGTATCCACTCGGCTGTTTCTTCGCTCTCGTGCTCAAGTATTCTCTCGCCACGGTCGGAGTCGGCCGCGGGGCGCAAGCGCCAGATGGTAACGCCCACGACGGTGTCGCCCGCGACGTTCGACGGCGGGACGCGCGGGGTCGCGACGCGGTAACCGCGCCGCGCGTTTTTCCTGGCCGAGCGCGCGGGCTTTCGCTTAGAACCGTTGAAGGCCGTGTCCCACAGCTTTCGCGTTGTCTCTTCGTCCTGCGGGCTTTGCGCGGACGCCGCGCGTCCGGCGGAGCAGAGCACGAGAAGTGCGCCTAACGCCAGGGCCAAGAACTTCGCCGGGCCGGCGAAAGGATTGTCGTCAGTTACTCTCATTACCTCACCTCCAATCGCCCTGCTGGACGAAGGCGGCCCAGTAGTAGGGCGATTCCCATTGCTTCTGTTTCCACATCTCAAGCTGGGCCGCCCTGAGCGCGGCGGACGGGCGCTGCCCGTCTTTAATCATCCCCCTGTATAAGCGGGCCATTAAATCTGCGGTCCCCCTGTCGCTCACGTTCCACATGCTGACGACGACGCGCGCCGCGCCCGCGTACATGAACCCGCGCGTCAGGCCGACCAGCCCCTCGCCTTTAATCTCCTTCCCCAGCCCCGTCTGACAGGCGCTCAGGACGACGAGTTCCGCCGGGAGGTTCAGGTTATAAATCTCACGCGTCTTGAGAAAGCCGTCCTGCTGCTCCCCGCGCTCGTTGACCAGCGAGAGCACGACGGCCGACAGGCCCGGCCTCTCGCTGTCTATGTAGCCGTGGGTCGCGAAATGCACGTAACGATACTGGCTCAACTCTCCGCCGAGCGCCGTCCTGATGTTGGCCTTGAAGTCGACGGCCCTGAAGCTCGCGGGGCCGGGCGCGACGGCCAGAATCTGTTCGGCCTCACGCCTGGTGTACGGCAGGCGCGGGATGCGCGGCCTGTTAATCGCGCCGGCCTCCTGCTCGCCGAGGTGTTCGAGAATCCGCGTGCCCGCGAGGTCTTCGGTCTTGTCCGCGGGAGGACGCTCGCCCTTTCGCGATCTTGATTTCACACGCGCGTCCGCTCCCTCGAAGACCGGGTCTGCGACGACCGCGACCGCTTTCGGGGCGGGCTTGCGTCCCGCCAACTCTTTCCTTTGCACGGCGAGCGTGGAGGCGGACGGCAGGCTGACTATCTCGTGCTCGACGATGAGCGGCCGGTAGTCGTCAATCGCGGGACTCTGCCGGTCGTCTTTCGGGACGGGCAGCATGGCGAAAGGGATGTATTGCAGCGTCCCGTCTGTGACGATGACGAGCCGCTTGTTCCCCAACTCAGAGGCGACCGGGCCGAGCACTAAGCGGCTCAGCTTCGCGGCCGCTGCCCGCGCTTCTGAATCGGCGCGGGAGATACGCTCGCGCCTCGCGTCCGCACTCTCGCCTTTCTTTCTGAGGCTGCGCGCGGTAACCAGATCGTACAACTGGCGTGCGGTCTGCTCTATCTCGTCGCGCCCCGCGAGTTCGTAACTCTTCAAGCTGTTTTGGCCCACGGCCCAGAGGTAACTGCGGGTCTGGCCGAGCGAGTATTCGAGCAGCAGCGTGTCGGGGTCGAGCAACTGCTGTATCTCGCGGGGGCCGAGCGGGCGCGGCTGGGTGATGGCGGCGTAGCGCGGGCTGCGCTGGCGTATATCTCCCTGCGCCCGCTGGTAATCCTCTTCGAGCGCGCCGATCTCTTTCTTCAGGGCCGCGGCCTGCGCCTCTGTGTTCTTCTGACCGAGCAGGCGCATCAGCCGCTCGGACTTGGCGTTGAGCAGTTGGGAGAGCGTGCGCTCGCGCTCAAGCAGTGACGGGTCAACGCCCTGACGTATGTCGACGCTGAACTCAGACATCATCTCCAGGAGGCTGCGCGCGCGCGCACGCTCGCTGACTTCGAGCGCCGCCGCGTCGTCGCCCCGCGACGGGTCCAGGCGGTGCGAGCGCATCAGCACGTCTACGTAAAGCTCGTAGGCGTCCTGCTTCGACGCGAAGAAGGAGGCGCGCAGTTGTTGGCTGAGGACTTGCGCACGCAGGGCCTCGATGAGGTTGACGGCCGCCTCTATGCCGGCGCGGGCCTGAACAAGGTTGCCGCGGTCGCGCTCGGCGAGCGCGATGCCCTGATGAGCCCATGCCTCGGCGCGGCGGTCGCCGAGGGCGCGGAAAAGCGCGAGCGCCTGCTCGTAATACTCCACGGCCTTCTGCGGCTGGTTCTGTAGGGCGTGAACCTTCCCCAGGTAGACGAGGACGAAAGCCTCCTCGCGGCGGTCGCCTACGGCGCGGTAGAGTTCGAGCGACTGCGCGAGGTGCGCGCCGGCCTTCTGCGGCTCGCCTTGTGCGGCGTAGGCCGCGCCGAGGTTGTTCAGCGTCCTGGCCTCGCCGCGGCGGTCCCCGGCCGCGCGCCTGAGCGGCAGCGCCTGCTCGTAGTAGCCGAGCGCCTTCGCCGTCTCGCCCCGCGCGGCGTAGGCGAAGCCGAGCTGGTCGAGCGAGTTGGCCTCGCCCTGAACGTCTTTCGCGCCCCGGCGCAGCCCAAGCGCGTGTTGCAGGTGTTCGAGCGCTTGCCCGGTCTCGCCCAGGGCGGTGTAGGCGCGGCCGATGTTGTCGAGCGTGTCGGCCTCTTTGCGGCGGCTGTCGCCGGCACGCCTGAGCGGCAGCGCGCGGTTGTAGTAGTCGAGCGCGCGCTGCAAATCGCCGAGGTTGTAGTAGATCACCCCGATGTTGTTGAGCGTGTCGCCCTGCCCGCTGCCGGGGCCGGAAGATTGCCAGAGCGGGAGAGCACGCGCGTAGTAATCGAGCGCTTTCTGCGGGTCTCCGAGAATATCGTAGACCCCGCCGATGTTGTTGAGCAGGCGCGCCTCGCCCCGGCTGTCGTTGAGGGCTTTGCTGATGGGGAGAGCCTGCTCGTAGTACCGCAGCGCCTGTGGCAGATGGCCCGAGAAGTGGTAGCCGATGGCGACGGTGTTGAGCGTCAGGGCCTCCATCGCGCGGTCTTCGAGCGAGCGGAAGACCGGCAGGATTGCTTCGAGCTTTTCTATAGCCTCTCGTCTGGGCTGGGCCGCGGACTGAAAGACCAAAGGGGAAGCTTCGGCGAAAGCCCGCTCGGCTCTCGCGCGCGACCTGTCGGCGGGCGTCGGCTCTCGCCGCGCCTCCAGTCTGATTTCAAACAGCCCTGGCCGCGCCTTCTTATCGAGCGAGCGCACTTCGATTAAGTATTCGCCCGCGCGCTCGGCCACGGTCGAGACGGGTTCCGGCCCGTACTCTCCGTTGGGGCTGTCGATTTCCATCAGACGCTTTTTGTCCGGCCCCACCAGCGCGACGGCCAAGTCAATTCCCTTCTGCTCCACGACGGCGCGCAAGTATTCTCCGGCCGCCAGCTCGGCGCGGAAGAGTCGGGTTTCGCCCCCGTCCATTTTCCCTTCGACGGGCCGGCCGATTGCGAGCGCGGGAATCTCCGCCTGACCGCGGGCGGCCGTTTCCTGTCCGGCCAACGCGGCCGCGCCGCCCGACAGAAGAACGGAAAGGCAAACGAGGCGGCGCAAAATGTTGCGGCGTGGTGAAAGCATGGCGAAAGACTTAATAGCAAGTGGGGCAGGGGAATAAACCGCCCGCCTGAAAGACTGCGGAACGATCATTCCCCTGACCCGCCGAGTCGCGTCGTGCGAGTTTCGCGCGGCCCGTTGCTGCGGTCGCTGCCGCGCCGCGCGCGGCTTATTTACAGTCGCCGCCGCCGCCGCCGGCCTGAGCGGACCACGTTCCCTCCGGGGCCTGCGGAGTCAGCGGCGCGGACGAGAAGATTTCCCCGCCCATGCTCATCCCGTCAGGAGCGACATGGCCCCTGAGGCTGTAGGCGTCGTTACCAATCATGAGGGTGAAAACGATTTGCGCGGTCGAGTCCAGATAGCCGTCAACCGTATACGGCCCCGCCTCGTTCGAGGGATCAGCCACACTTGCGTTGTTGATCGCGGCCCCGCCGGTCTGGTTCGGGCTGTCCTGAGGGATGCTAAGGCTCCCGCCGTCGAGCGGTTCGAGCGTGCGATTGTTATGGACGTGAAAGGTGTACTCCGATTTCAGATTCGGTAGACCACCCGTTTCCGTTGCCTGCCTGCTGGCTGCTGCTTTAGTCATGGCGCTCTCCTTCTCTGTGGGTCAAGTGTTCAAGCACGAGACCTGTGGCGGAATCGCCCGCGCTCGGGGCGCGCGTCCCAGGTCTCAAAGGGTTTCAATGCCGCCGTGTGAAAGCTGTCGGACTGCGGCTGTCTAGTAATGCGGGAAAAGGATGAGAATCGTCTCAGCTAAAAATTGGATGCGTGAAGTATCAGCCTCAGGCTAGGCGTGTGCTCGGACAATTGTCGTCGAGACAGCCCGGAGATTATGAGTAGTGTTTCTGACCGCGGCGTGTGATTAAAAGATGATGGTCGGCCAGAAGATTAATGATGCTCAAGCCTGAGGACGTGCGCGAGTATATCACCTTTCGCGGTGAGGACAATCTCTTTCCGGGCCTCGTCCTTGACGGCCGCGGGGGCGGGGCTCGCGTGCGATTGCAGAAACTCCCGGACGGCCGCGTTCAGTCTCGGTTCGGAGACGAGTCCCCTGCTCTGCCGGTTGGCGAACCCCCTGACAGCTTCGAGCGCGGGGACGCTCTCCGCAGACCAGACCAGCCAGACTTTCTCGGTCCCTTCCTCCGCGTCAAACACGAACCAGCTCTGCTCGGGAATCTGCACCTCCTGGCCCGCCGCGATGAGCGAGAGGCCGTTGTTGGCCGTCGGCGACGGGAAGAGCACGACGTAAGGCGAAGCCCCCTGCCCCGGCTCGGCGGGGCCTTCGTTCAAGACGTAAAGGTGGCCCGGCTGCGCGCTGCTCACGTTCAGCCTGACCCTGTAGTCCCTCTCGAAATTAATCTCCCCCGCGAGCCTGAAAGGGTCCTGGTATGGTTTCCCGTTACGGTACTTCTGCACCGTTATTGAGTAAGCGAGCCTGCGTTCCGGCGCGGGGGCGGGGGCGGGCGCGACGGCTGCCGGCGCGGCTGCCTCCGGCCCGCGTGAGGGCCACCACCTGATGCCTGCGAACACGGCCGCCGCGAGGAGCAAACCCGCGGTCAACGCCAGCGCCAGCGCGCGCGTCTTTCGGCGGCCGGGCTTTGGCGCGCTTATCTCCTTCGTGTCGGCGTCCAGCTCACGGCGCAGGTTTTCTAGGTCGAGCGCCAGGTCCTTGCTCGTTTGGTAACGCTTCTCGCGATCTTTTTGCAGCGCCTTCTTCGTGATTCGTTGCAGCTCGGCGGGGACGGGCGGCGTCGCGCCCGCGAGCGGTTCGGGCTCGCGCTCAAGGACGGCCGCGAGCACGTCTGCGCGGGTCTCTCCGCCGAAGGGCGGCCGCCCCGTCACCATCTCGTAGAGCACGCAGCCCAGGCTCCAGATGTCAGTGCGCGCGTCCACCTCACGGCCGCGCGCCTGCTCCGGCGACATGTAGGCGGTCGTGCCTATCACGAGGCCGGGGGCGGTGTACAGGGTTGAAGCGGTGGCGCTAGCGCCGCCGGCGTTCAAGTGCGGGGTGAACTTGGCGAGCCCGAAGTCTAAAACTTTGGCGCGGCCGTCGGCGTCGAGCATGATGTTTTCCGGCTTAACGTCGCGGTGCACGATTCCCGCCTGGTGCGCCTTCGCGAGGGCGCTCGCCACCTGCGAGGCCACTTCGAGCGCGTCGTCGGCCCTCATCGGCCCGCCCTGAATCCGCTCGCGCAACGTCGAGCCGTCGATGAATTCCGTCGCGATGAAGTACCTCGCGTCCGACTGTCCGATCTCGTAGATGGTCAGGATGTTCGGGTGGTTCAAGGCGGACGCGGCCCGCGCCTCCTGCTCGAAGCGGCGGACGCGGCCCGCGTCGTCGGCCAGGTAATCGGGGAGGAACTTGAGCGCGACCTTGCGCCCGAGCCGCGTGTCACGCGCCAGGTAAACGTCCCCCATCCCGCCGGAGCCGATCAGCTCCAGGACTTCGTAGCGGCCGACGTGCTGGCCCACCAGAGAGTCTGCGCGCTCGCCGGCGAGCGTCTCGGCCGCGAGTTCGTAGGCGGGGGCGTCCAGGAAGAAGTCCGGCCGCTCGTGCGCGGCGATGAGCGCCTCGACCTCGGCGCGCAAGGCCGCGTCGCCACGGCAGGCTTCGGCCAGGAAAGCCGCGCGCGCTTCCGCCTCACACTCCAGCGCGGAATGAAAAATTTCCTCGGCGCGCCGGTAACGCTCTGGGGTCATGAGGGTGATTGACGCCTCCCTGAAGGGGTCGGCCTACGCGTCCAGCTCGCAGCGGAGCCACGCCCGAGCCATCTTCCACTCGCGCTCCACGGTGGCGCGCGAGACTGAGAGCACCTCGGCCGTCTCCTCGACGGTCAGGCCGCCGAAGAAACGCAGCTCTACGAGCTTGCTCTGCGACGGGCTCAACTCTTCCAGGCGCTCAAGGGCCAGGTGCAGATTCAGCAGGTTGACGTTGGGCTGGCCCGCGACTTGGTCCGCCTTGCTCAGCGACAGGCTGTAGTGCGGCCCGCCCCGCTTGGCCGCCTGGTGCGCGCGCGCGTGGTCAACCAGGATGCGCCGCATCAGCCGCGCCGCGATGCCGTAGAAGTGCGCGCGGTTCTGCCACTTGATGTCGTGGGTGTCGATCAGGCGGAGGAAGACTTCGTTGATGAGGGCGGTCGGTTGCAGCGTGTGGTCGTGGCGCTCGCGCCGCAGGTAATTGCCGGCCAGCCGCCGCAGCTCACTGTAAATCAGCGGCAGCAGCTCGTTGAGCGCGCTCTCGTCGCCGTTGCTCCACCTTTCCAGCACCTGCGTAATGTTTGGCCGAGCCTGCATCGCCGCATTCCTGAACGCTCGTGAAGACTGACCGAAGCCCGACAGTGGCACGCGCGCGATTGTAGCACCATTGAGGCGTTAAAGGTTGTGCTGCAAATAATTTTTTGCCTATACTGCCGCGCGCTCTTGCTTTACTCCGGCGGCGGTCGGCGTTCTCCTCTCTTTCACGCTCGCGGAAGCAGCCCGTATGCCCGTGCTGACAATGACACTCAAGAAACTCTCGCGCGCTCTCCTGCTGTTGACGATCTGCGCCGGCGCGGCCGCGGCGCAGGACAGCAGGTGCACTCTGAAACTCGCGGAACTGGCACAGCCTGCGGAGCTGCGCGGCTTCCGCGTCGGCATGACGGCGGAGGAGGTCAGGGCGCGGCTGCCGAAGGCGCAGTTGCCGCGGGCGGACGAGTTCGGCTTCGCCTCGCTCAACATTTTCCCCGACTACGAAGCGGGGATTGACAAGAAGTCTTTCGAGGGCGTGCGGACGGTCTCGCTGGATTTTCTGGACAACCGCGTGACGGGCGTGTGGATCGGCTACGACAAGACTTTCAAGTGGCAGACGATTGACGAGTTCGTCGCGGGCATCACGGCCGCGCTCAAGCTGCCCGACTCGTGGCGGACCAAATTCCGCAGCCGGCTGGTGGACTGCGCCGACTTCACGGTCGCCGTCATCCCCGTCGGCGAGAGCCCCAGCGTCAAGATCACGAGCGACGCGGCGCGCGCGCTGCTGGACGAGCGCAAGGCCGCCAAGGAAGAAGCGGCGCAACCCTGACAAACCGACTCAACCCTGAAAGCCGTTGAGATTTTCTGCAAAGGAGAGACGAGAATGCTTAAAGAGTTCAGGGAGTTCATCAAGCGCGGGAACGTGATGGATCTGGCAGTCGCGGTCATCATCGCGGCGGCCTTCGGCAAGATTGTGACCACCTTTGTCGAGGGCGTCATCATGCCGCCCATCGGGCAGCTCCTCGGCAAGGTAGACTTCTCCGGCCTCTTCTTCATTCTTGACGAGAAGGTACGCAACTCCGCAAACCCTCCCGTCTCCCTGACCGAGGCCAAAGTGTTGGGCGTGCCCGTCATAGCCTACGGGCAGCTCATCAACGACATCATCAACTTCCTCATCGTCGCCTTCGTCATCTTCCTCGTCATCAGGGCGTACAACAGATTGAAGAGCAAGCGGGAGGAAGAGGTCACGACCAAAGACTGCCCGCGCTGCCTCTCCACCATCCCGCTCAAGGCCACGCGCTGCGCCGAATGCTGCGTCGACCTCCAAGCAGCGTAAAGAGCAGTGGGCAGCGGGCAGTTAAGACAAAAACAGGAGGCAGCCTGGTTAATCAATCGGCTGCCTCCTGTTTTTACTGCCCACTGCCCACTGCCCACTGCTTCACTGGCATTGGAGTTGCGGCATGGTATCTGAAACCCTGGTGCGCGTATTAATAGCGTGCATCGATCCATTTCAGACGGACCAATTCGAGCGGAGGGAGAACGCTTCATGAACGCATTTGAACTGTTAAAGAAAGACCACGAGAAGGTGTCGGGCATCTTCGAGAAGCTGGACGCGACGACCGAGCGCGGCGTCAAGACTCGCGAGGAACTGTTCACGCAGCTCAAGCAGGAGTTGGACGTGCACGCGCGCATCGAGGAGGAGATTCTCTACCCCGTCCTCAAAGAGGCCAAGGAGACGGAAGAGCTGACGCTTGAGGCTTACGAGGAGCACAACGTCGTCAAGCAGCTCCTGGCCGAGCTTGAGGCGTTGCCGAAGGACGACGAGACGTGGGGCGCGAAGCTGACCGTCCTCAAGGAGAACGTCGAGCACCACGTCGAGGAAGAAGAGGGCGAGCTGTTCGACGGCGCGCGCGAGGTCCTGAGCCGCGAGCAGATAGAAGAACTCGGCGCGCGCATGGAGCAGGCCAAGCTCGAACAGAAGAAGACGATGGCGGCCAGCTAAGAGCCGCCGACAAAATCGGACTAACCGTAGGGGCAGGACGAGTCCTCCACCCGCGTTTGACGAAAGTCGAGCGGGCGGAGGACTCGTCCTGCCCCTGCATCATTCTCGCCCGCACAAGCGGAGTCGCTGTCTAATTGACGCAGACTCCCGCGACCGCTTATTCTTGACTTGAACCCGTGGCCGTAGCGACCCCTTCAGAGCGGTTTCGTCTCTGAGGGCCGTGTCAGAACCTTGCACCGCGCGCCTCCCGGCTTGTGCAATTCAGTCCGCGCCGCGCGTTCTAGCCTTGCACTCTGGAGTGCGCCCTAATCGGTTTCCGGCGGCCGCACTCGTGCGAATCTTTTGTTTCTGAAGAAGGAGCCGTAGCCCCAAAACACCTATGCGCGAATGCCCCCGGTGCGAACGCTGCTACGACGACGAGGTGCTCGTCTGCCCGGAGGAGGGCTCGAACACCAAGTTGACGCTGCCGGGCGGGCCGCTGATGGCCGGGCGCTACCTCCTCGAAAAGCGGCTGGGCCGCGGCGCGATGGGCCAGGTTTATCTCGCGCGCGACCAGAACCTTGTCACGCGCCGGGTCGCCGTCAAGACCGTCCGCCCCGACATCCTCACCGACGAAGACATGCAGGAGGGCGAGGCCATCGCGCGCTTCGAGCGCGAGGCGCGCACCGCAGCCTCCATACGCCACACCAACGTCGTCGACGTGACCGACTTCGGCAAGACCCCCGAAGGCGTCTTCTATCTCGTCATGGAGTACGTGCAGGGCGAGACCCTTCACCACCTCCTGCGCCGCGAAGGGACCTTGAGCGTCCACCGCACGCTCAGCCTGCTCAAGCAGGTCGCCTCGGGCGTCGAGGCCGCGCACGATGAGGGCATCCTGCACCGCGATTTGAAGCCCGCCAACATCTTCATCATGCAGCCGAAGAAGAAGACGGCGGCCACTACGAGGGCCATCGGCGACGGCATCGTCAAGGTCGGCGACTTCGGCCTGGCGAAAATCGTCAGCCAGGCCGTCGCAGACACGAGCGGCGTCTCGGGCAGCGGCCCGGCCTCGCGCGGCATCATCGGCACGCCCGAGTACATGGCACCCGAGCAGATGCAGATGGAGACGAAGCTCGACGCGCGCGCCGACGTGTACGCCCTCGGCGTCATCGCCTACCACATGCTCGGGGGCCGTCCCCCCTTCTCCGGCGAGCTGATGCAGCTCGTCACGCAGAAGATCATGAACGACCCGCCGCCGCTTTCGGGGCTGCGCTCAGACATCCCGAAAGACGTGGAGCGGGCCGTGATGCACGCGCTCGAAAAAGACCCGGCGAAGCGGCCCGCGACGGTCGCGGAGTGGGTCGAAGAGTTCGAGGCGGCGGCCGGCGACGAGGACGAGGACGAGGGCGGGGAGGGCGACTCGCGCGTCGTCGTGATGGCACCCGTGGGCGCGGAAGTTTACGTCGACGACGAGCGGCACGGGAGCGTGGGCCGCTCGGGCCGCATCATCCTGAAGTCAATCGCGCCGGGCCGCCACGTCCTACGCGTCTCGCGCGCGGGCGAGCAGGACGACGAGCGCGTCATAGAGATTCGGCCGGACTCAAGCGAGCAGATCATTCAGGCCGTACTGCGGTCACACTTGTCTGGCGGGCAGAGCGGGCAGTTGTCGCCTTCGCGCGGCGGCAGCATCAGCGGCGGCAGCGGGCCGGGCCAGAGTCTCCCCGGAGTCGTGATGTGCGCGCAGTGCGGCTCGCGCTTCGCCGCCGGCGTCAAATTCTGCGGGCGCTGCGGCGGCCGCGTCTTCCTCCCCGTCAACGAAGCGCCCGGCAGCCAGTCCGGCGCTCAGCACACGCAAGGCCCCGGCAGCGTCGGCGGCGCGTCGGTCGTGGCCCACGGCGCGACCGGCGTGAGGTGCGGGCGCTGCGGGACTAATTACCCGCCTGGCACAAAATTCTGCGGGCGCTGCGGGATTCCCATTCAGGCCGCGGCTGCCGGCGGCGCCGCCCCGCTCTTCCAAAACCCCGTGCGCCCGCAGCAGGTCGTCTGCCACAACTGCCACACGGCCTACCCCGCGGGCACGAAGTTCTGCGGGCGCTGCGGCATCGTCATCAGGAATTGAGCGCACAGGCCGCTTCGCTTGCCATGAAACAATGCCCAGCTTGCAACCGCACGTACACGGACGACGCGCAGCTCTTCTGCCTTGAAGACGGCGCGCAGCTCGCGCAAATGGGCGCGGGCTCGGCCCAGTCCTTCGACCCGAACGCCACGCTCGCCCTGGGCCAGCCGCGCGACACGAATCCCCCGCCGCAAGTCTCTTACGGACAGACGCCGCCGCCCGCCGCGCCTCCCTGGACTCCGGCCCCTTACGCGCCCGCGGGGCCCGCGGCCGCGCAGTCGGGCTCGAAAACCTGGATCATCATCGCCGTCGCGGGCGTCGCCGTGCTCGCGCTTGGCATCGTTGCCCTCCTGGCGATTATCGGCAGCAACAACTCGGACGGTGCCAACAAGAACGCGAACGGCGGGGTCGTCTCGGGCACGACCCCTTCGACCGCGTCCGTGCTGAAGGACGACTTCTCCACGGAGAACTGGCCCACGGGCGAGCAGGCTTACGGCAACTTCTACCAGGACGGCCAGTACCACATGAAGGGCAGGCCGAACCTCTACCTCTACATGTTTCCGCTCAACACGGGCGGGGAGAGTCTGCTAAAGTACTCGACCAGGAACGCGACCGTGAAGGTCACGGCGCGCAGCGTCACCGGCGAGTCGCCGTCGCACGGCTACGGGCTCATCATCCACGGGAAGCTGAGCCCGAAGCGTAACCTCGAAGGGTACGGGTTTCTGGTCTACACGGGCGACGAGCCCAAGTTCTCAATCGCGCGCTTCGCCGAGGGCGTGCCCACGGACATAGTCGCCTGGGAGAGCTCGTCCGTGATACGCACGGGCGCGAACCCCAACCAGCTCGAAGTCCGCGCCGAAGGGACGCAGATGAGCTTTTACGTCAACGGCCAGTTCCTGAAGAGCGTCACCGACACGGCCAACGTCACGGACGGCTACGTCGCCCTCTACACGAGCCAGACCAACGAGGTCGCCTTCGACGACATGGAGATAACAAGGAAATGATGGACGAGGGATGATGAGTGGTGAATTAAAGACGACCGCCTTTTAACTCATCATTCCGCATTCATCATTGCTTCGCGATGCAAGTCACCCTCAGAGTGCTGTCCGGCCCGCACGTCGGGCGCAGCTTCATCTTCAACCAGCACGACACCTTTCTCATAGGGCGGAGCGAGGCGGCACACCTCTGCCTGCCCGACGACCGCTACTTCTCGCGCAACCACTGCATCCTGGAGATCGCGCCGCCGCGCTGCTTCCTGCGCGACCTCGGCTCTCTCAACGGCACTTACGTCAACGGCCAGAAGGTGCAGGAGGCTTACCTGCGCAACGGCGACCGCATACAGGGCGGGCAGACCGTGCTCGCCGTCGAGGTCAGCGCAGACGAGTTCCCAACGGACCCGAACCTGCCGCCGACGCAGCCGGCCATCGTCATCGTCGAGTGCCTCAACTGCGGCGCGCGCGAGCAGGCGGAGGCCGCCTCGCCAGACGAGCGTTTGACCTTCCTCTGCGAGGACTGCCGCAACGAACTGCGCCGCCAGCCGCAGCCCGTGCCCGGCTACGAGATGATAAAAATTCTGGGCCGCGGCGGGATGGGCTGCGTCATGCTGGCGCGCAGCCATCAGACGGGCGAGGCCGTCGCCATCAAGACGCTTTTGCCGGAGGTCGCCGTCTCGGACCAGGCGCTGCGCCGCTTCATGCGCGAGATTGACGTGGCCGCCTCCCTGCAACACCCGCACATCGTGCGCTTCATAGACCGCGGCACGAACAAGGGCGTCGTCTACCTCATCACGGAGTTCGTCGAGGGGGCGGACGCGGCGCGGCTGGCGGACGCGCGCGGCGGGCGGCTCCCCTACCCCGAGGCCGTCAAAATCATTTCGCAGTCGCTCGACGCCTTGCAGTACGCGCACAGCAAGGGCTACATCCACCGCGACATCAAAGACCAGAACATCCTGGTCAGCGGCGTGTGGCCCAATTACACCAGCAAGCTGACGGACTTCGGCCTCGCCAAGAGCTTCACGCAGACGGGCATGAGCGGCGTGACGATGGCGGGCGACGTGGCCGGCACCTTCGCCTACATGCCCCCCGAGCAGATCAGGGACTTCCGCAACGTCCGCCCGTCCTCGGACATCTACGCGATGGGCATGACGGCCTACAGCCTGCTCACGGGCGCAATCGCGCTCGACATCTCGCCGCGCGCCAACGTCGCCGAGACCGTCAAGGCAATCTTCGAGAAGCCGATCATCCCCATGCGCCACCGCGTCTCCGAAATCCCCGAGCCCGTCGCCCAGGTCATCGAGCGCGCGCTCACGAAAGACGTTAGCCAGCGCTGGCCGACGGCCGAAGCCATGCGCGCAGCACTCCTGCAAGCGGCCGGGATGTAGTCTCCTCTCCCTTTCTCCGCCCGCGCTTGACACTTCATTTCAGCCACGTATAATTCTCTGCGCTTCACGGGCCGGTAGCTCAGTTGGTAGAGCAGCTGACTCTTAATCAGCGGGTCACTGGTTCGAGCCCAGTCCGGCTCATCAAATTACCTAGAAAATCCTCACTTTTCCAGGTTCAGAACAATTCACTTCCACATAGAACGTCCACATACGATGCCGGGGAGGGGCGTTTTGCGCCTTCCCGCGCCCGGAAACGAAGCAGCCCGCCCATCCTGCGTGCAACAGGAATAGGGCGGGCCTTTGACCATCAACTTCAACGGCCGTAGGAGGGCCACTGATTATGACGATCAATCGAAATCTAGCACGCCTCGTTTTCTCTTTTCTACTGATTGCCCTCGCATCAACCGCACACGCCCAAACCGAGTACCCCGACGAACTCAAACAGAAGTTCGTCAAGCCTGAGACTGTCCAGCGTGAGGCGAGCGTGCCGAAGCTTAATGGGCGGCAGAAAGGTAAACAGGAGCGCCGGGGCTTCTTCCGCCCTTACGGCCCGTCGGCGTGGGTCTCGTCGGCGGTCTATTGGGCGGGTTCGGGGATGGACATAGCATCCTCTGACCAGCCCAACTTCCGGGAGGGAAACTCGCTCTTTCGGAATGAGCGGGGCGGCACGGCGATGGGTAAGAACATCGCGGCCACGCTCGGCATCTACGGAGGGACGCTCGTCGTGGAGAAGTTCAAGCCGGAGGTGGCGTTCCTCATCAGGATGGGGGTCGGGGTCGGGCGGATGATTGTCGCCGCGAGGAACTGGAAGAAGTATTGATCGAAGGGCGGGCCTCGCACCCGCTCTCTTTTAGTTTATAATGGGCGTGAGGTGAAGACGATGAGATTCTTTCAGGTACTCAGTGAAAAAGATGCGTGGCCGATTTGGTTGAGCGGGCTGTTCTTAGGCGCAGCCATCGGTGTTATAGCAACCTCACTCGTCATCTGGCTTCTAGGGTCGTGATACAATCCCCCTCGCCTAGCGTTCCTTCTACTCTAGGTAACGAACAGGCGAGAGCGGCGTTGGGGGGAAACCTTGACGCCGCCTTTTAGTCAATAACAGTTCCTCGCGGCCCTGTATCCCGCCGCTTCAGCTTCCGCACGAGTCCTGAAATGAACCCTGTTATGCGGGGCTATGTCATCATAGTTCGGACATCCCGGCCAGTGGTAAATCATGCTTCGGCGGTTTCCACGGATACGCTCATCTTGGGGCGTCCTCGCCTGAGACGTGCCCCGGCAGACCCGATAGTAAGCAGGCCGGTATCCTGCCTGTTGCGCCTCGCGTTGCGTCGTGTAGAAACCGCGTTTTGTTTTCCCGTACCACTGAGAACCGGGACACCAATAGATGTCGGAAGAGGTGTTGACCCAAACTCGCACGTTGGGGTCGCCGTCTTGCCGTGAGGTTGCGGCATGAACAAGCAAGAGAGAACTTTGCGGCAGTGCGGACAGTATGAGCGTGAGAGCGATTGAAAAGGCTAGAATGAGCTTTCGCATGGGCTTCCTCCTGTAGGGGCTAGTGAGACGGCGGGCAATCTATATCAAATCGGGGAGGAAGGCAAGGGTCAGAGCTTTGCGAGTACCTTAGACCAGTTACCGAATCTCTTACACACAGAACTCAGGTGAATCTTTCCGTGTTCCTTGTATTCGGTTGATGTTGGCTTGTGTCTCAACATACGTGCGACACGGCGAACGTCTCTCAAGATTTCCTCGTCACTTCTTATCGTCCTGTTGGTCTTGAGCCTCAAGACTTCGGAGCGGAAGACGTAGATAGTTCCGCCTATCTTGATTGAGCGTAATCGCCCTCTGACGACTAGGCTGTGAATGGCGGGCCGGGTAACACCGCGCAGTTCCCCGGCTTCGGTTTGGGTGATAAGGTCGTCGGCGTCAACTGAGCGCATGGACTCATAATAATGATTTTTGAGGGGGCGTGCTATACTCTGCGACCGTCAAGCAGGGTTTACAGTCTCCCGAAACCTTTACTCAGGAGTCCAGCCATGCCCGATACTCTCACGGCGCAGGAGCGCGAAGTCGTAGAAGCCGCCAAACGATTTGTTAAAGCCGTCCACGAATCGAACGGAGATTCACAGTACAGCGAGAAGGTAGTCACGGCGGAAGATGAGTTAATTGAGGCCGTGGACAGGCTGGAAGGTCAGTCGTAGACGCGAATCTCTAAACTGTGATTGTAGAGCAATCCGTCTGTCGGGTTGCCGCCAGTCGCCGTGGTCACATTTATCTGGTCGTTGCTCGCGCGGCAGATGGTGACGCGCTCCGAAGTTGAGCTATCCCCGATGCTCTCATTTATCAAGCAGAAGGTCTTGCCGTCGGGGAATGCGCCCGACAAGATGCCTTCATAGATTCCTTCCCCGGCCCGCGTCCAAACGATTTGCCCGAGAGAGTTTTCAAGTATCATAGGCGAGGGGTCATTACTGCCTTGCTGCGTCAAAAGCGCGGTGTAGACTTTCATAAGCACCTCTAGGGATAAACCCTTATCTCAATCGCGGTTTCATTCAGCGCGTCGTCAAAATTCCCGCCCTCTACTACTGAGTAAGTTTCGACGGCCACACTGTTGGCGTCAAAGCGATACCCTGTTGTAACAATCCCACTCCGCGTCGCGGGAAAGATGGCCGTCTTGCTTGCCATGAATACGCCCGAGAGCGTGCCAGTGTACACGCCGACATCAAACCGAGTCCAAACGACAGTTCCGCCGAGTGAGTTTTCAAGAACCGTTACCGTTGGCGCGGACGTTCCCGACTGTGAGAGTAAGGCCACATACCTCTTTACTCCGTTGATTGTCCCCACTCCGCTCATGTTGCCCGAGTCGTCTACAGTGACGGCAGAGTTCTGAATCGTTTTACCACCCGCCCCGTCGAACCTAGCCAAGCGGTTATCATTGGAAGACGCTGGCCCGGCCACGTCCCCCGTAGAAGCCTCCCCAAGTGGCCCTTCCCATGTGTTTGCAACCGCACAAGAATATAGCCCCGCGTCTGCCCCGGTTTTTATAAAGACTTCGCCGGGGGAACAAGTAGCAGGAAGTGTTGCACCCTTGCGGACCCTTCTTGCTGTACTGCTTGATACTCCGCTCATAAATTCACCTCAGTTATGCAAAAGCCAAAAAGGAATCGAATCCGCTGACGTTATCCCGGTCAAAGCCCCGAGCGTGGCGGGCAGCACGCCCCCGCTCATCGCGTTGGCGCAACTGACCCAACTCTTGCCCGTAGTAGGTTTGTTGAGCAAATCAAGGAAGCCAGCGGCAACTGAGCCGGTTCCGCCAATAGTGGGAACGGTAGTGTCGGCCGCGAACGCGATGAAGTACGAGGTGTCAGGCAAAAGCGTAATAGCCGTCACGGTCCCCGTGTAAGTAGTCGTGCCTGCGCTGATTGAAATGTTGTCCGCCGAGACGAGCTTGTTGCCCGCCGAGTCGTAGATGCCCACCGCCAAGACGTTGCCGGCGGTGCCGATGCGGAAAGAGATTTTCGTGATCCTCGTCGGCTCCGTCACCTTGAAGCGGTAAGCCCTGACGGCGTTATTGGAGTCCGAGACGGCTTCGGTGGTTTCGCCCACTCCCCCCGTAGGCACGCGCGGCACCATGAAAACCGCGTCGTCGCCGGTAAGAGCCGCCCTGCCCCCCTCCCACAGCACCATCCAGTTCGTTCCGTCCGTGTTGAAGAAACAGACGGCCTGGCCCTGGCGGGTTAAACGGTAGGAAGTCTCCGCGCCCCCGATGGTCTCCGTGCCCGCGGCTCCTGTAATTGTTACGGCGTTCGTTGACGAGTCGGTCTTGATGAAAGCTACCGTTCGGCCTTTGATGAACTCGGTGAAACCCGGCACCGGGGCTGCGGGTAATCGGCAGGTGAAAGCGCCCCCGGCGGCGTTGGCCCGAATCAGCCCCTCGTCCGTCTTGATGTCGTGCGGGGGAGAGCCTGAGATAGTCTTCTCAGTGGAGAAATAATGAAGGCCCGTCAGAGCCGTCGCGCCCCACGGGATGTCAGGCGGGGGCGGGGCGATTTCCGAGTCGCCTGAGTTTCCGGCCCACACAATGCCTGTAACCTTCCCCGCCTGAGCCGCCGTAATGTCTAAGTGAATAAGACTCTTGTCGGAGACGGAAACCGTACCAGTGAAGCGGTTGCCGATAACGACTAACCCCCTAGTTTCCGTGGTCGCGTCGCCGTAGACCTTGAGGAACTGGCCCAACTTCGTGGTTCCGTTGTTGTAGATGTAAATGAGGTTCCCTTCAAACAACCACCCCTGGCCCCGGATTTTGCACGCTATCCCGCCGCCCTGGGAATCCCAGAAACCGCAGTTGGACACCCTCACGGCCGCCGCAGGAAGATTGATGCCCGCCCTCACAACAGGGTCTTCGGTCGTAATACCCCTGACAATGGCGTTCGTGAACGCCGGGCCTTCGTTCGGCTCGAACACGCAGGAGCGAATGTCCCATTGGGTGCCGGGGCACACTACGGCGTAGCCGCCCTCTCCAGCAGTATCCCCCGTGCCTGAAGGCGGAGAAGTGTTCTCGTTTAAGAACTGAAGGCGGCAGCCGTCAATGACGACAGAATTTGAGTAGGCCGTACTCGGGGTGCCGACCACCCCGGAGGGCGGGACGACGCGGCCCCCTATTCCTCTGCGCGCGTGGCTGAAGGTGGAGCTGAGGATTCTAATCTCCACCGTGTTGCGAAGATTGAGAAGCATTCGCGCATTGACGGCGTTGTCATTCATCGCGGCCTCGTTGCCGCCGAATCCGCCGATGAAGCAGCGGTCAATGATGTTTGCGACCGAAGCACCCGAGCCTACGGAGTCGTCGGCCGCGAATGAAATGAAGTCTCCAACGAACCCAGGAGAGGTGTAACGCATGATGAGATTGCGGAACTCTGAGCCGACTAGACAGTTGCCGTTGATGAACGGTGAACTACCCGACGCCGTGTACCGAAGCTCTGTGCCCGCGGAGCGAGAGATAACGCCCGTCTGCGTGTCAGAGATGAGGCCGATTCCGGGCGAACCCTCAATACAAATCTGCTCCATGTCCACCATCTGAATGCCGGAAGAGAAGGAGTACCAGCCCTCCCAGGTGCGGTCCAGTTGAATCCGCATTCTGGCCTTGGAGCGATCCAGACAGTCTATCGCGGCCTGTAAGTATGGGCTGTTATCCGTAGTCCCGGAGTCGGCTTTCATCCCGAACCACGCCCCCAACACCTCCCTGACTTTCTTATTTCCCTCGAATGAAAGCACGCCCTGGCCGGAGAGAATGTTAGTAAATATGGTGTGGGGCGGGGCTTCAATCGCACCCAGAATAGTTAGCGTTTGGCCCGTGGCGATGTTCAGTGACCCGCCGCGGATAAATTTCAAAGTAATCGTCTCAGGAACCGTAGCGGTCTGAGCCGTCACCGCAGAAGTGACGTAGAGAGTGGTTGGCGTAGAGCTTATCGTGGAGAGTGCCGTGGCGAAGTCGGCGTAGTTCTCTACCTTGTTGAGCCGAGCGTCGCTCGTGACAACCAACTTGGACGTGTCAGCTATCCCGTGAACATTCGTGGTGCCAACGATGTGGGCGGCGAGGTCGTCAGCCAAGTCGTCAAACTCTTCGTCCGTGACTACCACGGGGGAGGCTGGGTTAGAATAGGCGCGGCTGAGTTTCACCCTGCCCAGTACGGTGGGTGTGGCGGGATTGCCGACGTTAATTCGCCCCTCAATCAGTTCCTCTATCTGGGTCCGAGAGAGCGACCACCTGTCGTCCAATCTCCTAACCTTCGGTGTGTTGTGAACCCGCAAGTCTTCATAGGTCACTGTCGAACCTAACGAGATAGGAATATCCCACCGCTCGCCTAAGAGTATCGCCGTGTTTTTATTCCTCTTAGCATCAACCAATCTGAGGTAGCAGAAAACGTCTGAGCGGTCAGTAATATCAGGCGTGGAATCTAAAACAAACGTGTCTACGTCCACCACGTTGCCCGCTAGATCGCATTCAATCTCGCGGTAGAAATCGGTGAGCGACGGTTTCCACACTTCACCCGTAGAGAACGAAAACGCCTCTGGACTGCTACCCGCATAGTAGATTTGCAGGTAGGCAGTCGAACCCGACCAGCGGGAGCCGGCGGCGGTTGAGAATCCTGATACAGTTATCTTGCTCATCTACATCTTGGTGTCGGTGATAGTGAACTTCTTTCCCGTGGTCGCGCCGAAAATAGAAATCGCCTGAGTAATCAGAGACCGGTACTCCGGCCCGTAAAACTGCGTGTCCCCTGCCCCCACAAAGATTGACGGACTTGTTGCCGCAGCGGTCCCGCCGAAGCGAACCCAGAAATCCGTGTCATCTGAATTTTGGATTAGAAGCGTGGCGCGGTTGGCATCTGCCGCCGCTGCGGTTTGGGCACTGCCGCCCGTCGTGATTGTCGAACTGTAGTCAGCCATATCAAGCCGCCTTTCTGAACCCAAATCTTTCCTGAAACGCCCTCAAACTTTCGCCCGGATTCCACTGAACAGTTTCAATCTCAACCTGTGCCTTTGGGCAAAACACCTTTTCCGCGCCCGCCTGCAAGCAGCGTGAACAGCAAGATAGCGTGTCCGGGTCAGGGCCATCGTTGAAGTACCTTTCTTCGTCCACGGGGACGTTTAATTCTTTGGTTGCCGCCCACACTTGCTCGTCCGTGTAGCTTCTGAGCGGCGCGTAGACCTTTGCCTTCCCTAACTGCCAGCCGTCACCGGGGCAGAAGCCGCTTCCGCCGAGCGTCCAGTGGTAATCACTCTCCTTGTACCCGATGAGCAGAACGTCAAAGTGGGGGAACAGCACGGGCGTTCTTTCTGGAAACACGTCACCGACACATTTATCCCCGTGCTCGACATCAAGCAGGACGGGAAAGTTTTGCGTGCCGAATGATTGCTCACGAATCAGACTTAGGCCGTTTTCATTTGGCAACACGTAAACGTCTGAGGGCTCCCATGACCACGCTTCTAGGTCCATTTCAAGAATCATTCGCTTGGCGAACTTTTGATTCTCGGGGCGGAACCAGATCACGGGGATGTCGGGCCTAACTTCCCTTGCGAGCGTCAGAAGGAGCATGGAGTCTTTGCCGAAGCTCGACAGCACAGCCGGGCTCTCTGCGGCCTCTAACGCTTCCCTGATTACTTGTCTCGCCTTACTTAGCACTTCGTTTCGCCCTATTCGTCACTACTAACTGCGTGAACAAAGCCAGATAAATAGCTTCCAGTGAAACCCACGTCGTCAAGACTAGAAGAACCCGGTCCACTTCGACCCAGAACACCAGCGAAAGATTCAAAGCGAACAACAGGGTGTGGACGAGGATTGAGATGGGAGACCCAACCTTATCGGCCACTTGCTCGGCCAGCCTGTTAAATCTGTCTTTCACGCCGCCGTCCCCGAAGACGCCCCGCCAGCAGCGGCTATAAGTAAATCCGTCCAAATTGGAGAGGACGTTGTACCTACGCCCGAAGAAGTACCTGAGCTGCTTTGCTGAACGAGACGGGGCGCAGTTAATCCCGCCACAGCAGCGCGTTGTGAAAACCTTGCCCCTTGAAGATCGTTGTACGCCTCACTCCTGGCCTGCCCCTCTTTCTGACTCAAATCAGACAAAGTGCTTCTCAAAATCTGGTCGCGCATTTGTGGCGAATACACACCACCCAAAGGGTTATTAAAAGAGTTGGCGGCTTGATTTCTTGCGTTACCGTAAACATTGGCGATGGACGGGTCCGCTTGAAAATCGAACTCCCGCATCCGTTTAAAGTCATCAGTGTCCGGCGTATTCATAAAACCGTACTGATTCGTACTTTGGAAATTCTGACTTTGAGTGCTCTTCGACTTTTTACTCATGCTGCCCTCACGCTGTATCTCATCCACAAAATAGGCTTCCCGTGTGATTGGCCTTTGTATTTAGTCAACCCATCCCTTCTCATCCCAATCATTTCGAGAACCTTTCTCACGCCTGTATTCTTTGCGGCGGGCCACGACCAACCTTCTTTCAGCCCCATCTCGAACAGTCGTCTCAATACCGCATACGCGGCAGGAACTATCAACTCAGGCCGAGTCCCGCGTTTGACTAAAAGATGCGAATCGAACATGCCCTTTCCCACTAGCGAAATGGTAATCATGGCTACTAATCCGCCATCAAATATCCCGAAATCTGCTTGTGGTTCTGTTCTCATCAATTCAAGGTAAAAACCAACGTCGCCATTTCCAAATGCTTTATCGGCGTCCTGAAAGAATCGCGGCTGCTCGTTGACCCATGAAAGAGCCTCGCGGATTAACTCTTGATCCTTGTCCGGGTCTAATCTTCTAATCATTGCTTCTGAATAAAGTTGATAACCACCCCTTTGGGCAGCTTCAAAACCTTGTCGGTCAAGTCAGGAGTCCCGTTCGTCCCGTCGCAGATGACCCAACCCTGCGGCGGCTCCCCTTTCCACATCCCTATGAAACCGGCAGGCACGGGGTTGACCTCCAGCTTTTCATTCGCCCCGATTTCACCGAAACTCTTCTCCATCCTCACGCCTTCAAAATGTTCAACGCCAAAAGCGCGTCCACAACGGCCTTTAGCCCTTGCGCCACGTCCGCCAAAGTCGCCGTGGCCGTGTCCTTCGTCGCCTTGCTCGCCGTCCCGGTCCACGCGGTCCAACCAGCATTCCCACCGAGCCACTTCACCCCCACAGCCTGCGCGGAATCGGCAACCAGAAACGTCCCGTCCGCCCCCGCTGACAACCTCACCCCGTTCGTGCCGTCGTGCGCCAGCAAATCACCCTTAGTGGTTAAGGGGCTTGAGAGAGTGACGGTCGCGCCCACGCCCGAGAAGGTGAAACCCGATGTCCCTCCCGAAAAGGTGAGACTTCCCGCGACTCCGTTGATGGTCGAAACGAATGTAGTGCCCGCAGGTAAGACCGTGGGTAAAGGCTCGGCCCCGGCGGCAGGGCCGAACTGCTCGTGAACAAAGTCTGAGTTAAGGTCAAGATTTGTGTCCCTCATCTGCGTGCCCCCTGTACCTCGTACTCGTATGCGGCCTCGTCAATTCGGTCTCTCTCGCCGGACCCGTCCCACGTCCCCTCAACCCGAACGGTATGCTGCTTCAGGTTCTTGACATTCGCCTTCAGTGCTGCGCCTTCAATTACATTTGAGCCGTTAGACAGGGCCAGCGTGGCTAGAGCATTTGTGCCTGCCTCCAAATCCGATACCGGAATACTCTGCGTCGGCGCGGCACCGTAAACTTTCAAGTTTCCGCTGGTGATTTTTCCGGTTACACGAAAAGTCGGCCCGAGCTTCTTCGTTCTTAACTCTTCGCCGGAATCACTGAACTGTGCCGCGATGTAGTAGGAAACACTCGACCCTGAGCCGGTGTCGAACCTGTACGTCCCCATACTCACGGTGTTGTTGCTGAGTCTTCCCCCGCAGAGGAAATCAAGATTATTTCCGACCGTGGATACGCCACTCACAATCATGTCCTGTGTCGTGGAAGATAAAAGTATGTCAGCGACCCACTCCTGAGCCGAGAGCCCCCAGCACCAGACACGAGTGGTCCAGAACCCGGAGGAATTTAGGTTGTAAGCTGAGTGGAAGTAGCAGACACAATCATTCAGGGGGTCGTGTGCTACTAAGATATGGCCTTTAACCCAAGACTTGTAGAACTCGGCAATCGCGGAAGCCCAGGTGTTTTCCGCCTCCTGCTTGTCACCCCCACCCACGGAGCGGGCCGGGCCTGAGTTAGTCGCCCCGTACAGAGTCCCATTGATGAAAACCAGTTGGTATGGGTTCTTAAATCCGGTCTTCCAGAACGGGCTTACTCTCACGGGGACAAACTCGCTCGCCGTGGGCTGTGCGATCTGCAAATGATTCGTGGTTAAGAGGTACAAGCGGGCTTCGCTTGAAACGACACCCAGAATGGTTTCGGGGGGAGAGGTAGGGTATCCAAGCCCAGCCGGCGCGGCTTCGACGTTGGAGGGTTTGGCCGGACGAATGAACGGGCCGGGGCTGGTGTCTCCGGGGCCGTTACATGAAATCCACACGGGCACGCCGTTGAAGAGTGCGACAAATTCAGCATTCGGGGGCGCGTCGTTGTCGAACGTTAAGAGAGAACCCGCCAGCCCGGCCCCTTGAGTTTCTATCTCCCCGTCCAGCCATTCGAAATTAGCCCTGCGGCTACCGTCCAATGCGGATTCTGCAACTTGACCAACGCGGAACCACGGGCCATTGATGAGGTTCTGTCCGGTGGTGTCCTGTGAGTCTACGTAGCGCGTTCCCCACACCCCATGAGCGTCTTGCCCGTGGGTCGAATCAACGGCGGCGAATGTGATTTGAACTCGCTGGCCTGCCGTGATTGAGAATGTCACAGGGGCGGAGGGGTTGTTAAAGCCCAGCGTCGCTAAACGTTCGGCCGTCACTCGGATGGCATAACTGGCCGCTATCATCCCTTTCGTGCCGCCAGCTACTCCCGCTACCGTAGGCGCTCCAGGCGTGTCCATTCCGAGCGGGTAGTGTGAATAAGTGGAACCCGAGAGAATAGAAACTTTCGGGGCGCGGGTCAGTGCCAGGGTGTTGGTGAGCGCCGTCCCGTCCAGTCGGAAAGTACCATCGCCCACAGAGAACAGAGTGCCCTTATCCAGCCTGACAACATTCCCTCTGAGACAAGTACCCCGTTGATTATCCACCGCGAATATCACAGGCAAGCGATAGCCCGTTTTCCCAGACACCGACGCCGTAGGCGCTCGGGAGATAATCAAGGAGGTGTTGGAAATGATTCTTTCGACAACACAGAGGAATGACTGGCTTCCCACCGCATCAAGCACGAGGAAGAATTGGCCCAAGTGTAATTCCGTGGTGAATGAAGTTCCCGTACCTGTAACGGTGGTAGAGCCGGAAGTCAAAGCTACGGTTCCCGTCAGAGCGGTATTGTCAACAGTCTCGGAAAGGTTCTGCGGCCCGCCCGTGCATTCGTGGTAGGCGGCGTCTCCTGAGCCTCTTTTGAATACGTTCTGCATCCTGAAAATCAAGTCACCGAGATTGCCCGACCGCGGGCTGGTCGGAAAATACGGATTACCCCTGATAGTGCGCGTACCCACCTAAGCCTTTAACCTTTCTACAACCCTATCCATTGCCATAAACAGAAATTCATTAGGTGCTGATATGGTCGAGCTGGCCGAAGCCGGAATGCTCGGAATACAGGGAATTGTTAGTTTTCTCGTGTCATCAATCCCGTCGCCGTCCTCATAACTTGCTCCCGGCTCAATCACGAAGATGTCCGACTCTTCTCTAATGCAGTAATAACCAACACGGTCGTCATACACTCTTATGAAGTCCGCCCACTCTGGCACAAGTGAGTAAATCTTCGTCGGGTCGTCAGGGTCGTAAAGCTCACTATCAAATTTGCGCCGCGTCAGCACGTCACTGGTTAAGGTTGCCGTGCCGTTAGCAAATGTGACCGTCTTCGTATCCCTTAATAGACTCCTGTTCTTCTCTGTAAATTCATCGGCCACTTCCTGAAAGACCTGAGACAGTTGGGCCTCTACTACAGCCTCAACCTTTTGGGCGTTCTGGCCGCTCTGCTCAACTGTCCTATCTATGAACTCTTGCAAGGTCACGCGGCTACCTCGCTAATAGCCTTCGGCGGAACGGATGTGAGTCCGCCCCGTATCGCCCTTATCGTCTCCTCAAAGAACGACAGAAATTCATTCTTGCCCAAGTAGGCCGCACCGCCGCATACAAGTGCTTCCTCTAACACATCCGGCAGAAGCATGTTCGAGTTGTTGTCTATCGCAGTTCTTTGTGTTGCCGCGTCATAGGTACAGACATCAATCTTCACATTTGTACGGGTGTGAAATATCCGATTATCATCAATGTGATATGCGTACAAAGAGCCTTTGCGCCAGGTGTTCGCATTCCTCACCCACCTGCGAATATCAGCCAATGGGTATTCGTCACAGACAATCCCGTCCGAGGCGTCCACCACACTTCCTCGTATGCCGACCACAGGCACAGAGGTGGAATTAGTCGAAGGTATCAACGCGCCGTGTGCGATATTGGCGGTCTGAGACTTCAGGATTCTTCTCAAAGGATGATTGCCCGTCTCGGCAATCGCACTGACAATCTTCTCCTCCGCGAGTTGAACGGCGTCCTTAACCATGTCGAGTGAGAATCCACCTTTGAAGTCGGCCACGGTCAAAGGAAGGGTCGCGTAGGAGATGTCAACGCCCGCGGGCACACTTCCACGGAGAGCGCCGACCCTCAGCGCAACACCTCTGACAATGCGACCGTAGGGGACACTCACGCGGCAACCCTCTCCCTTCTAGGAACTCGAATCTTCGTCGCCAGCCTTTCTACCAATGCAAGCTCAAGCCTCAACGGACAGGTGATAGTTGCCGACTCACTAGCCGGCATGTCTACAGCGGCGAATGTGGTCAAATCAACATTCCCCGTGACACCACTTCCGGGCGTGTAGGCACTTCCCGGCGCGACGTAATAAAAGGACGTGCCTTTGACTGAGAAATACCCTCGGTTGGTGTCTGCCGGCGCTCTGATAAAGTCGTCCCACGGCAGGAATCTCATCTTCTCTGCCACGGTCGCGTCCGACGTGCTCAACACAACACGGTCATCTGAAATGAAGCCTTCCAGGACTCTTGAAGGTAGAGTTCCTGCGCCGTTGGTCAGTGCGATGGTGACAGTCTCAGTGACGTAGGGGGCTAGCATCGGATCGGCGGCAAACTCTTCGGCTACTTCCCTCATGACGTGGTGCGCCCAGGATTCCGCTATCTGCTCCGGGTCTAAGACGGCAGACACGTTTAAGTCCTCGCCGGACAGGGCTAGGTCGGACGCGCGGTTTATCCATTGCTTCAAAGTGAAAGCCATTAGCCTTCAGCCTTCTTCTCCGCGCCCTTAACATTCAACGCCAAGTCGCCGCCGTTGCTCAGGACGTTAGGGGCCATGCTGTTCAAGACCCCTTGTAGTGCCTGGTAGACTTGCTGCACCTGTTCCGCACTTCCAGACACTTCCACGGTCAAGTCTTTGGTTTTCACGCTGAATCCTGTGTCTTTGGTCGCCATTTATTTCTCCTTATGCGGCATTGGCTGTGAGCGTCGGGCCGGGTACGACTTTCGGCGGGACACTCACCAGCCCCTGTGAAATCCAAGAGAGAGTTTGATCAAAGTAGGACTTGTAGACCTGTGCCTGCTGCATGAATGCGTCGTCACGAACGAGCATCGAAACGATTCCGCACACCATTGCTTCCTCCAAGACATCGGGCAGAAGCATATTGTTCGTCAGAGTGCCTATGGCCGTCAGTTGGTCCGTCTTGGAGTAGGCACAGCAGTCAATCACCACGTTCGTCCTCGTGTGGTAGATTCGATTGCCGTCAATCTTGTAGTTGTAAACGGCCGCGAGGTGAAAACTGCCCGCGTTCTCAACCCTGCGGCTAATCATCTCCAGGGGTTTCTCGGTACACACCCGCCCGTCCGACGAGTCGTACACGGAACCCCACACGCCGATAATCGGCTTGCTCCCGCTGCTCTGCGTCGGGAGTGCTGCTTTATGAGCGAGAGAACCCGTGACGGCATGAAGGTTGGCCCTGAACGGATGCCCGCCCGTGTTTGCTATGGCGTGGGCAAGTTTCTCTTCGACCAGCAAACAAGTATCAGTGAGGGGCGTCTTGGAGAAGTCCGCAGAGTCGAGTTGAGTGGCCGTGAGCGGGCTTGTGACGTAGGCAGACTCTAAGGCACTGCTGGTAGAGCCAGCGATGCCGTTAATGCGAACGGCGGCAGCACGTAGAACATGGTTGTAGGTGACAGCCATTACTCAATCGGGAACGCCTCAAGCCTGTAGTTATTCCTCGGAACACTAATCATCATGTCGAACTTCAAATCTCTTTCGTACTCGGCGACATGACCTTCAAGGTAACTTCTGAGTTCCGCCCGCTTGGTCCGGTTCTCGTTTTCATCCTCCGACCACGAAGCCGCCGGCAATGCCCTCAGTGCGAGTTTGGCGATAATCAAATGGTGGTGGTGTTCAAGAATCGGTGATTCGTCTAATGCCGTGTCAGCGGTCCCCGCAACCGTGTAAGCCACCCTGAAGGTTTCACTGGCCGACGGTCTGGGCCGGAACCTCGCATACAGATTCGGGTCTCCGTGCTTTCTATAGAACGCTACCCGTTCAGTGCCAGCGCCCCACCCCTCTTGCCAACCTTCCGCCATGTCCGTGAAATCCGAAAACGGCAGTTGATATTCGTACTCCCCGTTGTCGGGGTCGTAGTTCGAGGTGACATCAATAATTCTTCCTATTGGCCCACCCTGCGGATTGACGACGTACGCACTCTCCCCGTCCTGAACCTCTATGGTCGTTTCGCCTATCACCCAAGCCTGCCCCGAGCTCGTCAGCCTGTTTTGAATAGACTGAAGGATGCCGACAGCCCAATGAAGGAGTTGTCGATAACTCGGTTTCTGCGGGCGCGGCTCAAGGAGTTCAATCCTAGCTGCGCTCAGTATCTCCCTGAGTTTCATCGGGGTTCTTCCTGGGCCTGCCGCCTTTGTTCTTCACTGGCTGCGAATCAAAAGCCGTGGTCGGTAAGTCGCTCACCGTTGACCCCATCGGCTGAGACACCATTGGCGGGGCGTCTTGTTGCTCTGCTGCGGGCGGAACAACGGCCTGCGCCTGCGCGGCAAGTATCTGATTCGCCACCACACCAGCAATCTGGCCTACAATCTCGGGCGTCATCTGACCGCCGCCAACGGTAGCTATGATCTCCCTGAGTTGGTCGGCAGAAATACCACCCGCCATGCCTTCAATAATCCTGTCCTGCGGCGTCATCTCAAGCTGCCTGAGAAGTTCACGGGCCACGGGCGAGTATGAGTGGACATACAGATGAGATTTCCGCTCGCGGAGCATGGCGTGCTCGACAGACAGCCGTGTCTCGGCCCATCTGCGGAACTGCGCGCAACTCTGCTGCATGTCTTGAGCGACCTTCCCGTGAAGCTCACTTCTGCCAGACGCCCTATCAATTTGCTCCTCCAACTTATTCAACTCAATCGGAGGCAAGGAAGGAAAGAAATCAAAGTTCAGGAGTTGGGGTATTCCGGGCTCACCCCTAGACTCGTCCTTGTACCAGGGCTGGTCGAAAAGGGCTTTAATCTCGACAATCCCCTTGCCATCGTTGGTTCTCAGAACAGACTTGATCTCGTCGCCGGGATAGTATTTAACGTGCCTGAGAGACTTCCCGATGAGGAATCCGGGCTTATTGGTTATGCCCCCCGCGGTAACGCTCGGCTGCGCGCCCGCAATCGTCACGGTGTCGTGCTCAAGACCTTCACCGATAAGTTCGGGCGGGAGTGCTTCGGCCCAAATCTCAAGGGGCATGACGCGGGCACGGGGCAGGAAGCCGCCCACGGAGCGCCTCAGACAGTAGGTCTGAATCTCCTCACCCCCACCCCACTGCCGAATGTGCTCACTACGCTCCACGCGCTCGGGGTCAAGGAACTGGCCGGCGGTGAACAGGTAGCGAATCTTCTCAAGGGAAGCGTCGCGGGTGGAGACCAAGCCCATGCCCCTTGTGGGGTCGTCAAATATGATTCGTTGCGGTGTTGCCATATACTCCTCTATTCATCAAAGGCCGGTAGCGTGAACGGCGTAGCGCACCTTCACCCTCACGACGCCGGTGGCGGTGCCGGGGTTGGTGAACGCACTCGCGGCCACAAGGTTGAGTCCCGTATTCGCGGCCAGTTGGTTGTTCGTAGGTACCGCGGCTTGGACGACGGCCACCTTGTCTGCCGCGCCCCCGATGGAGTTCGCGGCAGAAACGGCCGCGGAGACCGCCGCCCCGCCCCCGGCATAATTCACAGTCACGTTGCCGCCATCCGCGTAGGCGGCAACACCGAAGTCCAAAATTATTACGGCGGATCGGAACTCAATAGCGTACCCCGCGCCCGGAGCGGCTACTAAGGGATACCCATTCGCGTGGCCCAGCTTTCCCGCGCTCGTGGACACAATGTCCGCGGCACTGATGGTGGCCTCGGCGTACTGAACTCCGGTCAAGGCACCGGACGCTGCCTGCCACAGAGAGCCGTCGGAGCGGAAAATCTTATTGTTGCCCGTGGCGTGGGAGGTGAAAGCGAAGGAGCCCGCGGGCGCAGAAGTCGCTGTCTCGCCTTCCGTAATCGCCGTGGTGAAGTTGTAGATACGGATGCCGCCGATTGTGACGTACTTACCCGACTCCATTGACGAGAAATCAAGGTTTCCGTTCTCATCAAAGAAACCCGAAAGCCCGCGGTTGTACTTGTCGAGTAGAACTACCGATCCTGCCATTTGTTTATCTCCTTACCGGCCCTTGTCGTCCGGTAGTTAATCAGGGATGGCTAATCCGGCCTTCCCCTTCTTCCATGTGCTTCCCAAGAAGTGATACTTCCCGTGTGCCAGCTTCTTTGCGCTTGCCTCGAACAAACGCCAGCCGTGTAGGTAGTCAAAGTCCGAGCCCATTTCCTGCTCATACTTATTAACCTCATCGGCTATGCGAGATGCCTGCATGTTCGCTTCCGTCTCTATTGCCGCGAGCTGGTGCGGGCTCAAAGGGGCGTAGGGGTCGTAATACTTCCCGTGCTTCAGCTCCTGTGCGGCACGTTCGATATTCCGCATGTCCGAGTCATTCGGCTCACGGTATTGCCCCCAGCACCTCTGACGGCCGCCCACCGGAACCTTCACGAGTTCCCCACGGGGCGTCAGGTCGAACTTGTAAGTCCCCTGCCAAGCCTCCTCACAACACTGCGGCTCGCCGCTTTCCGCTTTGTGTCCAGAGTGAACCGCAATCAGTGAATCAAACACGTAGTAGTCTTCGGGCGGCGGGCCTAAATCTAGAGTCTCGCCCGTGGCCTCAACATACTGAAAGCGTGTCGCGTTGAAGGCGTCCCAATAGGCTTCCCGCTCAAGGCGTTTCTCGAAGACGAACCTGTCGGGCTGGTCATACTTCCATGTACCGCCGTCCTTCCACCTTTTAGTCCAGTACCTCGGAACCTCTTCACCGAGAACACGAGTAAAGACGAGGGGCGCGTAGGACAGTCGAATGATGGGCTTGCCGTCCTTATTCAGCCCGACACGCTCATTGATTCGTTTCTGGAATGTCTCTACGTCGAAGCCGCGAATCATTGGTTTTATTGCGGCGACCCCGGCCCGAAGACTAGAGCCGCCGCAGTTAAAGGGAGCAGCACTCCCTTACTCGGTGCCCCAGATTTCAGCGTGGCTGAAGTTGCTGGCCGCTATGGTCGCTGTGGTCTTCACGTCAACCGAATGGTCCGCAGTCTGCGCGACCATTTGAAGCGGAGGCGAAACTGAAAGGACCGTCTTAATGTGCGGCAGAGCAAGGGTCTGGGTGTCGCCAGCGGTTGACGCGGGGACTTTCCAAATCTCCCTTACGAGCCCACCCGCCGCCGCGCTATGCGGGATGCGCTTAACGAAAACTATTCCTGTGATGGCTGCCATTTCTCATTCACCTCCCGCTTAGCTGTTCACCGACACTTGCGTGTCGCTCGAAGAAATCAACGCGCGCTTAATGAACGCCGAACTCTTCGGGTCCACCAGGCCCATGTTGTAGGCGATGCCGAAGGCCCGCTGCCACGAGTCCGAGCCCGTGCCGTGATTGCCCAGAAGCATCCTCCACTCCTGCCCGTCGAGCCTGAAGTCTCCCATCTCCATCTCCTCGAACATCACCAGAGCGTCCTTAGCCACAAGGTAGGCACGGTCCTCGTCCATGTCGGCGTCGAGAATGAACGTGGTGTCGCCGTCTTGATACCTTCTGGCAATGCCCGTGGTCGTGTCCGTACCCTGCGTCGTCAAATTCCAGCCCTGCCGCTTGAGAAGGGCGTAGAAGTTGAACGTGCAGAAGCACAGCAGGCCGTTCTCCGCGCCCTGCTCGTTGGCCCTGGTCTGCAAGGCCACCTTCGCCCGGTCGAACGTCACGGGGGTCGCCAGCGTGCCGTTCAAGTCCACGCCCGGACTGTTGAGGTTGGTGTCGTTCGCCGTGTTGAGCGTTTGCAGGATGCGTGAGGCGTTGGAAATCAGATGGCCCAATCCGCGGGGCATCCGGTTGTAGGAGTTCGGGTCCGTGATGTAGTCGCCCGAACTGATGGTTCCAGACAGGAGATAGATCGTGCAGGAACTCGCACCAGGGGTTTCCACGTAGAACGTGCCACGGACAGCACCCGTCGAGGGGTTGATGGCGTCGTAGTAGTGACTTTTCATCAACCGGACAGTGCCTTTGGTCTGACCTGGAGTCGTGGCCGCCGCGGTAGTGCCCGTCAAAGTTTGGCCCGTACCCAGAGTCGAAACCGCCCCGCCCGCTACCGCCAACGTCCCCGAGCCATCACCGTAAATCATGTGATTGATTCGCTTGGTGAACACGTCGTAGTGCAGGTTTATCGCCTGGTCCAGGTTCGTAATGTTCTGCTCACTACCACTCTTCAACATGCGAATGGCCGCACCGTCCATAACAATGGGCTGCGCCATGTACGTGGGAAACACGTACATCGAACGGCTGGACGGGGGAACGTAAGGGTTAAAGGACGAGTCCGTGGGGACAAAGCCTCCGACGCCGCCGGGCATCTGATACCAGTGGGGCAGGCGATAGCCCTTCTGCGTGATGGGCTCTGTCCTCGTCGCCTTTTTGATTGCGTTGTAACCGGGACTCTTCATCTCGAAGAGTTTCTTGTCACTCGTCAGACTCCGCGTCTTCTGAGTCACCCAGTCGGTAAAATTCTCAGCCTGTGCGACTGCCATTTACTTATCTCCTTACCCCTGCGCCTGATTCGCTGCGTTGATCTGTTTCCAGAGGTTGAGGCCATAACCCGGAGCATTGGCCCGCATGGTTGTGCCATCTCCCTCCGGCTCAGTGCCGCCGTTCGGCGTGGGGCGCACAGTGCTCGCACCCTGAAGTAACTGGTTCTGTCCGTTCGCCCTACTTACAACTTGAGCCCCCAAAGTCTGCGCGTACCTCAAAGCGATAGGCGAGAGCTTTGCCAGGACAAGTTTCTTCGCGGTCGCGGCCTCGTTCAGAGAATTTCTGGCGCGGGCCTTCTGCCCTACCAGCTCGTAGGCTTTGGCATCACGAAGGTGCTTATCCGCAAGGTTCAGGGCTTCGTCAAAGTCGCCGCCGAGTTTTATTCCGGCCGCTTCTAATTGACTCTTATTTGCTTCCCTGAAATCGGGGTCACGAAGGGAGAATAGGAGTGCGCCGATGGCGCTCTTGATTCCCTCGGATTGGGCGGGGTCGGAAGAAAAAGTCACTTTGGACGCGAGGTCGTCCATGATTGAAGCGTAACCCTCGCGGAGATGCTGAGAGACGAAAGACTCTTGGGCCTCGTTAACTTGCTGGCGGAACTGCTGAATCTGCGCCTGCTGCTGCTGCTGTTCAGCTTGCTGGCGCTGTTCCTCCTGGGCCTTGCGGTCGAATCTTTCCTTGTAGGTTTCCAGGTCGAACTTACGAGTGTCCTCATCCCTTTGCAGGAGGTCATTCCTGATTCCCGCGGGAAGAGACTTGAACGTCTCGTGAAATTCGGCCGGAATCTTCTCTAAGTCTTCCGGGGTCACACTCGCTGCCGGTTGCGCGAGCGCGTCAATGTTTCGATAGTCGTTCCCCCTACTCGGGTCGTAGCCCCAAGCCCTCATCAGCACGTCGTGGAGACGTTGGTTGCGGAATAAGGGAAGTTTCTGCCCATCCGGGTACTCGACTTTGCTGTTAAGCGCGTCGAATAGCAGGGTTTCGGTGAAGCCGGGGTTCTCACTTTCCATTCGCTCTATGAAAGGAGCGGTGGTGTAACGCGGGACGCCGGAGACTTCATCAAATTCGGGCTGCTGTGTTTCGGGGTTGACTACCGGGGTGAAGAGAGAGTTAAAGGCTTCAACGGCGGTCTTGACCACTTCGGGCTCGCCAATCTCTGACAAACCTTTCAGCGGCTCGAACTGCTGTTGGAGTCTCTGGTTCTCTTCGTTGCGCGCTTCTAAGGCTTTGCGGAGTTGTAACAGCGCAGCGGCATACGGCACCTTTTGCTCTACCTGCTGCTGCAATTCTTCGGACGTTGGAATCCCTTTAAGGGGGTCATCGTCCGGCGGGGGAGGTGTCGCGCCCCCCTGCTCAACTTCACTAGCTTCCGCCCCAGCGGTTACGCCGCCAGCGGTTGGGGACGACTCCTGTGGGCTGACGGACGGAGCAGCCGCCGAAGTGGACTCTTCGACAATGGCGGCAGGAGTTGCGCCGCCTACGTCCGTTGACTGGGTGGTATCGTCCATTCAAACTCCAAACACGAAAAAGCCCGCCACCGAAGCAGCAGGGCGTTTAAGCCTTTGGCTGATTCAATGGCGGGCTGACCTTTAAGGGGTTGTGGCCCTTATTAAATTGTTGGCCCGGACTTTTTCTTTATACTCGCGCTCGGTGCTCACACCTTCTAAGCTGGTGACGAGTCTCTGAGGGTTACTCAGATTTCAAACCTAACTCTTTATCAATGCCTTCTAGTTCTGACTTCATCCCGCGTCTCAGATGAAAGAGTTCGTCGCGGCGAAGTCGCTGCCATTCCTGGCGCATGAATTGGCGAATCGCTTCAGCCAATTCGGGAGGCAGTATATCACAATCCCGTTCCGGGGGAGTATTTTTATCACGCTTAATCAATCTAATTGCTTGGCTCACCTTGATAAAGCCCCAGGTCGCTCTACAGAGCGCGCAACAAAAAATTGCCTTATCGCCTCAAGGGATTGGGATTTTAATACTTCCCGTGTGGGGTCTGCTACATGACCAAGTTCCCTAACGTCTGAAGGCTGCTTCTCTACGAATGGGTCAATTCCTTGTCTTACATCTGCCCATGACCCGTACCTCTTAGAGCCGTCGCTCGGCCTAAATTCGTAGGTAATAGCAAACGCGGTTAGCCGCCCATATTTTTCGTACTCCTTCATTGACGGGAAATGCCCAAGAAGGCGAGCAACTCTACGCACATCGGCAAATTTCTGCTCCTTGCCGGAAATAGCCCTTTCAGTCTTGCGCTGTTTTTGCTTCTTACTCCTACCCTTACCAAAATAGAATTCAAGAACCCTTTTCCATCCAGACGGCTTTCCACAAACCCTTCGGCAATAGGTTTCGTGACGAAACTTGCCGACCTTACTGTAATCCTTAATCGTAGGTAATCGCCCACATTCAACGGCTACCCTCTTTATATCCAACTCCAACGCCTTATCATCAATTCTTGGAATTACGGTACGACGCTCGTATCTAAGCCCCGCTTTCTTAATCACCATCGGCCAACTGCCGCCGAATCTCTTGGTTACGGTTCGTGTATCGTGCGACCCGTAATTCCGATATTCAAGCGACGTGGGATAGTGGCCCAACTCCCTCGCCAAGCGTTTTACGTCATTAAGCAAGTCAACTGAGGAAACTTTCTTCATTTCTTACCTGCCTTCTTTCCCCCAGCACGACAAAGCTCAAGGTTCAACTTCTGGCAACGAATCTCAGCGTCCTGCAAATTGTCCGCGTACAGTTCCACATAACACCACCTACCGCTGTGGAAATACTTGCCGAGAAATCTATGCTTGCAGTTTAAGCTCATTTTCGTATTTCCTCCTGCTCCTGCCTCACCGCCAAAGCATGTTCACGGTCGGATTGTTTCAGCGCGTTCTGTGTAACCTCGGACTCCTGTTTCATCTGCTCGCGCACGGCATCAAGTTCTAGCTTCTGCGCCTCGCCCTCTAACTCCTGTTGCTGGCCCATTGCCTGTAATTCGAGTTGCTGTTGTTGCACCCCCAACTGCTCCTGCATCTGCTGGGATTGCATCTCCTGTTGGGCTTCCATTCCGGGCTGCTGTTGGGCAAGTTGCATCTGCCCTTGTTGCATAGCAATCATCTGCCCCTGCTGACCCGAAAGCTGGTGATGTAAGGCCACAAGGATTTCAACCGCCTGACGAAGCACGGGAGACGCCTTCAATCCGTTGTCGGAATCAAGCCAGTTCATCAGCCACAGCCTCTTTACTTCATGCCCCGGCTCCGCAGCACTAATCGGCGGCTGTATTGCCCCCTGCCCCGTAACCACCAACTGTCCCGTGGGCACAGGCTGTCCGCTCATCGGGTCAACCTGAACCTGCGGCTGAACGCCAACCAACATCATCGGGTCCGCTATGAGATTCGCCGCCTGCTCCATCTGACGTATGCGCCTGAAGCACAAACTTTCGGCCACGTTCCTCTCATCAGACTCCATCTCCAAATCAAATGCACGTTCAATGTCAGCCACACGCTTGGCATCCATTTGTCTCGCCTGAAGGTAGCCAGCAATCCCGCCCATCAGTTGAAAGAAACCGAAGTAGGATTGCTGCTTTCGATAACTATTTCTGGGGAGCCACGAATCCTTGACCACCTCATAAACAAGGTCCGTGCAAAGGTCGGCCTTAACCAGAAACGAGCCTGTGTGCGATGAATGCTTACCGCCTAAAGGGAATTGGCGATCAATCGGGAAATGCTTCGGGTAGAGTTTAATTAAACGCTCGAATATACCCTGCCGGATTTCACCCTTGACACTCAACGGCGGTGTATAGAGTGCATCCGTCGCGGCCTGAGTGATGTTCGCCCCCGTGGCAGTCTTGTTATCCACACCTGGGATGCCGCCCGTGAAGGGTAGAAAGTGACTGGCGAACTGTGCATATTCACCTAAACGGTTGTAGGTGAACTCAAAGAATTGGGCCGGGACGCTTCCGGGCTGAAAGGCTGGCCTTACAACCTGGTCAAGCGTCAAGCCTTCGGCCAGGGCTGCCAAAGGAACCGTAATATTTCTTCCCGGCGTAGCGATGCTTCTGGTGTCGCCCTCATCAAGAATGCCGGCGGCAACTAACATTGCTGGTGTAGAAGTTGAGCGCAGATACTTATGAATAATGGCGTGGTCAGAGTTTGCCACTTTCTGAACCTCTGTTAAATCCTGCAAGCCTCTGCCGGCACCAGTGCCCTTCTTGGCGTACCATTTCCCCTGAACAATGTAGTCCCGGTGGTCTTCTAGGTAGATACCGAGAACGGTGGACATCTCATTGACTCCGAGGACACAGATTGATTGGTTCTTGAGCAAGTCTCCCAACCGGACGCCACTAGGAATCTCTACGCCGTCAACTGTCTTGGCCGAACGCTGCAACTGAATGTCGCCGTACTCCGAAGGAGACATCCAGAACTCTTCTACCGTCGCCGCTTCCTTGTAGAGCGTGGGACGCTCAGAGGATGAGCTATAACCCGCCTGCGCCTGGCCGCTGTAAGCCAATCTGTCTGTAATGTCCAATCCTAAATCGTTACCTTCGCCGCCGGGCAGTTTCACGTTGCCGATTAACTGCCGAATTGCAGACATGGTGGTTCGCCTGCGGATAATCATCCAAGACGATTCGTCAGCATGAACTCTTAAATCCCACCGGCAATTTGAGAAAGGAACCAACGACAAGCGGAAGTCGCCAAGCTCGACAGGCTCTTGGCCTACTAATGACGGTAGGGTTCCCATTGCCGGAGGAATGACTAACGCCTCGCCGTGGCACTTGGGACAGGTGTAAACCCCTTCGCCGGGAACCTCATTAAACCCCTCGAAAGAATCTTCATTCCCGCAGTCGCCACACTTGCCCCAGCCCGGACCTACCTTGACTTCACGATTTTCAAAAATCTGCCTGTATGCGGTGACGGTCTTGAGCGTTGGGTCAACACCCAAGCGCCATATGTAGGAACCAAACGTCAGCCCCTCAAGGCATTCTTCAATCTGTAGCCTCGCTTTGTTGTTGAAGAACCTCTTTTCGTAGTGATTGACAATTATCTTAGCGGCTTGTGCGGACTCATACGCTTCGTCACTTTCGACGCCTGGGGTAATCAGGATGTCGGGATTGGATGAGAGCCACTTTTCAAGGTTTCCGCTCACATGGTATTGCATGAGACTGAGCGCACGCCTCTCAGTAGCATTGGCAGAATTAGGATTGACCTTGTAAGGAAGCCAGCCACCCTGCTTAAAAGGGTTCGGCATCAAAAACTGATGTCCCGCCAGAAACAACGCTACTTCCTGCCCGGATTTAAGCATCTCTTCACGAGTTGATTTCTCGTGATTGAGGAAGTGTAGGTAACGCTCGCGGAGGGCATCGGTGAGGGATGTAGACGCATCCTTGTCGCCGGCCCCCACCTTCAGCAAAGGGTCGAGCGGGGCGAAGTTGCTCCCGTTGTGCGTCGGTAGGATTTCTAAGGCGGGTGCGCTCATCAATAACGATAAATGCCTGTGGGCCGAACCTCAACAGACTCTAAGAAGCCATTGGCGTAATAGACATTAGACTTAATACCGCGGGTCGGAACAGCTAGAGTGTGGCAAGCAACGCCACACCTTCTACAGCACGGCTCGGTAGAAATGCCGCCGCCTCTCAGGATGTGCCACCTATGGCCCACGGCCTTGCACGCCAGCTTGCACCAAATCTCCAACAGTTGCTTCATCACATCACCCCACTTTGCTGTATCGCCGCTGCAAGTTCCTGCTCGGTCCAACCCGTCGCCCTCTTAATCTCTTCTTCGATCTCCTGCTGACTAGCACCTGCTATCCGTCCCGCCTCCCTCAAGGCTTCCGCCTTTGCGTAATCGGTTTCAGTAGGTTGGGCCACGGGAATAGGTTCAGGCTGTTCAGCCTTCTGCGGAGGGACAGGGATAGTACCCGCCCTCCGCATGAGCATGTTGATACACCAATCTTCACGATAGCGATTCGCCGCACGCTCCGCTTCGAGTTGGCGTTCAAGGGTAATCACCCGCTGGCGCAGGTATCTGAGTTCACCGAACATTAGCCCTCGACAGAGCCATACGGACGATTGACCGTGTCCACCTCAGTCAACCCGGCGAGGCTCGCTACCGTGGTAGACGTACCGATGTCCGTGGTGTTGATCGTCCCGTCGTCCACGCCGATGTCTATCATCTGGTTGATGCGGCCCTTCAAAGGCTGCTGGTCGGCGTGCCCACCTCCCGCCGTAATCAGTGCCTTCACACTCGCGGGCGTGGTGGCCGTGCCGACGTTGGTGGTGGTGAGCCAAGTGAGTTCACCCGCCCTCATAATGGCGTTACCGACCATGCGGGATGCCGGATATGCGTCTGCGTGCATCGCTTATTTCTCCTTTGCTATTTGCTTGCCTTCTTGGCCTTCGCCTTAGAAGTCTTTGAAGCACTCGCCTTGCTCCGCTTGCTGGACTTCTCGGCGGCCTTCCTCTCTTCGGGACTGGGAGCATTACCCGGCGCTTCGGCGGCCAAAGGACGTGCAGCACTCGGCGCACTAGGGCTGTGAGCCTCAGAGGCTTCAACTCTGGCACCAGCGGCAGCCGCGTTCTCAAGCGCCTTCTCGGGCGTCTGCTTCTCGGGCTCGTCCTGCTGCCCACTTCCCCGACTGGTTTTCTTCACTGATTTCTCTCCTTCCGCGTCTGCCGACTGTAGGCCAATGTCTGCGGGGTTGATTCCGTCCGTTGAGCGGGCCTGTTGTGAGCCGTCTACTAGGGCGGCATCCACGTTAGAGCCCGAAGGTTCCGACTTCTCAGACTTCTCGTTCTTGGTCAGACGCCTGACTTCCTCTTCAAAGTCTTCAAGGCCAGCTATGCCGGTGGAACCACCCTGACGGGCCACGCCCACCGCGTAATTCAACTTTGCACGGAAAGCAGGGTCGGCGCGGGCGAACTCGGCGTCCCCCGCATCTTTGTTTCTCACCTTGTCCCAAGCCTTTTCAGCTACGTTCATTTCATTTTCTCCTTTAGCTAAAGATGAATGATTTAAGGAAGTCCATGTTGGGGGCGTCTGGCTGTTTCTTCTTCTTGAAAATCAAACCCATCGCTCTCTGCGTACCCATCCCGGCCAATTCACTCAAAGCGCCGTTCTGTGGGTTATCAAGGGGTGCCATCTGCATCTGGGGCATCATCATGGGCATAGGTTCAATGTCGGGTCCGGCCGCTTGGGACGGCATTTGATACAAGTCCTGTAAGTGGGAGCGGCGGCGTGGGATGTTGATGTTCATGGCAAAAGAAAAACCGCCCCACGATTCCCCGAAGAGAACCATGCGGGCGGTAAAGGTCTAAGCCTTTCTTGGCTCGCTAATAGAATGAAAACAACTAGGCCGCTTTTAACTCTTGAAGCCTATTAAGGATTTCATGCCCGAGGGCAATCATCGCTTTGGTCTTGCGCTCTAAAACTTCAATCTCAGACTTGGACACATTCCCCTTATCCGCCGACATTCTATCAGATTCCTGCGGCTGTGGGGTAGTTTTATTCAACTCTTTGCGCTCGTCAGGCATCAACGTATTCAGCGTCAAGAATGGTATCGCCCTCTTCCGCACGCAGGGTAATGGAATGAAGGTCGGAGTTTACCTTTTCGACCGCTTCGGGCTTGAAGCTCACCCAAGCCCCGCCCTCTGGCTTCCACACATGGAATAGATTATCGCTATATTGGAGCACGCCAATGGAAATCTGCTTTATCCCGCATGACTTCCAATAGACTGAAATCGGGTGTCCCAAAAGTTCTTGAATTTCTTCTAAACTTGCGCTCATCCTTCGCCCCTCTCCTTCAGTAGCCGCTCAACAACTAATTAGTCTCCCGCTCATAGTCAATTCCCATCAAGAATCCAAAGGCTATAGCGAGCACCACGCCCACGGTGATGAGCCATAGATGCCGCATGGATTGAATGAGATGGGTATTCAGGAACAGCCACAGGCAGACAGGTGATGCCGCGACCGCAACGCCAATAACACCCTTAGCCGGGGTTAGTATCCGCTTCTTCTTGCCCCGCCTTTCGCCTGACGGACTTTCAAAGCGCATCACATCGCCGCTCTGTAAGTTCGACGGCAGGCTATCAAGCGTCACTGTCATATCAGTCGCTTTAACGATTCTTGATTTCATCGTTTCTCCTTGACGGGCCGCTCTAACCGACGTGGTCAGCGTCCAGAACATCAAGATATTCTGGGAAGGCTAGCGATGCGGACTCCTTGCAGAACATACATTCCTCTTTCGGGCAACCCGCCGCGCAAGACAGACAGGAGGCGTCATACGGTAAACCAGACATCTGAGCCGCCAACCGCTCATTTAGAATCCGCAGCATTTCAAGGGTGCGCATTACCATTTCACGCTCTAAGTCGCTCATCCCCTTCACTCCTTCGGCTGACCCCCAACCCACACACAAATCAACAGTAGTATTAGGCATCAGCGGAGCTTGCTACTTCATGCCCTCTTACCCCGCACTCTTCTCTTGTGTATCGCCTAGCCTCTTCGCCAAACGCCCTGTAAAGCGCAAGGGCATAGTTGGCGTTCCAGAGCGGGCTTGCTACGGCAGCATCCTCTACCCGCTTGATGAATTGAAGAACGGGGTTACTTTCTACAAGCGCCTGCCATTCTTCAGCGGTTAGGAATTTACCGTTAGATTCGTCGTTCATACAGTCTCCTTTGGTTGGCCCCAGCCACATACAGAACACTTCTCATTCAGCGGAATATCCTTTACTTCCATCCCCGGAGCGTGGCGGAAACAGGTGTAGGTATCGGTGATGCGCTCGGCTTCGGCGGTAGTGGCTAGAATATCGCAGCGTGGCTCCCCGTTCCGTGTCATGTAATGAGCGTGAATCTCACCCGCGCCAATAGCTTGCGCCCTGAGACCGCAGTATTCGGAGACAACCACGGGGAAGGGGCAATCGTTCAAACACTCGTCATGGGTCTCGCTTAACTTGAGAAGGGTGGGGTCGGGCCATTCCTTTGACTCCCAAAATGCCCACCGTGGCGGTAGTGCCCTCCCCCTCTCGTCAGCCACTTCAAACTGTTGATTGCTCATTTCGGCTTGCTCCTCTATCTGTTGGTAGAACGGCACGGGAGGACAGTGGCTCAGAAACATCCTTTCTAGAGACGACAACACAACCGCCTCGCAGAGCAAACGCGCCTGACGGATGCGCTTTATGTTCCTCGCCCTTTGTCGGATCAGGAAGGCGCGGTCAACTTCTTCGTCACTCATCATCCACCTTCCTTCCCCGATGAGTCTCCCCACACCAGCAAGGTAGTCCAGTCTCAGGGTGCGGGTCGTCTAACCTCTCCGACATGGCAATCACAATGAACTGCTGCGCCACGTCGTTAGAAATGATTCCATGCTCGACTAAGACGTTGGCATTATCGCAGATTCTTGCGAGCCTGCTTGTGGCAAGATCATACCTGGCTTGTAGGTCATTGGCTTCCGTGACTTGAACATTCGTGCTCATATTTCCTCTCCCCACTCGTTAGTCTCAACAATGCGAGGTCTGATTTTCTTCTCTGCCTGTTTCCGGTTATAAATGAAAGTCATCTCAGCTTCAGGCGTCAGCCCCCCGCCCGGAATATTGGACTGCTCCTGTAAAGCCTCGAATCGCTTGCTCGGTGGCGTGGCCTCAACTACCTTCTCACCAAACGTCAAAGGCAAAGGTGCAGGCGGGCCATTTACCATTGCCATCTGTAAGCCCTGCCCGAAGTCGTCATTCATCTTCATCGGGCCATGCTCGACTAACCCGCCTTCTGTAAGTTTGGCGGGCCGCATTCTCCAGTTGTTGAACTGATACCTGCACAAATCAGAATCGTGCAAAGCATCCGGTGTAGAGACTTGCGGATAAGGGTATTTCTCATCCTCAAGCAGTATGAACATGCCCGGACAACCTAGTTTCCACGTACCGTCTTCAAGTTGCTCATCCTCAAAGAACGGGTGTCGGGTCTTCTTATCTACCAGCATGAAGTGGTCTATCCATTCGAGCCCACCACTTTCGCCGGGATTCACTGGGGCGAATGGCAGGCCGAAGACTTTACGGTAAACAGTCAAAGCGTCGTTGTTCTGGTCGTGGGAGCCCACGAATGATGTGTAGCCGTTCTCCTGAAGCAAGGGAACCACGAGGGGAGGGATGACACCCGCTAAGACGTTCCTTCGGGCTTCGATCAATCTGGTTAGGTCGGATAGGTAGATTTCCAACCCAGCACGGGAGGTAGAAGAATCAATAAGCTGCGCCCAGGTCTGATTCGTGCCAGGGACAAAGGGCGTGATACTCTCTAATAACCTTTTACCAACATCATCGGCCTGCGTCTGCTCCTCAAATGACATCAAGTCGAACAGGAACAGCTTGCCGGGGAGCTTGGTGTTCTGATTGGAGACCGTCAGTTTCCCCGCGATGTTAGCGTGGTATGCTGATTTAGTACGTGACCAATCATGGAACACTCTCTTAGGCCAGTTCTTAGGGATGAATCTTTGACCGTAGACCCTCTGGAAATCAGAGCGACGAATCACCATCAGCTTGTCATTGTAGTTTCTTAATACTCTTCCTTCTTTGTTGCTCTCAAGGTCGTGCTGGTACTCTGCTAAGAAGGCGACCTTGCCGGAGTCGGCTAGGAACACACTCGCAGCCCTCAAGTCAATGCTCGGCCACGTAGGTCTGGCACTTTTAATCTTCCACTTCCTGCCCGCACTGGATGAATCCAACTCCAGTTCTAAATCGTCGAAGGCGGGGTACGGCCCTGACTCCTGACGCTCGGACAGGATGTCACTTCTGCGAGTGTAAACCTGAGTGACAAACCCATTCTCGTGAATAAGATTCTGTGGCACTAATTTAAGAGTGTCCGGCGTGCCGGCGGGTAGAATCTCGTGGGAGATAATCTTCATCTTCTTCTCTACGGCGGCCGGAGAATCTTTGCGGCTGTCAATGTCGTCAAAGACGAACATGGTAAAGCGCAGATCGAACAAACGCCCGCCGCGCACGCCTTCTTCTAGGCCAATCGGGATGATGCCCCAGTGTGAAGATGTTGCTAGAAAGTCCTGCCTCCACGCGGTCTGATAGCCGTGCTTATCCACACGAGGGTTAGAGAGTCCGGGGTAGTAGTAAGCCACCTGTGGAGAATCCAGGCGATTCCTGATTGACTGAATATGCCCCTTAGCCAATGCCTCAGTGTCGCAGACGTAACCGACGAATCCCGGCTCATCCGTCACACCTTCACCCAAAGCACCTTCAGCAATACAGGCCCACTCAACGTGCGAGCTTTTACCCATCCCGCGCCCCCAAATGAGGAGCATCGTCATTTCTTCGGGGGTCAGTACCTCGCCGCGAAGGAGTTTGAAGCGTACAGGCCAGTACCAATCCCAAAATTCAAAATGGAAAGAGGCGAAGGGCTTACTAAACGTCCGCCTGCCGAGAGTCTGAAGCCAAGCCAGATAGCCCTTGCACTCCAACTCAGCGGCCTGCTCCGTTTTCGGGAACATCGCCGCTCGGCCAGGGAACAAAGCCCGCAAACGTGTGGCCTCTGCTATTGTCACACTAGTTGGCATAACTACTGACTATCGGGGCGAGTTCCGGCACGTCGCCCAACTCCGCAAGCAAGGTCTTTGCCGCCGTGGGCTGGTCTACTCCGTCACGCTCCATGATTCTGTGAATTGAACGCTCAACTTCTGCCCTGCGGGTTTCGTCAAAGGTGTTGGCTCTAGGCTCCTGCTTCATCCCGAACGTGTCCCTAAGCTGGTTCAAGGCTTCAAGGCGGGAATACATCTCGTATTCCCGAGACTTTATATTCCCTTTGGTGTCGTAATTGACCTTGACTTTCTTAATTAAATGGTCCGTTCCACTTTTCTTCGCATTTCGCAAGAACGGATCGTCGGGAACCACGTCGGCAAGTGAGGCCGTAGCTATCTCAGCGAGAGAGCCAACTATAATATCCGTATGAATTTGCGCCCTCCGCATGGCCTCGGCCTTCCGGTTTTCTACGGCCTCCAAAATTCTTGCGTTTTCTTGCGTTTTATAAATCATGGATTTCGCCGTATGCGGCGAGTAGCCGGCATCTAAAGCGGCCCTATGCAAACTCTTGCCTTGTGCTACACCCTCAGCCGTTAGGAGTTGCCTCTTTGTTGGTCTCCTATTTGGCTTACCATCTCCCGCCCCCTTCTTTGTTGACTTCCTTTGAGCCATAAAACACCCTCAGTCAATGCGGGTCAGAAAATTAACGCAACGGTTTTCGGTGTCATCGTTCATGCCGCAAAATTCGGCGTAATGCGGTATCTCGCCATCAAGCTCTATAGCGCGGCTCTCACCCAGCATCCGGTCTAGCAGAACCGACACGGTCAACTCCCCCGGAAGCAACTCGTTCAAATTCCTGCGTATCCTGCCTAACCTCGACCAACCAATCCCGTTAACGGCAAGCAAGTCCAAATCCCGCGCCCTCACCACATCGTTTGGATAGAAAAACCCCGCATTCGCTAATGCACGCGCTGTAGCAAAGCCAATGCCGCTAACAAGAGCATAAAAGCAGAGGGAATCACCGAACAGATGACTAACCATCGGCGCAATGTTAAACTCCTCTTCGTAAACCCGCCGACAGGCCATCCGAAACGCGCTACGAAACGCCGACCCCGAATCATCCGATTCACTCAAACTCGCAGTTTTCGTTTCAATGTTCATCTAATCACCCCCAACAGAATAACCGCCGACAAACAAACTATTTCCTGTCCTCAAGAGAGATTACAAATCTTTTGCGGTAGCGGCGTGAAGACATTTGCCGCAAATATTACTGACCCGCGAGTAAAATTTTCCTCCGCTCGCGCTTACATCGAAAAAACAAGTGCATTCCCCGTGTCCATACAGCACGGGAGGCTTGCCGAATAACTCCACGGAGACGACAGCCACTAGAACAACCACCGCCGCAGATTTAAGAAAGTTTCTTCTGTTCATTTCACACCTCCCACTATTACCGCCCCCACGATGCAGGCGGCGGCGAGCCATTCAAATCTAATCTTGCCGTTAGCCGTGACATTCAGCCCGGCCAACACAAAGAAAACGAAAGCGAGTATCCATAAGATGAGTGATGCAGAAATCATTCCTTCGTACTCCTTTGTGGTTTGGCCGGGCGCGACGCGGAAGGTCGCGCAGTACCTCTGGACGTTCCTCTGTTCTCGCGCTGCTCGTAAGACGTAGCCCCTTCACCCAGGAATGAAGCGATGCCGATTCCCAACCCAGCACCCAAGCCGGATTGTTTGTAGGCTTCAATCGCATCGTTCCACACCATCGGCGTCAGCTTCTTAAATGGGTAACTCGTGCGGAGGCGCTCAAAGCCCGACGTTCCCGGTTTCCCGGCCATGTAAACAGGCTCTCCCGTCACGTCAGTTCCCCTACCTTCTTTCCGCCGACTCAAGAACGTGTCGTGGACGATTGACGCTATCGGGGACTCCTTGCCCCTCACGTAAGTACCAAATATTTCCATCGGCTCACGATTACTCTCTCCGCGAATGGCTTTCTCAAGATTCAACGCCAATCGAATGTGGCTCTGGAATCCGGCAGAGAAATCAAAACAGGTGTCGCCCCAACACGCCTTGCCAAACTTCTTATCTTCGGGCGAAGTTGCAACCTCGGCCCCGTTCATCTTCGCCAATGCCAACTGGGCAGCCACCAGAGATGAGAAGGCAAACAAGGTCTTGAACGCTTCCTTACGCGCTGGACCCGAAAGCCCGCCCATCCTCTCGGGCAAAACCATCCTCGCAGGGGTGATAGTTAGTGAGCGCACACGGGCCGCCCAAAACCGCGGACTAAATATAGTGTTATTTAGAACAGGCGCAGCGCCTTCCAACTGGCGGGGCAATTTCCCTCTCCCGGTGAAATCATTTATCAAGTCCACGCCCTGCTGGAATACCGCACGATCTTCTGCTTTCTCGGGGTCAAGCCCCGCCTTTCGGGCCTTGTTCAGATAGTCCTTGAACCACCCGAACTTCACCACGTCGCCCATAGCCGTTTGTGCTCTTTGGGACATTGCGATGCCGGGAATCTTGTCAGCCAATGAGGTTTGGAATGACTCTTCACGAGCGCCCAGAGTTTCACCCCTCAAGCCTTCCGCCGTGAGTCCCAGCTTGAACCTCTTGGCATACTTGAAATCGGCGTCGCCTTCAATCTCAGAAACAATCCGCTCGAACTTATCGGCCTTCAACGCCTGTATTTGCTTGCCGAACCCTTTAGCCCAAATCAGGGGATGCCGCGCAAGCGCCATCTTGCCCTGCCTGAGCCCCCACGACAGGTCTAAGGCTGTCTCAGCCGCGCGAGCCAAACCAAGTACGTCAACCACCTTCCGGCCGAACGTCCTACCGGGCGTGGCAGAGAGCTCGTCAAACTTCTTGGCTAATTGCTGCCTTGCTTTCCTGGCATCCGTCTGAGCGTCCAACCTCTGATTGACGAGTCTCCGCATGTCTTCGGGGCGCAGCGGGCCAACATTCTCACGCCTGACACTTCTCTCCCGCTGCTCCTGAAGTAAGTCCTTCCTGTTCTGGTCGTAAAGTTTGTAGGCTTCACGGTAAATGGCCCGCATTTTTGGCCTGATTTCCTCGCCAAATTCCTTCACCATATCCGCCGTGAAACTCGCCGCCGAAACGCCTTTCTGTGCAAGCTTGCTCGCCCCGATAATCGCGTAGTCCGCAATATCCAAAGGTATGATTGACGCGCCAGCTTGGCTACCTTTGACGCCACCTTGCTTACGTGCTTCCAACCTCGCCCGTGCTTCACTCTCGGCCTTCTGCAATCGCTCCTGAAGGGTTTCTAATTTGGGCCGGGGCGCACGAGTAGTCGCACGCATTTGAAGCTCGGCAATCTGTTTTTCGAGTGTAGATATTTTCCCTTCCGCTTCACGGACTTTAGCGGCAGCTTCAGTTACCGAGTTACTTTCTTGGACCGTCAACTCCCTCCCGGCTTTCCTGCTGGCGGCAATCTTCACCCCCTCCGGGGAGAGCCGAGCAAGCACGGACGCGGCTTGCGTCACTTGGCCTGCTTGGGTGAGCTTCTGTGATAAGACGTTTGCTAACTCAGCCGCGCGTTTCGTCTCACCGCTCTCCTCAAAACGTCGCATTAACTCAAAGCCCGCTACGGCATCATCCTTCGACACTTCTTCGCCGCCATGAAGTTTCGTCAAGAGGTCAGCGGCGACTCTATCTACGCCTTGCTGCCGAATGCTTTCCTGGGCACGGCCGTAGGCAGCCTTATCAGTGACGACCTCGTAAGTTAAATCTTCACCCTTTTGGAGTCCGACACGTTCGAGTGATTGGGGGAGGCTACGGGCCGCGCCTTTCGATTCTGACGCAGCTCTTTCAACAGTTCCAGTGCGAGGTAGGCCAACATCGGCGGGCCGAGCAGGAACAGCAGAAACAGGAACTTCATTTGTCTCTCCTTTCGGTGCTTCCTCTGACCGTACACCCGAAACAGCAGGCGACTCTTCTTTGAAGCCGGATTTGAATTGACCTTTCCTCCCTGTGGCCGTGTTTCTGGCGCGGCGGTTCTGGCGCTCGTAGTGGGGGGTAGCGGGGGCCGCGCTTAGTCCCCTCGGCGCGTCCTTCAAGCCAGACGTGTCCTTGAACAAGTGGCGCAGCATGAACTCCGCGTCCTCACGATTGGAGAATCTACCTTTGGCTCGTTCAGCCGCCATCCCGGTTATCTTCGCCGTGTCGAAACCTTTCCCTCTCGCAATCTCAGCCGCATACCTCATCTGCGCGTAAGCACGTTGCTGCTGACGGTTCATCTTGGCCGGGTCACGTTCGGCCCCGATGTCCGTCAGCGGCTTCGCCAATGCCCGAGCGAGTGATTCCTCGGAATCCGAATGGGCGGCGATGGTTTCGAGGTCGTCGCGGAAGGTCTTATAGTCATCCACCGAGACGGGGCTTTCCTGCTCCAGCCTATTCAGTTGCTGCTCAGTCAGCCCTCTAGTCATTTGCTCCATTTCAGAGCGCGCACGACGAACCACAGAGTCGGGGGCGTCAGGGCTAAGTATCTTCCTCTCAAGTTCTAAGTAGCGATTACCCTTCTCCCTGCCGAGCAGGCCAACCGCCACTTGACGCTGCTCACTTTCCAACCTCTGCCGCGAAGCCTCAAGGTCTGGAATTGACATCTCGTAGAGCGGTTTCTCTACTACGGGCGGGGCGGCACTCACCTCATTGAGCGCGGAACTAATCTCTTCGGTGGTGGCGTCGGCGACTCTCGCCTCTCTCGACGCCCTCAGAAAAGCCTCACGGTCACCGGACTGTGCGGCCACTTTCAGCCCCTCAAGCGCGGCGGCTTTAGGCGTCAACGCACTCGGCGATTCTGCGGTTGGCCTCCGTTCTATCTCACCCCGACGACTCATCCGATTTTTGTCTGGCACCTGTTGAATCTCGGGGTAGTCAAGCAGTAAACGACCTTCGGGGCGGGCTAATGGCTCGCTGGCGACCTCAGAGACGGGCATGTCGGCGGCGGATTTAGGCCGTGCGGGGCGTTCGAGCCCTAAAGGCGTCCTGACATCCCCGTCAAGCGGTCTGCGGCGTCCTACGGGCATTGCGGCACCCAAAGCGGCGTCCAGAACAAGGTCCGTGGGGTCGGTCTTTCCGGCAAGAGCAGATTGAGCAACATTGGTTGCTCCCGACGCCCCGCGGGTCAGGGCTTGGCGAGCCAAAGGACTCATCTTGTTGGTCAGACGAGAGACGGCAGAACCAGCGGCAACCATCGGGATTGTAGGCACGGCCTGACGTGTGGCCTCCATCGGCCCGCGGTGCAGGTTTTCGGCAAAGACAACAGCAGGGAACGCGGGGCCACTCCAACCCTTTGTTGCGATGGTTCCGGCAATCTCCGCACCACCTCTGGCTAGTTTGTTGGCTACGGTAGTCTCTTCGGGAATCGCACGCTGGGAGGCGTCCACTAAGGCTTGGGCCTCGCGATCTTCTGCGGCGAGGCGTTCCAGTTCGGGATGATTCTGACCCAACCCCAATCGAGCCCCAGCGGCCTTGGGAAGCATTACGACGTTGTGCAGAAGTTGACCCGCACCAGCCGCCGTCTCATCCACTCCGGTTCCTATCGCCGCTGCGATGCCCCTTTCCGCCCGGTCTTTCTTAAACGCCTCCGCTCTTTCCCTCTCAAACTTCTCGTCGGCTTCGTCAATCTGCCGCGTGGCTTCCCTGACGGCATCCACCGAGCCGGTTTGTAGGTAAGTATTCAGCGCGTGAATGAATCTCTGATTGGGCGCGACGTTGAAGACGTAAGTCCCGGTCTTATCGTCATATCCAACTTCGCCACGCTGGAAGGCTTCGGCTAAATTAAACTTGGCTTGTCCCAAAGGCTCGCCAGCTTCGGCCTTGAACCGTCTCCCCGCTTCGACATATGCAGGCCCGCCCATCGCTTCCAAGACAGCATCATCAATCTGCTCGACGGACGGATAACTCGACTTAGGAGAGCGCACGCGGACTGTGACACCCTTACCTTGCTCCCTGCCGTAGCCTTTGGGCGGCTCGGGCAAATCCGGCCTCGCGCGGTCGTGGAAATACTTTGCAATGCGCTGGCCCAGGTCCAAAGTTAGAGGTTCGGGTGTGGCGTCAGGATAGAGTTGCGGCTGAGTACCATCAGTTGTAGGCTGAATTGGTGCGTCAAAGTCTACGTCTTCGCGCACTGTGGAAGTCACGCGGGGCGTCCTCAGTACGGGCTGCGTGGCTGGCTGTAGGGCAGGTTGCGGAGCTCTGGCAACTCTTTCGACTGCGGCGTTGAGTCCGAGCGGCCCATCGGCAGGAGAAGCAGGCGAGTCCAGCCCGTCAGCCTTAGCCATCAACTCGGCAACCCTATCCTGACTAAATGGCTGCCCGGACAAGCGAACAGGGTAGTAAAGGTCTTTGACGGTACTCGGGTCCACCACTTGGCCGTTTTCCCACCATTCGTAGTGAATGTGCGGGCCGTGCGCGTTCCCGGTTCTGCCGACTGTAGCGATAGGCTGACCGGGATTTATGGTCTGCCCGACTTGAACAAGGTTCTGCGTATTGTGCATCATGCGGGAGCGGGCCTTGCGCCCGTCCGGCATGTCAAACTCTAATTCAACCCAGTTGCCGCCACGCTTCGCACCCGTACCCACATTAGTTACTCTCGCGGGCACGTTGAACCCGTAGGGCGTCTTGTCTTCAATCTGAAGGTCGTAGCCCTTATGCCTACGCGCGCCGCCGTCACGGGGAGCGCCCCACTGGGAAATGACGCGGTTGATCGAACCGTCCCCGGACAGCCCGTCAGCCTTCTGCATCAACTCTCTTATGCGCTTCTCGTCCTGCATTACTTCTTAAACTTCAGGCGAACCCCGGCAGCAGCCTCTTCAGGACTGGCCCCGACTTGAATCATGCGGTTGTAGTATTCCTGCTCTTGGGGTGAATACCTTTGAACTGCGCCCGACGATTGTGCGGCACGGGGCGGGGTGTATTGAGTCTGCTGGGGCGCGGGGCGGGCAGGGCTAGGCTGCTTAGGAGTCCTTATCTGCCCCTGCATCTCGCCTATCTCATCCCTCAACCTGATTGCCCGCTTACGGTGCTCCTCGCGGTAGTAAGGGTCAATGTTCGGGTTCTTAGCGTTGGCGTCTTCGCCTTCCGCCTCGCGTTGTTTTTCACGAATGCGGCGCTTCAAGTCCTCGTTGAAATCGGAATCTTCTTTGAATTGCTGTTCCTCCTTAGCAACCCTTTCGGCCTCACGCCGCTCCCACTCACTCGCGTACTTCGTCTGCTCGTTTATCTGTTCGACTTTCGCCCTTTCTCCCGTAGCCGTCGCCATCGCAGCCGTGTTCGGTGAGACCTTGAATCTCTGACCGGCAATCTCAAACTCGACCGGAGTTCTCAGTGTGTCCGTAATTTCTCTTCCCTGATTGTCTGCCGCAGGCTCGTACTGGCGGGACTCAGGATTAAAAATCAGGAGCTTACCGTCTGCCCACTGGGTATTCGGTGCTCCTGTCCTCTTCGCGCTGACCACAACCTCCGTCCGGTCAGCCTCGCCCTCTGCGCCGGGGGTGATTTTCACGATTTGGCCCTGCGCGTTAGTTCTGTAAATAGGTTTAGGCTGCGGTGGGCTCAGAATCTTTCGCGTCTGGGCCTTGCGCCAGTCGTCAAGAATCTGGTCCGACTGAATGCCCGTCATGGCCCTTCTCAGTCCGACCTGATTTACTAACTCCTGCTGATTCTCAGCCTGTACCCTCTTCAACCTTCCCTCTGCCAAAATGTCCGGGTCAGCAGCGGCGTGGGCTCCACCCGCGAGGGAAGGAATTAAACCCCTGCCCTCAAGCATCCCCTGCCCTAACGCCTTGCCGAAAGCCCCGAACCTTCCCCAGAAGCCCCGCTTCGCCTGAGTACGCGGATTCCCAAACTTGTCCTGCCCGAAGTCCGGCCTTGAACTGTCCGCATAGGCAGAGTTTTCTGCCGCTCTTATTAGGGGGTCTACGGGCTGGGTCAATCTCAATCTTCCGGTAGACGCCACTTCTGAAGGCGAAAGCATGTGCGAGCCTTCCACCAGAGTCGGGGGTCGCTCTAGGGCAGGCAGAGCATCAACCGTTGACAAGCTACCTACCCGAGCAATGGGAGAACGCATCAGCGGGGGGATGTCATTCACAATCAGACCCCCAGTTTCAACCGGGATAGGCATCCCAACGGCGCGGCGTCTGGTCAACGGTTCCGGCGCGTCATTCTCGCCCCCGGCATTATGTAGGAGGGGCACGGCGCGGAGAACGGCATCGTTTACCGACTCCCCGCTCGGAAGAGTCTCGTCTAACTGCCGCCTTCTCAGTAAGAGAGGAATTAAGCTATCCATTGCTCTGCGTGATAGTGCCATTACCTTCTTCTCCTTCTTCTTCGCGGCCTTCGCCTCAGACGGCGAGATGTACGGCGACAAAGCCCTCTTCAGCCTGTCCGAACGGGCGGGGTGGCGTAACTTTCTCAGCGCCTTTGCCTCAATTTGCCGCACCCGTTCCCTACTCACCCCCAGGCGCTTACTGATGTCCTCTAACGTGTGCCCCTCCGAGCCGTCAAAACCAAACCGCAGCTTGATAATCAACTGCTCTCGCGGTGCTAGGGTTGAAACCGCCGATTCCAATAGCCCCGACATCTCATGCTCCGCGACCACATCAAAGGGCGAGGGTGGAACCTGAAAAATACCGGAAGGCGACATCTGCTCAGACAGCGACAAGTCTTCAGACGACAGCAAGTCGTTAAGCGTCACGCCGCCCAACATCCTTGATTCGTCTAAATACATCACCGCTTGCTGCATTACCTTTTCCTCACGAACCTACTCACCACCCACAACAACCCCGCCGGCAACGACTAAAACCATGAATATTTGGCCTGCAATCAATGTGCTAAACCGTTCCCGCCGTGGCGGAATCTTTCAAGCTCAAGTTCGATCATTTCGAATCTATCTTTCCAGAGGTCGCGGTCTTCAACTAACTGCTTCTTTTCCTGCTCCCACGCTTGCTCCGCTTCTCTTAAATCTTTGCGAATGTCCCTGATAATGTCGTTATAAGTTTTCGTGGCCTCGGCTTCTATCTTCAGAGCCTCGGCGCGTTCTCTGACTGTCTTCGCGTCCGTGTAGTGAATCTCCGCCGGTATCTTCTTCCGCTCCCTCCACTCCCTGAACCACCCTCCCGCAAAAACAATTGCAAGCAGGTAGATGATAAGGTCCAGCCACGAGCGCGGTGAGGTTGGAAAAGGTACTTGCATCTCATATCTTCTGCCTTGAATTTAACCGCTTGGCATCTCGACTCAGTTCGTCAAGCAAATCTGTATTCACACTGGCATTCTTGAACCTGCGCCTCAGATACCTGCTCACCGCCGGGGAGTTCGGGTGATACTGACGCCCCAACTGACACAGGGCGGCCGGGTGACTTCGATTCCACGGACTCTTTTGGACAAAGCCTCTGGGGTACGTCTCCGCGTCGGCGTCAGCCTCTTCCTCGCGCTCGTACACGCCCTGAATGTGGGGAGCATTCCGCCACTGCCAGCAGAAGAAGACGAAGCGTTCAATGGGCAGGAGGATGCACGAGACGAACACCCTCCCGGCCAAAGGCAAGCCCTCGAAAGAGGTGTTCTGCCCGACGATGTGGACCTCACACAGAGGCTCTTGTTTGGGTTGCGCGCTCACGGCCTGTCAGGGGGCTTCCCACTACCGGGACCGGGTATCTCGCCATCCGCGGGCATCGGCTCAGGTTCCGACTCTGGCTTAGGTGGCGGTTGCGGCTTAGGCTTCTCGGGCTCGTCTTCCGCCCTCGCGTCAATCGGTATCTCTTTCTTATCTGCCATTCTGTTTTCCTTTCGCTGAATGATTACTAGTGGTTGCGGCGGCTTGTGGGCCTCCATTTACCTCTGCCCTTCTCGTGCATATACTTTGCACGGGCTGGGGCAAAGATGTTTCCTTTGCTCTGGTCAAGTCCGGGCTGCGTCATCTTCGCGGGTAGCGCAGTCCGGGCGTCCCGGTTTAGTTACTCACCACACGCTCAAAAGCCTTATTTTTCGGTTCATCATTTCGGATGAACCTGTGGTTTCGGAATCTTTGCTACCGCCACGGCCTCAAAATCATGCGGACGTAAACGGCGGTCCTCGCCAATCATGTGGGCGGCATACTGCGCCCGCGGGCTGTGTCCAACCGTGAACCCACGGCAACAGGCGTTGCAGATGAACGACGGAACGCCTAAGCCGACACCGCGCTTATTCGCCGGGTTGAAGGAATCATCCCGCGAGATATTCTCAACGCCACACCACGGGCAGAAGCGCACGGCTTTAATCGTTCCCGAATGTCTGCGTCCTCTAGTCGGCATCTTCCCCTTCCGCTTAGCTTTAACCACTTGAGCAGCATTGCTCGTGTGGCAACGTTCACCTTGTTCCCGGCCCGTGGGCCGAACTCAAATCCCCACACTCCTCAAATCTTTCCTCAGCAAATTCAGCCCCCAGATGATGAGTCCGAGCATGAGGAAGGTCGCGCCGACCTGTATCCACTGCTCGACACTCAGGCTCTCGGGCATCACCCCTTCCTGCTGCGCCTTCATAATCGCCGCCGGCAGTCGGATGTACCCTATGACCTGCCTCGCCCCGCCAACGATGAAGGCCAGAGCCAGAAGCGTCCAGGCGCTCGACTTGAGGATGTGCCTCAGTGCCACGGCCTGCATGACGATCACCAGATAGCAGGAGGTCAGTGCGAAGGCCAGAAGTAGAACTTGCTCACTTATGCCCATTTGAATTTCCTCATCGTCTGCATGGCTGCCAGTAGCTGAATCGCCGCGTTACGCTCCGACTTCGGGCAGGTGTAATCGTCCTTCAGCCTCTTGAGATAATTCATCAACTGCTGCCGCTCCTCTTCACTCAACGCGCCCTCCTGGTGCTTACGGAGCAGGACGCGAATGTTGTCCGGCGTCGGGTTAGGCGAATCAAGCACCATCGCGGCCCCCTTGCCCGTGTTTTCCAGGTAGTATTTGAAGGCCGTTTCCAGCTTCACAATATCTTTCCCGAATTGAATCACCTGCTTGACCAGCCAGGTCAGCAAACCGATAACCGCCATTGATGCGGCGATGATGTAGGGCGTCAGCGTCGGGTCTAAAAGTATTAAGCCTGTCGGGTCTTGCATTCATAACCTCTTGCTCACTCGGGCTTACTTCCGTCGCCACCGCTTCTCGTTCGCCTCGTGCAGCTTCCTCAAGATTTCCGGCTTGAGGTGGTTGCGAATCGCAGAGGCCACGTCCACGCAAGCGAACTCTTCATTTTCGCCTTCCACTTTGGGCGGCGACAGGTAGCGCGCGACGGTCTCAGTGATGAACTCAACAAGCTCGTCATGGAATGGGGTTTCCGGTGGCTCTGGAAACTCAAAGTTCGGGTGAAGCCGAAGCGACTTATGTACGGCATGTGCCGTTATGTCTCTCGTCAAATGTCCCATTCTTTCCTCACTTCTTTTCCTCGCCGCCTACTTCCCCTTCCAATCCAACCAAAACCCAATCAGTACAAGCATTGCCAGGATTACCGCCAACAGGACGCAGCCCCAAAGGTTCTTTCCGGGCATGGGGCGAAAACGTGTCACGGCTTACTAAGGTCACGAACCTCACGCCTCAACGGCGTATGCGGGTGGCAGTATTCGGAGTTCATAGCCACACAGGCCCGCATCGGACAACCAACCATCTTGCACTTCGGCCATCGGTAGTAATGAACAAGAATCCCGTTCTCAGTCTTGTAGGCCGCAACCGCAAGGTCTGTCTTCGGGTCAAGAATTAGCGATACAAGTTCCATCACTTATTCACCCTCTTTCAACGGCCCCTTGCCGGGGGAGAGCCGGAAACCGACGTGCGCGTGTACTCACCACGTCGACTACAAGATATTGCTTGCGAGTTCAATCCTTTGCCTGTCGACCGCAACATATAGTGCCCTTTGGTGCGCGCGGGGCTTGTTTCGGGCTCCCACGTCGACATCAGCCATCCCTCTTAGTCTGGCTACTACCGGCCCCACCCGTAGGCGGGGGCATGGCCGAGACAACGGCAGTAGCGGCGGCACGGGTGAACCCGAAGATGCCGGCGGCGGACAACGAAACAGCAACCCACCCCGCGAAGTAGTCGAAAGCTACGGCACGTTCAAAATTGCCCTTTGACCACCCCCACACGCCAACGCCTAAAAGCGAGACGAGCAGGACGGCAATCGGCCCCCACCTGTCGGGCAGACCGCCCCACTTGATTATCTGAACCAACCCGACCACCGAAGCCGAAACCGCAATAATGGCCTGACCGTCCATCTCTTCACCTCACTACGGGCACAAACTGTCGTCCCTGTTCACGGGAAGCCTGTCTCCCCCGATTTCCACGGGCACGTCTTCAACTTCCACCTTCAGCGGCTCGACTAGTTCACCTACGCCATCGAACAAACCGCTTAATTGCTCTTTGAACTCGCCTTCAAGAATGCGTAAGTGACATCTCACGTCCCGGTATAAGCCCTTGAACTTCCCCGCCGCCTTATCGAAATCCGCTTTACTGCGGACAAGCCTGACTTCGCCGCTTAGCCCCCTGAAACTGCCTATGAAGCCCCGATAATGCGTCTTCACCTCATCGGGCAGATTCACTTTGTCGAACTTCTCCTCCAGTTTGTTGAGTTGGGCGTCGAACAGATCGGCCAATTCGTTAAAAGCCAGCGGGGTAGCCTTAGACACGAGTACGGCAACCAGCTTCTTGATGTCCTGCTTCTGCTCGCAGCCGGGGGCGGTGAATCCCGCCGTGCCGAAGACGATGACGAGGATTAGGATTGTGAGTCTGATGGATTTTCGCATGGGCTTCCTTCCTCAATTTGAATCACGTAGAACTTATCTTTGCGTTCACGAATGACGCGCCGGGTTTCTTCTTCTTCCGGCTCGTCTTCCATTGGTACAAATGCAAAAGACCTGAGACACAGACTCGTTTGAGTCCACATCTCAGGTCCGCTGATACCAGCCGATTAACCAGATTACCCGGCCAACCTGAAGTTAAATTGTAATCACTACTGCCCGCCTAGCGGGTCAACAATCGGACGCCTTTCGTCCATGTCTGTCATAGCTTCCGCCTTATCCGTGAATCCAACGAACGGCGGAACGGTTATCGTTATAGGTTCGTGTACCATCCGTTGATAAAGCCGTTCCTGCGATTCCGCATTGGACTTCGCAAGGTGCCAGACAGCAAGTAGCAAAACCTCTTCCCTTGTAGCCGCACCGCTCAGATGCAACCGCATTGCGTGACGAACAATCGGGTTATTACTCTGCATGGCCCACCGCTCAAACTCTTCCGCGGTTTGGGGCATCTGCTCAAATTCTTTAAGATTGATTTCAAACATAACCTACGCCGCCCGCTCTCCCTCTTCACCCGACAGTATATCAGAATCCGAATCATATCCTACTTCTTTTTGCCACGCTTCTACTAAATCAGCGATTGCCCGAAGGTCTTTAGGCGTCAATGTCCCATCGTGCTCATCACCCTTCCGATGTGTTTTTGACGACAGGGGCAACCCGGCGAGCGTAACGTAAGCCAGCGGGCATTTGCAGTTGACCGCACGGCACATCTTAGCGATTAGAGCATAGCCTTTATGCTTCTTCACCAAATCGAAATAGATGAGCTGTAGTTTTTCTTCCACAGTTACCATCCGGCCTATTCCCCAACGTTGGCAGGCAGTTTATTTACCCGCGCAAAGTAAGCATCCTTCAGCTCGGCAGCCCATCCGTACTCAGTGTTAAGCATTAGCTTGCCTTCACGCTCATAATATGAGCCCGAATAGTATTCGCGCCCATGTTCGGTGACGAATGACCATAAGCACCATTCGCCCGGCCGCGGGTTGTAGATGGCTTGATTGCCCGACTCGAACTTTATCCATTCCGTTGCTGCGTACATCTCTTTTTGTTCCGCCCCCTCCCCCCCAAAATCAAAACCCGAGCATCGTTAAAGCGTCTTCCTCGTCCTCAATAACCCAGTAAGGTACGCCGCCCGCCTCAACCTGCGCCTTGCGCTTCGACTCCGTGTCAGTCAGCTTCCGGGCCGAGCGCGTCAGACGGCCATTCTTGATTTCAACGATGTAGACTTTCCCGCGATGAATCACCAGCCCGTCAAAGCCGATTGACGGATCGCCGGAAGTAGGTATCCAGGCCGCGCCGACTTTACGCAGGGCTTTGACTATCTCGGGCTGGTTAGCGTCTATCCGTTTCGGCATCCGTTCTCTCGCTTCGGGGGGTACGCCCAAAAACTCACACGACACTGAATAGGCTAACAAGTCGCTCACTTCACATTGTCAGTACCATGTCAGCAAAGCGCGCCCGCTCGTCTTCATTCATCGGCCGAGTCGTTTCCTTCGGGAAGCGCACGCCGTGAATGCCAAGCCCCGCCAGCCAATGCCCTACGTAGCAATCGCCGTCCTCACCATCTATGACAGCGTAGTCAGCCTTAGAGAAGGTGTCTAGCTTGTCCTCTTCGCCTGCCATGCCGTAGTAACAGGCGGTCGCCATCATCACAGTGTCGGCTTCGGGTTTAGGTAATATTACTGACATCCTAATTTCTCCTGTTTTTGTTTGGTTACGGGCGGGGCCGATTCCCGAGACCCCGAAATGGTTTTATGCCGAAAGCTTCTCAAACGCTTTTTTGATTAACGCTTGCACGGCTTCCTCTTCCGTGTCGTAACCGCTGACGCGCAGTTCGAAGCTATCAGGCGTCGTCTCCCCGTCCGGCATAAAGTAAGCAAACCAGCCGCCCTCATCTGAGCACTCATTCGTGTGAATGAACTTGTCGAAGATTGAAAGCCGCGCCTCTGCCTTCCACGCGCGCCGCGCCCACGTATGGCGATTCAAGGTCAGACAAGGTATGCACTCCCAGACCGTGCCGACGTGGCAAATGGCGTCCGGCTTGCCGGCGTTAGGGTGCGGATTCTTTGACTTCGGCTCCCCGCAGAAAGAGCAGACCGGCACGTCGGACGCTCGCGCCTTTTCGATCAATTCCTTTTCCGTAATCACCTTGATTTCTCCTGTGTTTGGTTACGGCGGCCCCGGAAACAATTAAGCCGCCTAACTCAATTAACGACATGCGCCCATCGGCCTTTAGGGTCAAACCTCTCGCGCCGTTCGAGGGCGAAGATAAAGCCCATCGCCTTGCCCCAACTCGGAAAGAGTATGAAGCCTTTCATGCCGCCATCTTTGAATGCGACCCCTACATTGTTCATCTCATCTCTCCTGATTTGTTACGACGGGAGCCGGGAATCATTATTCCCAGTCTGACGCCCGGCCCCCTTTGTTCTCCCCTCCACCACTGAACCCGTCAGTGGCCCCGGTTACTTCTTAACTGGCAGTGGACGAGGTAAGCGGGTCGCTTCCCTTTTGCCAGTCCTCCCTTAATGAACAGGAGGGGAGAAAATCAAGCCACCATTTCAATCACCGTCGGCACGTAGAGAGATTGATACTCCCGCTCAAATGTTTCGCGCATGAGCGCCCCTTTGCGGAGTGAACGTAAGTCCTCGACCTCACCCGCCAGCCTGTCGCGCTCCGATTCGAGCTGTGCGAGTCGGGCGAGTTTGGAGTCGATCTGCCGCTTGTATTCCTCTGAACCCATCTTCTATTTCTCCCCCGATTTCAGACCAGCGGCGCGCCAAGACGAACCACAGGTGAACGATTCCCCGAAAATAATTCTTGAATTTAAGCGATTTCTCTTGACAACCCATCGTCGTTGGGTTTATTATCCCTGTGTCGTTGGGGAAGAGTTCTTGAGACCCTGACGAGAAGGTGTAGGAGATACGAAAATGGCTTGGACAATCAAAATAACGAGGCAGCAAATCACGGACAACGCGATGGTCGTTCGCTCGATTCTGGGCAAGGACGTTGAGACCATCAGCTACTCTGTGACCGAAACTGAGCCCGCACCTAGAACACTTGACGCGGAAACCGGCAAGTATCGTATGGCCCGTGTAGTAAGCGGCAAGAGCACGCAAGAGTGGATTGAGCACGGCACGGAGTTGTGCCACAGCCGCGAAGAATACAACGCGATTCACGGCACAAAGGATTTGGAATTGACGCTTGACTACCTGGGCAGTCTGACGGCAATTAAGGAGGTGGAATAAATGACCACAATTAATCTGGGAAACGGTGGTCAGTACGTGAACGGCCACACCTACTACGACTTCAAGCCTTACAGGGGCAACGACGTGGGTGGCTCTTACAGGAGAGTTGATATTCCCGGAGTCGGTAGGCGGGTGTGGGCGCGGCTGGAAGATAGGGGTGAAGACGAAACAGGGCGCACCGTCGGCAAAGGCGGAGACAGCGTGGTGCTTCCTCGCTACTCGGTCTGCGTGATTGGCTGGGGCAGCGACACGATTAACAGCGAACTTCACCTTGACGGCGACGAAATGGACGCCGCGCTGTTTGCCAGGCTCAAATCGGAATTGTCGTAAGAGTTTGAAAGGGCGTGCCGCGAATCCAACTCGTAGCGCGCCCTTTCTCTGTTCGTAAAAACAGGAGATACGAACTGTGTCAAATCCTACCACAGAAAAAGAACTGGTCGGTAAATTCGTCCTCTGGGCAGCCTCCCTCGAAGACGGTCGCGGCACGCTCTGTTCGCCTGAGCACGTCGAAGCGATCAAGGCGGCCGCCGAGCGCCTCGTCAGACAGATGCAGGCAACGGCACGAGCCGGCCGTGCAACGTCCGAGCGCAAGGCCGAGGCCGCACGAGAGAACGCCAAACGGGGCGGCGCACCGAAGGGGAACCGCAACGCAACCCGGAAAGGAGAAAAGTAAGTGACCGCCGAAGCCAAAGAAGCAATCGTCAAAGAACTGGAACGCCTCGCCCTGGAGCTAATCAATACTTCCCGCAACCTCTCCTCGCCCAAGAAGGCGGAAGGGTACGGCGAGTGCGTGCAGCGCATTAACAAGCGCAAGGAAGAAATTCTGTGGTCTAAGACGGATTGACTCAACTCGTCACCTCGAATAAAGGTTCGCCCCCGCCGGGGCTTTCGCTGCCCGTTACTCATTCACCGCAGAAGGTAAAAGGCTGATTAAGAAAATTACGAGAACTCATTCCGCGCGCTCCGATGAAACCCTCTTTCATGTTGAAGGCTGCTCAACTCTAAACTTCGGGTCATGAATCAACCTGTTAGCATCAACGCATTTCTTACATCGCCGCCGTGCCGTTCCTGTTTTCCTTCCGCCGCACTGGACGCAAGTATCTGAGCGGGTTTTAGGCTCGGCACTTCTGCCCCGATTGCAGGTCGCACAAGAGGGGATAAGGTTGCGCGGCTCGTTAGTCCCACCGTTACGCAGTTCGAAGTAGTGGTCAACGGTAGCAAGTAGCAGTTGCCTCCTAAAGCCATTGATGCTCACCGTCACAAAGGTGTGGCCGACTTTCAGAATATTCTGCGGCGGAATCATGTTGAGCCAGTAGACTGTTTCCCCGCACCACATACATTGCGTGCAGAGTTCGCCGCGCCTTTGAAGCTTCTTTCTGGCACGCCTTTGTGAGCCCCCGTTTTGACTCATCTCTTACGCTTACGCTCCCGCAGTTTCTTGCCCTGCTCCTGCTTCAAGCGATTCTGCTTCCTCCGCCGGAGGTAGCGCAGATTCTTGTTTCAAAGTTTCTTTTTCATCGAGAATCCCCCTGATACCAGCCCAGCGATTGTTTCTGCCCTCTATCGCAAGTTCAATATTTTCGACTCGCATAAGTACGTCCATCATGGTTTCGCTGACTGAGTTAATTGGCCCGGACATGAAAGCGCCATTGCAGCGAATCCCGGCGTCATGCAGCCTCTTGCAAATGCAACTCGGGCAGAGAAGCCCGCCGTCGTTCTTCGTGGGCGAAATCTCTTTCCAGGCCCAAAACGGTATCAACAAGTCGGGGAATCCATGCTCATCCCCGTAAGGTCTCTGACAATCAAAGCAGCCTGCCATCTTATTTACCCTTCCGCGCTGTTTGCGCTCCAAATTGATTCAAGTAACTTGACTTTCAAACCCTGACCTCCCGCCAATCGCCCCGTCATATCCCCTACGTCTCACTTTTTTCGTCCGTAGCTACATCGGCAGAGAGAAAGCCGACGACGTTTTCATGCCGCGCGTTCCCAAATCAAATCTTTGACGCTCGACTCAATTAGCAATGCGTCACCGCCCAAATTAACGAAGGCTCTCATGTCCTTACAGGGAGGCGTCCATAAGCAAGATGAGACGGGCAATTTACTTCTGAGCTTCGCCGCACCACGTAGGCCCGGCTCGTCGTTGTCCGCGACGATCACGGCCCGGCTGACTTTCTTGGCACGGATGAACTGGGCAATCATGTCCTCACAACCCAAGCAGGAGGGGCGGCCAATGGCGTATAAACCGATAGACAACGCTGCCGCACAATCTGTCGGACCTTCAACGATGTAAAGAGTCTTCTGTGGGTCCACTTCGGGAATGAACAGACCTTGCTTACTTCCTTTGACCGCCCACTTTTGCCCTTCGTCGTTTCTGAGGCGTATGCCTATTATCCTGCTCTCGCTGTCTTTCATGGGAAAGGCCCAGGCGCGACCATTCCAGGCGCAACCCAGCGCGCACAGGGCGTCGGCGGAAACGCCGAGCGATTGGGCTAAAGTATTCAAGCGTTCATAATTGGTCGCCTCGAACCAGCGGAGCCACATCGGGCCAACCTCGGCGGGCTTCTCATCAACAACCTTCTTGGGCGGAACGTACAGGCGGGGCGCACTGCCATCCCTCCGGTGAATCCACCCGCCCATACTGTTCGTGCTGGGCCAATCACTCTCTACTCTCATGCAGAGTATCAAGTCGGCTTCAGGCGCGTAGTCGCAGAAGTCCGGCTTGCCGCAAATCTGGCAAGGGTCTTTCTTAGTAACCCGAACCCACCTATACTTATTCACGCCACCCGCCTCCAGCCATTATTGGCAAGCTGACTAATAAGCCTTGACGCCTCGTCTCGCGTGAAGTTCTGAGCATTTACATAACCATGCTTCTGCAACAGAGCTGCTTGCTTAATCGAACAAAGATTGTTCTTCCAACGATAGAATTGATGGTCAATAATCTGCTTGGCTTGCGCGTAGGGCATTCCGTCAGGGTCAATACCTTGTTTCAGCAATAATCCCCTTTGCTTCTCTGACAACACTTTGTCCTTGTGCCAACCACGCTCACGCATCGGGGTCAGATGGAAGACATCAAAAGGACTAACCGTGTGAACACTGAATTGCGCTTTGGCAACCACCTTCGCGCGCCGCGCCATTTCGCGCTGCCTACGTTCTTCCTCTTCCCGTCTAATTGCCGCTTCCGCCTCTTCAAGTTCCCTCGCCATATCAACGGGCCGACCTTCCCGTTTGGCCCTCTCTACGGCTCTCTCAACTGCCGCCTCCGACACCTTCCCGCCTAAAATATCAGCGGTCGTCATTAGCTTGTGCTTGCCAGAGTTTCCTACGAAATCAAGAATGAGCGCGGCCGGTTTAGGACTCTCCGCTATGGCAATTTTTCTATCCTCCGCCTCTTCCCAGGCGTCCACTAAATTGCCCAAAGGTCGCAAGGCTCGTCCGATGATTTGAGCATAAAGACAGCGTGATTTTGTGGGCCGGGCCTGTACAATTACTTCAACCCCGGCCTCATCGTAGCCTTCGGTCAGCACTCCAACATTGCAGAGGACTTGAATCTTGCGCTGGGAAAAATCTTGAAGAATCTTGAACCGCTTGTCCTTGGGTGTTTCTCCGCAAACCCAGTCAGCCATCCCCGGCCTGTGCCTGTTGAATATCTCGGCCAGGCGTTCGGCCTGCTTAACGCTGACAGTAAAGGCGAGCGTTTGACGATTGCCGATAATCTCTATTGACGCCCCGGCGACGCCTTGTAAATTCTGCTCGGCCTCCATTACCGCCGCGAGGTCCGCGCCGTTCAAATCCCCCCTCGTAGTCCCCACGTGCGAAAAATCGAGCCCTTCAATATTCACCATCTGTTGCTCAACTGGCACGAGCCAGCCGTCATTGATGGCGTCAAGAATTTCATAGTCATAGGCCACGCTCTGAAAAACCTGGCCCAGTGCTTCCTCATCGGCCCTGTCTGGCGTGGCGGTCACGCCGAGAATTTTCAGGTTTGGATTTTTACGATAGTAGTCAAGGACTCTTCGGAAAGACGCCGCCGTGTAGTGATGAGCCTCGTCGGCCACAACCAGCCCGAAGTCGTAAGGATCGAAGCAAGACATCCGACCTTTACCGTTACGCCCGGCGTTCTGTGTTTGAACTGTTGAGACAACTACAGGCGCACGTTCCCAAGCTTGCTCATTGGCGTACTGGTCGGCCATCTCAATGCTGGCCTCTATGCCAAAACCCCAGAGCTTTCGAACGGCCTGCGTGATGAGTTCCGAGCGGTGTGCTAAGACTATCGCCCGCTGCGGCTGCATACGCCTGATGATTTCGCAGAAAGTAATGGTCTTGCCCGTCCCAGTAGGGCAAACAACCAGCGTACTGTCGTGCTCAGTCCACGCCTCGAACACGGCGTCCACCGCTGTCGCCTGATAAGGTCTTAGTTGCATGATTCGTATCAATCTGCATAAAGACCTTCCTGTAAGTCTGACCTGAACTGTTTTCGGCCCGCAGGCAATGTCAGGATTCACCGCTTGTCCTCGGGTTGATCAGACCTGAGTAAGCGGGCCGAATATGGAAATCAGGATTTAATGCTTTTCGCCCTTATCTCTTTCGTCTCTTTTGGCACCCATTGCTCGTAACCAAATTTGCTTATAAACCCGCGTTGTTTACATAAGGTGCACTTCTTTCTATTTCGCCCGTTGCACGTCGGACAAACCGCATACGGCAAAACTCTTTCAAGGGTGCTCCAAGCGTTTTTCAAATCGGCTGTTGTAGAATTAGTTATTTCGCGGAAGGATAGCTCACCCTTCTCTATCGCCTTTTCGACGGTGAGCTTTATCTTGTGAAGTTGTTTTAAGGTTTCGCTGAAAGATTCAGCGGCTTGCCAGTCTTCTAAAATTTCAACGGGAATTGGATAGCCTGTTTTATCTTTGGGCTGTTCAGGCTCAACAACCGCCTTCGACTTCTCAGCCTTCGATCTCATCTCTTTGGCGACGGCGTTGACGGTCTTCTCGCCGCGCTCTACTTTCTCAACCTCTTCCTTCGGCGCTTCCTCTAAAACCTCCTTAGCAGTTGCCACACTGCGCGGGCTGACCTTCAATTCCTTTGCAGCCTGCTTGCGTGATACTTTGGATTCCGATTCTTTGTCGGGCCTTCCTGGCCTTAAGGATTCAATCTTTGCGGCAATCATGGCACGCTGGCTTGTAGTCAAATGCCGACGGTGGACATTGGCGGAAATGATGAAAGCGAGTGGATCACCGTTGCCGTTGAAGTCCTTAAACCGCGGCTCGACTCCGGCAATCGCGCACGCCTTGTAGCGGTTTCTTCCGTCCAGAATCTTGTCCCCAAGCAAGGTGATCGGCGCGCGCTGACCATTCTCCTTGATATCCTGCGCCAGTTCTTTCAAGTCAGCATCGGACATCATCGGAAGTATTGAAGCCAATTCATGTTCTTCGTATTTCTGCATCTCACACATCTCCTACATTCCTGACCAACGGTTGGGAGCTGAGTGGTAGGTAAACCTACCCCGTGCAGGCTTACCCACCTGAAGCTGAAAACCTGACCAATCGGCGGTCGCTTCGCGGCAGTGCCGGTTCTCTCGCACGGATTGACGGGCTGCTACTACCCGCCGGGCCGAAAAGATGCAAATTTGCATCTTTTATTTAACGTCCGCCTGCGAGACACAGGGCTAAGGTTGAAAGCCTGTTTGCGCCCCCGAGTGAACGACGGCGGCTTGACCGTATGTTGACTGTCAACAACCTAGCTTCGTATTCGGCAAGTGCTACCCCAACGGACGAGCCCCATCAGAACTGTAGCGGGGCTGGTTGCTGTGACTTTTCACCCCAGAAAACTATCGTTGCCGAGTCATTCTTTCGGCCGAGATAGCTTCTGTATTCCTCAACCGACTTCTTACCTTTTTGTGAATTGCATTTCCGGCAAGATGTCACAAGGTTTGAGTCCAAGTCATAGCCGCCTTTGATTCGCGGCTCCAAGTGGTCTAATGTAGGCAGCAATAGAATGCTTTGTTGGCCCACACACGTTCCATTCAGGATTATGGTTTCTTTAGCCAGACCAAGCCCGCAGTACCAGCAGGCATAGCCGTCCCGCTCGTATATGCGTTTCCTCTTGGCCTGGCTAAAGATCATGTCAGTCCCTCAGAACGGAATATCGTCGTCAGACAAATCAGGTTCGGGCGAAGATTCCGGCGCGGAACCAGTCCCGTTGTTACCCACTCTCTCTTCTTCCCTCGTATACCCTTCGGGCTTGATGGCGTCCCCGAACTTTTGCGAGTGGGGCGTGATACCGTCAATGTTGGCGTATATCTTTCCGCCGGTGCCTTCGTTGTGAACGATGTTCAAGACGCACGGCACGCCTATAACCTTTTCGAGATCGAAGCCGGGAGGGGTGTTGACTTCCTCGTCAGTCAACGCCTTCCCCCGCCATTTACCGAGAAACTTTCTCAGCGTGGACTTCTCGTGCATGGACAGGTTGAACCAAGCCGTTATGGTGTGGCGATAACCGCGCGAGTTCTTCTCATCGAGTTGAAACACATACTTAACCTTGTGCTTTTCCCCGAACTGCGTGGCCTTCATTCCATCGTCAACGAAGTCAACACACACGGCGGAATGAAACCCTGCGGTTGGTAACTCGTAAGTTGGCGCTGGTGGTGCGTAAGTTGGCATCTGCTTTTTCTCCTTCTAGTCTTTATCTGCGGTTAATGTTCAAGCTGCACGCTCGTAAAAAGCCTCCGGCGGCAGCACTACTATTCCGGCAAACTCGGCTAAGAATTTGGCGGCGGACTCCAAGTAATTATTGAATTCGGTTGTGTTCATATCGCGTGTGGTCGGCGGAACGTCTATCGCCTCGCCTGTGGATTTATTGGTAATTACTTTGCTGCCCAGCACGGCACATTTGAGGGCTATATGGGCCTGCTCTGCGGTGATAGAAGAATCCCCTTCTTCACGTCTTAACCATTCAAGCCATCCCGGAATGAATGCTGCCCAGTAGTAGGAGTTTTGATTCAGACTCCGGTTACGCTTTCGCCGCTTAATGCTGACTTCATATAAGCCCGAGAGCAGATTGATGTGTTGAATCAACTGCCGCTTGGCATTGATATTTGACAGGTTCAACAACATGGGCGGCTCTTTCTCTTTGCTCATAATTAAAATCCTCCGTTTCTACCTACCCGGCGTCACACCAGAAAATGAAATGATTTGAAGATACGCGCTTCGCTCACCCCGTCTTGTCGAGAGACGCGCCTTCGGCGTCTTTGGGGGTTGTGTGCTGCCCGTTCAACCAATCCCGCAGCCTCGCTATGCCATTGGTCGTCAGGTAGAAGCTCAACGTGTCGTCGCGGGTGGTGATTGTCACGTCCGCCTCGCCGTCGCCGTCTATGAAGATGTCGAGCGCGCGCACGCCCCCGAAGACGTTCTCTTCCTCGTGGAAGTGGCCTTTAGGTGCTGGCGGGATTGAAGGGCAGGCCGCTTTAACGTCGTTGCGGACCTGCGTCAGTAGAGCCTGAAACTCGACGCAGTTCTCTAACGGGTGTCCGAGTTCGTCAGTGAAATTGTATTTCCGAAGTTCTGACATCATATCTGTTCTCATAATCCTTCACCTCACCTGACCGCCGAAGGCGGCTGTCTCAGAACTTTGAAAGCTTCAGTCCGGCGTCTAGCCCTTAATCGTCCCGTTCAGTTCCCGTGCTGGCGGGAGCGACTGAAACACCTTCCGCTGTGCCGCATCTAGTTGCTTTTAATAATCGTCGCCATAGTCGCCGGGATAGGCGTACTCGCCTTCTGCTGCACGCTCCCGCTCCCGGTCATTCTGCGGGCCGCATGACATACACATGAGGTCTCCGCTGCTCAACACGTAAGGCCCGGCGATAACGTCATCAGCGGTGCGGTCATCCCAATCAATGAACGTACGCCCGCAGTTCTCACAGTCCTTAGTCGAGAGCATCGCCCCGCAATATTCACAGCCGATTGACGGGTGTACTGACTGCTCATCTTTGTGCCAAGCGCATGACTTCATCTCATCCCCCCTCTTTGTGCCGTCCGCCGGCCCCCTTGCAGCCGGTATGCGGCTCTCATGTCACTCATTCACCGCAAAAGGTAGAACCTCATGCCGCCAGTTCAACGTCGCTCTCAACTTCATTCCCCCAAACGTGCCAGCCTTCGTGCCGTTGCCGCGCGAACAGTTCAACGCGGGGTAAATCACCGACGAGTTGAATGATGCGGTCGCGCGTCTCGGCGGGCTTGCGGCTATGCTCCTGCACTGGCGCATAAATAATCTGACGTACGGCTGCCGATTGCCGCTCGACTCTTCCCTTGCCCGCCAGCAAACAGAACTCGGTGTTAGAGCGTGTCCAGTTGCCCATCCCGAAGAACTCTTCAAACGAGTCGGCGGGAAAGAAACCCAACTGGTCGACCGCCGCGTTCTTCTTAGTTTTCACCCAAACGAAAGCGACCGTCTTGTAGTCGAAGCCCCACGCCTTGATAACTTCCATGCAGTCTTTTAACTTCGGCCAGATACCCCAAATGAATAGCAGGCAGTTCTCATCGGCAATCTTAGAAATTGGAAGGGCGCATATCTCTGCCGTTTTCATAGTCGAATAGTCGTCCGGCGTGGCATCGCTCCGAGTGTTCGGAAAGTTGTATTGCCACGGCGGGTCGGCGTATATGATTTTGTAGGGCTGATTAACCATTCAATCTACAGCGTCCCGAAGGGCGCTCTCTCAAAAGTCAGAAAGTGTGCCCGTCTTCTCCCTTAAACCTTTTCCCTTCCGCCCGCCCCGTGCTACAGAATGCCGGGCTGTCGGATATGAGTAACCCCGGATAGCGTTTCATCGGCTGTTCCATATTTCGTGTAATCTCTTCTTCTGCTCATCAGTCCACGGGCGCTTCGCCGTGAACTCAACTCCTAACAGGGCCGCGATCATCTTCCGCACGGGTACGGGCTTGTGGCCGATGTGCCAGTTGACGCAGTAGTCGCACTTGTAGGGCCATAGGCTGTCGCCGGAAATCTGGTAAATGAAGTGGCATGTAAGGAGCGCGCGTACCGGGTCGCCGTGGTTCTGTTTTCCAAAGCATGAACTCGCATAGTTAATCGCCTTCTCGTGCTTGGCACTCATCGCTCGGCCTGATAATCAACCGCAGCCTTAATCAGCGTCGGAATCGAATCGTCTAAAAGTTTCTTCTCGCCCCGAGATATAAACGTCTTCACCGCGTCCACGATGTAAGACAGGGCTTCCAGTGGCTGCTCATCCTGCAAGCACACCTGCGCCGTCGTGTCGTCTACCTGCGCGGAGGTAACGGGGTCGTCAACGAAGTATCGGCGGGCCTTGTCCAGGTGCCCACGGGCCTCTGCCGTGCGCCCCAGTCGGCACAGCACGACGGCGATGTTGTTTTCGAGGTTCCCGGCGTATTGCAGATCGCCCGCCTCTTCCGCGTGGAACCTCGCCGCCTCGTACTCAATCAGCGCGCGGTCAAGGTGGTCACTTCGAACGTCCGCCGACTCCTCGTAAGTAATGCCAAGCCCGTTGTGGAATCTGGCGCGGAGGATGTGAAAGTTGCAGAGCTGCGCCAAGGGGTAAATATCGGCGTGGATTCTTAAAGCCTCCCGGTAGTTCTTCGCGCCGCGCTCTATTGAGGCGAGCAACGTCTTGTGCGCGAATATCTGGTCAACGTCTTCGAGGGTGAGAAGCTCCCGCGAGACAATGGCGCGCGCCTCATCGAAGCGGCCCGCCTTCCGCTCGTCTTCCGCCAATCGGTAAGCGTCAGTCAGCGTAAATTCGGCTTCTTTTATGCTCGCCAATTTTTCCATAACAGTTGACACTCCACTCGCTTTACCAACTTATCCGGGGAGTCTCCCATGAAACTTAAAGCCCTGCTCTTGGCCTTCTGCTTGACCGTTTCCACTTCCGCATACGCGGGCAACATCGAAACCAACGGCGTCACGTCTCAGGAAGCACCTGTGACCACATTAGACCCCGTGACCGACGCCCTTCTGAGCATCGTTCAGTCCGTACTCGCGCTCTTCTAGCCCACCTTCCGCTCGCGCATGATTGGTGCGCCCGGATACTCCGCGGCCCCGATCTGCGCGTCAACCATTATCGAAAGCTCGTGCGCGAGGGTCATTACGTTCAATAACTTCTGCTCGAAATCTCTCAACTCGCCCGGCGTCAAATCTTTCAAGTCTCTGCCCTTCAACTGATAGTTCGCGTCCGACGCACTTTTTAAGAGGAAGTTCAATTTGTGGATGGCGTCGCCCTCGTCCGGCACGTCGCCGCGAAGCTGTTGCAGGAAACTCAGCGGGTAGCGGGCCATTTCCAGGGCGGCCGAGACTTCCCCGCCCTCCCGCTGCTCTATTTCGAACAACTCGCGCACAAGCTCGCAGAGGACGTATAAGTGACTGCGCCGCCCCGAGCCGTACAGCCCGACCTCTTCCGTCATCTGGTAGGCCATCGAAAGGGCTTTGTTAGTGACGCGCGCCAGAATCTTTATCCTGTGCAGGTCAACCCCGTCGCGCTCCGCGAAAGCCCTGCGCGTGACCAGATTTCCTTTGTTCTCGACTTGCATAATCTGAGGTTTCTTTATGCTTCGGCTGGTTAACTTTTCCTGTTACCTTCCCTCTTGCTGAATAAGCGGGGCTGACCAACGGCCCCATACGTCACCTGAAACCAAAGGGCTAGACGTTCTATAGGGCGGGGCTGGCTTGCTGTGGTGGCTGACAGCCCCCGCCCGACAAAGTTCTTTGACATCAATCGTCAAGCTCTGTGAATGGGTCACACTCATGCTCGGGCATGCAGTCATCACAGAACGTGCCGTTGCAGTCGTCGCAAAGTTCTGTTGGCCGCTCAACGTCGCAGTCATCGCAGATGTAAGTGAGAACTAAAGTAGCCATTTGTTTTTCCCTTAAACTTCCTGTCAAAAAATAGGGGGCGAATTTTGCGAGAACCGCCCCCTCAAGTGCCATACGGCACACAGGAGGAAACTTGGTGTTTGACAATCAGGCGACAAGAGCCTCAACAGCGTCTTTCGCTTCTTTCAAGCTGAGGCCGGTAAGGTTCCGGCATAGCCTGATAGCGTCAATCTTTTGGCCGGCCTGAATCAGTAGCCTTGCTTCTGCTTGCCAGCCGTGTTTAAGAACAGCGTCCACGATGATTTTGGGGTGGCTCTTGGCAATTTCCAGAACGAGTTTGCGGAAGTCAGTATTAGAGTCGGTGATGATGCTGATTGCTTGTGCGTAGTAGTTCATGGCTTCCTTTCCGCTGGCTATTTGACAAAAGATTTAAGGGGCTGGCTGGTCATCCACTCGCTACCCATCCCTATTTCGGCGCCTACTCGTTGACACTTTCATGCGTCCTTTGGGCCAAAGCCTTGTCCGATGCGCCAGCCCCGATTGCAGTCAGGCAACAACCGCTCTGACCGCAAACCCTGAAAAGAACTATTGCTGACCCGAGGCGTCAGACCACGCCCGCATTTCTGCCTGCTTCTCTTTGGCGGTCGGGCAAGTATTCAACGGCCCTTCGTGGTGCTTCGGACACTTCCGGCAGTAGAAGCAGAAGTCAGGGCCGAGCATGGTTCCGAAATAGCACTCGCAGGACGGCGGGCCTTTGACGCAGCCTGATTGGTCGTTCTCAGCACCGCAGCAATCGCATGTCCATGTTCTATTGCCGATTCTTGCGCTCATGTTCGACTCGTGTTGGCCGCGCTCTCGCGTCTCTCTGGTGTCTAAAATCAGTACCCGTTGCAAATTTCAGCGCGGGGGTGAAAATTTTTCGCCGCCGGGCAAGTATATTTGCGGGGGCGTAGTAAATGAGTTCAGGCGCGGGAGTTCTGGTCCGCGCGCCTGCTTAACTACAAATCAACCTGTCGTTGCCTGCTCAAGTTTGGCGGGCACTTTTAAGCCGTGCTTCTTGAATAAATCCGGTAGCCCGAGCGCCACCGCTTCATCGGCAATCTCAGCCCTAGTGATACCGGTTTTCTTTACAAGTGTGTTGATAGCCTCTTCCGAGGATGGCCGTGGCCGAAATGGAAGAGGTTTGGTTGCGACGCCATATTTCGGTGGTCTCGCCATAACGGTATACCGTATACAGCATACCGTATACCCGTGTCAAGGGCAAAATTTTAGGGGTGGACATAGATGCCTATTCCGTATACAGTATCCGCCATGCCAGCGGACGGGAATCGCCAAAGAAACCAATTTCAATTCAAGCTGTCCCCCGAAGAGTTTAAGAGGTGGGACAAGGTAGTTAATGACGCGAAACTGCGGGTGAAAAAAGCGCAGATTGCCGCCATGCAAAAAGGTGAATCTGTTGAAGAGATTTCTTTATCCGACATCAACAGGGCACTAGTCGGCATGGCGGAAGCGAAAAAAGGCATAGTCACCGAGCCTGAGCGTCAATACTTTTTAGGTCTAGCAAACGGCGATTATGGTTCCGATGATAACGGAGGAAAAGAATCTCCCCCAGACAATCCCGGCAACAAAGGAGGTCTTGCAGTATTTAGACCTACCAACAGCGGGCGGTCAGCGCCAGTTGTCAACGCGAGAACCGAGGGTGAAAAATCAAAGAAGGGAGAGCGCAAAAAGAAGTGAGTGCCTTTGTGTCTGCCGTTTACACGCCTCGTATCCAAAGGTGGCCCACTTGCGCTCTGGTAACGCTACCCGTGTCTGCCGGTAATCCGTTCGCAACCGACAGTTACATCGAAGGCCAGATAGACCCTTACGAATACCTTATCAAGCATCCCTCAAACACGTTCTTTGTTCGTGTGACGGGGGATTCGATGATTGACTTGGGTATTCAGCCGGGGGATTTACTTGTCGTGGATCGCTCTATTGAAGCTCAAAACGGAAAGGTAGTTATTGCGATTCTTGACGGCGAGCTGACTGTGAAAAAGTTTGAGCTTGCCGGGTCTCACCTCCGACTTGTCCCAGCTAACAGCAATTATCAGCCAATCGTAGTCAAGCCCAACCAGGACTTTGAGGTATGGGGCGTGGTAACTTTTGTGATTCATAGAGTATAGGTCTCCCCGATCTTAGACAAATTGGCCTCCCACCCACTCACAGGAGAACTCTATTTAATCGTCTTGGAATTTAATCCATTCTTTCGTTTAGATTTCCGTAACATGCAAAACCCCTTTCTAGGCTGTAAGGTTTTATGACGCAGTAAAATTCAGGCATTAAAGGAGTACACACATGCTGAATGATTTAATGCGTGCCTTCGGCGCTTCGCTGATAATTTTCCCGCTTTGTGTCATCGTCATGGTCCTGACGTACCCCAAAAGCGTGCGGATTTGGTGGGTCTGGTTGGTGGCTTACGGCATCGCCTACGTAGCCGGATTCTTTACCGCACTTGTCATACCGATGATAGCGACTTTTTTATTCTGCATATTTCTACGCGGGCAAGAAAGTGTGGACTACAAAGGAGACCCTCATGCGTAAGCTACTCCCACTCCTACTACTCTTCACCCTCGCCTGCTCCAACAACGACACCCCGGCAAACAAGGCGACGGCCTATGTCGCCAAATCAGGACTCGCCTCGCAAAGCGGCACAGGCCCGACCAGCACGCCCCGCGACGAACGTATCAGAGGCAACCGCCGGAGCATGATTTATCACTGGCCCGGATGTCCGAATTATGACGACATCGGCCCGAGCAACAGAGTCTATTTCAAAACTCGTGCCGAGGCTGAAGCCGCTGGCTATCGAGCCGCAAGAAACTGCGGATAGGCTGGATTTATATAAGAGAGGCCATATGAGCGAAGGCTATGTAGAGTTTTCCAGAATTAAAGAAGCACTAATCAGTGACGACGGTGAAGAGGTTACGCTCACTTGCCAGGGCGGCGACGGCCTTGAGTTCGATATGCAAATCCCGGCTAACGCTATCGGCCAGCTTGTCAACCAACTGATGATACTTTGGCTGTCGCCCCAACTTAAAGCGTCGGAATCCCCGGAACCGCCACTGCTTCAAGTCACCGATCTTGAGGCTCAGATTTATCCGAACGACGTACTTGTGTTGACGATTCAGAATCAGATTGGCTACAAGATTCGCGTCGGATTCGTACCCGAGATGACGGAGAAACTTTTTGGTCTTCTTTTGCGCGAGGGTAAGTTTCATGGCGACGAAATTCAGTAGCATCCCCTTCGCCACTGATTTCTTTGCTGATGTGAAAGCCCACGCCCCTTCCCTGACCAGTCCCAAAGTATTCCTCAAATTGCCGCAACTCGTCTTCGGGCATTAGAGCTAAAGCGTAAGCCATCCAACGAAACACCGACATAACCCGCCTGCCTTTCCACTGAATTTCCGTCCACTTCCTAGCGCCCTGAAAAATTCCTGAAAATCTTTGCCCACCCTATTGACTCCGTATACGGTATACCGTATACTGCATACCAGCTTATGATGTTTTTGGAAATCAAGCAAGCGGGTAAGCTGAAAGATTTTTATCGATGAACTTCCCGCCCGTTAAGGTGGGCGAGCAAGAGGATACGAGATGCGAGAAGAGAATCAAGAATCGAAGATGACGCAAGCTGAGAAGATTCAACTGACGAAGGAACTCATCAAGCGTTGCCCACGCTCCCGCAGGGACATCAAGCGGGATTTGCAAAACACCCTCACCCTTGCCGAGCGGCACGAGATTGAAATCAATGAAGCCGTCTTGCTGCGCCGCAAGGGTGCGATTGACTTAACTATTGGCTGCACCACTGGCGACATGCTCGGCGATGACGAAGAAGAAAGCGAGGCGGCGTGATGGCTAAAGAGGAAGGGCTGCCGGAGGGTTTCACCTGTGAGTGCGGCGGGCATCACCGATTCCCTGCCTATGTTTACGCACACTGGGATACGCGCCTAATACACACCTGCGACGTGTGCGACAGGCAGCACGCAATCATAAGGGGGACGGTAAGTCTTATTGAACCCCGCCGCCGTGCCGCCCTACCTTCGGAGGTTCAGTGATGCAATCCACACAGACTGAGACAGAGATTCCAGACGCCATCAACCTTGCCGAGTTGAATGTGCAGGAAGCACATCTCGAAAGAGAGACGACTTACGGTCACAGCCTTTGGTGCTGGGGCTGCGCGGCGTGCTGGCCGGAATCCGTTGAACGTGATTCGGATATTTGGTGAAGGAAGCGAGGGCGTAAGCGGTGTACGACAAGTTATCTAGTGAAGAAGTTGAGCGCCTCGCTGATTCAATGAAAAGCAATGGCATGAGTTCCTACGGTGGGAGTGCGCTTGAGGCTTCTATGGGTCGCGCTTCACACGACTTCTTTCAACGCTGTCGAGAGGCGGGCAGGTTCGCCGTCCGGCGCGAAAACGGCAAGGTTGTCTTGAGTCTCTGCGAAGACGAGGCGGCATGAAGAAAGCCGTAGTGTAACCATGTCGGCTATTCATGGTCAGAACTTACGGCCCGGGAGTGCTTGATGAATTAGAGCAGAGGATGCGGGCGCACACGAAGCAGACGGACGAAGAAATCAAAACTGACATTGAAGAGTATTTGATGCTGGTCGAGATATTGAAGTCAGAAAGAGATTGCGAGGCAGCATGAGCGACGAGCAGAAGCAAAGGCGACAGCTTGACCAAAGGCTGCACGAGAACATTAACGAGCGTCAGCGTGCTATTGGCGCGTGGACGGCGGAAGGTCAGGATAAGTTCGAGCATTGGCTCTACGAATCCAGGCGCGTGATGTCGGAGCTTCGCCGCCTGCCTATCCTGTTTGCCCGAGAGCGCAACGGAGAATTACCGAAGGCTTTCAAATATTGCTCGCTATCACCCGTTGAGCAGTTGCCCGCCGAGAACAAGCTGGTGTGCTGTCTCGGGCAGGAAGTCCGGGCGTGCGAAATCCTGCGCGACACTTTCAAAAACACGGATGAGTTTCCGCCCGAAGTGATTGACCAAGCGAAGGCGCACGTCTGCGTCACTCACATTCTGGCCGAAAGCGCAAGGCATTCTATTGATACCTCCGAGGGTTACGTTTTAGACGAGACAGACCGCCAATTCTGGCAACGTACCTACGCAATCATGGCGATGCCCGAACCTGTTCCGCAGTGTGAAGAGTGCGGCGCAGAAGTCGGCGGCGAAGAGATAGACGACTCCGAAAAGGTTGGTTCTATTCTCCGCTGCCGTGAATGCTTGGCCAAAGTCGGCATGGTCTGAATGCGCCACTGCTTGCCCTGCGCGAATTAAATCCGTTTCAGCGCGAGGGGTTGCGGGTGACGGGGTTTCAACCGGGAAGCCGGAATTACAGGACTCTTTATGGATACCACGTTAGACCAGCGCACGGAAGAAGGGGTCAGGGTTCAGATGGCCTGCCGGGAGTGCGGCAACAAAGAGTTCTACCTGCTGACCGTGGTGACTGAGGTCTTCTTCGACCACGACGCCGGGACGCTCTGCTTCAAAGCCCCGTACTGCATGACCAACCTTGAGGAAGGGTTTACCTGCTTCAAGTGCAACGAGCCTTGTGACGACTTCGAAGGTGTTTGGGATTTCACGGCGACACGTTTATGACGGCCTTTAATAACAAGCTTGACGAAGGCAGTAAGACGGAGTGGTGCACGCCAGTCGAGATAGTGCGCGCGCTGGGTACGTTTGAACTCGACCCCTGTGCCCCTATCATCCCGCCCTACAAACTCGCGGAGCGGACATTCAATATCAACGACGACGGGCTGTCAAAGGAATGGGGGGGGGCACGAGTGTTTTTAAATCCTCCATACGATCAGAACCTTTACCGCTGGCTCGGCATGATGTACGCGAACAGCAACGGCATAGCCCTAATCTTCGCGCGGACGGACACGAAATACTTCCATGACTTCGTGTGGACGGCGAGTGCCGCCCTATTTCTCAGCCGTCGCATCACCTTCCTGCACGTTGACGGGAGCCGGGCCGCAAGGAATAGCGGAGCACCTTCGGTCCTAGTCGCCTACGGTGACGACAACGCGCTCGCTTTGAAACAGTGTGGATTGCAAGGCAAGTACCTAGTTCTTAACAAAGGCTTGAAGGCGCGGGTTGAAGTCGCTCCAGGGCTGGCCCAGTCAGTTTTATTCGGGTAAACGAGTAGGCCACAGGGGGCCGAACGGATGAGCGTTTGGGGGAGACGGCGGACTAGGGCTTTCGAGGTTCGAGGATGAAACCCACTTGGAGATTGGGAGGTTAATGACGATGAAAAGCAGCGAAGCGCGAAGCATAAATAAAGGCGAGAAGGTGGCACACAAGCGTTATGGTCTGTGCGTTGTTAAGGACGTCTTGACTTGCGGCAGTTCGCTTTTCGGCCTCGTCTTGACGCCGCAGGATACGGAAGGGCAATCACTCCTCGCCGCCGACTGCGGCTGTGATATCCCGGACTACCTTGAAGCTGACCCGCGTACTTTATCAACGCCTGAGCAGCCTTCAACGTAACTGACTTTTGAAGCCCTGACCTGTGAACGAGCGCCCGTCATATCTTGAAAGGATTTGGGCAATCGCACCACCGAAGGGAGGTCCGACACGATGGAAGTCAAGCAAGCCGTAACTGAAGCCGAAGAAACCAAGCAGGAAGATAAGAGGTATGAAGACTGCCCTGATGGATGCGGCGGACATCTTGTCTCTAGCACCGGCGGGGCAATCGTCTTCTGCTCGAACCGATGCGGCTACGGCTGCTGGTATTCGACGGAATGAACGACTCCCTTTTCCGCCGACTGCTTTTGCGTGAGGATTTGAAGAAATGAGCGAACGGCTACCAACAAGCACGCCCGAAGAGAGGGCCGAATGGTGCGTCCAACTCCACGCGGACTGGTCAAAGAATGATGTCATCCCCATGCCCGCCGACATCATTGAAAGAATTGAGCGGGCAATCAGGGAGGCGACTGCCGAGGCCCAACGGGTAGAGCGGGAGCGGGCGAAGGGGTTGGTCAAGGCTGCTAGATATGCTGCTGACGTGTTCGCCGCTCACAACGATGCCAAGCCGCACAGCATAGGGATGGAGCAGGCGGTTGAAGAGTTACGTTCGGCGGTCAAAGAGTTTGAGGCGGACAGCCTGAAAGAAAAGCCCAAAGGGTATGCGGGCAAAGGCCCGGAGTGTGAATACTGCGACCGCGAAGCCACCGAGAGCATAGGTAACACCATTGTCTGCGACGAGCATTTTAAGTCAGAGCAATAACGGCTTGTCGGCCCGAGACGAGCACGACCCGGAGAAGAAATAAATGAGAAACACCAGGCGAAGCAAGGCCGAGATAAGGCTAATCACTCACACCTGCCCGAAGGGGCATACGTGGAAATCAATGCTGGTGAATGCTAAGAACTGCCCCGTGTGTCGCAAGGAAGAACGGCAGAGGGAACAGGCCGAGAAGTCGGGAGAGTCGGACGGCGAGGTTAAGAAATGAAGCTCGTTCACTACGTCATACAGTTCAGTGATGACCACAAGGGCGCTCGTGTCCTGCTCTGGCTCCTCGCCCTCCCCCTCTTCTTCGCCTGGTTGCTGCTCGCCGGCGTGGACGGCATTAGGAGGTGGACACAGTGAAGCAAGCCGAGAGACCAATCGAAGAGCGGATAGACGACCTACTCTCTGCGCTGGACGAGCTGCACGATTACCGGCTGGCCTTCCGCCGCGTCATCTTGGAGACCGTCCGGGCGGGCTACGGCCGGCGCGACCAGATGATGAGCATGTGCCGCCACCTGTGGAAGCCGTCAAATATGCCCGTGGCCGACGTGCTCTCCGACATCCTGGTCGAGTTGACGAATGAGGGGCTGATATGCAGGAACGAGAATCACTACAACATTCGGTACGTGCTGACTGAGAAGGTCGGGCGGGCGGCATAGGAAAGGGGCAGGCTGTGAATAAAGAGTCTTCAGGAGAAAGCCCGTCAGCGGCGGTGTGGCGGGAATGGTTTGACCGCATCGGCCCGGCTACTAGCGTTGATCTGGTGAACGCGACGGCCAATCTGGTCATAGCCGAACGCGACATTTACGCGCAGCCTATCATGCGCCAGCTTGACCGCCTTGCGGACAACGAGAGCAAGTTGCTCCGGGCGATTGAGGCAGCCTGCCACGCATGGAACCAAACGCCGGCAACAGAGCGCACGGATAAGCTCCAGGAGGCCATTAACCTCCTTAGCAGCGTGCATCAAGAAATACTGGGGGCGGCATAGGGCGGGGAGTTGTCCCCCGAGAGGATGAGGCGATGAAACAGTTTTGGACATGCCTGAAGTGCTGGTGCTACGACAACTGGCTGGGAGACTTCTTCTGTTACAGGTGCGGCCATAAGCGTGAGAAGTGAATTGTGCGTCCTGACCTTCCCTCCCCCAACCCGAGACGCGACGAGACAGGACGATTCAGGGAGAACGGAGAATAGCTTTCGACGGTTCGAGCTTACGCGCTCTCAAGCGCACATGAATTGAAGGGTTAATCAGGATGGACAGAAAAGAACTCATCACGAAATTAAGGGCTGACAAAGAGTTCCGTGACGCCTTCATGTCGCAGACCGTCAGAGAATCCATCGCCGCGCAGGTTAAAGAATTGAGAACTCAGCACGGACTGTCACGGCATGAATTTGCCGACCGCGCTCAGATTGCCTACAGCACGGCCTTCAGACTAGAGAATCCTAAAACCAACGACGGCGTGACCATCAAGACGCTTCTTAAAATCGCCTTCGCCTTTGATGTCGCGCTAATCATTAAGTTCGTCTCATTCAGCCGCTGGCTAGTCGAGATGTTCGCCTTCACACCGAAGGGGATTCTCACCTTTGAAGAGGATGCGGGCAATCTAATGGCGTGGGCCAGAGAGCAAGATGCTGCGACCGCGCAGCGGCGCTCTCCCTGACCTGTGAATGAGCGCCTAGTGTCTCCTTGAAAACCGTCCGCCCGTCTCCCCGCTGATGGTCAGCACCGGGGGCGCGGACAAACACGGGTAAGGTTAATACGGAGCGATTGGGGTGAGGTCAGGGTTTGAAAGTCATACGAGGTGAAGGCTTATGAAGCCAAGAGCATTAGACCTGTTCTGCAAAGCGGGCGGGGCGACCAAAGGCTTACAGCGCGCGGGCTTTCACGTCACGGGCGTTGATATTGAACCGCAGCCCAACTACTGCGGCGACAAGTTTATTCAGATGGACGTTAAAGACATCGGCGCGCGGCACTCCAAAGTCAACCCGGCCCTCTTTGATTTCATTTGGGCCTCGCCGCCCTGCCAGAGATACAGCGTATGCACGCCCATCGCCCACAAGAGCAGGCATCAAGATTTAATCGTCTGGACTCGCGTACTTCTCAACGTCTTCAAGAAGCCTTACGTCATAGAGAACGTGGCCGGCGCGCGGCATTTACTCGACAGCCCCTTAATGCTCTGCGGTTCGATGTTCGGCCTGAAGGTTTGGCGTCACCGTTACTTTGAGACTTCATTCCCCTTGTTCTCACTGTTGCCGCCCTGCGATCACTCATTCAAGCCTGTAGTCGTTTCAGGCTCGCCGCGCCGCAGGCGTGCGGACGGCACGCTCGACAGGACGGAGCCGAGTACGCAGGAGCGCAGGGACGCGATGGGTATTCCGTGGATGCGTCGGACGGAACTAGACGAGGCGATACCGCCGGCCTATTCAGAATGGCTGGGTCGCCAATTTCTGAATCTTTGCCAAACGGCCGCGGCGTGAAGGGAAGCTATGAATCAGCCTACTGAAAATCAAATCGAACTGTTGGACGCCTTGAAAGCCATGCTCGAAATGTTTGAGGCCATCTGTGACAAAGTAGATTGGGGCAAATCATTTCTAAACGCCAGAACAATCCGACTGTTCAACGAAGCACCGTTAAAGGCAAGGAAAGCTATTGCCGATTATGAGCAACTTCTATCTTCCACTGACACCAACAGCAATCAGCCTTCAACATAAAAGCAGTTTTGAATCCGGGGGTGTGTAGCGTATCCCCCGGAAGCAAAAGAGAGGTGGTTGAACGTGTATCGAGCGGTTTACATACATACGCATATTTACAACGACCGCAACTATATGACGGGAGCGTGGCGCGTCTTTGACGGCTTACTGCTTCGCCGCGCCGACCCCTTATCGCTTCCGGCTGAAATCATCTTTGTTGACGACTCGGGCGCAATCAGGATTGAGAAGGAAGCGCACATAACTAATCAGTGCGGGGCGGCAACGTGGGTGTACGCTCACGAGTTCGAGTTGATGGCCGACATGGTAGAGCGCGACTGGCAACGGCGTGGATGTTGGCAGGAAGCCTATGACGACATTCAGAGAATCCGGGCCGAGCGGGGCAACCCGTCAGGCAAGCCGCCCGACTGCCCGGCCTGTGGAGGGACGGGGCGCGGTCTTCCAATGTTCTGCAAAGAGTGTGGCGGCACTGGCAGCGCGCGGCCGCGCAACAGAACAAAGCTAGTTGACACGATTCCTTCTACGAACAGCGCCCTATGGAAATGCGAATCATGCGGCGAGGAATGGGCATCGCCTAACAAGTTGCCCTGTACGAACTGTTCCGGCACGTCCACCGAGGCTTCAACCGCTCCCGCATCTGTGAGGTAACTGAAGATGAGCGTGCAGGGCCAACAGGATAAGCCGTGGCTCCCTTCCCCAGATGATAAGCAGGACGAGCAAGGTCACGTCTGGTTTGACGTAGACAACATGGAAGCCTGCAAGCGGTGCGGCATCGTCAAAAGGCGCGACGGTAAGAACAGCACATGCAGGGGAACAACGGGAGGCGTCGGGCTTAGGTGAGCGAACAATTTTCCCACTAACATGCTCTCAACAATCAAGACACACAAAGAGTGGCTTTCACTCACCCGCCACGGCCTGCACACCTTAGTCCAAGACCAAGACGTGCTGATTGAGCTAATCATCAACGAGGCACGGAGAATGATAAAGCAGGGCGAGGTCACAAGTGTCGTCGGGGTTCCTACTGAGGTTGATGCCGTGCGGCAGATTCTACAGGAACTCAACTTGAGATTCGTTGTCGGCTGACTGCGTTCTCACTGGATAGGTATTTGTTCGTGTCCCCGGTTGGGACAGAGGAAGCTGACATGCCGATTCTAAATTACACAACCAAAGTCAACGAGCATAAGACCATCGGTGAGATTCAAAAAGCTCTGGTCGCCAAAGGCGCTCTATCTGTGATGACTGACTACACCCCGAGCGGGACGCCCGCGGCCGTGACCTTCACGATAAACGTCAACGGCACTCCCATACGTTACCGCCTGCCTAGCGACGTTGACGGCGTACTCCGGGCCATGCAGAGGGCCAAAGGCGTGCCCTACCGATTGCAGACCAGGGAGCAGGCCGTGCGCGTCTGCTGGCGCATCCTGAAAGACTGGATAGAAGCACAGTTGGCAATCATCGAAGCGGGTCAGGCCGAGCTGGCGCAAGTGTTCTTACCTTACGCGCTGAACAGCGAGGGGCAGACTCTATTCGAATATTTCAGGGACAACCCCCGGCTGCTTACAGAGGGCGGGCGCAAGTTGCTGCCGCCCCATGATGATCCGATTGACGCCGAAGTGCTGAACGACACCGAGAATTAATTGTTTTCGTGTCCCCGGTTGGGGGACCAGAGGGAACTGAAGATGAAAACCGAAGCTGAGATTAGAGACTTCGTTAAGACGCGCACGGAGATAGAAGCCCTATGCAAAGAGATTGCCATTGAGCTTCAAACTATCCGAGGCGAATCATCCGTTGACCCGAGGACGGCGGAAGTGCACGAGCTTTCTGAGGAAGAAGGCGTGTCCGTGTCGTGGGAGATTTGGTGTCGCGGGAGCTTCTATGAAGACGGCTATTGTCAATTCCCTTTGTCCTACCTCTGGACTGACGGCTGGCGCGAAGCCGAGCGGGCATCAATGGAGCGGGCAAAGCTGGTGGCAGAGGAACAAGCGGCGGCTGAGAAGCGAGCGGCTGAGCAGGAAAGGGAGAGGCGGGACCGGCAGACTTACGAGCGGCTGAAGGCCAAGTATGAAACGGGCTCTTGAAGCCTGCGCCACCATTTTTATCTCCCGCTGAGTTTTTTTTCGTGTCCGGTTGAGAAAGAAATAGTCTTATGAGCAAAGAAGTAGAGACAATCGAAAAGCGTTACACCGAAAAGCAGTTCTGCGAGATGTACCAGATAGACCGCGCGACCGCGCACAGGTGGCGTAAGGCCGGGATCATCCGTTTCGTCAAGCTGCCGACCGGCCAGATACGCTACCTGCAATCACACATTGATGAGATGGAGCGCAGGAATCAGAAAGGCAAGCGTGCGGCCTAGTCCTCGAACGATTCCAGGATTTCCGCGGCCTTGTCCCGGCTCGCCTCGTCGGGGTTGTTGTAGCGCCACGTCGTAGTGGGTTGCGTGTGCCCCATGAGCTTACCGGCTTCCGAGAGCGGCATGTGTCCCTTCAACAGCCTCGTGGTCGCGGTGTGACGAATATCGTGCAGCCTGAAATCATCAAGAGAGACGCCTTTCAACCCCGCCCGCCTCTTGGCCGTGGCGAAGGAGCGTCGGACGCTGCCGACCTTAAAGAGCTTTTCATCGGGTGCGAGTCCCTGACAGAGCCTTTCGCACACGACCCGCAGTCTGGTAGTCATCTTCAGCCACCTCTCCGTGCGGCGCTTCCCCTTGTAGGATACGGCCCTGATTTCGTTCGTTTCAAGGTTCACGTCCCGGCGCTCCAAACGGAAGACCTCGCCGGCACGCATCCCGGTGTCGAAGGCGCAGACCAGAAAGTCGCCCAAGTGGCCCGAGGCTTCGAGCAACAAAGCGCCCTCCTCCTTCTTAGTGGCGATGCGCTCGCGTGGAACTTCCAGGGCTATGTCTATCAAAGCCTCGCCCTTCCCGAAAGGGTTCTTACTCAGCCACCCCTCCTGCACGGCCACGGAGAACATGCGCCGGATGGCCGCCAGTTCCCTGTTGACCGTCGAGACGCTACGCGGGCTCTCCCGCTCCTCCCACCTGATGACTTTCCTGCCGTCCACCTCTTCTTTGACCTTGTACTTCACGAGGACCGGCTTTCGGAGGAGCCTATTCTTATACCTGACGAGATCGGCGTAAGTGATGCTCTTGGCCTTCCGTTTTCCGAAGTGGGCTTGGGCGTAACCTATCTTGCGCCGCATGTCCCTCCAGGAGCGCAGCCCTGCCACCTTCTCGCCTTTGGTGTTATACTCGGCCTCCGTCAGATAGTGCTCTTTGTAATACTCGGCCAGGTCGTTAAAGGTCATCCGAGCACCGTCAAGGCTACGCTCGCCCTGCTCGTCCAACTCCTTCAGCAGGTCTTTGACGTGCTCCCATGCTTCGGTGCGCGTACCCGAAACTGCTTTGCGCTTGCGGTCCCTGCGGCGTCCGTGCTCGTCCGTGAAGGTGACGCGGCCGTAGATTGCGACCACCTTGCGCTTGCCGGTCTTCGGGTCTTTGACCTTCTCGTACCAGATGGAGCCTTTACGGTTGCGGGGCATCTCACTTCCACTTTCACTTCCACATACGGGGCGCACGGGATACTACACGATGCAACCTCGTGCGACAAGATGCAACAACGAGGAGGCGGAAAAGGGCGGGGATTTTCAAGGATATGCCGCACGGTGCGACACCATGCAACATCATGCAACAAGAGGATGTCGCGGACTCTTAATCAGCGGGTCACTGGTTCGAGCCCAGTCCGGCTCACATTTCGAACCAATAAGTTAGGGCATCCGCAGCGGATGCCCTTTCTTCTTTTGTGTGCCAGATTTGCGGGCGCGCCCGAGGGGGCGACGCTTCAGGGTGCGGCGATGAAGTTGATCGACAGGTTATTCTCGCTCAGGGCGGGGTAAGACCTGCTGGCCGGGGTGAAATGTAAGCCGTCCTTCGAGGGGGTCAGCGTGTAGTTGCCGGCGGCCGGCACGTTGTTGAATATGTAGCGGCCGAACTCGTTCGTGACGGCCGTAGCGGATTGCGAGCCGCTCAGCGTCACCGTGACCCCGCTCACGCCGTTGGCGTTTGAATCAACGACGAGCCCGCCGAGGAGGTGTGCGTTCATGATGCCAGTGAAGTCGGCCGAGCCCCAATTCCCGCTCAACTGGTAGTAAAACAGAGTGGCCGGCGAGAAGGAATAAAAGGTCTTCGACGCCGTGATCGTGTAGTTCCTGCCGGCATCCAAGGACCTGAACTGGAACCTGCCGTTGCCGTCCGTCTTGACCGCGCCCGTGCGCGCCCCGCCGAGCTGCACGAGCACGCCGGGCATAGGCGTACCGTTACTGTCTCGGATGAGTCCCCCTATGCTGTGTTGCCGCGGTGCCCCCGTGAAGTTCAACGCCACGTTCCCGGTCAGGCCGTAGAACGTGCGGCTCGGCGGGTTGAAGCTGAGGTACAGCCTCGACGCCGTGACCGTGTAGTTGCGGTCGGCCCTCAGGCCGGTGAACGAGTATTTGCCGAGGCTGTCCGTGAGGACGGTTTCGTCCTTGCCGCCGCTGATCGTCACGAACGTGCTGGCGAGGGGCGTGCCCCGCTCGTCCTTGACCGTGCCCGCGATCCTGTAAATCGGGACGGAGGCGAAGTTCCCGGCCGCGTTGCTGCTCAGCCTCAAGAATTTGCGGAGCGGGGGGTTGTACGTGTAAGTCGCGGTGGGCGTCGGCACGATCTTGTAGTTGCCGCCCGCGAGCAGTTTTCCGAAGCTGTAGTTGCCCTCGCTGTCGGTCGTCAACTGCAAGGTCTTGGAGCCTTTGATTCCGACCTTCGCGTTGCCGAGGGGGTTGCCCTGCGGGTCCGTCAGCTTGCCCGAAATGCTGTAGAGATTTTTTGAGCCCGTGTATCTGTAGAAAAGGGTTCCGAGCAGCGTGCCTGGGCCGCCGTCGCACTTCTGCTCGAAGCTCGCGGCGAAGTGTACGACTCTGGGCTCCGGCCCCGAATAGTCGTACTGCGCCTCGTGGACGGTGAAGCTGCCTGTGAGCATGTTGCAGCCGCGCCCGTCCCCAGTGACTTCCAGGCCCGGATGGCCGGGGTCATAAAAAGGGGCGCGCTGCGCGTCAGGGTAGTAACCCGGCACGAGGTTTTTGTTCTGACCCATCGTGCTGAAGTTCACGTTCCACACGTTGTTGTTCGCGTGGACGATGGTGAAATTTATCGAATCGACGATGCCGTCGCCCGTGCCGTCGCCCGCGCTGGCAAAGAAAGTTGTGTTGTACGCCTTGAAGAGATAATCGTTGGGGCCGCCGATGTAATCGTTCTCGTCGCCGCTCATGGAGAGTTGCGTGACGAGCGGCGTCGGGGTCGGCGTCGCGGCCGGAGTCTGGGCCGACGCGGACGACTGTAGACAGACCAGCAGGCTTGCCAGTGCCAGAACGAAGAGGGGGAACCTGCCGGCGAGCCGCCAGCCACGAGGGACGCGAGACATCATAATTCTCCTGGTTGAGATTTACTGCGTTACGGGTAATGCTCTGGGACTTTATCCGAGAGGCAGGTGGCTGCGAAGAGACAGCAACAGGCCACGGTAACGAGCGAGGTTCTGCGCCTCTCAGCCTTCGTGATGTTAGTGACTTAACCCTTGAACGGTGTGAGACTTCACAAGAGCAGAACAACCGGCGGATGATACAGTTTTCGTTCCCGGCTGTCAAAGCGCGGAAAGAGCGTCGCGGCTATCGATTCACAGCTTAGCGCGGAGGCGTCTCGCCCCAAATCCACTGGCCGAACCAGTCGTAGTTGTGCTGCTTGAAGGCGCTGAACTGCTTGAGCGTCCAACTGCCGCCGCCGTGGCCCGCGCCCCTGTAGACGATCATCCTGACGTTGACGCCCTGGTCTTTCAAGGCCCTGTACATCTCATAGCTGCTCATGATCGGCGAGCGCCTGTCCGCCTCGCCGTGCTGAATCAGGGTCGGCGTTTTGGCCCGCTTCACGTAGGCGACTGGCGCGACCTGCCTGTAATACTCCGGGTCGTCCGCGGGGGTCGCCCCCAGGAGGCTGAGCATCCCCGGCCCCGCGTCGCTGCCGGCGTAGAACACTCTCCAGTCGGAGACGCCCCCGCCCATCGAGACGGCCTTGAAGCGGTCGCTGTAGGCCGCGATGAAGGCCGCGACGTAGCCGCCGTGGCTGTAGCCCATCGCGCCCACGCGCTCGCGGTCGACCATGCCCCGTTCAATCAGGTAGTCCACGCCGGAGATGATGTCCTGGTACTGCGGGAGGCCGAGCTGGCGGGCCAGCAGTGCGCGGAACCTGCTGCCGTAGCCGATTGAGCCGCGGTAGTTCGGCAGCAGGAGCAGCGCGCCGCGCGCGGCGAAGGGCTCGATTGGGTAGATGTCGCTCGGAGGGTTGAGCGAGGGCTGGTCCAGGAAGGTCGGGCCTGTGTGTATGACGACCAGGAGCGGGTACTTCTTCGTCGCGTCGTAATCGTCCGGCTTGACCAACACGCCTTCGATGGTGGTTCCGTCCTGCGACTTCCAGGTGAGCAACTCGCGCGTGCTGTGCCTGAAATCTTTTATCTGGTCGTTTATCGCCGTGACGGTCGCGGGGGCGAAAGGCTGTAGGCGTGTGAGCTGAACTTCGGGGAGCCGCCGGCCGTCTTCGGAGATGAAGGCGGCGCTCTTGAAATCCTTCGTGAAGGAGAACTGATTGAAGACGGCTTGCTCGGGCGCTGTGAGGCGCGTGACGGCGCGCGTCTCCGGGTTGAGTCGGAAGAGGTGGCTGGACGTTTTTTGCAGGGCCGCGAAGTAGATGCCGTCGGGGGACCAGGCGAGCAGGTTCGGGCTCTCGTCGAACTCGGTCGTGAGCACGCGCGGCGTGCCGCCGTCGGCCGACACGACGGCGACGTAAGTGAGAGAGTAAAAGGTCGGGTCTTGCCCGAGGGCGGCGCTTGAGGTGACGTAAGCAATCTGGCGGCCGTCGGGCGACCAGACTGGTCCGAAATCCTGCCCCCTGTTCCCGACGATCTTTCTGACGGACTTGTCGTCAAGCTTCAAAATGTAAACGTCGTTGGCGGCCCAGGTCTTTACGTCCTGGCCTTTGAATGCGCCGTAGTTCTCCGCGGGCTTGCTGGCGCTGAAGGCGAGGCGCGTTGAGTCAGGCGACCAACTGTAGCTCGTGACCGTGAAGTCCGTCCCCGAAGTGAGTCTTTCAGGCTGTGCCAGTTTCCCGTCCGCCAGCTCGGCCATCCAGAGGTGCATCTGCGTGGGCGCGGGCTCGCCGATTACCTGGAAGTCGCCCATCTTCTCCCTGCGCTCTTTCAGGTGTTGCGGCTCGGGGTCCGAGGTCGTGAAGGCCACGCGCCGCCCGTCCGGCGAAACGTCGAAAGAGCCGACGCCGGTTTCGACCCTGGTGAGTTGCAGGACTTCCCCGCCCTCGGCCGGCGTCATAAAAATCTGCGGCCGACCTTCGCGCGTTGATAGAAAGAGTATGAGCCTGGAGTCCGGCGTCCAGGCCGCGCCGTAGCTGGAACCTTTCGTGTTCGTGATTTGACGCCGCCCGCCGCCCGCGGCCTCGACCCACTCGACGCCGCTCTCGAAGGCGTTAATCTCGAAATTCCCCTTCATCGTCTCGTAAGCCACGTAGCGCCCGTCGGGCGAGACGCGCGTGTTCGTCACGTACTTGAAGCCGAGCCACTGGTTGATGGTGGGAGCCTGTTTGTTCTGGGCGAACGACACCCGGCCCCAGAGGGTGAGCGTCAACACGACGAGCAGTGAGAATTTTTTCCGCATGGCCCTTATCCTTTCCGACGCTTTGTCAGCTAAGAAACACGCGTGGGAATTTACCAGCGGCGGGCCGTTGGAGTCTTGGAGGATTGAAACTTTTGGTAAAGGGTCAACGCGAACGCAGGACGTTGCGGTATTTCGCGGGTGTCATCCCTGTCAGGCGCTTGAAGGTTTTTGAGAAATGGCTCTGGTCGTAGAAGCCCGTGGCGGCGGCGACGTGCGCGAGCGAGGCGTCGGGCTTTGACAACTCGCGGCAGGCCGTCTCGATGCGGAGGCCCGTGACGTAGTCGGCGGGCGAGTTGTGAAAGTGCTTGCGGAACTCGCGCGCGAGGTGGACGGGGTGGACGCCGACCTTCTCGGCGATGAAGGCCATCGTGAGGCCCTCCCTGTAATGTGCGTGCATGAACTCCCTGGCACGCGCGAGCCAGACGGGGACGCCGCCAGCCGCGCCGGCGGACGCGCCGCGCTCGGCCGCCGAGATGATCTCCAGCATGATTCCCTCGACCGCCAGCCGCGAAGCCTCGTCCGTCTCACGAAACTCCCTGAACAGCCGGCGTGACAGGGCTTGCAACTGCGCGCCCTGGTAATCGCCGGACTCCTTGAGAACGACCGCCGAGTGCAAGCGCGCGCGCTCAAGCCACTCCTCGGTTATCTCGATGTTCAGGCAGCGCGCCCCGCCGCGGTCGAAGCTGTCAGCGTGCCGCTCGCCCTGCGGGCGGAAGATGAGCATCGCAGGCTTGCCCGTCCTCGCGCGCTGCTCGTAGCTTTCGGAGAAGTATCCTTGCAGCACGAGCACGAAGCAGGCGCGCTCGTGCGAGTGCCTGGCGAGCTTGAGGCCGGACTCGTACGAAGACTCCGTGAAGACCATCCCGCCGATGGCGCGACTCCGCAGGCTGTTCCCGGCAAAGCGCCCGCGCGGATATTCACTCATCATCAACCGCCTCCCGCCGGAAATTTTCGTCCCATTTTACCCGGCCATACGTCTTTCGCAAGATTGAAGTTCGCGCGCGGCGTCGGGGCGTCAGCTTAAAGGAAGGAGGAGCGTGCCCCGTGAACTTATTGACTTCCCGCCGCGAGTGGCATATCGTCCGCGCCACGACGAGCATAGTCCCGACCTGTGCAGACGACTTCTCAACCGTCCACGCTGCACCTCCGCGGCGCAGCCTTCCGTCTTTCAAGTCAAAAAGGAGCCCGCCATGACAACAGCCAAACGCTTCGCCTTACTTCTCACTCTCAGTCTCTACGCCCTTTCAATCGACCTGCAAGCGCAGACGCAGCACGCGGGCAAGGACTCGGCCGCGCAGAAAGAGGCTGCGGCCGAAGCCGGCGATAGTCCGGGCATATTCGCCGTCGGCCCCATAGACGGTGAGGGCACGCCCGGCAAGATTACTAAGTTCACGGGCGCGAACGCCGTCGGCAACTCCATCATGACGGAGAAGCCCGGCAAGGTCGGCCTCAACACGGAGATGCCGACGGCGACCCTGCACGTCAACGGGTTGCAGCCGACGGCCGTGGCGACTAACGGGACCAACGCGTCGCTGGTGCTGCAAACCACTGGCGGCAAGGGCGGCAACACGACCGGCGCGGGCAAGTCCGGCGGCAAGGGGGCGAGCATACTGCTCGTGGCCGGCGACGGGGGCAACGCCCCTGCCGACGGTCTGAACCCCGGCCACGGCGGCGACATCACTTTGCAGGCAGGGGCGCGGGGCACGGGCGGCTCGGGCGTTGGCGGCGACCAGGGCCGTGTGCTCATCGCGCCGAACGACCTGGGCCGCGTCATCATCGGCGGGCAGATACCGTTTACGGGCGCGAGACTCTCGATTTTTTCCGGCGACGACTTCAACAGCGCCATACAAGCCTTCGGCAACGGAGCCGGCATAGTCGGCACAGCCGATAACGGCGACGGGGTTCGCGGCTTCGCCACTTTCAACGGCAACGGCTTGTACGGCGAGACCACGCAGGGCAACGGCGTCTGGGGCATCAGTCAGAGCGGCGACGGCGTCTCGGGCCTGAGCAAGAGCAACGACGGCGTCTACGGCGAAAGCTCCACGGGCGTCGGCGTCTCCGCCAGGGCGACCGGCAGCGGCACGGCCGTCCAGGCCATCGCCGGCACGGGCAAAGGCGTTTACGCTCAAAGCTCCAGCAACTCCGGCGTCTTCGGCTTCAGCGGCACGGGCGACGGCGTGACGGGCCAGAGCATCAGCGGCTACTCGGGCAACTTCCTCGGCAAAGGGAAATTTTCGGGCAACCTGGAAGTCGGCGGCAGCGAGTTCTTTCTTGGCACAACTTTTCGCCAGATGCTCAACCTTCTCAACACGACCCACGGCATGGGCGTGCAGACCGCCACCTTCTACTTCCGCACCGGCGGCGGCTTCAACTGGTACAAGGGCGGGACGCACAGCGACGCGCAGGACAACGCGGGCGGCGGGCTGAGCCTGATGCGGCTCACCTCTAACGGCAACCTCTTCACCAACGGGGCCGTCAACCCCATCAGCGACCGCAACGCCAAGACGAACTTCGCGGCCGTCAACCCGCGCCTCATCCTCGACAGACTCGCGACGGTCCCCATCCAGACCTGGAACTACAAGAGCGAAGGCGATGCAGTCCGGCACATCGGCCCGGTCGCGCAAGATTTCCGCGCGGCCTTCGGCCTCGGCCCGGACGACAAACACATCTCGACCGTCGACGCCGACGGCGTGGCGCTGGCGGCCGTGCAGGGGCTCTATCAGTTGATGCTGGAGAGGGAGAAGCAGAACGAAGAACTCACACGGATAGTGGCGCAGCAGGGGAGCCAGATAGAGCAACTGCGTGCAGAGCTGACGCGGCTTGAGCGTAGAGGCGTCGCGCGGGCAGGGAGCAGACCGCGGCGACGAAGGTAAGAGCGCTCACGCCACTCGCGCGTCTTTGCTGAGGACGGGAATCTCTGAAGCCGGCGGGGCCGGCGAGTAGATGTGCCCCTTGGAGAGGAACTCGGCGGCCGCCTCGGCGCGGACGGGTCGGGCGAAGAAGAATCCCTGCGCGTGCTTGCAGCCCAACTCGCGTAGCTGCGCGAGCTGCTCCTCGGTCTCGACGCCTTCGGCGACGACCGTCATCCCCAGGTTGCGCGCGAGCATGATGATTGAGCGTATGATCTCCACGTTCTCGCTCTGGTTGCTCATCCCGCTGACGAACGAGCGGTCGATCTTCAGGGTCGAGATGGGGAAGCGGTGCAGGTAGCTCAGGGAAGAGTAGCCTGTGCCAAAATCGTCTATGCTCGCCTCGACGCCGAGGTCGCGCAGTTGCTTGAGCATCTCCGTGGCGCTCTCCAGGTTCTCCATCACGACGCTCTCCGTGATCTCCAGCCTCAGCCCCGAAGGGTCGAGGCCCGTGTCCCCCAGGGCGCGCGTAATCTGGTCGATCAGGTCCGGCTGCGAAAACTGTTTGCTCGAAAGGTTCACGCTGACCTGGAAGGCGGGCTCGGAGGGGAAGGCTACGTGCCACTCGCGCATCTGGCGGCAGGCTTCGCGCAGGCCCCACTGGCCCATCTGCACGATGAGGCCCGTCTCCTCGGCCACGGGGATGAACGCCGACGGCATGATCATGCCGTGCTCGGGGTGCTGCCAGCGTATGAGCGCCTCGACGCCGCAGACCGCGCCTGTCTCCAGCGAGACTATGGGCTGGTAGAAGAGCGTGAACTCCTGGCGCTCGACGGCGCGCCTGAGGTCGTTCTCCAGTTGCAGGAGGCTGACGGCCCGCGCGTGCATCGTCTTGTCGAAGACCTCGTGCCGCGCCTTGCCGAGCGACTTGGCGCGGTACATGGCCGTGTCCGCGTCGCGCAGGATTTCGTCCGGGCTCTCGTAGCCGATGCTGCTCGGGGCGATGCCGACGCTGACGGTCGTGAAGACCTCGTGCCCGCGCAGGTTGAAGGGCGACGAAATCTCCTTCTCCACACGCTCGGCCACGCGGATGGCCTCGCCTATGTCCGTCACGTCCTCCAGCAGAATCGTGAACTCGTCGCCGCCGAGGCGCGCCACCGTGTCGCCCGGCCGCAGGCAGGCTTCGAGCCTGCGCGCGATGCCGACGAGGAGCTGGTCGCCGACGATGTGGCCCAGAGAGTCGTTGATGACCTTGAAGCGGTCCAGGTCGAGGAAGAGGACGGCGAACTGGTGCGGCCCGAGGCGGCGGGTGCGCGCCAGCGCCTGCTTCAGGCGGTCAACGAAGAGGGCGCGGTTCGGCAGGCCAGTCAGCGTGTCGTGGAAGGCGTCGTGCAGGAGCTGGCGCTCGGCGCGCTTGCGGTCGGTGATGTCCTGCGTCTGGAAGATGAGGCGCGCGGCCTTCGTCTCCGGGTCGCGCGTCAGAGAGATGCTCAGGAAAATCCAGACCTCGCCGCCGCCCTTGTGTGTGTAACGCTTCTCGGTCTGGCAGGTCGGGATGCTTCCGTCGAGCAGGTGCTCGACCTGCGCGCGGACCGAGCGCAGGTCGTCCGGGTGCGTGATCGTCTCCCAACTCATCCCGAGCAGCTCGCGCTCGGAGTAGCCGACCATCTCGCAGAGCGAGCGGTTGACCTCCAGCCACTTCCCTTCCGGCGAGACTAAGGCCATGCCGATGGCCGCGTAGTCGAAGGCGCTGCGGAAGCGCTCCTCGCTCTCCTGAAGCTCGGCCACGTGGCGCTCGGCCGACTCTATGTTCTTGAGGTAAGTCCTGTAGGTGAAATAGACGATGGCGACGATGGGCGTGGCGGCGACGAAGGCCGTGCCGCCGGCGACGCCGACCAGCTTGGAGACGAGGCCCGCCGCGCTCGCCCCGGCGAAGTGCGTGATCGAAGTCCAGAGGTAGTGCCTGCGCCACGTTTCCAGGACGGGCTCGCCAGACTTGAGAGCCACGCCGAGCGCCACCAGCCCCGAGTTGACGCCGTACTGCACGAGCCCCATCACGCAGAGCGCGATGATGAAGGGCGCGGAGTGGCTGTTCCGCACTTGGTCCTCTATGCTGCCGAAAAGGAAGCGCAAGACCCAGACGGTGGCGAAAGTCGAGATCGCCGTGACGGAGGCGTTCAGGAGAAACGTCCTCATCCTCTTGGAGAGGTGCAGCGTGGAGCAGAGGCCGTCGAGCGCGGCGAGAATCACTGCTTCTTCGCCCCCGCAGAGCAGGAGCGTCAGCAGGATGAACGTGTCCGAGATGGAGATGTGCGAGGTGAGGCGCGGGATTTTTACCGTGATGCGCGAGCCTATGCCGAGCGTCAGGGCGGCCAGCAGGAGGAAGCGCCCGTCTAGTCGCGCGAGTGGCAGCCGCGCCGCGGAGAAAGCCACGGCCCCCATGCCCCCTGCGATCAAGAGCCTGAGATAGTAATCGGGTATGCGAGGTCTAAGGTCCATTTATGTTCGAGGAAGCGCCCGAGTGAGGCTCCGGCAGCTTCTACTGAACTGGCGAGCCGCGGGAAATTCGCGGCGGCGGAGGGGCAAAGTTACAGGAGGCGAGTGAGCCCACGGCGGATCACGGCCTCCCGCAATCCATACTAGCTTGTTTCGGGTGCGGGCTCAAGCGCTCAATCGCCCTTCGTCATCACGCCCTGCGCCCGCATAGCCACGTCGCCGCGCGTCGACCCGTCGCCGAGCATGACTCCGTCGCTCAAAAGCGTGCCGTCCCCGAACATCACTCCGTCCCCGAACATCACTCCGTCGCCGTAGAGCGCCATGCTGCCGATGAAAGGCGTGCCGCCGTTAATCGTCGAGCCGTCGCTCGTCAGGATGCTGTCGCCCAACAGCACGCCGCTCGACATCTTCGTCGAGTCGCCGAGGAGCACGCCGTCGCCCAGCATCACGCCGTCGCCGAGCATGACGCCGCTGCCGTAGATGGCCTGGTATTTGGTGATGAGGTCCGCGCCCGTCGCGTACGTGTAATCCAGTATCACGCCCTGCGACCAGGTGAAGGTCGTGGACAGTTTTTTTCTGGTCCCCGAGTCGTAGTAGAACAGGGTCGTCCGCGGCGAGGGGGGCGTGCTGCTCGTGAGCAGCGGGGTGCCGACGGCCGCGCCCGGAGTCAGGTCCGTCCTCACAAGTTTAGCCAGGCGGACCGCGCCCTCGATGTTAATCTCGCCCGCGCCCTGTTCGAGCATGTTGAAGCCGGGGAGCGGCTGCGCCGTGTACATCAGGATCATCTTGACCATGTTCGGCGTCAACTTCGGGTTCGCCTGCAGGAGCAGCGCGGCCGCGCCCGCGACGACCGGCGTCGCCATTGACGTTCCGTTCAGCCGCATCATTTTCTGGTTCGCGAACTTGCTCACGCCCGCGTCGAGCGAGGGGTCGGATTTCACGATGAGATTGTTGATCGCCTCTGGGGCCACGATCTTGTTGCCGGGCGCGACGAGGTCCGGCTTCAGGAGGTTGTCGTGGTGCACGACGCCCGCCTCGTCCGTCCAGTAGCTGCGCGTCGGCCCGCGCGAGCTGTAGGTGGCGACCTGGTCGTCGCCGCGGCCAAACGTCCCGGAGGTGTTCGTCGCCCCGACCGTGATGGCCGAAGGCTCGTTGCCCGGCGCGTGAATCAGCCCGTAAAGTTTCCCGTTCGTTCTGTCCTTCCCGTCGTTGCCCGCGGCCGCGACGACCACGACGCCCGCGTCGACGAGCCGCCGCACGGCGACACACACGGGGTCGTTCTTGTACGAGTCGACGGCCGGCATGCCGAGGCTCAGGTTGACGACGCGAATCTTGTAGTAGGAGTGATAGAGCATCAGGTCGTTGAGTGCGGCCAGGACGCTCGAAACCGTGCCCACGCCTTTCGAGTTGAGGACGCGCAGGTTGTAGATGGTGGCGTTCGGCGCGATGCCGACGTATTTCCCAGAGTGAATGCTGGCGCTGCCCGCGGCGATGCCTGCGACGTGCGAGCCGTGGCCGTAAGGGTCTTCGGTGACGTTCTCGCCCGTGTAGTCCCTGCTCCCGCCGATGCGCCCCGTGAAAGCCTTGTGCGCGCTGTAGAGCCCGGAGTCCAGGATGGCTATGCCGACGCCCGTGCCGTCGAGCGTGTAGCCCGTGCCCGCGCTGGTCGTCTGCTGGCGGACGGCGTCCGCGCCCGTCGTGGTGGAAAGGTGACCGCCGAGCGAGATCACCTCGCGGTCGGCTGAGACGTAAGTGACTTCGCGGAACGACGACAGCTCCTCGATGACGCTCAGCGGCAACTCGACCGTGAGCATTTGAAGATTGCCGAACTCTTTCTTGAGGCGCACGCCGTTACGCCTGAGGAGCGCGTTGAGCTGGCCGGTAGGTTTGCCCGCGATCTGGATGATGACCTGTACGCGGTCCGAGCCCTTTTTCTTCCCCATGCGCCCGCGCAGGTCCGAAGAGACCTTGTCCTGCCCGGCGTTCTTATCACTGCGGCTGTGGCCGCCCGCGAGCGGGGCGGCGGCGTAGGCGGCGGGGCCGAACGCCAGACCCAGACAGAGTGAGAGCGTCAGCAGGGTTGAGGTCAGCGCCGCAAGATGTCGTTTGAGGCTTTTCATCTTTCTCTTCTTAATTCGACCCCCTTACTTCATGTAAGAAGTGTTGTCGCCGTTGACGAGCACGGAGGTTCCCTGCATGGTCGAGTCCCCGAGCATGATGCCGTCGCCCAGCATGATCCCGTCGCCGAGCATGATGCCGTCGCCTAACATGATGCCGTCGGCGAACGTGCTGCCCGCGTGGACGAGGACCGTGCCGTCGCCCAATTTCGTCCCGTAGCTGGTCAGGACGCTGTCGCCTAACATGATGCCGCTCGTGTACATGGTGCTGTCGCCGAGCATGATGCCGTCACCGAGCATGATTCCGTCGCCCAGCATGATGCCGGTGCCGTAGACCTTCTGATATTTCGTGATGAGGTCCGTGCCCGTGCCGTAGCCGTAGTTGAGGATGATTCCCTGCGCCCACGGGAAGGTGTGCCCGGCGATGGTCGTGCTCGGCGCGGGGGGAGTTCTGGTGGTTAGAAGCTGCGCGCCGAGCGCCGTGCTGGCCCTCAAGTCCGTGCGCACCAATTGTGCCAATCGGATCGCGCCGTCTATGTTGAGCTGGCCCGCGCCTTGTTCGAGCATGTTGAAGCCGGGGAGCGGCTGCGCCGTGTACATCAGGATCATCTTGACCATGCTCGGCGTCAGGGTCGGGTTGACTTGCAGCATCAGGGCGACCGCGCCGGAGACCACTGGGGCCGAGACGGAAGTCCCGCTCATGTACATCATCCGTTTGTTGTCGCCGCCGCGCCCGGCGTCCAGGCCGGGGTAATTCGTCACGAGGTAGTTGTTCGGCGACTCGGCGTAGATGACCTTGTTGCCCGGCGCGACCAGCTCGGGCTTGATGATGTTGTCGTAGTGGCGCACGCCCGCGGCGTCCGTGCGGTAGCTGCGCGTCGGCCCGCGCGAGCTGTAGGTGGCGATCTGGTCGTCCGAGCGCGCGTCCGTGCCGAAGGTGTTCGTCGCCCCGACCGTAATCGCCGAGGGCTCGTTGCCGGGCGAGTGAATGCGCCCGTAAATTTTCGTGTTGCCGTAGCCCTGCACGTTGTCTTTGCCGTCGTTGCCCGCGGCCGCGACGACCACGTAGCCCGCGTCCGTCAGGCGGCGCACCGCCTTGCACAAGGGGTCGTCGAGGTAGGAATCCACGGCCGGCGTACCCAGGCTCAGGTTGACGACGCGAACCTTGTAGCGCGAGCCGCTCTTCACCACCCAGTCGAGCGCGGCCAGCACCGTCGAGACTGTGCCAATTCCCTTCGAGTTGAGGACGCGCAGGCTGACGACGGTCGCGTTCGGCGCGACGCCCGTGTAGATGGCGGTCGTCTGGCCCGAGCTCACGCGGTCGTTGCCGGCGGCGGCCGAGGCCACGTGCGTGCCGTGGCCGTAGGGGTCGTCCAGGCGGCTCTCGCCCGTGAAGTCCTGGCTGAAGACGGTGCGCTTGCCGCCGGCGTTGTCGGTCAGCGCGAGGTGGTCGGCGTAGATTCCCGAATCGAGAACGGCGATGCCTATGCCCGTGCCGTCAACCGCCATCGTGCCCTTGCCTTTAAGCGCGGGCAGCGTGCGGACCAGGTTTGCGCCGGTGGTGTTGACGACGTGCCCTCTCCCGAGCACAGCCCTGTCCGTCGTAATGACCTGCACTTCGGGGAACGCCGCGAGCCTGTTGACTACTCTCAAGGGCAGCTCGACGGCGTAGGAGCCGAAGCTGCTGAACTCGCGCTTGACGCGGACGCCGCCGCTACGCAGCAGCGCGGCCAACTGCGCCGAGGGCCTGGCGCTCAACTGAAGGATGACGCTGACGCGCTCGGCCGGGTTGGACGACCTGCCCATCCTGCCGCGCAGTTCGGAAGAGACTTTGTCCCTGGTAGAGTTGGTGCCGCCGGCGGAAGTCTGCGCGGGGCCGCTGGCCCGGACGCCGGTTCCGGCAGCGAAAGGAATTAATAGCGAAAAGATCAACAACCACGAAAGTGTGCGGGGAACACTCTTGTTCATTAAGGTCCTCGAAGATCAGCCGGCCCTTTGGGATTCTGTGCGAGGGGCGGCGGTGCAGCCATTCTTCAAAGCGCCTTTCGGGGGACTCCCACTACCATACGGCCTGGGGCCGGTTAGGCTGGTGAGCACTTGCCGCCTCCGGCTTTCGCGCGGAGTGTGCCATTTTCGTTGACGCTCACTTTGACAAGGAACGCGCTGGATGTAGCCTTGCGCGCCCCCCTTTTAGCGAGCCGCGTGCCAGCGACGCTCGCTTCCGTTCCGGGCCGAAAATAAAGGGAAACTGGAAAGGGCCGCGTTCACCGCGTCAGTCAACATCTCTCAGCCTGACCGGCGCCACGGTCACGAGTCAGTCAGAATAACTGGCCCGCGACTCGCGGCGGGGCGGCGTTTGTCGTGAGGCAGAACGATGTAGGTTTCGTGGAACGATGTTTCTCTTCCGTGGTAGTTTAGTCCCAGATGGACGAGCTGGGAGTACAACAAGAGACCGACCCGCTCCTCTTGCCTTTCTTGAACGCCGGGGCCGAGGCCGAGGCGCTGGACATCCTCACGTCGCTGATACGGGGCCACGCCGAGCCGATCATCAAAGCCATCATCGGACACAAGCTGCGCGTCTCGGCGGACGGCCGCGCCGCGCAGGAGGCCGAGGACGTGCAGAGCGAGGTCGTGCTGCACATGCTCGCGAAGCTGAGGGAGTTGAAGTCGGACCCGTCTGCAAGAGGGATAGGCAACTTCCGCAGCTACGTCGCCGTCACCACGCACCACGCCTGCCACGAATTCCTGCGGCGCAAGTACCCGCAGCGCTCGCGGCTGAAGAACAGGCTCCGCTACCTGCTGACGCACCACGAAACGCTCGCCCTCTGGGGCGACGAGGGCGAAGAATGGCTCTGCGGTTACGGCGCGTGGCGCGACCGTCACAAGCGTAGCGCGGGAGCGAGCAAACTCGAATTGTTGCGCGACACGCAGAGGGCCGCCGAACGCCTCGGACTGGCGGGGCGTAATCTACAACTCATCAACCTGGCCCAACTCGTAGACTCGATTTTCAAATACCTGGACGCGCCCGTCGAGTTGGACGGGCTGGTGACGGTGGTCGCGGACCTACAGGGCGTCAAGGACCTGCCAGAGCGGGCGGGCGGCGGGGAGGAGGGAGAGGACGGCGGCGAGTACGAGCGGGCGGCGGATCCGCGCGCGGACGTGGGCCGCGAGGTCGAGCAGCGAATTTACGTCCAGCGGCTCTGGGAGGAGATTTGCCAGTTGCCTGTGAGGCAGCGCGTCGCGCTCCTGCTCAATCTGAAGGGGGCCGCGGCGGCGGACGCGATAGCCCTTTTCCCGCTGACCGGCGTGGCGTCCATACGCCAGATCGCGGCGGCGCTCGAAATCGGGGCCGAAGAGTTCGCGGCGCTCTGGAACGAGTTGCCGCTCGAAGACGCCGCCATCTCCGCGCGGCTCGGCGTCACCAGGCAGCAGGTGATTAACCTGCGCAAGTCTGCGCGCGACAGGCTCACGCGCAGGATGAAAGATTTTTAGGGGAGTTGCGGGCCATGAGCGCGCGAGAATTTATGTCGGCGGGCCGCGGGGTAATATGCGCGGGCTTTCGACCTCTTCAACCGTAGGGGGAACATGTCAGGGCATCTTTCACCAGAACAAAAGAGGCGTTTTCTCGAACGCGCCATGTCGCCCGCGGAACTGCTCGCCGCGGACGAGCATCTGGCCGCGTGCGAGTCCTGCCGCCGCTCACTGGCGGAGGGCGCGGACCCCGGCGCGTCGTTCGCGGCCCTGCTCGACAGCTACGCGGATGCCCCCGGCGCTCGCGCCACACACCTCACTTACGAACAGCTCGCGGCCTACGTTGACCACGAGTCAGGCGATCCTGAGCGCGCGGCAATCGAAAGCCACATGGCGGCGTGCGCTCGGTGCCATGAGGAGGCGCGCGACCTCTTCGCCTTCAAAGAATCCCTGGCGGCCTCGCCCGTTCACGCGACCGAGTCCGAGCGCGAGCCGGCGCGCGCTTCGTGGTCACTCGCGGCGCTCTGGCGAAGAATCTGGCACACAAACGCGCTCCGCCTGGCGGGGGCCGCGGCCGTACTCCTGCTCGCCGTCGGGTTAACGCTCTGGCTCTTCCTGAAGCCCGCGGGCACAGGGTCGAACGAAGTAGTCGAAGTGAAGCCGACGCCCACGCCGGCCGCCTCGCCCGGCGAGACGCACGCCACGCCGACGCCTTCGCCCGAAGTGCGTCAGGAGGTTCAGGCGTCCGACCGGCGTCCCGAAACGACGCCCACACAAATTGGCCCACGGCCCGCGCCCGCGGCCGAGCCCGCCGCTACCGTGATAGCTCTCAACGACGGTCCGAACCGCGTGGCGGTTGACGGCCGCGGCCGCGTCGAAGGCTTAGACTTTCTTTCGCCAGAGGACAGGCGTGCGGTCCGCTCCGCGCTGCTCAACCGGCGCGTGGCTCCGCCGGCCGCGCTCGCGGGGCTCGAAGCGAGGCAGGGCACGTTGATGTCCGTGCCGGGCTCGGCCGACACGCCGCCGGGCGCTACCATTTTTGGCCCGGAGAGTCCCGTCGGCAAGGTCTTAAGGTCAGACGCCCCCACGTTCCGCTGGCAGCCGCTCGCGGGCGCGTCGAGCTACACCGTCAACGTCTTCGACACGGATTTCAGGAAGGTCGCGACCGCCGCCGCTCTCGGCTCGACCGAGTGGACGCCGCCGCGGGCCCTCGGGCGCGGGCGACTCTACTCGTGGCAGGTGACGGCCGTGAAGGACGGGCAGGAAATCACCTCGCCCGCGCCGCCCGCGCCCGAGGCGAAGTTCAGGATTTTAGACGACTCGCAGAATCGCAAGCTCGAACGCGCCGAGCAGCAACACGCAGACTCGCACCTCACGCTCGGGGTGCTCTACGCGCAGGCAGGACTGCTGGACGAAGCCGAAAGAGAGTTCCAGGCGCTCGTCGAAGCCAACCCGAGTTCTGTGCCAGCGCGCGAGCTGTTAAAAAGCGTGCGGGCTTTGAAGCAGCCCAGATAGTTTTTTTGAGTTTAATGCTTCCCTACCTGGAATCGCCGACGATGACGAAGCCGGCCCAGTAGAAGGGGTGACGGTACTCCGCGCCGCGCAGCAGCTTGAGCGACGCCTGCCGCAGGGCCTGCGCCTTCGAGAGAGGCTCCTTCCCGGCCCGCAGGTTTTTATGAAACTCCAGCATCAACTCGGTCGTGCTGGCCGACTCGACTTTCCACTGGCTGACGACCGTCGTCGGGCTCCCGGCGACGAAGAGCGCCCACGTCATCCCTATCACGCCTTCGCCCGCGCCGACGCGGCCGCGCGCCGTCTCGCACGCGGAGAGCACGACCATGTCCGCGCGTATGTTCAGGTTCATCATCTCCCAGGCTTCGAGCAGCCCGTCCTCCGCGCCGCCCGCGGGCCGCGAGAGGACGACGTGTGAGTACATGGGGTTCGAGTCGTTCAGGACGGCGTGCGTGGCGAACTGTAGGACGCTGAAGCGCGCGGCCTCCGTCTTGGCCCTGTCCTCCGTGGCGGCCGCGCCCGTGTAAACGCGGCTGCGCGCCGCGCCGTAAAGTTGTGCCAGTTGGTTGACCTGCTTCTCGGCCTCTGGCAGCGGGAAGAGCCTTGTGCTCAGGTTGAGCGACGCGGCGCGCGCCGTGACCTGTTCGCCGATGTTCGGGTTGCCGAAGGCCAGGAGCACTGAGTCGCCGCCGGAGTTGTGCGCGGGCTTCGGGCGCGACTTCATCATCTCGCGCAGCACCGTCAGAGAGGGCGCGTAAGAGACGGCGAAGTCTTCCACCAGAAACTTCTCGCCGCCCGTGCGCAGCGCCTGGAAGGGCAACCCCCAGAGCGAGCCGTCAGGCACGATGACGAGCGCCGTCTTCCCTTCCAGTTGCTTCGCCGCGGGCGCGAGCAGTTGCTCGTAAAGCTCGCGCGCCTCAGCCCCGAAATCGAAGTTGCGCTCGGCGAGCGCTTTGCGGAACCGCACGGCCTTCGCCTGCAAGTCTTTCGCGCTCGCGGCGAGCGTGTACGCCCTGAGGTTGACGGCCGCGCCCGCGCCCTTCGTCAGGACGAAGAGCAAAGCCTTGTCGTTCGTGACGACGAATTCCAGGAGCGCCGTGCGCGCGTCCGGCAGCAGGTCGCGCGCGTCTTCGAGGCTGACGGGCCGCGGCTCGCCGCGCTGAATCTTCAACTCAGGGTGCGCGGCGTAAAGACCCGTCTCAAATGCCTCGCGTTCGAGCCTGACTTTTTGCAGGCGTGTTCTCAACTCCGCGAGCCGCGCGGCGTCCGCAGGCTCGCGTGACTCCTCGCGCGCGACCTGCGCGTTGAGCGCGGCCAGTTCACTCGTCAGTCTTTTCTCCTCGGCCTGCTCCTCCGGCCTCATGGCCTTCGTGACGTTGACCCTGCCGCTGTGCAGCACGTCCAGGAGCACGCGCGCCCTGGCCCGCTCGGCGTAAGAGAGCGCCTCACTCGTCCTGTTCTGCGAGACGAGCAACTCGACCATCTCGCGGTAGGGCGAGGTTTTATTCTCGAAGAAGCGCTGCTGGTCCTGCTCGCCGCCGGCGGCCTGCGCGCGCAGGGCTTCGATGATCTGCACGGACTCGGTGAAAGCCCGCTCTGCCTCCGCCGGCTGGTTCAGCGCGCGGCGCGCTTCGCCCGCGAGCGCCAGGAGCGACCAGACAGACTCGCGGTCGCCCATCTGGCGCGCCAGCGCCTGCGCGCGCTCGTTCGTCTCAAGCGATTTTTTGAACTCCCCCTGTAGCTTCTCGACCAGCGCGATGTTGTATAGGACTTCGACCGTGGCGAGTTTGGAGCCCACTTCCTCGCTGAGCGCGAGCGCCTTTTTAAAAGCCTCAAGCGCTCCGGCGTGCTGGCCCTGTTCCTGTTTCGCGACCCCTATGTTCATGTTCGTAGTCGCCATCCCGGCGCGGTCGCCCGTCTCCTCCTTGAAGGCCAGGCTCTGCCTGAAATATTCCTCGGCGCGCGCGTAGTCGCCCAACTGCGCGTAAGACTCGCCCATGTTGTTGAGCGTGCGCGCCGCCGTCACCTTGTCGCCCAGCTCCTGCTTTATCACCAGGCTCCGCTTGAAGTATTCGAGCGCCTGCAACGGGTTCCCCTGCGCCGTGTAGAGCCCCCCTATGTTGTTCAGGAGGTTCGAGACCATCACCCTGTTCTTCAGCCTCTCGCCTATCGCGAGCGCCTGCTGTGCCAATTCGAGCGCCTGCGCGTAGTCTCCCTGCCGGTAGTGTGCGACGAACATGTTGACGAGGGAGGTGCCGATCAATTCCTGGTGGTCTATCGCGGAGGCCAGCGTGCGGGCCTGCCGCAGACTTGCGAGGGCTTGCGTGTAGTCGCCCTGCAAATTCTGCGTGTACCCGACGTTGATGAGCGCGCGTATCTGGCCCGGCTTGAAGTCCGCGCGCTCCGCGAACTTCATCGCCAGTTGAAACGCCGCGAGCGCCTGCGCGTAGTTCCCCTGGTCCGCGTAGCGCCGCCCCTGGTCGTTGACGGCCCGCGACAGCTCCGCCTCCATTAACCCCTTCTCGCGGCCGAGGATTTGTTGGCGCTCCTCTTCCGTCCTGGCCGCGATGACCTCCGCCGCCAACTCCTCCTCGGCCGAGGCGTCGCGCCACACCTTCCAGTCCATACCCTCGCGCACGAAACGCAGCACGCGGTTCATCCTCCCGAAAGGCGGGCCGGCCGGTGCCCCCGTCCTCACTTCGACGGCCGCCATCTCGACTGTCGAGCGCACTGTCGCCTTCTCGCCCTCCACGTTCACCGCGACGACGTTCATGGCCCTGACTTCCAAACGGTCGTGGGCTGCGAAGACCTGCTGCATCGCGCGGCGGCCCTGTGCCAGGTTCGGCGACTTCTCGCTCCACATCTTCAGGAGCGCGTCCGCCTCCTTGCGCGCGTAGGCGGCGAAATATTTTTCCGCCAGCGCGCGCAGCGCGGCCTCGTCGTTCGCCTGAAGCGGGAGGGCGCGCGCGGCACAGGCGAGCGCGGCGAGCAGGAGAATCGCGTAGGCGGCGAGCCGCCCTGGCCGTGTGTTAGCGAGTGACAGTGTGTGTTTCATCGAGTGGGGTCTGGAAAGCAAAGGGACCGCAAGCTGCCGACAGGCCGAGAGATTCGCCGCGGTGAAATTCTTAACCGCACGGCGGGCGGCCAGATTATAGCCCGAACGCGCCGCGCGCCGTAAACATGCGCCGCCCCACCCGCGCCGAAAAAATTTCCGGCCCGCCGGTAATATCCCACGGCCCTGCTCGTCGTTCACACGAGGGAGGAGATATGCGTACGGTGAGTCAGGACAGAGTGGGGCGCACGATAATAAACCTCCTGCTGCTGGTTTTCGCGGTCCTGCTCTTCGCCTTCGCGTCGGCGGTGGCCCAGGTTCTGGTCGAGCCGGACGCGTTGCGCCCCGAGACGCGGCTCGCGGGCGGACGTGGCCGCGGCGGCGGCCCGCGCCGGCCCGCGCCGAGAAATTTAAACACGCTTGAGGAGCGATAGATGAAAAAGTTGAACGGCCTCTGTGCCAGAACGATTCTCCTGGCGGCGATTACTGCGCTCGCCGCGGTAGCCGCGGCACCCCGGCCGGTTTTGGCACAATCCGAGCCGACGATTGACAAGACCTCCGTCCAGGTGACGACGCAGGAGCACAGGGTGTCTTACGCGAACGGCCAGGAGGACCGCTCGCTGTGGAGTTGGACGCCGCGCATAGAGTTCCGCGTGGGCGGCCCCATCACCTCGGGCAGCCAGCTACAGGTCGAGTACTTCCTGCCGGGCGGCAAGTCCTGGATCAAAGTGGACTGCGAGACTGGCGAGGTCGGGGCGAACCAGTGGTGGAAGGTCGGCAACCCGCCCTGCGGTAACGACCTGCCGGACGAGCAGGGCGTGACGACCCTCGGCCCCGTGGATTTCAAGATTTCCATCAGGAACGAACTGCGAGGGACATCGAAGACTCTCTTCGCCGGGAAATTCAGCGTCGGCAAGGTGCAGGTCGGGCTGAAGACGCCTGAGTTCAAGAACAACTTCGACTACTACGTCATGCACGACTGGAACCTGCCCATAGGCTACGTCTACCAGGCGGACCCGGAGGACTACCTCGGCGAAGCGGAGCCCGCGGCCGTTGACTTCGCGCCCGTGGCGGTTTCCATGTGGTTCCGCGGCGACTTCAACGCGGCGGACAGGATCACTGCCCACCTCTTCTACAACGGCAAGGAGGTCAGCAACACGGCCGACTCCTCAAAGGGGTCTTCGCACCAGGAGGCGCACAACACGACTTACGAGTCCACGCCTTACGTCTGGCGGCGCTACCGTTTCATGTTCACCAACGCGCTGCTCTTCAACAGGGAGGACCCGGACAATCACCCGAACGCCTTCCGCATGGATAAGAACCCGGGTGAGTACGAGGTGAAGGTCGTGCGCAACGGGAAGTTGGTGCGCGCGGCCAAGTTCACGGTCGGCCCCGGCGGGAAGATCAATGACAACGGCATCGCGAGCGGCAACGGCCTCGGGACGAAAAGAATCGTGATGCCCGTGCAGGTGCTAGGCGCTGAGGACGGCGAGTGGGACAGGACCGCCTGGAAGACGACAGCCTTTTACGGGAACCCGCTCAGCGGGTTCACCGCCCCTTAACCCGACAGGGCCACCGGCCCGCAAGAATCCGAGCTGACTTAACAGAGTTCTGAAACATCGGCCCCACACTTCCGGCGTCGGCCGGAAGTGTGCCTGCGCGACCGACTGAGTGCTGGGCCAAAACGAGAACAGTTTTTGTCGCGGGCCGCAGGAACGGCCCGCCGAAGGAGAGATGAAGAGAATGAGATTCACGAATCACGTCCGCCGCGCCGCCTTCACGCTCTTGCTGCTGGCCGGCGTCATCGCCGCCGCGGGCCCCTCGCTCACCGCCGGCGCGCAGACGGCCCGCCGGCCGAAGGCGAACGGCCGCATCGTCTACCAGAGCGCACGCAACAACCAGAACGAGATTTTCGTGATGGACGCCGACGGCAAGAATATCGTGCAGTTGACCGACAACACCGCCGACGACCAGATGCCCAGTTGGTCTCCCGACGGGACGAAGATCGCTTTCGTCAGCCGCAGGGACCAACTCTTCGGCGAAATCTACGTGATGAACGTGGACGGCGGGAACGTCGTGCGCCTGACCCAAAACGAGAAGACCGACTACGACCCTGTTTGGTCGCCCGACGGCAAGCGCATAGTCTTCACCAGCTACCGTGATAACAACGCCGAGATTTACGTGATGAACGCCGACGGCACCAACCAGACCAGGCTCACGACCAACCCCGGCGACGACACGGAGGCCGCCTGGTCGCCCGACGGGAGCCGCATCGTTCTCACCAGCGTCCAGAACGGCAACACGGACATCTACGTGATGAACTCTGACGGCACCAATCAGACCAGGCTCACGGACGACCCGGCCATTGACAAGTCTCCCTCGTGGTCGCCCTCCGGCGTCTCCATCGTCTTCGTGAGCGGCCGCTACACCGGCTCGGAAATTTTCATGATGAGCGCCGACGGGTCGAACGAGAACATCCTGACCTACAACCTCACGGGCAGCCAGTTCGACCCGGAGTACGCGCCCGACGGCGAGAAGCTGACCTTCGTCTCCAACGGCGAGGGCGAGCCGGAAATCTTCACGGCCGACGCCTACGGGAACAGCCCCGTCAGGCTGACCAACAACCCGACGTATGACCTGGCCCCCTCGTGGCAGCCGCTCAACGTCAACGGCAAGATTACCTTCTCCTCGGCGCGCGACGGCGTCGGCGACGCGGACGTTTTCACCGTCAAGACGAGCGGCGACAAGCTCGTGAATTTGACCAAGACCAACACGGCCAACCAGCGCTCGGCCCCGTCGCCCGACGGCACCTTGATAGCCTTCGACAGTTTCCGCAACAGCAATTTCGACATCTACGTGATGAGCGCCGACGGGACGAACCTGAAGCGCCTGACGACCTCCACCGCCTCGGACACGGCCCCCGCGTGGTCGCCCGACGGCAAGCGCATAGCCTTCACGAGCGAGCGCGACGGCAACCGCGAAATCTACGTGATGAACGCCGACGGCACCAGCCAGGTGAGAGTCACCAACAACCTCGCGGACGACTCTTTCCCTTCGTGGTCGCTGAGCGGGACGCAGCTCGCCTTCCAGAGTAACCGCGACGCGGAGTTCGAAATCTTCGTCATCAACGTGGACGGCACCGGCGAGAAGGAGCTGGCCGCCGGCAACGCCACGCACCCGAAGTGGTCGCCCGACGGCTCCAGGATAGCCTTCAACAGCTCGCGCGACGGCGACAACGACATCTTCGTGATGACCGCCGACGGCAAGAACCCCGTCAACCTGACGAAGAGCGTGGGCGGCGACGTTTACCCCGCGTGGTCGCCCGACGCGACCAGGATCGCCTTCAGCAGCTTCCGCGACGGCAACTGGGAGATTTACACGATGAACGCCGACGGGTCGGGCCAGTCGCGCCTGACCACGGAAGGCGCCACGGACGAAGAGCCCTCCTGGAAGACCGTCGGCATCTACTTCATCAGCGGCCGCGTCTCCACGAGCGGCGCCGGCCTCGCAGGCGTCTCCGTCAACCTCACCTCGCCCTCCGTGGTCGCCTCCGGCGCGGTCGCCGCCGCGAACGAATCCGTCGTCAGTGACGGCGTCCTGCTCGCCGTGACCAACACGGACTCCAACGGCGTCTTCACCTTCAACTGGCTGGAGGAAGACCAGACTTACATCGTCACTCCCGTCAAGGCTACCTACACCTTCAACCCCACGAAGCACGTCTTGGCGGACCTCAACGCGAGCAAGTTCGTCAGCTTCGGCGCGCTCATCTCGTCCTACACCATCAGCGGCAAGGTGACGGACGGGCAATTCCCTATGGCGGGCCTGACCGTTAAGTTGACCGGGTCAAAGAACGCCTCCACGCTGACGGACCCAGACGGCAACTACTCGTTCACGGTCCTGGCCGGAGGTAACTACACGGTCACGCCCGCCTACCCCAACTACACGTTCACGCCCGCCTCGCGCGTCTACAACGCCCTGAGCGGCAGCCAGAGCGATCAGAACTTTGCCGGCAAGCTCAACGCGCACACCATCGGCGGCGTGGTCAAGCTCGGCATGGCAGGACTCGGCGGCGTGACCGTCACGCTCACGAGCCCGAGCGAGAGCTTTACGCCGCGCAAGGCCACGACCGATGTCACCGGCGCTTACTCTTTCGCCGGACTCCCCGCGGGCCGCACCTACACCGTCACGCCCGCGAAGACGCATTACACCTTCACGCCCGCCTCGCGCACCTACGCGGGTCTGAGCGCCAACCAGCCGGCGTCCAACTTCGGCGCGACGCTGAACACGTACACCGTCGGCGGGACTATCAAGGTCGGGACGACTGCGCTGGCCGGCGTGACGCTGACGCTGACGAGCCCCGCGCCCGCGGGCTTCGCGCCGCGCACGACCACGACCAGTTCGACCGGGGCTTATCTCTTCGGCAACGTCCCGGCCGGGCGCACCTACGTCGTCACGCCCGCGAAGCTGCACTACACCTTCACGCCCGCGACGCGCACCTACTCGAACCTGAGCGCCAGCCAGACGGCCGCCAACTTCGCGGCGACGCTCAAGACCTACAGCATCGCCGGGACGATCACGGTCTCCGGCACCTCGACCGGGCTCTACCAGGTCGCGCTGACAATCGCGAGCCCGACAGCCGGGTTTGCGCCGCGCACCGTCTACACGAACACCGCCGGCGCTTACAACATCAACGGCCTCCCCGCCGGCCGCGGCTACACCGTGACGCCGGCCAAACTGAACTACACCTTCTCGCCCGCGGTCAGGAGCTATGCGAGCCTCGGCGGCAACATCGTGGGCCAGAATTTCTCGGCCACGCTCAAGACCTACACCGTCAGCGGCCTGATTACGAAGGCGGGCACGACGACCGGCATCGCCTCCGTCGCCGTGACGATCACGAGCCCCGCGCCCGCCGGCTTCGCCCCGCGCACCGTGCAGACCAACCTCTCCGGCGTCTACACCGTCACGGGCCTGCCCGCCGGGCGCACCTACGTGATAAAGCCTGTGAAGTCTGGCTTCACCTTCACGCCGCTGACCAAGACCGTGACCAACTTAGGCGGCAACGTCGCGGCGGGTTCGCTGACCAACTTCACGGGCGTTCAGTGATGTTTGGCCGTTCTCATCCCCGCAAGGGATGAACATAATAGCCGGGGGCAAGCAAACGGCAGTTTACGCCGCCCCCGGTAGGATTAGAAACATATTTCCGACCCTGAAAGGGTCGCGCTTCAAGGTTGAGGCGCGACCCTTTCAGGGTCGGTTTCATTTCTCACGTCTGACCGGGGGCGGCGCTTCGCTTTCGCTCGCTTGCCACCCGCTATTGTGTTTGACTCTTTCAGGGTCGAAGACCGCGGTTTACACTCACACCGGGGAAAATTTAGTATCCTAAACTGTTCGCGGGTGAGATAGCCTTCAGGGGTGCTTCCGAAATGATTACGATTGACGGCTCGTTCGGCGAGGGCGGCGGGCAGATCATACGCACGTCGTGCGCGCTCTCGCTCATCAGCGGAAAGCCGTTCCGCATCTTCAACGTCCGCGCGCGCCGCGACAAGCCCGGCCTACAGCGCCAGCACTTGACGGCCGTCACCTCCGCCGCGGAGATCGGGGCCGCGCAGGTGGACGGCGCTGCCGTCGGCTCGCGCGAGTTCACCTTCGTTCCCGGCCGCGTCACCCCCGGCGACTACACCTTCAGCATCGGCACGGCCGGCAGCACCACGCTCGTCCTACAGACCGTGCTGCCGCCGCTGATGATCGCCGAAGGCCCCAGCCGCCTGACGCTCGAAGGCGGGACGCACAACGTGCACGCCCCGCCCTTCGAGTTCCTTCAGAAGACTTTCCTCCCGCTCGTCAACCGCACGGGCCCGCGCGTCTCTATCGAACTCGAACGCTACGGATTTTACCCGCCGGGCGGCGGGCGGATTCACGTTCTGATTGAGCCGGGCGCGTCGCGTCAGGGATTCGAGTTGGCGGAGCGCGGCGAAATCCGCGCGAGGCGCGCACGCGCGCTCGTCGTCAAGCTGCCGCCGGCCATCGGCGAAAGAGAGCTCGGCGTCATCGGCGAGAGACTCGGCTGGGAAGGCGAGGAGCTGCGCGTGGAGACTTCCGACAACGCTTTCAGCCCCGGCAACGTGCTGACCGCGGAGGTCGAGGGCGAGCACGTCACGGAACTCTTCACCGGCATAGGCGAGCGCGGCGTCCGCGCCGAAACAATCGCCGAGAGGGTCGCGGACGAAGTCGAGCAATACCTCGCTTCCAACGCACCCGTCGGCGAACACCTCGCCGACCAGCTACTCATCCCCCTCGCGCTGGCCGGCGGCGGCTCCTACCTGACCGTCCCGCCCTCCCTGCACACGACCACCAACATCGAAGTCATCAAGAAGTTTTTGAGCGTCGAGATCACGGCCGAGCCCGTGAACGAATCGACGTGGAAGATAGAAGTGCGGTAAAGAAAGAAGGCGGAAGGCGGATAAAGAACGATTCTTTCTTTCTGCCTTCCGCCTACTGCCTTCTGCTTTTCACCTTCCGGCCTTCGGCCGCGTCTGTTTCTTCTGCTGGTCGGCGCTCGGCGTGAGGGCCGCTTCGTCCTCGGTCGTCCCGAAATTCTCTTCCGGGTGGTTGCGCTGGGCCTGTGCCACTTCCGAGCGCTTGCTCAGCTTGTTCTCGGCCCCCGTGAACGGGCTCTGCTTTTTGCCTTCGCCGGTCGGCGGCTGGTTCTGCTTGTTACGACTCTTGTTCGCCATGTCTTCTCCCTCGGAAAATTTTCGTATCTCACCCGGCGGTCGTGTCGCCGCCGAGCAGCGTTAGGACTTCGCCCGTGACGTAGCTCGAATCCGCCTCCGAGGCGAAGAAGACGAAGGCCGGCGCAATCTCTTCGGGCTGCGCGGGCCGCTTCATAGGCGCGTCCGCGCCGTGCTCCGCGACCTCCTCCGCCTCCTTGTCCGCGACGTTGAGCGGTGTCCAGACGGGGCCGGGCGCGACGCAGTTGACGCGTACCCCGCGCTCGACCAGATTCTGTGCCAGCGACTTCGTGAAGGCGTGAATCGCCCCCTTCGTCGCCGAGTAGTCTAGCAACTCCTTGCTCCCTTCGAGGCCCGTGATCGAGCCGCAGTTGACGATTGCGTCGCCCTTCTTCAGGTGCGCGAGCGCGGCCTTCGCCATGTAGAAGTAGCCGTAGATGTTCGTCCTGAAGGTGCGGTCCCACTGCTCTTCCGAGATGTCTTCGATTTGCTTCTGGTGCTGCTGGAAGGCCGCGTTGTTGACGAGTATGTCGAGCTTGCCCAATTCCGCGACGGTGCGCTCGACCGCCTCGCGGCAGAAGTCCGCGTACTTCACGTCGCCCGGAATGAGCAGCGCTCGGCGGCCCTCGGCCTCGACGGCGCGCCGCGTCTCCTCGGCGTCCTCCTGCTCTTCCGGCAAGTAGACCACGCTCACGTCCGCGCCCTCGCGCGCGTAGAGCACCGCGACGGCGCGGCCTATGCCGGAATCGCCGCCGGTAATCAGCGCGACCTTGCCTTCGAGCTTGCCCGAGCCTTTGTAAAGCGGGGCCTCGTATTCAGGCTTCGGCGTTACCTTCGACTCAAGCCCGGGCTTCTCCTGGTGCTGCGCCGGCATGGGAGACTTCGGCTGCTTCTGTGTGCCAATTTCCCTGCCCCCGCCCTTCGCGCCGCCCTTAGCCGCGCGCTTCTTCACGCCCTTCGCCGAACTCTTCTTCTTCGCGCTCGCCTTACGTTTGCCAGTCGCCATGTTCACCCCCGCTTGTTCTAAATGTTCAGCCCCGCCGCTCGTCCGCTGGAACGGTGGTCTCATCTTCCTCGCCGACCGGCGGGCTCGAATCCTCTGTCGTGTTGCTGGTCAGGTTCTTTTCCGCCGCCAGCACGGGCTGCCCGCTGATGGGCTCTATCTCGACCTCGTCGCTGGCCGCCGCGTCCGTTTCCCTACGCGTCTCCGTCTTCATCGCTCGCCCCCTCCGTGTCTCCTTCGGCCTCCCCGTCGGCGAGTTCGGCCTCGTTTAATTTCGCCAGCATCCATTGGCGGAAGATGTCCGCCTCGCGGCCCTTGCCGGTCCAGCGCGCGCGGTCGAACATGACGAGCGCCATCTGTAGCGCGTGGTGCTGCCCGGCGCGGTCGCCCGCCATCTCGAACTGCCTGTAGAGCTGGTCAATCGTCTCCACGCTCTGCCGCGCCTTCTCCTCGTCCTTGAAGCCAAGCTTGTTGGCGAAGAACTTGGAGTAGACGTTCATCGGGTGGGCCGAGGAGGTGTACAAATCGAAGTAGCCCTTGACCAGCCCGGACTCCTGTAGGACGGAGCCGACGTAGCTCGGCCGCGCACCCGTGATGATGGCGAGGTCTTCTATTTCGGTCATGCCCGAAAGGTAGAGGGCCAGAATCTGATCCTTCCTGGAAACGCGCGACCCGCGCCGCTCCCCACTCCCCCCTTGCTCCTTCCGCTTAGCCGTCGCAGCCATGACTCACTCTCCATTCGCTTCTGAGATTAAATCCAAACCTCCAGCCACTCGTTCACTCAACCCCGAAAGCGGTCGAATGAATTTGCCCTGTAAGTTTTTAGCTTTTACGCTTCTGGTCGCCGCGGTCGCCCTGGCCGGACTTGACCGTCGTCTTCGCTTTCCGCTTCACGTCCTGCGCGAGCGAGCGGCCCACGTCGTCGACCTCGTCGAACTGCCCCTTCTCGTTGCGGCGCACGTAGCGCTTGTCGTTGCCCGTGTCTATCAACTCGCGTTTCGCCGCGCTTCCGCTTTTGCCTGCCACTGTACTCGTCCTCCTTTGCTCGTTCTTCCCGAATTCGTGTGGAGCGCGCCTCAAGCCCCCGCGCGCTTCGTCTTCCCGTTCAATTCGTCCAACTTCTTAATCGCGCCGTCCAGACTCTGCCTGTTCGCGAGCACCGGCTTGAAGATGTCGCCGCGCCGCTTGAGACGCTCGGGCATCGTCTCGATGGTGAAATCCTGAATCGTGATCTCCTTGCGCTCGACCTCGCCCCACTCGACCGGGGCCGAGACGGTCGCGCCCGGCTTCGGCCGCACGGAGTAAGGCGCGACCACGGACTTGCCGCGCGCGTTCTGCATGTGGTCAACGTAGATGCGCTCGGCCTTACGCTTCTTCAGAGAGCGTTCGAGCGTCGCCACGTCCGGGTGCTCCCGCTCCACGAGCCGCGCGACCTGCTCGGCGAAGTCCGCGACCTGCTCGTAAGAGTAGGCGGGCTTGATTGGCACATAAATGTGTATGCCGCGCGAGCCGGAGGTCTTGGCGTAGGAATCCAGCCCGAGGCTGTCCAGAATCTTCTTGCAGGTCACGGCCACGTCGCAGATCACGTCCCACTCGACGCCCTGCGGGTCGAGGTCGAAGACGAACCAGTCCGGGCGGTCCAGGTTTCTGACGCGTGAGTGCCACGGGTGACGCTCAATCGCGCCGAGGTTCGCCATGTAGAGCAGCGTCGCGAGGTTGTCGCCCAGGATGTAATCGACCGTGTGGCCCTCCACGTCGAGCGTCGCCGTGCGGACGTACTCGGGCACCTCGTTCACGTCGTGCTGGTGGAAGAAGGGCCCCGCGATGCCGTTCGGGTAGCGCTTCATGATGAGCGCGCGGTCTTTCAGGTAAGGCAGGATGTATTTCGCCACCTCGTAGTAGTACCTGACGAGGTCGCCCTTCGTGTGCCCCTCGCCGGGCCAGTAAACTTTATCCAGGTTCGTCAGGGCGACGGCGTCTTTGCCCACCCTGACAGTCAGGTCGCCGCTCAACTCTTCCGACTTGAAAGCGCGGCCCGCGGGCACTGCCTTTCCGATTGAGCGCCTACTCCCGCGAGTTACCTTAACGCCTGCCTTCGTGCTCTTCTTCGCGCGCGCGGCCCCGTCTCGTTTCGCGCCGCGCCTGGTCTCGGCCTCCCACCTGTCGTCCTTCATCAGTAGCTCTAAGCGCCAGCCGGGCTCGGCGAACTCGTCCTTGCCCTTGACGAGCAGCCACTGTTTGTCGCGCCCGCCGAGCCTGAAGAGGTTGAACTCGCCGCGCAGCTTCTTGCCGTCGAGCCGGATTTTTAGTTTGCCCGCTTCGAGCTGCTTGAGCGGGTCGTCGCCGTTGAGCAGCTCGTACTTGCCCACGTCCCAGACCATGTGCTCGCCCGCGCCGTAGTTGCCTTCGGGGATGTGGCCCTGAAATTTTATATACTCGACAGGATGATCTTCCGTCGTGACGGCGAGCCGCCTCTCGCTCGGGTCGAGCGAAGGCCCCTTGCGGACGGACCAGGACTTGAGGACGCCGCCCATCTCCAGACGGAAATCGAAGTGGAGCATGGAGGCGTGGTGCTCCTGCACGACGAAACGGTGCCGGTTGACTTTCGAGACTTTCCCGTGCGGCTCGGGCGTGCGGCGAAAGTCCCTCTTCTTGTGATAAGTCTCAAGCCCCATCTTCTTAGGCGACGGCCCCGACGTTCGGCTTTATAACATTCTCACAGCGCGACGCGCTCGGAACGTCCGCTTATAACTCATTTTTAAACACAAATAATTCCGTCGACTGAAATCAGCAAAGATGATGCCGCAACGCTTAGGGCGTTGCGGCATCAGGACGTGAGCGTACGTTAACGTACAGTTAACCTAGATTGTCGAGAGACTTCCCTCAGTTGGCCGCAACGGTTGGCGAGGTGAATTCGTAGGTGACGACCCCCGCCGTCCTGACCGGCCTGCCACGGACCTGCGCCGGCGAGAAGCGTGCCTTGTAAACTGCCTCCAGGGCGGCCTCGTCGAGCAGCGGCAAGGGGAGGCTGACGACGCGCGCGGAGGTGACGCTCCCCGTCTCGTCAACGCTGACCTGCAATTCGACTGTGCCAGAAATTCCCAGGCGCTGCGCCTCCGCGGGGTACAGCGGCGTGGGCTTCGATTGGAATCTGCCGTTGAGATTTCTGCCGGAGAGGCGCACCCGCTCGATGACCTTGTAATCCGCGCCCGCGATTAGCTGAGCGTCCGGCTCCGCGAAGGTGAGGCTGACGGGCTCTTCGACCCGCTCGAAACCGTTCTTAAAGGTGGTCACGCGCTTGAAGGGCGTGCGCCCGATTTCGGGGAGGAAGTAGGTCTCCTCGACGTATTCGTAGCACAGCTCCCGCGCGTTGAGGGCGTAAGTCTGCTGCTCGCGCAGGACGTAAGCGGCGTGGCCCAGAACGGTTTCGGTGCGGGAGAACTTCGCGTCGGCGCGGAGTTCGGCGGCCGTCGGGCCGCTCGGCAAAGCCGCCCATTGGACGAATATTTTTAACAGCCTCCCGCCCCTATGATCCACGTAGTAAGGCCCTTCCCCGAACCTGTAGAGGGTCTCGACGACTTGGCCGCCGGGGTACGTCCTCACGTGCCGCCAGTCGCCGCTCGCGGAGTTGTAGCGCCTCTCCGTGTAGGCCGGGAAGGCATTGCCCTTCGCGTCGTAATCCGTGACCTTGCTGACCAGCGTGAAGGCCGGGTAAGGTCCGGTCTGCTGCGCGCGCGCCGGGCCGGCGATGAAAGAAGCGACGAACAGCAAAGCCGTCAAGGCGAAGGCTCGTTTGAGACTCGACATGAGCACGCTCCTTTGAAATCAGGACGGGAAGCGCCGGGGAGGCCGCAATCATAACAAACGCGGAGGGGCCGCGGTCAATAAATTAAAATCGTGGTTAATAAACGCCCGCGCGAAGGATAAGCTCGGATAGTTATTTCTTAGAAGTTTTCCCGGCGCGCTTTTTTCCGGCCCTCTTTCTTTCGCCGACGACCTCGGCCGCGTGGCCCAAAACGGCGAACTCGTCTTTGAGCTTCTGCAAGAGCCAGAGCGGGCGGCCGCGCTCCGCCCGCCCCTTCATCTTGAAGAGCCGCCACTCGCCTTTCAATCGCTCGCCGCGCAGGTGGAAACGCAGAGAGCCCGCGCGCCAGCCTTCGAGCGGCGTCCCTTCGGTCAATTCATACGTCCCTATGTCCCAGCGGTGCACCTGCCCCGCGCCGTAGTGCCCCTCGCTGATCTCGCCCGTGAAAGTCAGGTAAGAGACGGCGTGGTCTTCGACTTCCACGGCCAGCCTCTTCGCCGCCGGGTCAAGCGAGGGGCCTTTCGGCACGGCCCAGCTTTTGAGCACGCCGCCCATCTCCAGACGGAAGTCCCAGTGAAGGTGGCTCGCGTGGTGCTCCTGCACGACGAATCTGGCCTCACGCTTCAACTCGTCCGTTCCTCTCGCGCCTCGTCCAGCGCCTTCCCGCTGCCGCCGCCCGCGTGACCGCTCGCGCGCCACCACGCGGCGAGCGCCAGCCCCGAGCCCAATAGAATCGCGCCCGTGACGAGCGGGTGGAGCGAGGCTTTCGTGTAGACGCTGCTCTCCGCGACGTGGCCGTCGTAGCCGCCGCGCTCTCTTAAATCGTGGGTCGCCTCGAAGAGTCCGTCCTTCCTGTCGGGCGGCGAGGGGCGGCTTGTCTGCTGCACGTCGAAGAGCGCAGCCTTCATCACCGTGTCCGTCAGGCGCGGCGCGTAATTGCCGCTCGCGGACATGGCCTTGCCGCCCGCGCCGACGAACACGTCGCGCTCCGGGTGCTCCGCGCTGTAAAGAATCGCCTCGGCCACTGTCTCCGGCGCGTAGACCGGCGGCGGGTTCTGCGGCTCGACGGGCAGGTAATTTTTCGCGTGGTCCTTGTAAGGCGTGTCAATCGCGCTAGGCTTGATGAGCGTCACGGAGATGGGCGCGCCCTCCTCCTCAAGCTCCATGCGGAGCGCGTCCGTGTAGCCTTTGACGGCGTGCTTCGACGCGCAGTAAGTGCCCTGGAGCGGGATGGCGCGGTCCGAGAGCGAGCTGCCGACGGTGATGATCGCGCCGCCGCGCGTCCTGAGGTGTTCGGCCGCGACGCGCGAGCCGTGGACGACTCCCCAGTAGTTGGTCTCGAAGAGTTTGCGGTGGTCCTCGTTAGAGACTTCGAGCACGCGGCCGTAGATCGAGACGCCGGCGTTGTTGACCCAGGTGTCGAAGCCGCCGAAATATTTGGCGGCCGCGTCCGCGATGCGCCGCACGTCCTCCTCGCGGCCCACGTCCGCGACGACCGTGACGGCCTCGCCGCCTTCGACCCGAATCTCGCCCGCGAGCCGCCTGAGCGCGTCTTCACTCCGCGCCGCGAGCACGAGCTTCGCGCCCCTTTGCGCGGCCATCCTCGCCGTCACCAGACCGATGCCGCTCGAAGCGCCAGTAATCACTATCACCTGCTCGGCGAGCCTCTTCAACTGCACACTCATGCCTCGTTCCCCCCTTTGATTTGAATGAGCCGGATTTGTTTTGTGCCAGCCATGATAACCAAAAACGGCCGATTGCGGAATGTGCCGATTGCGGAAGGCGGGTCCGAGGATAAAAGACAGGCTGGCACGCTCGCGCCCCGGCGGCACGGTGGCGGCGATAGTTTTTCACGCCGTATGTAAGACCTTGCGAGGTTGAGTCGTTTTATCTATTAGCTTCTATTCGCAATCGTATCTGCAAATGGTATTCTCTGTCTTCGCGTTGATGCGCCCAGCCGAACATAGCTTCCGGGGCCTTCGTACTGGCTTTCATGATTACGAAATCAAGGTGGACGTTGATGGAGTTTGAAGCGGGCACGCGCGTGGGTCGTTACGAAATCCGCTCGCCAATCGGCAAGGGCGGGATGGGCGAGGTCTACCTGGCACAGGACACGACCCTGCGCCGCCCCGTCGCGCTCAAGCTCCTGCCCTCAAGGTTCACCGGCGACACGGACCGCTTGCAGCGCTTCGAGCAGGAGGCTTGCGCCGCCTCCGCGCTCAACCACCCGAACATCGTCACCATCCACGAAATCGGCCACGAGGCCGCAGTGCATTTCATGGCGACCGAGTTCGTCGAGGGCGAGACCCTGCGCCAGCGGCTCGAACGCGCCCCACTGCGCCTGAGCGAGGCGCTGGAATTCGGCGTCCAGGCCGCCGCCGCGCTGACGGCCGCGCACGCCGCCGGCATAGTCCACCGCGACATCAAGCCCGAGAACATCATGGTGCGGCCCGACGGCTACATCAAGATTCTGGACTTCGGCCTCGCCAAGCTGACCGAGCGGCGCGCGGAGACGATTGACACGCAGGCTCCCACGATGGCGCGCGTCGCGACGAACCCCGGCACAGTCATGGGCACGGCCCACTACATGTCGCCGGAGCAGGCGCGCGGCCTTGAGGTGGACGCGCGCACGGACATCTGGTCTCTCGGCGTCGTCCTCTATGAGATGGTCGCGGGCCGCGTCCCCTTCGAGGGCGGGACCGGGAGCGACATCATCGTCGCGATCCTGGACCGCGAGCCGCCGCCGCTCACTTCGCCCGCGGGCGACGTGCCCGCGGAGCTTCAGCGCATCGTCCGCAAGGCGCTCAGCAAGGACAGGGAGGAGCGTTACCAGACGGTCAAGGACTTGCTGATTGACCTGAAAAGTCTGCGGCAGGAACTCGCGCTCGAATCGAAGCGCGAGCACTCTCTCGCGCCCTCCGTGCGCGACTCGGCGCGCGCGCACGGGGCGACCAAAGTCTTCGAGACGACCGTCAAGGACGCCGCCGCCCCGACCGAGGAGCACGGGCGCGCGGCCACGCAGCCCGGCGCGCTGGCCCAGACTCGCAGCGGCGGCCGCCCGCGCCTTCGCTGGCTCATCCTGGCCGCCCTCGGCGTCGTGACTCTCGGCGGCGGCTACCTGCTTTTCAACTACCTGTGGGAAGACGCGCCGCCGCCCAAGCCGCCGGCCGTGTTCTTCCAAAACATGCAGGTGACGCAGCTCACCACGAACGGGAAATCTCACGACGCCGTCATCTCCCCCGACGGGAAATACGTGGCCTACGTGGTCGAGGACGGCGGCAAGCAGAGCCTGTGGATGAGGCAGGTCGCGGCCGCCAGCACGGTGCAGGTCGTCGCGCCCGCCGAAGTCAGTTACCAGGGCCTGGATTTCTCGTACGACGGCAACTACATCTATTACAACCTCTGGGACCGCAAAGGCGTCGGCGCGATCTACCAGGTCCCCGTGCTCGGCAGCATCCCGCCGCGCAAGATCGTGCACGACGCCATGCCGGGCGTGGCCGTCGCGCCGGACGACAAGCGCCTGGCTTTCGTCCGCGGCTACGCGCACGACGACTCGGGCGCGCTGATCGTCGTGAACGTGGACGGCACAAACGAGCGCGAGGTCGTGCGCTGCGGGGTGCCGGACAACTGCCAGGGCGGCGCGTGGTCGCCCGACGGCACGAGACTGGCCCTGCTCCGCTGGAACGACAGCGAGGAGAGCTCGCAGATTTATGAAGTGCCGCTGGACGGCGGCCCACAGCGGCTCATCACCACCCACAGGTGGACGGGCGTCGGGGCGCTCGAATGGCTTGGCGACAACAGCGGCCTCGTCGTCAGCGCGCAGGACCAGAGGAACAGCCCACCGCAAATCTGGTTCATCTCGTACCCCGAAGGCGAGGCGCGCAAAGTCACGAACGACCTCAACGGCTACGGCAACGTGAGCCTGACGACGGACTCCTCCACGCTCGTGACCGCGCGCGGCAACGGTGTCGCCAACGTCTGGGTCTGGACGGCGGGCGGGCGCGAGCAGCCGCGGCAGATTACTTCGGGCAACACGGCGGACGGGGCGAACGGACTGGCGTGGACGCCCGACGGGCGCATCGTCTACGCCTCAATCGCCAGCGGCAACTGGGACATCTGGATTATGGGCCAGGACGGGTCGGGCCAGAAGCAGCTCACCTTCAACGCGGGCTCGAACCGCATGCCCGCGGTCTCGCCGGACGGGCGCTACGTCGCCTTCACCTCGGACCGCACGGGGACGGACCACGTCTGGCGCATGAACATAGACGGGGGCAGCCAGAAGGAGATGACGCACGCCGACGGGGACTTCGCGCCGTCGTTCACGCCGGACGGCAAGTGGATCGTCTACGCCTCCTGGCGCTCGAACAGGCAGGGCATGTGGAAAGTCCCAGTCGAAGGCGGCGAGCCCGCGCAGATAAGTGAGAAGCAGACGCCCACGCCGGCCGTCTCGCCCGACGGCCGCTTCATCGCCAGCTCGCTCTGGGACGAACAGTCTGAGCCGCAGCAGTGGAAGGTCGCCATCTTCACCTTCCCTGAGGCGCAGCTTGTGAAGACGCTGGAGACGCCGCCGAGCGCGGTCACGGGCGGCGGCAGCTTCCCCATGCGCTGGACGATGGACGGGCGCGCGCTCGCCTACGTGGACAACCGCGGCGGCGTCTCGAACATCTGGGCGCTGCCCGTCGACGGCGGCGAGCCGACCCCGCTGACACAGTTCAAACAGGACCGCATCTTCAGCTTCAACTGGTCCGCGGACGGCCGCCAGCTCGCCGTCTCCCGCGGCAGCGTCACCAACGATGTCTTCCTTATTAAGGGGTTCAAATAAGGTCAGCACCGCCTGCGGTGCTGACCCGAGGCGCAATAAAACAGGACCGGCGGCCCTTGTAACTCCGGGGCCGCCGGTCCTGTTTTCGTCTGGCTCGACCTTTATTGTTCGGTAAGGGTCGTGGATGGAAGTCCGCCAGACTTATCGGGGAGGTCTGTGTCTTAACGGCCGCCCGCGACCACTTCAATGGTCCGGGGCTTCTTGTCGCCGCCGGCGAGCGTCTGCGACCTGGCCGCCTCGCGCTCGGCCTCAACCGGCTTCAACTCGCGCCCGTCGCCGCCGCGGTTCAGCCAGACCTGTGATAAAAAGAACCGGTCGCCGTACTGGTGGAAGACCAGTTTCACGCGGGAGCCTTTGCCGCTGCCGTCAATCTTGTTCCACGTCTGCGCGACCAGTCTCTCGCGGCCGTCGGCGCTCTGGATGAGCAGGGTGTTGGGCGACATCCGCCTGACGGTGTACTCGCCGGCCGGGAGCACCTTGTCGCCGACCTGGAAGTCGAAACGAATGTTGGCCTGGAGGCTGTCCCCCGACTGTGCCTGAACGGACGTGACCGCCAGCGTGAAGAGGAGGCCCAGCATTGCGAGTGCGCTATAAAGTTTCTTAGTCATTGTCATCTCCCTATTCTTTGTGGGCCGTCTGTTCGGCCGCCTTAATTTTTCTAGCGAGGTTAATCTCCTAATCAATCGCTCGCCGCCATCAGTCTCTCGTGTCAGACTGTCCGTTCCCGCCCGTCCGCCGGAATCGCCGGACGGCCCTACATACTGCGACCCGCGTGCCACGGGATTGACGGGGCCGCGAAGATGGCCCACGATTCGGGAGAAACCGCTGTAAGGCTTTGACTTAACTTTTTATGAGAGGGTTCGGGCCGCGCGCCCGCGGCTGTCGGCAGGCCCGCCGAACTCTATCCGATGAGATAGCTCGCCTATCCGGGCGGATAGGTAGACGAGAGCAAGACACTGACCCTTTGCATGAGCAGCAGGAAGATACTGGCGTGGGGCGTGCACCTTTACACGGCGACGGGGCTGGTCGCGGCCGCCGCGATGGCCGTGCTGATCGTGCGCGGCGGGGACGAGTCTCTGCGCGGGGCGCTGGCGCTGATGGTCCTGGCAACGTTGATCGATTCGACGGACGGGTGGCTCGCGCGGCTGGCGCGCGTTAAGGAGTTCGCGCCGGGCTTCGACGGGCGCAGGCTGGACGACCTGATTGACTTTCAGACCTACACTTCGCTCCCGCTGCTGCTCATCTGGCGCGCCGGGATTCTCCCGGACGCGCTCTCGTGGTGGCTGCTGCTCCCTTTGCTCGCGAGCGCCTACGGCTTCTCGCAGGTCAACGCCAAGACGGACGACGGCTTTTTCCTGGGCTTCCCTTCCTACTGGAACATAGTGGCCTTTTACCTCTTCTTCCTGCGCCCGCCCGTTTGGCTCTCGCTCGCGCTCATCGTCGCGCTCGCGCTCCTGACGTTCGTCCCTTGGCGCTACCTCTACCCGTCGCAGCGCGCGCCCTTCAGCCGCCTGACGAACCTCCTGGCCGTCGCCTGGGTGGCGGCGCTCCTATTCATTCTGGCCCGCTGGCCCGACACCCCCGGCTGGCTCGTGCCGCTCTCCCTGGCCTTCCCCGCCTACTACATGCTCATGTCCTGGGCGCTGACCCTCCGCCGCTGGCGCGCAATTCGTGGAGGCGCGAAATGAGGATTGCGCTCCCGGGACTTACGCGTCCGCAATTTTTCTTGTCAAAGGCCGGGGCACTATTGTACTTTGCATCGCCTACGATTAACCTTTTGAAGCGGCCCTCGCGCGCGACCGACCGGAGACCCTGATGAAACGCTGTCCGACATGCGGCCTGACCCTGGACGACTCGCAGACTTTCTGCACGAACGACGGGACGCCCCTCGTCGCGGACAAGTCTTCTTACGACCCGCAGGCGACGATGATTATTCCGCCGTCCGCCGTGCCGACCGCGCAGCCTCCGCCTCCGCAGCCTCCTCCCCCCGCGCCGATGCCGCAGGCTCCACAGACCGGATGGCAGCAGCCCGCGCGCCCCACGTCGCCGCCCGCGCCCGCCTACGGCGCGCAGCCCCTGAGCTACGGGCAGCCGCCGGCCCTGCAAGGCGCGCAGCCCGGCAAGTTCGTGCCCGCGCTCATCGGCGGGGCCATCACGGGGATACTCTCGCTCTTCGCGGGCTTCATGGACACCAACGCTTTCGTCATCCTCAGCTTCTTCTGCATCGTCTGGGCCTTAATCGGCGGTGCCGTGGCCGCCAACCTCTACGTCAAGCGCTCGCCGACCCCCGTCAGGAGCGGCGAGGGCGCGGTCGTCGGCCTGATCGCCGGCGCAATCGCCGCGCTCATTTATCTGGCGCTGGACACGCCCGTCGCCTACTCCATACACGCCGACACCATCGAGTTCCTCTCAAGCCAGCAGAAGGACAGGATCAGCGCCGGAGCCTTCTTCGCCGTATCCGGCATCTTCGGGGCCGCGACCATCGCTGGCTTCTCCGTCCTCGGCGGCCTGATCGGCGTCGCGATGTTCGAGAAGCGCAAGGGCATGGTTCACACCAGCATGCCGCCCCCGCCCCCAGGCTACGGCCAGCCGCCGTACAGATAAAAGTTGGCAGTGGGCAGTTGGCGGTTAACAAAAAGAAGCAGCCGGAGTAGTCATACTCGACTGCTTCTTTTCTTATCTTCACTGCCCACTGCCTACTGCTTTTATTCCAGTTCGTCGAGCTGTAGGCCGATGGGTTGCGCGCCCGCGCCTTTGATGCCGTCTATGACTTTGGCGACTTCGCCGTAGGCGATTGATTTCGGCGCTTTGATGAAGACGGTGCGCTGGATTCGTTTCTCTTCCGGCAGGTCGAAGCGGTCGAGCATGTCCGTGCGGTAGACGTGCTGCTCAAGGCGCAGCCGGAAAAGTTCCGCCAGGCGCGCGCTCAGTTTCCCCATGTCGTTGACCGTGCCGACGCCGCCCGTGCGGTTCAGCTCCAGCGTGCCGTCCTCTTTGATGGCGACGACGAGATTGTCTATCGCGCCGGCGGGCGGCGGGCCCGGCTGCTCTTCGGGCGGCTCGGGGATGAGGGCCTTGAAGCGGCTCGGCTTCAGCGGCGAGACGACCATGAAAATGATGAGCAGCACCAGCAGCACGTCAATCAGCGGCGTCACGTTGATGTAAGGCACGGCCCTCTTCAGGATTCCCTTCACGCCCATCGGCTCTCCCCTTTCGCTTCACACGTCCTTTCGGACAGACCTGTGCCGCACGGCCTCGCGGCCTTCACAGGTAAAATGGCACATTACGAATCTGTTTTTTAGACACCCGGCGGGTGGAAAAGTTCCGCGGTCACGAATGCGCGTGCCCCCTCAACGCTTGCTCAGTCCTTCGATGACCGCGCGCGCGACCGTGGGGATGATGTCGCGCTCGTTGGACTGGTCCGTGGTGAAGGTGACGAGGACGAAGCGCGCGCCGCCGGGCAATTCGATGTAGGCCGCGTCGTGGCGCGTCGTGCTCGTCCAGCCGGCCTTCGACCAGAGCTTCGTGCCGGGTTCGAGCGCCATCCCCGTGAAGCCGCGCCCCTGGTCGTCCGGGTCCGTGCTCTTCCCGGAGAAGTCGCGCTTCATCAACTCCATCATCATGGCGCTGCGGCGCGCGTTGACGGCGCGGCCCGCGGCTATCTCCGACAGCAACCGCGCGGTCGCCTTAGTCGTCAGCTTGTTCCGGTTCTCGCCCTTCGGCCCGCGGAACAACTGCTCGCGCCCGTACGGCCCCTCGCAGTAAGTCTTCTGGTTGACGTTGATGTTCGTGTAGCCCAGGCCCGCGAAGTAGCGGTTGACGGCGTTCCGCTTCTCCTCCCACTTCTTCAGCTCCGCGCCCTTCAGCTCAGGCCCGCTCGTCGTCCCCGTGATAACGTCCAGCACGTAGCTCGTCGCGTCGTTCAGCGACTCGACTATCATGTCCTTCATGGCGCGGCTCAATTCATCCGTCTCCTTCAGCCTGCCGTCCTCCAACAGCCTGTGCGCCATCACCAGGTAAAACATCTTGACGACGCTCGCCGGGTATATCCGCTCGTCGCCGCGGAAGCTTGCTTCCCTCGGGCGCTGCTGATTCGTCAGGTCGATCAGCGTGATCGCCAGGTTGCTCTCCTTCATGTTTTTGAACTTGTCGAGCGCGGCGCGCGCGGCCCTGTCCACCAGCCGTTGCAGCTCGGCGTCGGACGCCGCGCCGGCGCTCACGTTCTGGGCCACGGCCGAAGGGGAGAAGAGGAACAGGCAGGCGGTCAGGACGAAGGTCACAAGTTTCATTGTTCTTCCCTCAAGGGTTAATCAGGTTGATGGACGCGTTGATGACGAGCGCGTTCGTGAAGTCTATGAAGAACGCGCCGACGACCGGCACAATCAGGAAGCTGCGCGGCGCGGGTCCGTGTCTTTCGGTCAGCGCCTCCATGTTGGCGACGGCGTTCGGCGTGATGCCGAGGCCGAAGCCCACGTGGCCGCTCGCCGTGACGGCCGCCTCGTAGTCGCGCCCCATCAGGACGAACGTGACGAAGACCGCGAAGGCAACCATCAGCACCGTCTGCACGGCGAGGATGACGAGCATCGGCGCGGCCAGCCCCGCGAGCTGCCACAGCTTCAAGTCCATCAGCGCGATGACCAGAAAGAGCGCGAGCGCGATTGTGCCAATCGCTTCGATGGCGCGCGCGTCCAGCTTGAGCCAGCCGTGGCGGTCGTCCAGATTACGCACGACCGCCGCCACGATCATGGCCCCTATGTAGCCCGGCAACTTGAGCACGGACGCCACGACGCTCCCCTTCGGCAGCGCGTCGCCGAGCCGCGTCATCCCCAGGCCGACGAGCGCGCCCAGGCCCATGATGAGCAGAATGAGCATCAGCGTTTTCAGGAGCGCCGTCGCCGTCAACGTCGCGCGCCCGTCGTCGCGCCCCTTCTCGCGGCGCGGCGTCTCCGTCTCCACTTCCCCGACGGGTCCGACGGCCCAGAACTGGTCCGCCTCCTCGCCGCCGCCGCCCTTCTTTTCACTTTCAGGTTTCAGGCGGAAGCGGCGTATGAGAATCGTCGCGACAGGGTTGCCGACGAGGCTCGCCATGAAGATGCCGAAGGTCGCGGATGCGATGATGAGCGCGCCCGCGCCGCTGATGCCCAACTGTTCGAAGTCCTGCGTGCGCGCGAGCCCCGTCGCGGGTCCGCCCGTCAGCGTGAGCGAGCCGCAGATGATGCCGAGCGGCGCGGGCGCACTCATCATGCGCGCGAGCCCGACGCCCGCCACGTTCTGCACGACGGCCGCGACGGAAGCGATGAGCAGGAAAAATCCCATGCGCCAGCCGCCCGCCCGGAGCAGGCCGAGCGTCGCGCCGAGTCCTATGGTCGTGAAGAAGGCCGTTTGCAGCGGCGCGCGCAAACTCGTGTCAATCGCCACGTCAAGCGTCCCACGCGCGTGCAGCGCGAGCACGACGAGGGCGAAGAGCAGCCCGCCGATTGCCGGCGCGGGCACGCTTGTGCGGGCCAGAAATTTGACGCGCCGCTGGAGCGCGTAGCCTACGAAGAGGAACACGGCGGCGAGCGCCAGCGTGAAAACCAGGTCGAGTTGTAACGTCTGCGCGCTCGCGAGGATCGTCGGCTTCACAGCGCCTCACCTTCCGGTCTGCGAACTCTGCTTGTCCTCGAACACGACCCGCCCGTCCATGATCGTCACCAAGACCCGGACATTCTCTATCTTCGCGGGGTCTATGCCGAAGATGTCGTCCGAGAGGATGACCATGTCTGCGAGCTTGCCCGCGGTGATCGTGCCCTTCGCGTCGTCCATGAACTCTGCGAAGGCCGAGCCGACGGTGTAAGCGCGCGCGGCCTCTTCGACCGTGATTTTCTGTTCGGGAACCCAGCCGCCTGGGTTCTTGCCGTCGAGCGTGCGGCGCGTGACCGCCGCGTAAATGCCCAGGAGCGGGCTGATGGGCGCGACCGTCCAGTCGGAGCCGAAGGCGAGGATTGCTCCGGCGTCCAGGAGCGAGCGGAAGGCGTAGGTGCCGCGCGCTCGAATTGGGCCGATTCGCTTTTCGGCCCAGCGCCCGTCGTCTATGCAGTGGTAAGGCTGCATGGAGGCGACGACGCGGTTGCGCCCGAAGCGAGAGATGTCCTGCTGCCTGAGGTGCTGAGCGTGCTCTATGCGGAAGCGGCGGTCGCGCTCGCCGTTCTCTTTCGTCACCTGCTCGTAGATGGAAAGAATGCGGTCGTTGGCCGCGTCGCCGATGGCGTGAATCATCACCTGTAGGCCGTAGCGGTCGGCCTGCCGCACGCGCTCACTCATGGCCCCCTCGGGCTGCATCTCGTCGCCGAGCAGGCCGCGCGTCGCGGGCGCGTCCAGGTACGGCTCGAAGAAGAGCGCGGTCGTGGAGCCCAGGCTCCCGTCCGAAAAACCTTTGAGGCCACCGATGCGCAGCACGTCGTTGCCGAAGCGAGCGCGCACGCCCGTCGTCGCCAGCCGCTCCCAACTGGGCAGCGGCGAGACGGCGTAGACGCGCGTCTTCAACTCACCGCGTTCGAGCAGCGTCTGGTAGACGCCCACGTCGTTGCCGGCGGACATGTCCTGCACGCTCGTCACGCCGTTGCGCGCCGCGTGCTCGGTGGCCGCGCGCCCCGCGATCAGTTTCTCCTCAAAACTCGCGTCGGGGATGACCTTGTAGACGTAGCTCATCGCCGCGTCCTTCAAAACTCCCGTCGGCTCGCCTGTCTTCGGGTCGCGGACGATCAAGCCCCCCGGCGGGTCCGGCGTCTCGCGCGTGACGCCCGCGAGCTTGAGCGCCAGGCTGTTGGCGAGCGCCATGTGTCCGTCCAGGCGGCTGACGAAGACGGGCGTCTCGGGAGTGAAAGCGTCTATCAGCTCTTTCGTGGGAAGCTGCGCGCCGGGCCAACGCTCGTGGTCCCAGTCGCCGCCCGTTATCCAGCGGCCTTTGGGGATTTTTTGCGCGAACCGGCGTATGCGCTCACCGAACTCCTGCGGCGTGGCGGCGTCCCGCAAGTCCACGCTCGCGAGTTGAAACCCGCCGCTCAGGAAATGCACGTGCGCGTCGTTGAAGCCTGGGAGCACGAGCCGCCCGCCCGCGTCCACGACGCGCGTACGAGCGCCCGCGAGTTTTCTGACTTCGGCCGTCGAGCCCACCGCGACGACGCGGTTGCCGTAGACGGCGACGGCCTCGGCCGCGGGCTGCTTTTCGTCCATCGTGCGCACGCGCGCGTTGACGACCACGAGGTCCGCGGCCAGCGGCTCGACATCGGCACGGGTCCTGAAAGTATTCGTCATCAGACAGGCGGCTGCGAGAAGCGCGGTCAGTATTTTCGTTCTCATAAGTAAGGGCGATTGTCCCAGGGCCAGACGCGTAGTGTATCATTGACCATCTCTACGCGGCATGGGAATTATTAGAGTTTCCTTCTTAATCAGAGCAGGCAAACCGACGATGACGAGACGATTTTCAATCGCTCCTTTGTTGCTCGCGCTCTTGCTGTGCGCGCACGGCGTTTCGTTTTCGCAGAGCGGCGGGGCGGCGGGGGTTGCGCCACCTTCGTGGCGTCAGCCCGTGCGAGCGCGGCACGCGATGGTCGCTTCGACGAGCAGTCTCGCGTCGGAAATCGGCGCGGACGTGATGAGGCGTGGCGGGAACGCCGTGGACGCGGCCGTCGCGGTGGCCTTCGCGCTGGCCGTGGTCTACCCGGAGGCGGGCAACCTGGGCGGCGGCGGCTTCATGCTGATTCGGTTTCGCGACGGCAGGACGGCCGCGATTGATTACCGCGAGGTCGCGCCGCTCGCCTCCACGCGCGACATGTTCCTGGACGCGCGCGGCGAGTTGATTAAGGGCGAGGGCTCCTCGACCGTAGGCTACCGCGCTTCCGGCGTGCCCGGCACGGTCGCGGGTATGGAGCTGGCGCTCAGAAAATACGGCTCCGGCAAGCTCACCTGGGCGCAGCTCATAGAGCCCGCGCGCAGACTCGCGGCGCGCGGCTTCGCGTTGAGCTACCGCATCGTCGGCACGCTCCGCAACCACGAGAAGAGACTCTCCGGCTACGAAGACAGCCGCAGGATTTTCCTGAACGGCGGGAGACTTTTCGAAGAGGGCGACCAACTGCGACAGCGCGAGTTGGCCGCGACGCTCGCGCGGCTGCAACGCTTCGGCGCGCGAGAGTTCTACGAGGGCCGGACCGCACGCCTCATCGCGGAAGACATGCGCAGGCACGACGGCCTCATCACGCTCGAAGACCTGCGCGGCTACCGGCCCGTGGAGCGCGCGCCGTTGCGCTCGACTTACCGCGGCTACGAAATCCTTTCGATGCCACCGCCGTCGTCGGGCGGCGCGGTCCTGATTGAGATGCTGAACATCCTTGAGGGCTACGACCTGGCCGCGATGAACCCGATGGCGTCGGAGAAGTATCACCTGATGATTGAGGCCATGCGCCGCGCCTACGCAGACCGAGCCGAGTACATGGGCGACCCGGACTTCGTGAGCGTGCCCGCGGCCGGGATGATTGACAAGAGTTACGCCGCGCGCCAGCGCGCCACGATCAAATTGGACCGCGCCTCGACGAGCGCGGAGATACCCGGCGGCGGCCCCGCAGAGAACCGCACGGGCGAGACCACGCACTTCTCCGTCATCGACCCCGAAGGTAACGCGGTCGCGAACACTTACACGATCAACGACCTCTACGGCTCGGGCGTGACCGTCAAGGGGACGGGCGTCCTCCTGAACGACGAGATGGACGACTTCACGGCGAAGCCTGGGACGCCGAACCTGTGGGGCGTGATTCAGAGCGAGCGCAACTCGATTGCGCCGCGCAAGCGCCCGCTGTCTTCGATGACGCCGACGATTGTGTTGAGGAAGGACGGCTCGGTCTGGTTCGCGGTGGGCGCGCGCGGCGGGGCCAGAATCATCAGCGCCGTGCTGCAAGTCGTCGTCAACGTGATAGACCACCGGATGAACATACAGCAGGCCATCGACGCGCCGCGCGTGCACCACCAGTGGTTCCCGGACGCGGCCCGCTTCGAGCCCTACGGTCTGTCGTCCGACACCATGCGCGCGCTCGAATCCCTGGGCCACAAACTCGAAGAGGCCACCTCCCCGCGCAACCTCGCCAGCGCCGAAGGCGTCATGATCGAGGAGGGTACGGACATGCGCCTCGGCGCGAGCGACCCGCGCAACGACGGCGTCCCCGTCGGGTATTAAGAGGGCGGATGCGGGCCGATGAGCTTGCGGATTTGATTTTATCCCCGAAGGGGTCAACGGCGCACTCAGAAGTTGAACTTGATGCCCAACTGAATCCTGCGCGAGTTGCTGACGACGGTGTCGCGTATGCGGCCGAACGCGCCGTTGACGGCGGGCGTCCCTGTGAAGCCCGGCGACTGCGTCCCGATGCCGCTCGTGGCGGCTACCGGGAAATCGAACGACGGCGTGTTGGTCAGGTTGCTGATGTCCGCGCGGAACTCAAGGTTGCGGGTTTCGCCGAAGTAGAACTTCTTGCGCAGCGTCATGTCCAGGTTGAAAAAGCGCGGCCCGGTGAAGAAGTTCCTCCCGGTGTTCCCTATCTCCCCCGGCGCGGGCGTCGAGAAGCGCGCGATCTGCTCGGGCGTGAAGATGAAGGTCGTGCCCGCGTTCTCCACCACGTCGCCCATGCCCGGCGTGCACCCGTCGCAGTTGGCGGGCGCGAGCACCCAGTTGCTGACGGTGAAGGCCCCGCCGTAGACCGTGAACGGGCGACCGCTCTGCCAGACGAGCGAGTTCGCTATCTCCCAACCGCCGACGAGATGGTTGACCAGCCCCGAAGCCCCGCCGAAGAATTTGCGCCCGCGCCCGAACGGCAGGTCGTAGACGAGATAGCCCTGTAGCGCGTGGCGGCGGTCGAAGTCCGAGCGCGCGTAGTTCAACCGGCGGTCGCGTAGGTCCAGAGGCGTGTTCTGCGCCGAGGGCGAGGCGTTCGTCGCCGAGGTCGTCCTCACGGCGGTCGAGAAGGTCGGGTCGAACGAGCGCGTGTCCATAGACTTGGACAGCGTGTAAGCCAACTGCAACAGCAGCCCGCGCCCGACGCGCCGACTGAGTTGCAGTTCCAATCCGTGGTAGGTCGAGAAGTCGTTGCTGTCAACCACTATCAGCCCGCCGTTAGCCTGCGTGCCGGAGAACTGCGGGTAGGGCTGGAAGAAGAAGGGGCTGAAGCCGTTCGCGACGATCAACCTTTGACCGGCCGAGAGGCGCTGCCCGAGCAGGAACGCGGCCGAGGCCACGGAGCCCTGGTTAAGCTCGGAGCCGAAAGTCGTGCGGAACTGCGCCGTGCCCGCGTTGTTCGCCGCGCTCCCCGTCATCAGCGCGTTAATCAGCGCGCTGTTGTTGCCGGCGCGCACCGTGTTGAAGGCTTCGACGAAGGTTTCGTTCGAGAAGCGCGTGTCGCGCGCGAAGACGTCCACCTGGTTCACGTCGTAAGCGCCGAAAAGGCCGACGCCCTTGCGCCCGATGTAGTTGGCCTCGAGGACGAACCCGCGGCCCACCTCGCGCTGGAAGCTGACGGACCACTGGTTGGTCTTCGGGGAGCGCACAGAGGGGTCGAAGACTGTCAGGCTGTTAATGGAGAACGGGACCGGCTGCCGCAGCAGCTCGGGCGTCGCCGCGGGCTGAAGCGTCGGCAGCCCGAAGCGCAGGCGGCGGGCCTCTCCCGCCGGCAGACTGGCACAGTTTAATTCGTTGCAGGCGAGTGTCGTCCCCGGCGTGTTCGGGAAGATGGCCGACGACGCGAGGAAGGTGTTCAGGCGGTCGTAGGCCAGGCGGTAGTTGGCGCGGATGGAAGTCTTCCCGCTGTTGAACGGGTCCCACGCGAAGCCGAACGACGGCGCGAAATTGTTCCAGTCGTCGTCGAACAGCTTGCCCTCGACGAACCGAATCTGGTCCGTGGGGGCTTCGCCGAAGCGCACGGGGCGGTCCGGGCGCAGAACGGAGTAGCCGTCGCCCGCGCGCGGCGACAGCTTCGGCTCCCAGCGCAGGCCGTAGTCAATCGTCAGGTTCGGCCGAATCTTCCAGGTGTCCTGAAAGTAGAAGTCGTACTCGTTGTACTTCGAGATGAAAGTGAAGTGCGTCCCGGCGGGCGCGTAGGCCGCGTCGCTCTCGGCGACGAAGGCTTGCGACAGGTTGCCGTAGCGGCCGAGCAGGTCGTTAATCGCCAGGAACAGGTTGTTGCGGTCAGCGTTGTTGATGGAACTGGACCCGGCGGCCGGCACGTTGAAGTCTGCGGGGACGGGGTTCGCCGTGCGCGAAAAATTCGCCTGGAGGTTGATGTTGATGCCCGGGCCGCCGACGGCGCTGCGTATGTCGTCGTGCGCCTGGAACCGTAGGTTGATGCCGCCGCGGAAGGTGTGCGAGCCGCTGACGAAACTCAGGTTGTCCGCGACCTGCCAGGTCGTCAACTCGCGCTGGTTGTCAATCTGCGGGACGACGCTGAACGGGTCGCGCGGGAGATTGAGGACGAAGGGCACGGACTCCGGGTCCGGGTTGGTGAAGAGGAAGGCGAAGCGGTTGAAGCCCAGGACCAACTCGTTGACCATGAAGTTGGTCGGCGTCCAGCGGTAGTTGACCGCCACGTTCTTCGGGTTGCGGAACGTGTCCGTGCGGTTGAAAGGGCTGTTGGGGAACGAGCGCAGGCCGGCGTTGCCGTTGTCGCCGAACGTGTTCTGCTCGCCCTGCGCGTAGCGCACGTACATCGTGTTGCGGTCGTTGAAAGTGTGGTCGACTTTGAGCACGAAGTCGTACTGCTTCTCGACCTGCGGCGCGCCGAAACTGAACCCGGCGGTGTTGAGCCCGTCGCCCGTGGTGAAGTTGTTCGGCAGCGGCGCGGCGTTGATGAGCGCCTGCGTCGTCGGGTCCAGTCCGCAGTTCGTGGGCTGCGTCGCGCACAAGGGGTCGTTGGCGACGATGTTGTAGCTCTGAATGTTCAAGCCCGGAAGCGGGTTGCCGCTCGCGTCGACAGACGGGTTGGACGTGCCCGCGGGCGCGTTGGCCGCGCCGACCCTGTAGCGGAAGATTCCCTGCCGCGCCAGTTGCGTGTAGACCGTGCGCGTCACCAGGATTGACTGCGAGGCGCGCAGCAGTTGCAGGTTCGTGAAGAAGAACGTCCTGCGCTTGCGGCCGTCGTAGCCGGGCAGGATGACCGGGCCGCCCAAGGAACCGCCGAAGATGTGCTGGACGAACTGGCCCTTCGGCCGGTTGTTCAAGTTGTTCTCGTACTCGTTGGCGTTCAGGACGGGCGTGCGGTAAAGCTCGAAGAGGTTGCCGTGAAAATCTTCCGTGCCGGAGCGCGTGACGAGCGAGACCTGCGCGCCCGATGAGCGCCCCAGCTCGGACGTGAAGTTGCTGGTCACGACCTGGAATTGCTCGATGGAGTCTGGGTTCGGCTTGAGCGGCGTGAAGTTCGAGCCGCCGGAGCTGGACTCGTTGATGTCCACGCCGTCGAGCGTGAAGTTGAAGGCGCGGTCGCGCGAGCCGTGGACGTGTACGTTGCCGCCCGTGTTGCCGCCCGTGCCGGCGCGGCCGTTGCCGATGACGCCGGGCTGGAGCGAGATGAACTGCAAAGGGTTCCGGCCGCGCTCCCCGACAATCGGCAGGGCTTCGAGCGAGCGCTGCTCGACGGTGTTGCCGAGGTTGCCGGAGTTGCTCGTCTGCACGCGCTCGGCCGTGGACTCGACCGTGACCACGTCCGCGAGTGCGCCCACTTCGAGCGCCACGTCGAGAGTCGCGGGCTGGTTGACGTTGACCTGGTTGCCGGTGGAGACGAACTTTTTGAAGCCCTGCATCTCGACCGCGACGGTGTAGACGCCGACCTGCACGGAGTCGAAGACGTAAGTCCCGGAGTCTGTCGTCGTGGTGGTGAAGGTGACGTTCGTCCCCTCGTTGGTCAGCGTCACGGCCGCGCCCGTGACGAGCGCGCCCGTCTGGTCAGTGACGGTGCCCGTCACGCGCGAGGCTGTCCCCTGCGCGAAGGCCGCGGCGGCGGCCGCGAGCAGTACGATAAAAGCGTAGATGAGATGTGGCCCTCGGGCTCTCAACATTTTCTGGCTCCTGTGTGAGGCGCTTGTGGTCTTGTTTTCTGAGGAATTTGGCGAACGTATCCCGGTCCGAAAAACTTCCGCCGAAAGGTTGCGCCGCAGCCGTCCGGGTGAGCCACGGCGACGCGCAGGTTCAAACTTTCGGCGTCTATACAAAAACCTGAATCAGCCGCCAGTATATCCGCAGCCCGGCGCGCGGGCAAGCATTCGATTTTCACGAGAAGCGTCACAGTTTTCCGCCGAGGGCGCGGACGAGGGCGCGGGCCTTGAGCAGCGATTCTTCGTATTCGAGCGCGGGGCTGCTGTCGGCCACCACGCCGCCGCCGACGTTGAAGCGGGCCACCCGGCCGCGCACGGTCATCGTGCGTATGGCGACGTTGAGGTCTAACGAGCCGTCCGCCGCGAAGTAGCCAATGGCCCCCATAGAGAGGCCGCGCGGGGCCGTCTCGGCCTCGGCGATGATCTCCATCGCGCGGATTTTGGGAGCGCCCGTGATGGAGCCGCACGGGAAGGCCGCGCCCAGGAGCTCGCCCGCCGTCACCCCGTCGCGCAACGTGCCCCGCACGCGCGAGACCAGGTGAAAGAGCGTCGGGTGCTCTTCGAGCGCGCACAGCTCCGCGACCTCCACGGAGCCGTAACGGCAGACGCGCCCCAGGTCGTTCCTCATCAAATCGACGATCATCACGTTCTCCGCGCGGTCCTTCTCGCTGCCGAGCAGCTCCGCGCGAAGCAACGCGTCTTCTCCGGCATCAAGGCCGCGCGGCCTGGTTCCCTTAATGGGCCAGGCTTCGACCGTGCGCGCGCTCCCGTCAGACGGAGTGACGCGCAGGAACCTTTCGGGCGAGGCGCTGATGACCACGTCGTCGCCGCGGCGCATGAAGGCCGCGAACGAGGCAGGGTTGTCGCGCCGCAGACGCCAGAAGACTCCCTCTGGAAAGGTCTTGGGCGCGAGCCGGCAGGTGAACTGCTGCGTGAGATTCGCCTGGTAAATGTCGCCCGCCGCGATGTGCTCTTTGATTCCCTCGACCGCCGCCACGTACTCGTCTCGCGTCAGGTTGGATTCGATTGCAGGGGGCGAGGGCGCGCGCGTGTCCCAACCCGCCGAGTCCCGGTCCGCCGACGCGATCTCGAACGCTTCCCTGAGGGCTTCGAGCGTCTCCTCCAAACGACGTTCGCCCCCGGCGCAGACGATTTTCGTACTCCCTTCCTGGTAATCGTGGACGACGAGCGCGTCGTAAAAGGCCAGCGTCATGTCCAGCTCGGCCGAAGCGCGCCGCCCGGCTTTCAGGCGCAACGGCTCTATACGGTGTGCCAATTCGTAAGCGAAGGTCGCGACGCAGATTCCCCCTGCGGGATGCGGCGCGCTGGCGGATTGCGGCGAGAAGCGTTCGGCCAAACGCTCGTCGAGCACACGCAAAGCGTCCCCACGCGCGACTCGGCCGGCGCTCTGATTTACTTGTGTGATGCGTATCTCTTCGCCGCGGGCCTCGACCGTCTCGCGCGGGTCGAAGCCCGCGAGGAGGAAGCGCGCGGACCGCCCGCGCGCGCCGCAACTGTCCAGGATGCTCACGCGGCGCTGCGACGAGAGGTAGAGCAGCGCGCGCAGAACTTCGTCCCCCGAAAGAGGGACTTCGTGAATTAACGGCTTCGTTGTGTCTGTCTCGGTCCGCATCCTTTGCGTGAAAATATCTCACGCGAAGGCGCGAGGGCGCAAAGAGTTGTTCCTGATTTTCAGAGGCGCTCTATTTACAGTCTTCGAGCGCGTCGACGAGGCGGGCGATGTCCTCTTCGTCGTTGAAGAAGTGCGTGGCGACGCGTATCCCTTCGGGCTTTTCGGTGACGGCGACGCCGCGGCGCGCGAGGTGCGCGACGACGCGCTTCGGGCGCTCGGCGGCGACGAGCGTCTCGCCCGAGCGCATGCTTTCGTCGCGCAGCGGCGAAAGGACGCGCCAGCCTTTTTCCGAAAGCCGCTCGGTCAGGTGGCGGTTGAGCGTGAGCACGCGCCGCTCTATGTTCTCCGCCCCGAGTCTTGCCAGGTAATCGACTGACGCGCCGAGGGCGAAGATGCCCGCGAAGTGCGGGCAGCCGAGTTCGGCGCGCGCCGCTGCGTCGCGGCGCACGCGGCACGCGCGGTTGCTCATCTCGAAGGGCTCTTCGTCGCTCATCCAGCCGACTGCGTGCGCGCGCGTCTCTTCGAGCAGGCGGCGGCTCAGGTAGACGAAGCCGGAGCCGTAGCCCGCGAGCAGCCACTTGTGGCCCGTCGCGCAGAGCGCGTCAATCCCCATGCGCTTCACGTCAAGCGCGAAGGCCCCGGCCGACTGGCTGGCGTTGACGACCAGCGCGTGCCCCTTCTTGCTCTGGCCCAATTCCTCAAGGTCCGCGCGGAAGCCGTTCGAGTACTGGACGTGGCTCACGCAGACGACGGCCGTCTCCTCATTCATCGCGCGCTGAACGTCGCCCGCGCGCAGTTCGCCGGCCGTCGGCGCGACGAACAGCACACGCGTGCCGCGGTGAAGCCACGTGATGGTGGAGACGGGGAACTCCAGTTCGCAGGAGATGACGTGGCCGCGCCCGGCGAGGGCGTCCACGATGAGGTTCATCCCGGTGGACGTGTTCGTCGTCAGCGCGATCTCTTCGGGCTCCGCGTTGATGAAAGACGCGACGGCGCGGCGCACCCCTTCGCGCCGGTCGAGCCACTCGTCCCAACGCGCGTCCGCCCCCTCCATCATCTCGCCGTAAAAACCCGCGCCCGCCTCCATCACCGGCCGCGGAATTGGCCCGGCCGCCGCGCTGTCCAAATAGGCGGTACGTTCGAGCAAGGGGAAGTCGCGCCGGACCTTCGACCAATCGATGCTGTCGGAACTCATAACGCTTTCCTGCTACCTGACAACAATCCTGTGCGGCTTGCCGTCGTCTTCGATGGCGATGCCGACCATGCCCTTGCCTGTGTGATAGCCGATTGACTTGCCGCCTTCTCCGCCTCGCTGGAGGCGGCGGCCGTCGAGCGTGACTTCGGCGACGGCTCCGGCGAAGGGCGCGACGAAGAGGAGTTTTCGCGCGGGCGGCTGGTAACTGCCTTCGGGCTGGTTGACGCTTATCTCTACGCCGCCGCGGCCCGCGGGCGCGACCTCCACGCGCGTGCGGCGGAAGACGCCCTGCTTGTAGGCCGGGCTCGTACCGTCGTCTTCGTAAAGAGTCGTGGCGGCGCGCCCTTCAGCGTCCGGGTGGGCGTAGAAGGTGACGGGGTCGAAAGTCTTGTCGCCGACGAAGCGCATCTCCGGCCCTTCTGGGATGATCGAGCCGCCGCGGATGAACATCGGTGCGACTTCGAGCGGCGCGTCGACGCGAATCATCACCTCGCCCGCGTAGCGCTTGCCGGTCCAGTAGTCGTACCAGATTCCTTTGGGCAGGTAGACCATGCGGCTCGTCTGGTTGTGCTCGACGACGGGCGCGACCAGGAGGTCTTCGCCGACGACGAACTGGTCGTCCAGGTTGAGCGTGTTCGAGTCAGTTTGATAATTGAGCACGAGCGGGCGGAAGAGCGGGAGCCCGGTGCGGTGCGCCTCTTCGAGCCGCGTGTAGAGGAAAGGCAGCAGGCGGTAGCGAAGCTTGATGTACTTGCGGATGATGTCTTCGTAGTACTTGCCGAAGCGCCAGGGCTCCTGGTCGTAGCCGTCAATCGCCTTGTGGTTGCGGAAAAATGGCACAAGAAAACCGACCTGGTAGGAGCGCACGAGCAGTTCCCCGCTGCCGCGGCCGATGAAGCCGCCCACGTCGCCCCCGACGAACGTCTCGCCCGAGAGCCCGAGCGTCTGGTACATGGGGACGCTCAAGGCCAGCGCCTCCCAGGTGCTGTTGGTGTCGCCGATCCACATGGTCGAGTAGCGCTGGATGCCGGCGTAGGCGGCGCGCGTGATGACGTAAGGGCGCTTATCAGGCGCGAGCCTCTCCAATCCTTCGTACGTCGCGCGCGCCATCAGGAGCGCGAACGTGTTGCGGTTTTTGGCGTGCGTCGTCTTCTCGCCCTCGTCAAAGCTCACCACGTCCATCTGGTTCTTCCCGGTCTGGTCGACGAAATCCGAAGGCTCGTTCATGTCGTTCCAGATTCCGGCGACGCCCTGGTCGAGGTAAGCGCGGTGCAGGTCGCCCCACCAGCGGCGCGCGTCCGGCAGGGTGTAATCAACGAAGACGCTCTCGCCGGGCCAGACTTTCGGGATGAAAAGCCTGCCGCCCTTGCGCTTCTGGAAATAGTCCTTCTCCACGCCCTGGTTGAAGACGTAGTAGCTCTTGTCCTGCGGCGCGAGTTCCGGGTTCGCCCTGTCGTGCGCGCTCTTGTCAGCCGGCTGGTACTTCACGCCGGGGTCAACGATGGTGACGACCTTGACGCCCTGCCGCATGAGCCGCTCCGTAAACGCCTTCGGGTTCGGGAAGCGCGTCGTGTCCCAGGTGAAGACGCGGTAAGCCTGCATGTAGTCTATGTCGAGGTGCAGCACGTCGAGCGGCAAGTCGCGCTCGCGGTACTGCCGCACGACCTCCTCGGCCATCGTGTCCGGGTAATAACTCCAGCGGCTCTGCTGATGGCCCAGAGCCCACAGCGGCGGAAGCTGAACGCGGCCCGTCAGCTCCGTGTAGCGAGTGAGAATCTTCTTCATCGAGGGGCCGTAGAAGAAGTAGTAGTTCATCTCGCCGCCCTCGGCCCCGAAGGCCGCGTAGCGCTGCGAGCTCTTGCCGAAGTCGAAGTAGCTGCGGTAGCTGTTGTCGAAGAAGATGCCGTAGGCCGCGCCCCGTTCGAGGCCGATGTAGAAGGGGATGGTCTGGTAGATGGGGTCTTTGCCTTCGGTGTAGCCGGGCGTGTCAGAGTTCCAGTTGACGAAGTAGCCGCGCCGCTTGTCCAGGCGCGCGGCCTTTTCGCCGAGGCCGTAAAAGTGTTCGTCGAAGCCGAGCCTCTTCGCGGCGGCGACGAAGGTCCCGGCCTTCGGGTCGAACATCATCCCCTCGCGGACGCCGCGCGCGTCGTACATCATCGGGCGCTCGTCGGCGTTGACGACCTGTTTCGTCTTCGCGTCGCGGAATTCGACGAGCAGGGGCGAGCGGCGCACGACCGCTTCGAGTTCGTCCGTCGAGACGACGACCGCGTCCGGCGTCTCCGTCAGGTCCCAGCGGACCGCGTCCCAGTCCTCTTTAGCGATGGCCCAGGAATGGTCGCGCGCGGGGAGCGCCTTCCCGAACGAGGCGCGCACGCGGATGAGGTCCGGGGCCAGAATCGAGAGGCGCACCTCGGACCCGTCGCGGCAAATGAAGGTGACGGAGCTCGCGTCCTTCCTGAAACTGTTCACCGGGCCGATGGGCTCCATGCCGCCCACGAAATCCTGCGCCTCGGCCCCGGCCGAACAGAGGACAATAGCCAGACAGCAAAGGGAGAGAAGCGATCTGTTCATGTTAGTCCTCGAAGAGCAATGTGAATGCGGAATGCGGAATGATGACTGAAAGACAGGTTGCTTTTAATGCATCATTCCGCATGCATCATTTACTCGAACGTGTCCGTGAAGGCGATCTGCGCGGCCCCGAGGAGCCCCGCGTCGTCGCCGCACTCGGCGCGGACGATCTCGACGCGGCGGGCAGGGATGGGGAAGGCGCGCTCCATGACCTGCTCGCGGACGTGGCCTATGAAGAGGTCCCAGCCCGCGGCCACGCCGCCGCCGATGACGATCATCTCCGGGTTGAAAATGTTGACGAGGCTCGCCAGACCTACCCCCAGCCGGATGCCCATCTGGCGGAAGACTTCGAGCGCCAGCTCATCGCCCTCGACCCCGCTCTTGTAGACAGAGTAGGCGGTCACCTCCTCGCTCGTGTGCAAAGGGGAATTCGGGTAGCGCGGCCTGGCCTCGCGCGTCATGCGGACGATGGCCGTCGCAGAGGCGTAGACTTCCAGACAGCCGCGGCTCCCGCACGGGCACGGCACGCCCGTGAACGGCTCTATGCCGATGTGGCCCAGTTCGGCCGCGGAGCCGTCGATGCCCCGCCAGAGCTTTTTGTTCAGGATGATGCCGCCGCCCACGCCCGTGCCGAGCGTGATCATGATGATGGACGCGCGCCCGCGCGCGGCCCCCATCCACATCTCACCGACTGCCGCCGCGTTCGCGTCGTTCTCCAGGAGCGCGGGCCAGCGCACCTCGCTCTCGACCGCCGCCGCGAGCCGGAAGCCGTCGAGGCAGGGGACGTTCGGCGCTTTGACGACGATGCCGTTCTCTATCTGCACGGTGCCGGGGATGGCGATTGACATGGCGCGTATGCGCGCGCCGCGCTCCCGGCCGCGGCTCTCGCACTCGCGCGCCGCCGTGACGATGGCCCGCACGATCTCGTCGGCCTTCTCGGCCTTCGGCGTGCGTATCTTGGTGCGCTCGTGGATGCGCCCCCGGTTGTCAATGGTCGCGGCGCGGAGGTTCGTCCCGCCGAGGTCGACGGCGATGACGAGCCCTTCGTCCGGCGCGCTGTCTGTTCTTTGGTGGTCAGTTTCCATGATGTCAGCCAGCTCTTCACCCCGAAGGTGCGAAGGGTCGTTGTGCGGATTCAGTTTTAAGAGCCTATTACAAGCCTCAGCCCATTTCTTTGCGCCGATAGTTTTTCCTTACTTTGCCTGAACCCTCCCACGGCGCGGCGCGGCCGGGCGCGCCCGGCGCGAGATTGTTTGTCGTCTGAGCAAACAAAGACTGGACCAGGAAGCCGACGACGATGGAGCGGGCAGCGCTATGAGCATTGGTTCGCTTCGCGGAGCGAGAGTCAGCGGGGCGCGACGGCGCGCCCTTCCTGGACCAGCCTGCGGGGGCCGCGCGGACGGCCGGCTTCGCTCCCCGCATGAGGTCTGACTAATGGCTTCCGAACCGTCCTTCTCTTGACGAGAGGTAAACGTTTACGCCCGTCTCGGCAGGCACGCGGCCCGAACATTTGGCCGAGGCGCGAAGGCTGCCGATTTTTAAGGGGAATCAGCGGAAATAAGCTGTTCTCTATCGAGGCCTTAGCTTAGCAGAGGGGGGCCGGAAATTTCCATTGAAATTTTCAAAGGCGGGTGTTATTTTGCCCGCGCCGTTCCCCGTCAGTTTCCCAAGCACTCGTCGCGCCCGTCGCCTTCGCGCGGAGGAGGACTAGCATCTCCCTTCTACCAATACCCGTCTGCGACGCGAAGCGGCCCCTTGTCAGAATCAAACCCGCCGTCCGGGCCGCGGGGTTCGGCCCCGCGGCAAACTGGAGAACACGCCCGATGAATAAGACAGCCCGCACGTTGTTGGTCGTTTGCCTGCTCAATTTTTGTTGCCTCCGCGCCGCCCGCGCGCAGTCGACGCAGATGAGCACTTACTGTAATCCAATCAACATCGATTACACCTACATGATCTACAACGCGAACGAGGACATCTCGTACCGCTCGGGCGCGGACCCCGCCGTCGTCGAATTCCGCGGCGAGTACTACATGTTCGTGACGCGCTCGATGGGCTACTGGCACTCGACCGACTTGAGTAACTGGACGTTCGTCACGCCCGAGAAGTGGTACTTCCAGGGCGACAACGCCCCGGCCGCTTTCAACTACCGCGACGAACTCTTGTACGTGATGGGCGACCCTTCGGGCTCTATGAGCGTCCTCTACACGGACAACCCGAAGAGGGGCGACTGGAAGGCCACGCCCTCGATTCTTCACGACCTACAGGATCCGGCACTTTTCATAGACGACGACGATCAAGCCTACGTGTTCTGGGGCTCGTCGAACGTCTACCCCATCAGGGGCCGGAAGTTGGACAAGGGGCACCGCTTCAGCCCCGCCAAGGAGATCGTAGAGCTGTTCAACCTGGACGAGGCCAAACACGGCTGGGAGCGCTTCGGCGAGAACCACTATCACAAGGAGTTGACGGAGGGCTACGTCGAAGGGCCGTGGATGACCAAGCACAACAATAAATATTACCTGCAATACGCGGCCCCCGGCACTGAGTTCAACGTCTACGGCGACGGCGTGTACGTCGGCGACTCACCGCTCGGCCCTTACCGCTACGCGCCCAACAACCCAATCTCGTACAAGCCCGGCGGGTTCGCCAACGGGGCCGGCCACGGGAGCACCGTCCTCGGTCCCGCGGGACAGTTCTGGCACTTCGGCTCGATATCCATCTCCGTCAACGTCAACTGGGAAAGACGCATCAGCATGCACCCGCTGTACTTCGACCGCGACGGCCTGATGCACGTCAACACCTCCTTCGGAGACTACCCGCACTTCGCGCCGGCGGTCCCCGGCAAGATGGGCCAATTCGCGGGGTGGATGCTGCTCTCGTACAAGAAGCCCGTGAAGGCTTCTTCTTCGCTCGGCGAATACGCGGCCGAGAGGATGGTCGACGAAAACATCAGGACGTTCTGGGTGGCGGAGAAGAATGACAACCAGCAGTGGGCGGAGATAGACCTGGTGAATCCCGGTAAAGTCTTCGCCATACAGGTCAACTACCACGACTACAAGTCGAACCTCTTCGGGAAAGTTCCGGGGCTTTATCACAGGTACGTCATCGAAGGCTCTGCGGACGGGAAGACGTGGGCGACGCTGGTCGACAGGAAGAACAGCTACAAGGACGTGCCTAACGACTACGTCGAAATTGGCACACCCCAGACCGTCAGATACGTGCGCTACAAAAACATCCACGCCCCGACGCCCAACCTCGCCATCTCGGACATACGCGTGTTCGGCCTCGGGCAGGGTAAGGCCCCCGCGGCGGTTAAGAATTTGTCCGTCAACCGCCAGAAGGACCGGCGCGACGCCATGCTCACCTGGGACGCGCAGAAAAACGTCCAGGGCTATAACGTGCTCTGGGGCATCGCGCCCGACAAGCTGTACAGCTCCTGGCTCGTCTACGACAAAAACTCGCTCGACCTGAGAAGCCTGTCGGTTGACCAGTCCTATTACTTCGCCGTCGAAGCCTTCAACGAGAACGGAGTCTCTGAGAGGACGAAGGCCGTGAAAGTCGACTAGCCCGGCCGGACAAAGCGCGCGTGCGTTGCGCCGCCGACTCATTTCTGACCTCTTCTTAGTAGATAAGTTGGTTGGAGCGTGCGGGCCGTCGAGTTCGTGGCGGGAGTCGCGTGCTTCGCGGCGGGCGGCGCAGACATCCCGTTTCGGGCCGCCGATTTTAGACACCTGCTTCCGCCCGCGTTAATAAGGAGATGAGCGCTCGCGCCCGCGGGACAAAAGAGTTGACCGGGGGTGCGGCAGGGTGCTATAAACCAGAGCACCCGGTAAGTCGTTTTCATTAACAATCCGTTAAGCCCAGTGGTCGACTGTTAAGCCTGAAAACGTCGTCTGAGGATAATAGTAAGCGCCGTCCGACGCGCCATGGCTTATTGGGTTCACCGCTTACCGAGTCTTCCCCCTTTTGAATTAAAGCCCTTCAGTCTTGCGGAAGTTAGCGTAGTCTCTCTTAGTGCAGCAGGAGGATGTAACAATGCGCAACAGCTTCTCAGTTTTTTCCCGCAGAGCCGCGGGCGTAATCATTCTGACGCTCGGCCTGGCCGTCGCGGCCCAGGCGCAGTTCCGCGCAGCCCTTCAGGGCGTGGTGACGGACCCGCAGGGCGGCGCGGTGGTCGGCGCGACCGTCACGCTGACCAGCAAGGAGAACAATCAGACGCAGCAGGTCACCAGCAGCGACGAGGGCTTTTACCGCTTCGACCGCCTCGCGCCCGGCGCCTACATTCTCACGGCCGAGATGAGCGGGTTCAAGAAGCAGGTGCTTGAGAACGTCGAGGTCAAGGCCGAAGAGGTGCAGGGCGTCAATGTGGCGCTTGAGGCCGGCGAGATCAGCGAGACGGTGACGATCTCATCAATAGTGGGCGAAACACTCCAGACTGAGAACGCGAACGTCGGCGGGTCAATCTCCGAGCGCGAGATACAGCGCCTCCCGCAGACCGGGCGCGATCCATACGAGTTGGTCCGGCTCACGCCGGGCGTCTTCGGCCTGGGCTCGCGCAACGCCACAGGCGGCTCGCAGGGGCTGCCGGGCCAGGTAGGCCCCGGCGGGTCTAACAGTCAGATTTTCCAGACCGAGAACCAAGTGCCTGTCAGCGCCGCCGGCCAGCGCCCGGAGGCTAACAACTTCCAGATTGACGGCGTGAACGCGATGAGCCAGGCGTGGGGCGGCGCGGCAGTCGTCACCCCGAACCAGGAGTCAGTTAAAGAGGTTCGCGTCGTGGCGAACAACTACTCCGCGGAGTTCGGGCGCAACAGCGGGGCGCAAGTCCTGATCGTCTCGCAGACCGGCACGAACGATTTTCACGGCAGCCTCTTCTTCAAGCGCAACACGCCGGGCATGAACGCCTTCCAGGACTTCGACCGCGCCGGCACGGCCATCAGGGAGGACCCGCAGCGCGTCAACCAGTTCCTCAGCCAGTACGGCGGCAGTATCGGCGGCCCCATCCTCAAGAACAGGCTCTTCGGCTTCTTCTCCTACGAGACCGTTCGCAGTAGCAGCAGCAGGATCGAGGGGCTGTGGGTCGAGACGCCGCAGTTCGTGAATACAGTCAACGCCGCGCGGCCGGGAAGCATTGCCAACACGGTGCTCGGCTTCCCCGGCATGACACCGCCGCGCATCGTCGCCACACAGAACCTGACCTGCGCCCAGTACGGCATTACCAACTCAGCCCGCTGCCAGCAGGTGGCGGGCGGGCTCGATGTCGGCTCGCCAACCGGCGCTATCGGCCAGTTCGTTCCAGACAACGTCGGCGGAGGACTCGACGGCATCCCGGACGTGCAGTTCGCTTCGATAGAACTCCCGAGCAGTAATACGTCGGAACAGTTCAACGTGCGCGTTGACTACCAGGTGACCAAGAACGACCTCGTGGCGTTCAGCACCTACTTCGTGCCGAGCGACACCTTGTCCAACGACGCTTGGGGCAACAGGGGCCGCCCGGGTCTGGACTTCGTCTCGGGCCGGCGGAACATGGTGGGCACGCTGCTGTGGACGCGGACTCTCTCCGCGACGATGGTCAACGAGGCGCGCTTTAACGTCACGCGCTGGTACTTCGACGAGGCGGCGACGAACCCCGACGTCGGGTACGGCATTCCTATGCTCAGAATCTTCGGCGAGCAATTCATCTCATTCGGGCAGCACACCGGCCCCGGCGTCTTCTACCAGAACACGTATAACTTCAGGGACGTGCTGAGCAAGGTCTCGGGCGCGCACGCGCTGAAGTTCGGCGCGGACGTAATCAAGGAGCAGAACAACGACAAAGCGCCGTGGGCTGGCCGTCCGACCTTCGAGTTCAATAACCTCTGGAGTTTCGCCAACGACGCGCCGCAGGTCGAGTCGGCGTTCTACGACCCCGCGACCGGCGATTTCACGGACCTCGCGGCCTACCCGCGCAGCACCTACATCGGGCTGTTCGCGCAGGACGATTGGAAGATCAGGCCGAATATCTCGCTCAACCTCGGCCTGCGTTGGGACTACTACTCTCCGCTCCGCAGCAAGAGGGACAGAATCTCGAACCTGATTCTGGGGCCTGACGGCGGTTTGATCGGCTCGACAATCCAGACCGGCGGCGACCTTTACAACAGTGACAAGAACAACTTCGGGCCGCAAATCGGCGTCGCCTGGAGCCCGAAGACGATCTTCGGGCAGAACGTCGAGAACAGGATGGTGATTCGCGGCGGCTTCGGCATCGGCTACAACCGGCTCCCCGGTTCGCGCCTGCTCGAATCGCGCTTCAACCCGCCGTTCTTCGCCTCCTTCTTCTTCGACCGGGCCAGCGGGAACATCGTTTACAGGACGGCGGCCGACCTCAATTCGTTCGACTACCCGCCCAACCCGAACGCGACGCTGACCTTCGACCCCAATTCGGGCCTGCCCATAGGGCCGTCGGTCGGCTTCAACGCGGTCGACCAGGACGTGCGGAACCCCATCATCTACCGCTTCTCCGCTGACGCGGAGTACGAAATGGGGAAAGGCTTTATTGTTTCGCTCGGCTTCCAGGGCTCGAGGGGCCGCAGCCTCCCGCGCCCGGTCCCCTACAACCTGCTCGTCCCCGACAGCCCGAATTTCGGGGGCGTGACGCTGCTGCTCACCGACGCGCGCAGCAATTTCAACGCGATGCTGGTCGAGGCCCGGCGACGGTTCAGCAACAACTTCCAGTTCGCCGCCGAGTACCGCCTCGCGAGCAGCAAGGACACCTGCTCAAGCGACCACGACTGCCGCGCGACCTACCCGTTCGACCAGGAGACGGAGTACGGCCCGTCGTCCTACGACGTGAAACACGCGTTCAAGGCTTACGGCGTTTGGGCCCTGCCGTTCTTCCGCAACCGGAACGACTGGAAAGGGAAAGTGCTCGGCGGCTTCGAGCTGAGCGGAATCGTGACGGCCTCCTCCGGCTTCCCGTGGACGCCCGTGGTCGGCGGCTCGCAGTGTGGCGCGGTCGTGTCCGGCGGCCAAGGGGTCTGCCCGCTGCGGCCCATCGCGCAGATAATGGGCCCGGCGAACGACAGCACCAGCAACGATACCTTCCTCGGGGCCGGCCAATTCCCAGGCGGCGGCTTGCTCTATTTCACGCCGCCTCCGACGGGGTCGTTCAACACGCCGCCGCCGCCGGGCATCGGGCGCAACAGCTTCCGCGGCCCGAACTACTTCAGCGTTGACACGACCGTGGTCAAGCGTTTCGGCCTCCCGCTGTTCCCAGTGCTCGGCGAGAACGCGGGCATCGAAATCCGCTTCAACGTTTACAACCTTTTCAACCGGACGAACCTGTCCCCCTTCGGCATCAACGACGACAACACGCAGATTCAGCACCCGGACTTCGGGCGCGCGCTCCACGTGCTGTCCGGTAGGGTGACGGAGATTCAGGCCAGGTTCAACTTCTAAAAGACCCAAGCGGGAGGCCGTGCACGTCCGGCCTCCCGCCTTCTTTATGTCCGCTGCCGCCTCGAAATCCGCCGCGAGTCTCTCGCTCTGCCTCCTACTGAATTTCATCGTGTGCCTCGCGGCCGCGGCGCAGCCCGGCCTCAACCCGCAACTCGCTTCCGCCGACGCCGCGATGCAGGCCGGGCGCTTCAACGACGCCGCGCGCGAATACGAAGCCCTGCTCAAGGCACACCCCGATTCCAAACCGGTCCTGCTCGCGCTCGGGATTTGTTACGTCCAACTGGGGCGTCAGCCCGAAGCGGTCGCGACGCTCAGGCGCTACCTGAAACTCGTCCCCGATTCGGCCGCCGGGCACGCCGCGCTCGGCATCGCGCTGCTCGACGGGGCGAAGAACGCGGAGGCGAAGGCGGAACTGGAGACGGCCGTCAGGCTCAACTCCAAACAGGCCGACGCCGTCGAGGCGCTCGCCAGAATCTACCTGCTCGAAGGGAAGGCCGCCGAGGCCGTCTCGCTGCTCCGGCCGCTTGCGTCAGGGGCGGCGACCACCGAGACGCGGACGCTGCTCGGCGAGGCGCTCGTCAAGTCGGGTCAGGCGCGCGAAGCAGGCACCATCCTGGACCGCGAGCTTGAGGCCAACCCGCGCGGCACGCCCCAGCTTTACGCCCTCGCGGGCTGGGCTCACCTCAAGGCCGGCGACCTGGCCCGCGCCGCCGAAATCAGCGAGCGCGGCATGAGACTCTACCCGGACTCCGAGATCGAGGCGGTCTACCTTTCCCTGCCCGCCCCGCTTCTGGCCGAAAGAATCGGCGCGCGGATAGAGCGCCTACAGAACGCGCCGGACGTGGCCGAGATGGTGGCCGTCGGGCGCGTGCTCGTGGACGCCGACCCCGCCCGCAAGACCAGGGCCAACGAGATAGCGCAGCGCATTTTGGCCCACGCCGTGCAGCTCGCGCCCGACAACGCCTCGGCCCGCTACAACTACGGCCGCGCGCTCAGCCAGGGCGGCGTCGAGGGCGCGATGAAGCAGTGGGAGAAGGCGCTGGAGCTGAGCCCCGGCGACGAGTTGCGGCTGCAAATCCTGCTTAAGATTGCCGCCGCGCGGCTGGACCTTTCCGACTACGAGGGCGCGGAGCGTGCCTTCCGCTCCGCGCGCGAACTCAACCGGACGCTCCCGAGGCATTCCCCCGAGGCCATGCTGGAGTACGTGCGCTTCCTGCGCCTGAGGTCGCGCAACGCAGAGGCCGAAGCCCTGCTCGACGAGACCATCAGTCAGAACCCGCTGTCGCTCCAGGCGCACCTCGAACGGGCCAAGCTGCTCGCGGCGCGCGGACAGTGGGGCAGGGTGATAGAGGCTGGCGAGTTCGTCCTGCGCAACGCCGGCGAGGACGAGGAGACCGAGCGCTTCGCACGCATACTGCTCGCGCGCGCTTACCTGCTCTCTAATCAGGCGGAGAAAGCGCGCGAGCACCAGGCATGGCTCGATTCACACTGATTCGCCGCCCAACCAGCATGCGCCAGCTAGCACTCAAGCTGTTCGTCCTGGCCCTCCTGGTCAGCCCGTGCGCGCACGAAGCGCTGGCGCAGCGGGCGCAGCGCGTCCCCGCCCAGGGTTTCGACAAAGTGGCACGCATGGCCGAGGAGGCCCGCAGCGCCAACAGGGTCGAGGACGCGATTAAACTTTACCGGCAGGCAGTGTCCATCCGGCCACGCTGGGCCGAGGGGTGGTTCAACCTCGGCACGCTGCTTTACGACAAAGACGCTTACGCCGACGCGGCCACGGCGCTCAACCGCGCGGCGGCCCTCGGCCCGCAGGTCGGGACCACCTGGGTCTTGCTGGGCTTGTGCGAGTTCAGGCTGGGGCGGCACGCCGCCGCGCTCGAACACATACAGCGCGGGCGGAAATTGGGCGTCACCGCGAACCCGCAACTGCGTAACGTGATGCTCTACCACGAGGGACTGCTGCTCGTCGGCAAGGGCGACTTCGAGCGCGCGCAGGAGACGCTCGGCCAACTGAGCCAGGAGGGCGTCGAGAGCGCCGAGCTCCTGACCGCGCTCGGGCTCTCGGTCCTGCGCCTGCGCTTCTCGGAACTGCTCGCGGGCGACGCCGCCCTGCGCGAGATAGCCGCACGCGCCGGCCGCGCGGCTCACCTGGCGGCGCAGGAGAAGTTCGACGAGGCGCGGGCCGAGTACGAACGCCTGGCGGCGGACTTCCCGAAGGGGCAGAACGTTCACTACGCTTTGGGCCGTTTCCTGCTCACGAGCAACGAGGACGAGAAGGGCGTCGCGGAGCTGCTGCGCGAGATTGAGAATAATCCGAAGCACCTGCTGGCGCACCTGCTCATCGCCGACGCCAAGCTCAGGCTGAGAGAGTATTCCGCCGGGCTGCCTTACGCCGAGGAGGCCGCGAAGCTCAGCCCGCGCCTGCCGCTCGCGCATTACCTGCTCGGCTCGCTGCTGCTCGGCGCGGGGCAGACGGCGCGCGCCGTCACCGAGCTTGAGACCGCGGCGCGCCTGATGCCCGGCGAGCCCAAAATATTCTACGCCCTGTCGAACGCCTACAGCCGCGCGGGCCGCAAACAAGACGCCGAGCGCGCGCTCGCCACCTTCGCACGCCTGAGGGAGCAGAGCGAGGGGGGCGACGCCGGCCAGGGCGCGAACGTGCAGGCGGGCGACCGTGTCTCCGGGCCGCGCCAACCGTGAGGCGCGCGACTCGGGCCGCGTGACATCAAGTTTATTTTTTTTCAACTCAGGGGCGGCGGGCCTGGCGCGCGGTCAACGCGCCGGTCCTCAGCGTCCGTCCCGCTGTGCCAAGTCCAGTGAGATGAGGGGAAGCAGATGAAGAGAGCTAAACTCGCGCGATTGATTATAGCTATGGCGCTCCTGCTCGCGGCCTGCGTCTTTGCCTACGGGCAGGCCGCGCGCCCGAGCGAGGCCGACATCGAACGCCGCATCAACGAGCTGCTCGGGCGCATGACGCTCGAAGAGAAGCTGGGGCAGTTGCAGCAGCTCGACGGCGAGGGGTCAGGGGTCTACAGGCCGGAGCACGTGGAGCTGGTCAAACAGGGGCGGCTCGGCTCGACCTTGAACGTGCGCGGCGTGCAGCAGACCAACGCGTTGCAGCGCGTCGCCGTCGAGCAGTCGCGGCTGAAGATACCGCTCATCTTCGGCTTCGACGTGATTCACGGCTACCGCACGATCTTCCCGATCCCGCTCGGCGAGGCGAGCAGTTGGGACCCTGCGGCCGCCGAGCGCGCGGCCGCGGTCGCGGCGGCCGAGTCGAAGGCCATCGGCCTGCACTGGACGTTCGCGCCGATGGTGGACATCGCGCGCGACGCGCGCTGGGGCCGCATCGCCGAGGGCTCCGGCGAAGACCCGTTCCTCGGCTCGGCGCTGGCGCGGGCGCGCGTGCGCGGCTTCCAGGGCGACGACTACAGCCGCCCGGACAAGGTCGTCGCCTGCGCCAAGCACTGGGTGGCCTACGGCGCGGCCGAGGCGGGGCGCGACTACAACACGGCCGACATGTCCGAGCGCACGCTGCGCGAGGTTTACTTGCCGCCGTTCAAGGCGGCCGTTGACGCTGGCGTCGGCACACTGATGAGCGCGTTTAACGACCTCAACGGCGTGCCCGCCTCCGGCAATCCGTTTACTCTCACGCAGGTGCTGCGCGGCGAGTGGAAGTTCGACGGCTTCGTCGTCAGCGACTACGAGTCCGTGCGCGAGATGCTCAACCACGGGATGCCCGCGGACGAGGCCGAGGCGGCGCAGATGGGCCTCGTCTCGGGCGTGGAAATGGAGATGGTCAGCCGCCTCTACAACAAGCACGGCGCGCAGCTCTTCAAAGACGGCCGCCTCCCGCAGGCGGCGCTCGACGAGGCCGTGCGCCGCATCCTGCGCGTCAAGTTCCGCGCGGGGCTCTTCGAGAATCCTTACGTGTCGGACGAGGCGCGCGAGCGCGCGGGGCTCCTGAGGCCCGAGAGCCTGGCCGCGTCACGCGAGGTGGCCGCGCGCTCGATGGTGCTCTTGAAGAACGAGCGCGACCTACTGCCGCTCGACAAGAACGTCAAGAGCGTCGCCGTCATCGGCCCGCTCGCGGACGACCCGCAGAACCCGCTCGGCCCGTGGGCAGGCGACGGCAAACCCGAAAACACTGTGACGCTTCTACAGGGCATCAAGGCGAAGGTCTCGCCGCAGACCAAAGTCCTGCACGCCAAGGGGGTCGCGATCGAGGGGCGCGGCATCACGGGCAACTACGACGACCCGCCGGTGGCCCAGAACGCCGCGGGCGGTTCGAACGTCGTGCAGGCCGGCGCGATTGACCCGGCCAGAATCGCCATCACGCCCGTCGGGCCGGGCGCGCTCGACGAGGCCGTGCGCGCGGCGCGCGAGGCGGACTTCGTCATCCTCGCCGTCGGCGAGACGGCGGCCATGAGCGGCGAGGCCGCCTCGCGCACCACTCTCGACCTGCCCGGCCGGCAGATGGAACTCGTGCAAGCCATTCACAAGACGGGCAAGCCTTACGTTATCGTGCTGATGAACGGCCGGCCTTTGACCATTAACTGGATTGCTGAGAACTCGCCGGCGATTCTGGAGACGTGGTTCGCGGGCACGCAGGCGGGCCACGCAATCGCGGACGTGCTCTTCGGCGACGTGAATCCGGGCGGGAAACTCCCGGTCACGTTCCCGCGCAACGTGGGCCAGTCGCCCATGTACTACAACATGAAGACGACGGGACGGCCGCCGACGGACCAGAAGTACACTTCCAAATATCTGGACGTGCCGGTGACGCCGCTCTACCCGTTCGGGTTCGGGTTGAGCTACACGCAGTTCCGGCTGTCGAACCTGCAACTGAGCGCGCGCAGCATTCGGCCGGACGGGAAGCTGGACGTGAGCGTCGAGGTGGAGAACACTGGGCGGCGCGCGGGCGACGAGGTCGTGCAGCTCTACATACGCGACGTGGCCGCGAGCGTGACGCGTCCCATCAGGGAGTTGAAGGGCTTCGAGCGCGTCACGCTCGGGCCGGGCGAGAAGCGGCGCGTCACCTTCACGCTCGGGCCGGAGCACCTCGGCTTATACAACCGCGAGATGCGCTACGTGGTCGAGCCCGGAACGTTCAAGGTCTTCGCCGGCAACAGCTCTGTCGGCGGGCTCGAGGCGAGCTTCGAAGTCACCAAGTGAGGACTGATGCCCGGAACACCACACAGCCGCGCCCACTGGCTGCGCCTGCGGTGCTGTCTGCTGCTGGCCTCCCTGCTCTTCTGCCACGCGCCGGCCGCCACGCTGGCCCAGGTTCCGCGCACGGGGAGGCGGGCCGACGCGCCGCGCGCCGCAGCCCGCCTCTCCGCCCGCGACGAAGCCTTCCTCGAAGACCTCTCGCGCCGCTCGTTCCAGTTCTTCTGGGAGCAGACGGACCCGAACACGGGGCTGACGCTCGACCGCGCTCACGCAGACGGCTCGCCCAAGCCGCAGGACAACGCGGCCCGCAACATAGCCAGCATCGCCTCCGTCGGCTTCGGCCTGACGGGCATCTGCATCGCCGCCGAGCGCGGCTGGGTCACGCGCGAGGAGGCCCGCCGCCGCGTGCGCGCGACGCTCGACTTTTTCGCCAACCGCCAGGAGAACGTGCACGGGTGGTTCTACCACTTCGTCGACGCGCAGACCGGCGAGCGCCGCTGGAGCAGCGAAGTCTCTTCCATCGACACGGCGCTCCTCCTGGGCGGCGTGCTCACCGCCAAACAGTATTTCGCGTCCGACCCGGAGATCGTGCGCCTCGCGGACCAAATCTACCGCCGCGTGGATTTCGTCTGGATGCTCAACGGGCACCCGACGATCCTCTCCATGGGCTACAAGCCCGAGAGCGGCTTCCTGGACGCGCGCTGGGACACCTTCAGCGAGCACCTCATCTTGCAACTGCTCGCCGTGGGCTCGCCGACGCACCCCCTGAAGCCGGAGGCGTGGCGCGCGTGGCGGCGCGACCGCTACACCTACAAGGGCCAGACCGTCATCACGCCGGCCGTCGGCCCGCACGGCGGCAACCCGCTCTTCGTGCACCAGTACCCGCACGCCTGGGTCGACTTCCGCGGCCTGCGCGAGACGTGGGCTCCCTCCGTCAGCTACTTCGAGAACAGCGTCACGGCGACGCGTGTCCACCGCCTCTTCTGCATGACAGACCTGGCGCGTGATTTCCCGAAGAGCTACAGCGCGAACGTGTGGGGCATTACTGCGTCGGACGGCGAGAAGGGCTACCTCGCGTGGGGCGGCCCGCCCCGCGACCCCGCGATAGACGGGACGGTCGTGCCCTGCGCCGCCGGCGGCTCGCTGATGTTCACGCCCGAGATTTCGCTCGCCGCGCTGCGGACGATGAAGGAGAAGTTCGGCGAGAAGATTTACAAGCGCTACGGCTTCGTAGACGCCTTCAACCCTACGACCGGCTGGATAGACAAGGACGTGATAGGCATCGACGTGGGCATCACCCTCCTCAGCGCCGAGAACCTGCGCACCGGGAACGTCTGGCGCTGGTTCATGCGCAACCCGGAGATCACGCGCGCTATCGAACTGGTCGGACTCAGGAAATCTAACAAGGGGAGAACGAGAGCGGGGCGAAAGAGAAACAGGGGGACCGCCTACGTGACACTCCCCTCACCTGCCCCTTCTTCTTCCCACCGGCGCGCCGCCCGTCACCTCGAAGCTGGACTCTAGGCCGCCGACGGAGCTGTTCCCGACGAAGACTTTGAAAGCGCCAGGCTCGACGACGAAGCGCATCCCGCTGTTGTAGAAACCTAAATGCTCCGGCGCGAGCGTGAACTCGACGCGCCGCTTCTCGCCCGGCCCGAGCGTGACGCGCTCGAAGCCTTTCAGTTCACGAACGGCGCGCGTCCGGCTCGACACCACGTCCTGGATATAAAGCTGCACGACCTCGTCGCCCGCGCGCCGCCCAGTGTTCTCCACCTCGACACTCGCCGTCAGTCGCCCATTAGCGGGAATAGCGCGCGCGCTCAGTTGCAAATTCGAGATGCGAAACTGCGTGTAGCTCAACCCGAACCCGAACGGGTAGAGCGGCGTCACCGGCACGTCCAGATATTTGGAAGTGTACCTGTTGTTCGGGTCCGGCGGGCGGCCCGTCGTCTTCGCGTTGTAGTAAATCGGAATCTGGCCCACGTTGCGCGGGAACGTGGCGGGCAGCTTGCCGCCCGGATTCACGTCGCCGAAGAGCACGTCGGCGACGGCGTTCCCTGCCTGCGTGCCCGCGAACCACGTCTCCAGAATCGCCGGCGAGTTCTCCGCCACCCAGTTGATCGTCAGCGGCCGGCCGTTCATCAGCACGACCGCGTAGGGCTTGCCTGCGGCGTGAATCGCCTGCACCAGTTCCGCCTGTAGCCCCGGCAAATCGAGCGAGCTGCGCGACGCGGCCTCGCCGCTCATGTCGGCCGACTCGCCGACGACGAGGATGGTGAAGTCCGCGTCGCGCGCCCGCCGCACGGCCTCTATAAAACCCTCGTTCGACTCGCACGGCACGTCGCAGCCCTGCGCGTACGTGACGCGCCCGTTTTGGCCCACGCGCGCGCGCACGCCCGCGAGCACCGTCACGGCGTCTTCCGGCCTGCCGTCGCCGGACCAGTTGCCTATAACGTCTTTCCTGCTGTCGGCGAGCGGCCCCACGACGGCGATTTTTAATTCGCCGCGCCCGCCAGTCTTGATCGGCAGCGTCTCGCGCTCGTTCTTCAGCAGCACAAACGAGCGCGCGGCTATCCGGCGCGCGTCCGCGACGTGCTCTGCGTTGAGAAGGGCCGCGCGCTCGCGCGCCTCGTCCGCGTAAGGGTTCTCGAAGAGCCCCAGGCGGAATTTTATTCTGAGGATGCGGCGCACGGCCTCGTTGATGGTCGCCAGTGAGACCTTGCCTTCGCGCACGAGCTGAGCGCCGTGCCTGTTGTAGAGGCGGCTGACCATCTCCATGTCGACGCCCGCGTTCACGGCCGCGCGCGCCGCCTCAGCTTCCGTCCCCGCCAGCCTGTGGTTCATCAACTCCCTGACAGACTCGTAATCGCTGACCACGAAGCCGTCGAACTTCCACTCGCGCCGCAGGATTTGCGTCAGCGTGAAAGGATTGGCCGAAGCCGGCACGCCGTTGAGGTCGTTGAAGGCGCTCATTAAAGTGCCGACGCCCGCGTCAACGGCCGCCTTGAACGGCGGCAGGTAGACTTCGCGCAAACTCACCTCGGACATGTCCGTCGTGTTGTAGTCGCGCCCCGCCTCGGCCGCGCCGTAGGCCACCCAGTGCTTGGCGCAGGCGACGACGCGGTCGTTGGCGCTATAGTCCGCGCCCTGGAACCCGCGCACGCGCGCGCGGGCCATCTCTTCCCCGAGGAAAGGGTCTTCGCCCGAGCCCTCGGCGATGCGGCCCCAGCGCGGGTCGCGCGCGATGTCCACCATCGGCGCGAACGTCCAGTGGACGCCTGCGGCGCGCGACTCTTTCGCCGCGATGTACGCCGCGCGCTCCACGGCCGCGCGGTCCCAACTGCTGGCCTCGCCGAGCGGGATGGGGAAGACCGTGCGGTAGCCGTGGATCACGTCGAAGCCGAAGATGAGCGGAATTTTGAGGCGCGTCTCCGTGACGGCGATACGCTGCAACGTGTTGGTCTGCTGCACGCCGCGCACGTTCAAGGTCGAGCCGAGCAGGCCGCGCCGCACGAGGTCCGGGTGCTCGTCCTTGTAGCGGCCGTCGGCGTGCCCGTCCAGTTGCTGTAGCTGGCCCAGTTTCTCTTCCAGCGTCATCCTGGCGAGCAGCGCGTTGATCCTCCTCTCCACGTCCGCCCGCGGAGACTGCGCGCTCGCCGACACAATACAAACGACAAGGGCGAGAGCGAATGACAGGATTTTGAATCTGGCGAGCCTCATTTCAAGTCAACTAATGTCGGTACCGCCTGCCGCAAGCGGGCGGGGGCTCAACGTTGAGATACCCGCCCGCTTGCGGCAGGCGGTACCGACTAGCCTTTCACTTCGCCGTCCGGCGGAAGATGCGGTAGCCCCAGGAGTCCAGCGCGAGGGCGGGCAGGCCGACGGTGCGGACGCGCGCGGCGCGCTGCGCGGGCGTCGCTTCGGCCGCGAGCGGCGGCTGCGTGTCCGGCGTCACGTCCGCGAACCCCGGCCCCCCGCCCTCCACGAAGCCCGCGAAAGGCTGGTTCGAGAAGTTGACGGCGACCAGGACTTCTTCCCCTCCCGCGCGGCGCAGGAATGTGACGACGCGCGACTCGTCCGAGTTGCGCAGCCACTGAACGTCCCCGCGCCTGAGCGCCTCGCTCGACTTGCGGAGCGCGGTCATCTGCCTGTAGAAGCGCGGGAACTCCGGCCGCCGCTCGGCTATGGGCCAAAAAATCGGGAGCCTTTCGAAGAGCGCGGGCGCGCCCGACTCGGTCGTGTCCCCGGCCTCCATCCCGTTGTAAAGCATCGGCACGCCGTCGAGCGTGAAGACGAGCGCGGAGGCCGTGAGCGCCCCGCGCTCGCCGAAGCGCACGACCGCCCGCCGCTCGTCGTGGTTGTCCGAGAAGCGCATGTGCAGCGCCCCGCGCGGGAACTTACGCTGCTCCTCCTCCCACACCTGTCTGAGCGCGCTCGCCGGCTTCGAACCCATCAGGACTTCCGTCAGCGCGCCGTGCATGGGCCACGCGTAATCCAGGTCGAACGCTTTGACGAGCAAGTCGGGCTCGGCCCACTCGGCGAGCATGACTATGTCCGGCTTGACCTTCTCCAATTCCGCCCGCGCGCGCTCCCAGAAGTCCGTCGGCACGAAGCCCGCCACGTCGCAGCGGAAGCCGTCCAGGTCGAACTCCCTGACCCAGTACTTCAGCATCTCGATAATGTAGTCGCGGAGCGCGGGGTTGCCGTAGTTGAGGTCGGCCACGTCTGCCCAGTCCGGCACGGGCGGGATGATTTTTCCCGAGGCGTCCTTCGTGTAGAAGTCCGCGTGCTCCTTCATCAGCACGTTGTCCCAGGACGTGTGATTCGCCACGATGTCTATGATGACCTTCTGCCCGCGCCTGTGCGCCTCGGAGACGAGCCTTTTCAAGTCATCCTTCGTGCCGTAGTCAGGGTTGATCGCGTAGTAGTCGCGCACGGCGTAGGGGCTGCCGATGGTCCCCTTTTTCTTCTCCTGCCCCGTGGGGTGAATCGGCATCAGCCACAGGATGGTGACGCCCAACTCCTTCAGCTCGTCCAGCCGCGCCGTGACGCCGTTGAAATTCCCTTCCCTTGAGAAGGCGCGCGGGAAGATTTCGTAAATCACCCCGTCGCGCACCCACGCGTGCGTCGGCCGCGCCGCCTCCTTCGAAAAATCACGCGGCGCGGGCTGCTGTGCCCTCGCGCGCGGGGCGAAGGACAGGCAGAGGACGAGGGCCGCGCAGGCGAGGCTCGCGGCGCAGAAACGTGGGGTCTGTGTCGGTAATGAAGTGCGGGCGGTGTCCATCTGTTTTCTCTTCGGCTCCGAAAGTTGTTATTCGTCGTCAACCAGCCCGGTGCTCGGCACGGGCTGCGCCGTCACCTGCGTGGTCAGCCGCTCGTGCGCGTCCGCATCGATCACCGCGTCGGTCGGCACGGGCCGCTGCGCGTCGTCCACGACGGCGACGGAGGCGGCCGCGATTAACATGCTGATGCCGCCCATCACCACGGCGTTGAGCGGGTCGCCGCCGAGGACGTTGTTGAAAATCAGCGGCACGACGAGCGACATCACCACCTGCGGGATCACGATGAAGAGGTTGAAGACGCCCATGTAGACGCCCATCCGCGCGGCCGGGATGGCGCTGGACAGAATCACGTACGGCATCGAGAGGATGGAGGCCCAGGCGATCCCGACGCCGGCCATGCTGGCGAACAGCATCCACTTGTTCTGTATGAAGTAGACGGAGACCAGGCCGAGCCCGCCGCAGATGAGCGCGACGGCGTGCACAGTCTTGCGGCTGGTCGCCTTCGCCAGCGCCGGAATCAGGAAGGCGATGACGAAGCAGACCACGTTGTAGGCGGCGAAGCAGAGCCCGCCCCACTCTGTGCCGGCCTTGAAGAGCGGCGAGTTCTTGTCCGGCGCGCCGAAGACGTAGAACGCGACGGCCAGCCCGAAGTACTGCCACATGAAGGGCAGCGCGAACCAGGTGAAGAACTGGACTACCGCGAGCTGCTTCATCGTCCTCGGCATTTCGGCGATGGAGGAGAAGATTTCCTTGAAGCCGGCGGCCACCCCTTTGTGCTCGCGCTTCATGCGCTCGAACGCCTCCATGTCCTCGGGCGGGTACTCCTTGGTCGTGAAGATCGTCAGGAGGACCGCCAGGAGGAAGACGACCGCGCCGATCTTAAACGAGTACTCGACCGAGACGGGGATGCCGGTCGCCATCACGCCGACCACGCCGAGCGCCGTGAAGAGGAACGGCATGGCGTTAGCCATCGTCTGCCCGATGCCTATGAAGAAGCTCTGCATGACGAAGCCGAGGGTCCGCTGCTCCTCGGGCAGCTTGTCGGCGACGAAGGCGCGGAAGGGCTCCATCGTGATGTTGATGCTGGCGTCCAGAATCCAGAGCAGGCTGGCGGCCATCCAGAGCGCGGAGGAGTTGGGCATTAAGAAGAGCGCGATGCTGGCGAGGATGGCGCCGACCAGGAAGTAGGGGCGGCGACGCCCCAGGCGGTTCCAGGTGCGGTCGGACATCGAGCCGACGATGGGCTGGATGAGGAGGCCCGTGATCGGCCCGGCCAGCCAGAGCAAGGGGAGCGTGCTCTCCTCCGCGTTCAGATACGTGTAGATGGGGCTCATGTTCGCCTGTTGCAGACCCCACCCCCACTGTATCCCCAGGAACCCGAAACTCATGTTCCAGATTTGCCAGAAGCTCAAACGCGGTTTCTGTTGCATGACCAGCCTCCTCGGAATGATGAAGGCGGAATGATGGATGATGAATTAATGACTTTTGGTTTCTAATTCATCACTCCGCATTCCGCGTTCATCGTTTATAAAGATTGATGTCTTCGAGCACCACGTCGCGGTCGAGCGAGAGCGCGAACATGAGGGCGCGCGCCATGTTGCGGACGTGAATCGCGCCCGCGCGCGCGTTCTCATCCTCGCCCGTGTGCTCCACGTCGACCAGGCCGGGGCAGAAGTTGAAGACGCGCACGTTCGCGCCAGACTTCCGCACGTCGTCGCGCAAGGCTTCCGCGAAGCCCAGGAGGCCGAACTTCGAGGCGCAGTACGAGGGAACGTCCGCGTAGCCGTGCTTGCCTGCCTGCGACGAGACGTTGACCACGTCGCCGAAGTCCTGCGCCAGCATAAAGGGCAGCGCCGCGCGCACGAGCCACATCGCGCCGCGCACGTTCGTGTCCATCACGGTGTCCCAGCCCTCGTCCGTAATCTCCGTCACCGTCTCGGCCACGGCCAGGCCGGCGTTGTTTATGAGCACGTCAACCGCGCCGAAACGCTCCGTCGCGTAACGCACCAACGCTTCGGTCTCTTCGCGACTCCGCACGTCGAACGCGTACGGGAACACGCGCTCGCCGCCCGCCTTCGAGTTCAACTCGTCGGCCGATTGCCGCAAAGTCTCTTCGCGGCGCGAGGCGATGACGACGCGCGCGCCCGCGGCGGCCAGGGCTTCAGCGAACGCGCGCCCTATCCCTGTGCCGCCGCCCGTGATGACGGCTACCTGTTCTGTGAAGGGCTTGGTTTTCACGAGCCTAAAATAATTTCAAATCGGAGATTTCAAATTTCAAATTCTTTATCTGGTCGTCAGCACGCTCGCGCTGCGGGCGGGCAGTGTGAGCTTGATTCTCCCGTCCGCGACGCGCACGTTCTGAGACAATTCGAGCCTGTCGGTCAGGCGCGCGCCTTCTTCCAGGTTGGCGCGCGCGGCGTCCAGGTCGAAGGCCGCGGGCTTCGTGTCGTTGTTGATGGCGACGAGGACGGACGCCCCGCGGGTCGTACGCGCGTAGGCGTACTGCTGCGCGGCGACGTGCAGGTTGACGAGCCCGCCGCGCCTCAGTGGCTCAAGCTCCGCGTGCAGGCGGTTCATCCGTCGCACGTGCTCGAAGAGGTCTTGCTCTTCGGCCGTGCGCCCGGCCCGCGTGAAGGCGTTGCGGCGGTCGCCCGGAAAGCCGCCCGGAAAATCCTGCCGCGCCATCGGCTCGTCCGCGCCCGTCATCGCTATCTCGTCGCCGTAGTAGAGCTGCGGGATGCCGCGCGTCGTGAGCAGGAGAGTGTGTGCCAGTTTCAGGCCGGTGACGGTCGCGCCCTCTTCGCTCATGAAGCGCTTGTCGTCGTGCCCGCCGAGCAGCGTGACCAGGATTTCCGGGTCCTCGTAGATGTAATCCTTCGCCAGCGCCTTCGGCACTTCGTCCAGCTTCTTCCCCTCCGCGAAGGCGTGGCGAATCTGGTAGAAGAGCGGGAAGTCGAGCAAGGTGTCCAGGCCAGAGTCTACGCCGTCGAAGCGCACCGCCCCGCCCTGGAAGAAGGAGACGTGCGCCTGGTCGCCGTCCTTCACCTCGCCGACCACGCGGAAGTTCGGGTACTCGCGCTTGATGGCCGCCGTCCACTTGTGCCAGAAACTGTTCGGCACGTACTGCCAGGTGTCCTGCCGTATGCCGTCCAGGCCCGTCACGCCGATCCACCAGAGCGTGTTCTGTATGATGTAGCGCTCGACCTCCTCGTCGTGCTGATTCAAATCCGGCAGGAAGTTCAGGAACCAGCCCTCCATCGTCTCGCGCCTGATCTTCTCTTCGGCGCGCGGGTCGTGCAGCACCCAGGTTTGGAAGACGTTCGCGAGGTGGTTCTCCTTCGTCCCGTTGTACCAGGTGGGCGTCGGCGTGTCTTCGACCCACGGGTGATATGGGCCGGTGTGGTTCGCGACCTGGTCCTGAATAATCTTGATTCCCTGCTCGTGAGCCTCGTCGACCAGCTCGCGCAGCTTGGCGAGCGTGCCGAAGTGCTCCTCGACGCCGTAAAAATCTATGGCCCCGTAGCCGTGAAAGCCAGTGGTCGCGCCGCCCTCCTTCTTCTCGATTTCGTCGGGGTGGTTGACGTTGTCGTACCAGGGCGTCAGCCAGAGCGCCGTCACGCCCAAATCTTTCAGGTAAGGCAGGCGGTTGATGATGCCCTGAAGATCGCCGCCGTGGTAACGGAACTTGTGCGCGCGGTCGTAGAGGCCGCGCGACACGGGCGGGTCGTTATTGTTCGGGTCGCCGTCGCTGAAGCGGTCGGGCATGATGAGGTAGAGCACGTCGTCCGTCGAGAAACCTTGAAAGCGCCCGGCGCGCGCGAGGGGCTGTGAGATTTCGAAGGGGGCGTCCGCCGCGCCGCCCGCGGTCGTCAAGCGCAACGCGCGCCGGCCCGGTTTCGCCTGCGGGTCAATGACCACGTCCACGAAGACGTAAGTCCCTGCCGCGTTGACGCGCACGAGCCCCGTCCGCAGCCCTTCGCCCACGGCCGCGACGCGCGCCCCCGTCAGGTTGCGCCCGCGAATCAGCACCCGCACAGGGTTAATCGAATGCCCCGCCCACCAGTTCGGCGGCTCGACCTTGAGGACAGCCGGGGAATTCTGCGCCGGGCAAGTTGAGACGACGCACAGTAAAAGGGCAGTCAGCAAGGCGAAGCGCGTCGCTGCTTTGTTGAGAATCGTCTTCATTTAATCCTATATGCTCAAAGCCGACACATCCCCTCCGGGGATGTTTTGCCCGACTGCTTCAGCTACGCTTTATGACTTCCGCTCTGCGCCTTCTCTTCAGGCTTATGTTCTCGACCGTAAAGTTCCGTCAGCTTTTTCAAGCGCGCGCCGAGTTCGGCGGTCAGCGCGCCGGCTTTGTAGCGCCAGGCCCAGTTGCCGGAGGTGCTGTTGGGGAGATTCATGCGCGCTTCGGTGCCGAGGCCGAGGAGGTCTTGCAGGGGGACGACCGCCGTGTCCGCGACCGAGGCGAGCACGGCGCGTATGAAGTCCCAGTGAATCTCGCGCCCGTCCGTGTCCAGGTAGTCCAGGCAGAACCGGCGCTCGCGCTCGATCTGCGCCTCGTCGCGCGTGGAGCCCGCGCCCGCGACGCTCGTGAACCAGCCGACCGTGGTGTCGTTGTCGTGCGTGCCCGTGTAGACGACTGAGTTCTTAATGTAGTTGTGCGGCAGGTCCTGGTTCTTGGTGTCGCCGCCGAAGGCGAATTGCAGGATGCGCATCCCCGGCAGGCCGAAGTCGTCGCGCAGGGCTTCGACGTCGGGCGTGATGACGCCCAGGTCTTCGGCGATGATGGGCAGGTCGCCGAGCGCGTTCTTGATGGCCGTGAAGAGTTCGCGGCCGGGGACTTCGACCCAGCGCCCGCGCTCGGCCGTCCTGTCGCCGCCCGGAATCTCCCAGCTCGCGGCGAAGCCGCGGAAATGGTCCACGCGGACGATGTCGAAGGTTTCGAGCGTGGCGCGCACGCGCTCTATCCACCAGCGGAAGCCGTCCTGAAGCATCCGGTCCCAGTTGTAAATCGGGTTGCCCCAGAGTTGGCCCGTCGCGCTGAAGTAGTCGGGCGGGACGCCCGCGACCACGAGCGGGTTGCCGGCCTCGTCGAGCTTGAATTGGTCCGGGTTCATCCACACGTCGGCCGAATCCCGCGCGACGAAGATGGGGATGTCGCCGACGAGTTTGACGCCGCGCTCGTGAGCGTAAGCCTTGAGCGCGGCCCACTGGCGGAAGAAGAGGAACTGGTAGAATTTTTGCGCGTCCACGGCGTCGCGCAGATGTTCGCGCGCGGCCGCGAGCGCAGAAGAATCGCGGCGCGCGAGCGCGGGCTCCCACTCGTTCCAGGCTTTGCCGCCCTGCGCGTCTTTGAGCGCGCGGTAGAGAGCGTAATCGTCCAGCCAGCCGGAGGCTTGATTTGAGAAGTGCTCGAAGTAGGCGCGAAGCCCGCGGTCGGCGCTCTGCTTGAAGCGCTCGAAGGCTTTTCTGAGGAGCGCGTTCTTGAACTCGATGGCGCGCCCGAACTCGACTTTCTCTTCGGGGAAATCGGGCACGCGCGCGAGGTCTTCAGCGCCGAGCAGCCCTTCATGAACGAGACGTTCGGGGCTGACGAGCAGGGTGCTGCCGGCGAAGGCGGAGAAGCACTGGTAGGGCGAATCGCCGAAGCCCGTGGGCCCGAGCGGCAGCACCTGCCAGAGGCTCTGGCCGCTCGACGCCAGGAAGTCAACGAAAGCGTGGGCCTCGTCGCCGAGGTCGCCCACGCCTAACGGGCCGGGCAGGCTCGTCGGGTGCAGAAGTATGCCGCTCGATCTAGGGAAGCTCACAAGCCCCCTCCTCGAATATTTGGTTGAATTTCTTTAAGTCTGTGGCCCGTAGTATAACCCAAACAGCACGGAACCAGACATTCTTATTCGGCGCTCACCAGCTTGTAAGCCGCGGCCGTCTTCGGCCCAACCTCGAACACCAGATTGCCGCCCGCGGCGCTGACCGCGTCGCGCGCGACGAGCAGCGGGACCAGGCGCGAAGGCTCGCCGGCTTCCAAGAACGCGAGTGGCACAGTCGCCTTCTGCGGGGCCGCGGAACGGTTGATCGCGACGACGATTGTTTCGTCGCCCGCGCGGCGCGCGAAGACGTAGAGGTCGTCGGTGTAGACGAGGTCAATCGTGCGTCCGTGGCGGAGCGCACGGTGTTCGCGGCGGAGGCGAATCCAGTCGCGCGTCCACTCGAACATGCGCTGCTCTTTGGGCGTGCGGCCCGCCTGGGTGAAGGCGTCGCGCGTGTCGCCTGGGAAGCCGCCGGGGAAGTCGCGCCGGTTGTCGGGGTCGCCGCCGCCCTCCATCGCTATCTCGTCGCCGTAGTAGAGCTGCGGGATGCCGCGCACGGAGAGGAGAAACGCCGTGTGCAGCATCGCGCCTTCGAGCGTCATGCCCTCGACGGACATCGTGCGCTCCACGTCGTGGTTGTTGAGCATCGTCGTCAGGCGCGAGGCTTCGGGGTAGTTCGCGTCGTACTTCAGAGTGTCGCGCAGGTGGCGCACGGGCTTCTTGCCACTGAACACGTCGAGCGACGCCTGCCAGAGCGGGAAGTCGAAGACCGAGTCCAACTCCGTGTCCACGCCGTCCCACCCTTTGCGCCCGCCCATGAAGAAGGCCGTGTGCGCCGGGTCGCGGTCGAAGACTTCCCCGACCATCCACATCCGCGGGTACTGCCGGCGGAACGCGAGCGTCAACTCGCGCATGAAGGGGCGCGGCATGTACTGGATGGTGTCCTGGCGCACACCGTCTATCCCCGTCGCGCCTATCCACCAGAGCGCGTTCTGTATCAAGTAGCGCGCGACCTCCGGCTCCTCCTGATTCATGTCGGGCAGCGCGTCGTTGAACCAGCCGTCGAGCGTCGGCCGCCGCTCCTCCGCCGCGGCGTTGGGCGAGAGCAGCAGGTCGCCGCGGAAGGGGCTTTGCAGATGCTTCGCGGGCGTCCCGTGATACCAGTTGTCGAGCGGCGCGTCCGTGCTCCACGGGTGCTGTACGCCGACGTGGTTCGCGACCTGGTCTTGAATCACCTTGATGCCGTGCTGGTGCGCCTTCGTAACCAACTCGCGTAATGTTTGCAGGTCGCCGAAGTGGTCTTCGACGGCGTAGTAATCAATCGCGTGGTAGCCGTGGTAATTCGTGTTCGGGCACCAGGGCCGGTCGCACGCGTTCACCGAGTTAGGGTTGTCGTACCAGGGATTGAGCCAGAGCGCCGTGACGCCGAGTTCTTTCAGGTAAGGCAGGCGGTTGATGATGCCGCGCAGGTCGCCGCCGTGGAAGGCGCGCGAATTCTTGCGGTCGAAGGCTTCGCGCGGCGAGCCTGCGGGCAGGTCGTTCGACGGGTCGCCGTTGCTGAAGCGGTCGGGCATGATGAGGTAGAGCACGTCGTCGTTCGTCACGCCCTGGAAGTTCGTCGCCGCGTCGAGCGGCGCGTCCAGGCGGAACGGGACGACCGTCCGCCCGCCCGGAGTCTCTACGCGCAAGGGGTAGTCGCCGGGCCGGGCCGCGTGATGGACGTGGACGCTGACGAAGAGGTAAGTGCCCGCGGGGTTGACGACGACGGCCGAGGCCGCGGTCTCAGGCCGCGTGGCGGTGACGCGCGCGCCGTGCAGGTTCTTGCCGCGCACGAGCAGCCGCACGGGGTTGATCGTGTGGTTGGCCCACCAGTTCGGCGGCTCGACTTTCGAGACCGCGGGCGCGGCCGCCTGGGCCATAGTGCCGGGGCCGAGCGCGGACGCGGCGAGCGCGCATAGCAGCGCCCCGAAAATTCTTGCGACGAACTGTCCTTTATTACTGCGGCGAACTGTTGAGAATCTGTTGTGTGCGGAGCCTCTCATCCATTATCCGTTCCTGAGTGACCTGTTTTTCCAGAGCTTCGAGTCGTTTGAATTCGGCGAGCGCCGCGTCGGCCTTCTCCTTCTCCTTGAGCCGCGTGTAGGAGAGGAAGAGTTGGTAGAACGCCTGCGTGTGCGCGGGGTTCACCTCCGTGACGCGGCGCAGGCGCGCGACCGCCTCACTGTAGTCGCGGCGCTTGACGGGGACGCGCGCGTAGTCGTAAAGCACCTCCGTGTTCTTCGGGTCGAGCGCGATGGCGCGTTTTAATGGCGCTTCGGCGTCGTCGAGCCGGCCCTGCTCGATGGCGATGTAGCCCAGGCTCGCGAGCGCGTCCACGCTGTCCGGCTGCTTCGCCAGGAAATTTTCGAGGTGCTTGCGCGCGAGGTCGAAGTTGCCGGCCGCGCGGTGCGCCGTGCCCTGCCAGTACTGTATGTTCTCGTTCGCGGGGTCGAGTGTGGCCGCGAGGTCGAAGTCTGCGGCGGCCGCGGCCCACTCGCCCTTGCGGTAGTTGGCGTCGGCACGTGAGAGCACGTAAGGCGCGTGCTTCGGCTCGATCTCCATCGCGCCGCCGTACTCGCTGATCGCGCCCTCCCAGAAGCCGGCGCGGTAGTACTCGCGGCCGAGCAGGTAGTGGTAGTTGGCGTTCTTGGGCTGGCGCTCGACGGCGTGCTTGAACTCTTCGATGGCGTTCGCCTGGTCGCCGCGCTCGCTGGCGATGAGCCCGAGGCGGAAGTGTGTCTCGGCCGGGCCGGGGTTGAGGTCCGCGGCCTCTGCGAGGTGACGCGCGGCCTCGTCGTTGCGGTCCAGATTGTAGAGCGCCACGCCCAGGTTGTAGAGCACCTCGTAGGTGCGGGGCTGGAGTTCGTTGACGCGGCCGAAGAGGCGCGCGGCGCGCTCGTAACGCTTGTTCTCGGCGAGCGCGGTGGCGAGCGTGAAGAGTCCGCGGGCGTCGCCGCCGACGTTTCTTTCGAGCAGGTCTGCGGCGGCCTCGGCCTCGGCCGTGCGGTCGGCGCGGTAGGCGACGTGCAGGAAGGCGAAGGCGAGTTGCAGGTCGTCGGGCGCGGCGGCGCGCGCCCGCGCGAAGTGTTCGGCCGCTTTCTTAAAATCGCCCGCGCTGGCGTAGAGCGAGCCCAGATTGTAGTGGGCCTGGACGTGCGCCGGCTCAACCTTCAGGACGCGCTCGAACTCGGCGATGGCCTCGGCGGTCTTGCCGCGCCCGGCGAGCATGCGCCCGACGTTGTTGCGCGCGCCGACGAAATTCGGGTCGAGCTTCACGGCCAGGTTGAATTCGTTGAAACTCTCGTCGGCGCGGCCCGCGCGATCCAGGACGACGCCGAGCACGTTGTGAGCGACCGCCGAGCGAGGTGCCGCCTGCACGGCCTGCCGCGCGCTGCGTTCGGCGTCCGCGAGCGCGTTCCTTTGCAGCGCCTCGACGGCCGCGTCGAGCGCAGCCTTCGCAGCGGCGGGCAGTTCCCCGCCCCCCTGGCCCGCGCGAGGCGCGACGCTCGACGGCCTCCCGCGCGCCGCGCGCTGAGCGCTCACGGACTGGCACAGAACGAAAGACAGCAGGCACGCGAGCGCGAGGAGGCGGCCGGGACGAAGTCGCCGCCGCCGCCCACTGTCGAGTTGTAGAAAAGCCGTGACCATCACTGTCTTAACTTACGTGTGAGGGTCAGTACCGCCTGCGGTACTGACCCTCACTGCCGTGGCTTCGTGCTCGTGCGGAATTCCGTGTTGAGCTGTTCGACGATGGCGAACTCGCGCGCGGCCTCTTCGGCGCGGCCGGCGCGGCGCAGCGCCAGGCCGAGTTGGTAGTGCGCGTCCGAGCGGCGCGGCGCGAGCGCGACCGCCTTCTTCAGCGCCTCGACCGCCTCCGCGAAATTCTCTCCGAGCGCGAGCGCGCGCCCGAGAGCCCAGTGCCCCTCGAAGTTGTTCGCGTCGAGCGCGACCGCGCGGCGGAGTGCGGCGACCGCCTCCGCGGTCTTCCCCTGCTTGACGAGGAGCGCGCCCAGGCCGAGTTGGCCCACGGCCGACTGCTCGTCCAGCTTGACCAATTCCTGGTACTGCGCGAGCGCCGCGTCGGAGTCGCCGGCGGATTCGAGCGCGGTGCCGAGGAAGAAGCGCGCCTCCTGGTGGAGCGGGTTCAGCCGGGCCGCCTCGCGCAGGTTACTGACCGCGCCCGCGAAGTCTTTGAGCGCGTACTGCACGCGGCCGAGGTAGAAGCGCGCGTCGAAGCTGTTCGGGTTGAGCGCGACCGATTGGGCCAGCGACTCGGCGGCCTCGTCGTTCGAGTCGCCGCGCGCGGCCAGGATGACGCCGAGCAGCGTGTGCGCCTCGGCCGCGCCGGCGTTGATCCGCAGGGCGCGGCGCGCTTCGGCCTCGGCCTCGGCCGCCTTCCCGGCGTTGAAGAGCGCGAGCGCGTGCAGGTAGGCGGCGTCGACGGCCTCCCTGTCGCGCCGGGCCAATTCTGCGAAGGTCTCCACGGCCTCGGGCCACTGCTTGAGCTTGACGTAAGCCAAACCCAAATCCTGCCAAGCGCCGAGGAGCGTGGGGTCGCGGCGGAGCGCCTCCTTGAAATCCCTGACGGCCGCGGCGATGTCGTCGCGGTCGGAGGCGAGGAGCGCGCTGATGTAGAAGACGCGCGGGTCCGAGGGCATCGCGTCCCGCAAGAAAGCCAGGTGGGTGGAGGCGTCGGCGCGACGGCCCAGCGCGCGGTAGGCCGCGATCAACTCGAAGCGGACTTCGTACTGCCGCGCGTTGAGTTCGAGCGCGCGGCGCAGGTGCTCGGCGGCCTCCTCCAACTGCTTCGGGTCGCCCAGGCGGAGCAGGACGCGGCCCAGTTGGTGGTGGGCCATAAGGTTCTTGTCGTCGAGCCTGAGCGCGGCGCGCTCGGCTGCGATTGACTCCTCCACGCGCCCCAGCTTCCACAGCACGTAGCCGAGGTTGGCCTGGTACTCGGCGCTCGCCGGCTTGAGCGAGACGGCGCGCCGCAGGTCTTCGTGAGCCTCCTTGTACTTACCGAGCCGCACGCGCGCGGCGGCGCGCAGGTTGAGCGCCTCCGTGTCGTTCGGGTCCGAGGCGAGCTTGACGCTCGCGTCCGATTCGGCGCGGCCGGCGCGCATCTCCGGCGTGCTGAAACGCTCGACGTGCGAGCGCGCTGGTGTGGCCGTCGCCGTCGGCGCGGGCTGCTGCGCGGGCGCGGCCGCGGCGCAAAACAGAACGGCGGCGAAGAGTTGGAACGGACGGGACATGGTGCGAATTGGACGAGCGTTCGGGGAAGCAACGGATTCTAACAAAAGACGACCACACGCGCGAGCGTCGGTCGTCTTTCGAGGGAAGCCCGGGCGGCGTCCAAACGCCCCGCCGCCCGGTCCTTGTTTTTAACCGCACCGCTTAGAAGAGAATCTTGAAGCGGTACTGAATCACGCGCCCAGGGTACGCGCCGTCGAAGCGGCCGAACGCGCCCGGGTCGTTGACGTTGTTGTTGGGCACCGTCAGGTTCGTGTGGTTGAAGGCGTTGAACAGCTCGATGCCGATCTGCATCCTGGTGTCTTCGGTGAACGGCAGGTGCGCGTTCTTGAAGAACGACAGGTCGGTGTTCCAGATGGCCGGGCCGCGGAACGAGTTGCGCCCGAGGTTGCCGAAGCTGACCGTCTGGCCCGCCTCGTTGACCACCGACGTGATGCCGGTGCTGGTCGAGAACGCCGCCGGGTTCAGGTAGCGGTCCTGCGCGACGCCCGAGAACGGGTCGCCGATGAGCGACGGGCGGATGAGCCCGCACTGGCAGACGACGCTGAACGGGAAGCCCGAGCGCCCGCTGACGATGACGTTCATCTGCCACCCGCCGAAGATGGCGTTGGAGATTCCGCCCTCGTTCAGGTAACGCTGCCCCTTGCCGAACGGCAGGTCGACAATCGCGTTCGCCGAGAGCAGGTGGCGAATGTCGAGCACCGAGTTGCCCTTGTCGAAGTCGAGGTCGAACGGGTGGACGGGGCCGTTGCGCCCCTGGTTCTTACTGTCGCCGAGGCCGTTGAAGACGCCGGTCGCGTTGTCAATCGTGTGCCCCCAGGTGTAGGAAATCTGGCCCTGGATGTTACGCGAGAGACGCTTCTGCACCTGCACCTGCAAGGAGTCGTAAGACGAGTCGGCCGCGTTCGAGTAGAGCAAGACGCTGCCGATCAAATCGCCCGCGAGGTTGCGCGCGATGCCCTGCCCGCCGCTGCCCTCCTGGAAAGTGGCGAGCAGATTCCTGGAGCGGTTTCCGACGTAGCCCACGTCTATAGACCAGTCGTCGGCGAACTGGTACTGGAAGCTCAACTGGAACTGGTGAACCATCCCGTTGCGCTGCTCGCGGTCCACCGTGAAGAGGCTCGTGCCGGCCGGGACGTTGACGGGGTCGATGCCCTCTGTGATGACGGGCGGCCCCTGCGCGAGCGTGAAGAGGCTGAACGAGATGTTGGTGAACGGCGGGTTGCGCACGCCCGGCGGGTAGTCAACGCCGTCGAGCGTGTAGAGCAGGCCGTAGCCGCCGCGCAGGATGAGCGTCTTCTCGTCATTAACCGAGTAGGCGAAGCCGATGCGCGGGCCGAAGTTGTTCTTGTCCATCTCGACGAGGCGGTCTCCGCTGCCGCTCGCCACGACGACTTGCTGCTCCTCCGGGAAGTAGTAGCTCAAGCGCCCGTCGGCCTCGGTCGGGGCCGTCGGTCCGGGCAGTATGTCGTAGCGCAGGCCGAGGTTGAGCGTCAAGCGGTCGTTGACCTTCCAGTCGTCCTGCACGAAGAGGCCGTACTCCTGCATGCGCAGGTTGAAGGGGCCGCCGATGGTCCGGCTCCTCTGGGCGAAGTTCGGGAGGTCGAGCAGCATGTCGGCCTGCGCGTTGCCCGTATTGCCGTCGTTGAATCCGATCTGGCCCTTCTCGGCCCCGGCGCAGCCGCCGCAGACCGTGTTGAGGTAGCGGACGCGCGCCTCGCCGCCCGTCTTGATGACGTGGCTGCCCTTGATGATGGTCAGCGTGTCGGCGAAGTAGGGGTTCGTGCTCTTGGCGCGGAAGAGGCCGCCGTCGCCGAGGAACTCGACGAAGCCCCTGCCGGTCGTCCCGAGGCCGAGGCCGCCGGAGGTCTCCTCGCCGCCGAGGTTCGAGTTGGGGATGCCTACGTCACTGCTCCAGGTCTCGCTGACGCCGCACGCGCCGAGGACGCCGCAGTTGTTGATGCCGATGTTGATCTTGGTCAACCCGAAGCGGAACTCGTTGAGCACGGACGGGCTGAAGGTGTGCGTGTCTGTGATGACGAGTTGGCGCGTGTTGCCGACCTCCTCGCCCGCGCCGAAGCCGGCGGTCGGGAGCCCCGGCGCGCCCGTGATCGAGACCGGGAAGAAGTTCTCGCGGACGTTCTTCAACTTCTGGTTGTTGAAGCGCCCGGTGAGCGAGTTGTTGTCGCTGATGCGGTGGTCGATCTTGATGCCGAAGTTGTCAATCACCTCGCGGTTCTGCCGGAGCGAGGCGTAGTTGGCGTTCCCCTGGCTCGGGTCAAAAATGTTCCGCGTCGGCAGCGGGTAGAGCCGCAGTATCGTCTGGGCGATGGGGCTGATGCGGTTCGCCGGGATGATGTTGCCGGGGAACGGGTCGCACACTGTGGTCGTCGTCGGGGGGGGGCCGGGGTCCGTTACCGGATGGCAGGTCGCGGGGTCGCGGATGGCCGGGAAGTCGGAGAAGTCCCCCTCGCGCGAGAGCGCCGTCGGGACCGTCGAGGTGAACGGGAACGGGATGTTGTTGCGCTGCCCCAGGTAGTCGAAGAAGAAGAAGGTCTTGTTCCTGATGATGGGGCCGCCGATCGTGCCGCCGTATTCGTGAATCTGCTGGACGGCCTTGTCGGGGATGAAGGTGTCGCCGCGCGAGATGGCCTGGGAGCGGTCGCGCTTGAGAATCGGGTGGAAGGCGTTGAGCGCCGAATTCTGCCCGTAGTAGTAGAGCGAGCCGTGGAATTCGTTCGTCCCGGACTTCGTCGTGGTGTTGATGACCGCGCCGGCCGCGCGCCCGACTTCGGCGGGCGGGACGCTGGTCGTGACCTTGAACTCGGCGATGGCGTCAGGGTTCGGGAACACCCCGATGGTGCCGAACTGTGGCTCGTTGTTGTCGACGCCGTCGAGCGAGAAGTTGTTGTTGGTCGGGCGCTGGCCGTTGACCGTCAGCGTGCCCGCGCCGGAGCGCGCGAAGCGCGCCGTCGGCGTGTCGCCCTGCGCGTTGGAGGCGTTCGGGCCGCCGGAGCCGGCGCGCGGGTCGCCGTTGTTGAACTGGCGCGCGTCCGGGCCTGCGCCGCCGAAGCCCGCGTTCGAGGCGCGCGCCACGCCCGGCGTGAGCGTCGCGAGCAGCGTGAAGTTGCGGCCCGAGAGCGGCAACTCCGTCACCTCGCGGCCCGTCACCACGCTGCCGCGCTCGCTCGTCTCACTCTCGACGAGCGTCGGGGCCGAGGTCACCGTAACCGTCCCCCCGACCTCGCCCGCTGTCAGCGTGATGTCCACGACCTGCGTGCTGGAGGTTTGGACGACGACGTTCTCTTGCGTCGCCGTGGAAAAAGTGGGGGCGCTGACGGCCACCCTGTAAGTGCCGGGGTCGAGCAGCGGGGCCTCGTACGTGCCCTCGTCGCTGGTGCTGATCGTGCGCTCGGCGTTGGTCCCGACGTTGGTTACCACGACCGTGGCGTTCTGGACGATGCCGCCGTTCTGGTCCGTGACCGTACCTTTAATCGTGCCCTTGTTAGTTTGCCCGTAAGTGGGGAGCGCGAAGGCGGCGAGTAATAAACAGAGTACGCCGACTCCGGGGAGAAGATGTGTGATTCTCCGGCATGTCGTCATAGCTAAAACCTCGTTTGCGGACAGGAAGAGTTGACGGTTGCACTTTCACCCTGCTGGAGAGGGAAAGCAAAAAAATCGCGCCGAGACAATAGATTGAGCCCGAGACGCAGTCCACCGCGCTCAAGCTTTCTTTATTTTGACGAATTGAATTACGTTTAAGAGCGACCTTAAGAACGACCGCTTGAAGTTTGTTGCCTTACCGAACGAAGTAATAAGTAATACAGTTTTCCCGGTCTGTCAACACTTTTCTAAAGCCAGGGGCAAAAAGATTCTTGGGTGGCGTGAGGTCGGGCCGCTCGGGGTTGATGGTAATTGGCCGGCGTGGGCCGCGTGGGGGGCGATTATCGCGGCGTTCTTATTTTCTCCGAATCGCCCTTTCCCTGGCTGATGGTCAGCACGCGGTCAACGCCGGGGACGCTGAAGCTCTCGACCGTCCCGTTCGGCCAGACGACTTCGAGCTTGTCGATCCTGGTCGCGTCGCCGAGGCCGAAGTGCAGGCGCTGGTCGTTCTGCGAAGAGTAGCCGGCTCCGCTCACCACGTCCTGGCGCTGGCGGAGCTTGCCCGCCGTCACGTATGCGACCGCGCCCGCAGCGTCCTTCGGGCTCTTTTTGGCCGGGTCGCCGATTAGTCGAAGCGAGAGCCAGTGGCCGGCGGGCTTGGTCACGTTCCTGAGCACGGTCGGCTTCGAGTCGATGTTGTTGACGACGGCGTCCAGCAGCCCGTCGCCGTCCAAATCGCCGACGGCGAGGCCGCGCGCCTGTATGGCGATGGCGAGACCGCTCGAAGGGGCTGCGCCGACGCGCGCGAACCTGCCGGTGGCCTGGTTGCGGAAGAGGAGCAGTTGCTGCGCCCAGCTCGTGCCCCACTGGTGCGCGTCAACCGCGGGGTAGACGTGGCCGTTGGCGACGAGCACGTCCTTCCAGCCGTCGTTGTCGAAGTCCATGAAGGTCGTGCCCCAGCCGAGGAACGGGAGGGTCGTCTCGCCGTGGCCGGCCTGGAAAGTCACGTCCGTGAAATTCCCGTTGCCGTCGTTGTGGAGCAGGGTGTTCGAGTCGTCCGAAAAGTTCGTGATGTAGAAGTCGACGCGCCCGTCGTTGTCGTAATCGCCCACGCCCAAACCCATCCCGGCCTGCTCGCGCCCGTTCTCGTTCAAGGCCACGCCCGCGGGGTAGCCCGTCTCCTCGAACGTGCCGTCGCCCTTGTTGATGTAGAGGAGCTTCGGCGTCGAGTCGTTGACGACGATTAAATCGAGCAACTCGTCGTCGTCGGCGTGTATGAAGGCGGAGGCGAAGCCGTAGAATTTTCCGGGGTCGGTTGTGCCAGTTTTGACGCTCACGTCCTCGAAGGTGCCGTCGGGCTTCTGGCGGTAGAGCGTGTCGCCCTCGCCCTTGAGGCCGCGCGGGCCGCACATCACGGGCGTGCCGCGGAACTGGCAGAAGTTCTGTGCCAGTTGTCCTGGCTTCCCCGCCTCGCTCGGGTTCGGGGGCAGCTTGTTCAAGTCGAACTCCAGGTAGCCTGGGACGAAGAGGTCTAAGCGCCCGTCGCGGTCGTAGTCGCCGAAGGTCGCGCCTGTGCTCCAGCCCTTGCGCGCGACGCCCAGCTTTTCCGCCACGTCCGTGAACGTGCCGTCGCCGTTGTTGCGGTAAAGACGCGAGACGCCGAAATTGCCGACGTACATGTCGGGCCGCCCGTCGTTATCGTAGTCGCCGACGGCGACGCCGAAGCCCCAGCGCTCGTTCGCAACGCCCGCCTTGTCCGTCACGTCTTCGAACTGCCAGTTGCCCTTGTTGCGGAAGAGCGCGGCGCGCGGCGGCTTTTCTTTACCCTGCAAAGCCGCGAAGGTCGAGCCGTTGACGAGATAAATGTCCGGCAGAGAGTCCCCGTCGTAGTCGAAGATGGCGACGCCGCCCGACGGGGTCTCGACGATGAAATCCTTCTGCGCGCTCCCGGAGCGGTGTTGAAAGCTGGCGAGCGCCGTGCGCGCCGTCACGTCCTCGAAGACCATAGGGGCCTGCGGGTCCACGATCCCGATTGTGCGCTTCGACGCGTACGTCCTCGCCTCGCCCGTCGAGGCCCCGCCCATGCCCTGCTGCTGCGGAGGGGCGGGCTGCGGGTTCTGCGCGGCCGCGGGCGCGACCGTTAAGAAGAGGGCGATTGAGAGAGAGAGCACTCGCGCGGGGAGAGCGCGCACGGCGTCTGGGTGGAACATTTTCGTTTTCATTGCCCCTGCTAAATTCAATCCTTCTGGACTCCGTCGGCTCCGATTGTTAGATAGCGATCAATGCCCGGATTCTCTATTTTCTGCGTGCGGCCGGAGGGCCAGCGAATCTCCAGCGTCTTGACGCCCGCGGCCGCGCCGAGGCCGAAGAGGACGCGCGGGTCGTTGGAGGAAAGGTAGCTGCCCGCGGTGGTGACTTCGCGCGTCTGTTGCCGCCCGGTCGCGTCGACGAGCGTGACGCGCGCGCCGAGGGCGCTGCGGTTCGGCTTCGCGCCCGCGAGGCTGAGCCCTATCCAGTGATTCTTCGTGCCCTCGTTTCTGAATATGACCGGCGCGCCTTCCACGACGCCGACGACCACGTCCGTGTCGCCGTCGTTGTCCAGGTCACCGAAGGCCGCGCCGCGCGCCGCCAATGCTTGCGCGAACGGCGGCCCGGCAGTCGCCGAGACGTTGACGAACCCCTTGCCGGTGTTGCGCATCAGGAGCGGCGTCTGCCTGTACTTCAGATAGGCGGAAGTCTTCTCTATCGTGTCCAGGACGTGCCCTTGCGCGACGAAGATGTCTAACAGGCCGTCGTTGTCCGCGTCAACGAAGCGCGTGCCCCAGCCAGAGTTGAGCAGCGTGATTTGGCCCACGGCCGTCGTGTTGGTCGCGTAGGTGAAGGAGAGGTCGCCGTTGTTGCGGAAGAGCGGGTAGGTCTCGTTCGAGAGCGCCGTGATGACGATGTCCGCCAGGCCGTCGTTGTCGTAGTCGCGCGCGTCGACGCCCATCCCCGCGAACGTCTTCCCGTTCTCGTCGTAGCCGACGCCGGCCACCAGCGCCACGTCCTCGAACGTCCCGTCGCCGCGGTTCCTGTAAAGCTGCTGCCGCACGCTGTCGTTCGCGACGAGGATGTCCACAAGGCCGTCGTTGTCGAAGTCCGCGAACGCGACGCCCAAACCTTTGCCGTTCGGGTCGGAGATTTTTGAAGAAGCGGAAACGTCTTCGAAAGTGCCGTCCGGCTTCTGGTGGAAGAGGACGTTGGACGCGCCCTTGAAGTTGTCCGGGTGGCAGTAGGCGCGGTAGCCGGGCCGCAGCTCGCCGCAGTAGATCGAGCCCTTCTCGAAATCCCAGTCGGCGTAGCGCGCGACGAAGAGGTCCAGGCGGCCGTCGCGGTCGTAGTCGAGCCAGCCCGCACTCGTGCTCCAGCCGCTCGCCGCGACTCCGGCGCGCTTCGTCGCGTCCTCGAACGTGTCGTCGCCGCGGTTGCGGTAGAGGATGTTGGAGCCGTACGCGGTGACGTAGAGGTCTGTGAAGCCGTCGGCGTCGTAGTCGGCAGCGGCCGCGCCCATCGAGTAGCCCTCGCCCCGCACGCCCGCCTTCTCCGTCACGTCCTCGAACGTCCCGTCAGGCTTCTGGCGGTAGAGGCGGTTCCAGAATTTCGCGTCGCGCTTGTCCGGCGCGGCGCCTTTCGGCATGGGGTCGTCGAGACGCGCGCCGTTCGTAAAATAGAGGTCGAGGCGGCCGTCGTTGTCGTAGTCGAGCATGGCGACTCCGCCGCCCATTGATTCGAGCAGGTACTTCTGCGAGGTGGCGGAGGCCGACTGCCTGAAATTGATTCTGGTCTGGGCAGTGATGTCGGCGAAGGTCACGGGCGACGGGGCCACAGGCCCAGGCGGGGGCGGCGTCTTCATGGTGTCGCCGCCGCCGTAAGAGCGCCCCGTGCGCTGCGGCGCGGGCGTAGGAGCCGGCGTCGGCGTTTGGGCCACGGCCGCGTGTGCGCCGACTAATAAAAATGTAAACGCGGCCGCCGTCATCAGGCGCAGGCGGCCCGCGGCGGGTCGACGAAAAAAACTCATTTGAGAAAACCAGGGCTGACTATCTGTGCGGGACCGGGGCCTTCGCGCGGAGGTAAGCGTACGCGCCCACCCACAGGGCTGAGTAAGCCGCGGCGGCGACAAAGAGCAGGGCCAGTCCCGGCCTTATGTCGTACACGGAGGCGAAACAGATCATGGCGGCCAACCCCCCGAGCGCGCCGTAGCCCGCGCCGTGCAGCGCTGCCTGCCAGCGGCTCTTCCGGGCGGCGATTCGCGGGATCAGCATCCCCAAAGCCGCGCCCAATGGTACGAGTATCCAGGAGCCGTAAATCAGGCCGACCACGGGCACAGAGGAAAAGAGAATCATGAGGCCACGCGGCCCCATCATCAGCGTTAACAGGGCCGCCGGGAACGTGTACGCCGCGACGAGCGCGATTCCCACTCCGATGAGCGCGTTCTTGATGTTTGTGCTGTTCATAATCTCAGCCCTTTCGTTTAGCGTCTGGACGCTCGCCGAGACGGTTCTTTGCTTCGTCTATCAACCGATTGTTCCGCTCGTAAGAGAGCGCGGCTCCCTTCTCCTCGTCGAGCCGCGGCGGGTACTGGTGCGCGCCGTAAACGGGGTAAGCCTCCGTTCTGAGGTGCGCGAGCGTGTGGTGGCCGCGGCGCGCGGCGCGCTCGTGGCGCAGCGCGGAGACGTCCAGGGGCGCGACGACGATCCTCTCGCCGGGGCCGGGGCTCGCCTGTGCCAATATTCGCCCGTCGTAGTCCACGACCATGCTGCCGCCGGGCCAGGAGTAAGGCGGGTAGTGCCTGAGGCTCGCGCCCTGGTTGGCGGCGACGACGAAGGCCGTGTTTTCGAGCGCGCGGCAGCGGTTGACGACCGTCCACCAGTCCATGGGCTCAGTCGCGCCCCACGGGTCCATGTAGGCCGAGACGCGTATCAGGACTTCAGCGCCGTTCGCCGTCATCTGGCGCATCGCCTCCGGGAACAGCCAGTCGTAACAGATGGCGCAGCCGATGCGCCCGATGGGCGTGTCGGCCACGGGGAAGAGCGGCTCGTCGTAGCCCTCAAGGTCGTGCGGGCTCGCGTGCACCTCGTACGGAATCCAGGTGTTCACCTTGCGGTACTTGTACAAAATCCCTTCGGGGCCGATCAGGCACGTCGTGTTGAAGACAACATTGGGCCATTTCGCGTCAACCTCCAACATCGAGCCGCTCTGTAGGTAGATGTCGTGCTCGCGGCATTTCTGTTCGAGCAGTTCCGTGTGCTCGTTCGGGATGCGCACCGCGAGCTTTTCGATTAGCTCGGCCGCGGTCGGGAAGACGGGCGCGGCGTGCGCGAACTCGGGGAAGACGACGAGGCGCACGGGCAGGAAGGGCGCGGCCCCGGCGACGGCCGAGTCGATCATGGAGAGCATGCGCTCGGTGTTCGCGCGCATCTGCCTGCGCTCCACGGGATTCGGCAAGTCCGTCTGGCAAGCCGCCACTGAATACCTGATCAGTTCCATAATTCGTTAACTAACCCAATTGAAGTTTTACCTGCGCCCTCCCGCGCCCGCCTGCGGCCGATTGAGTTCGTCAACGAGCGCCGTCTCAATCGCCGGGACGGGCCAGGCGACGACGCGCGTGTTGTAGCGCTCCATGTAGGCGCGCCGCTCCTCTGTCAGCGGGTAGGCTTCGGGCGCGCTGTACGGGTAGCGCGTCATGCCGTGGAACGGGAGCGGCATGACGTGGTCGGGGCTGGCCGAGTTGATGTCCATCTCCTTGCTGAAGCCGTCGGAGAAGAGCAGGAACGTGCGCGTCCAACCCGCGGGGAGTTGCGGCAACCTGGTCGCGTCGAACGAGAGACTGACCTCGTCGCCCGTGCGCGAGATAACGAAGAGGTCGTCCGTCTTCAGTAACAACTCGCGCACGTCTCCCTCGCGCGTGTAGCTTCCCGGGAAAACTTTCCACGGCGAAGTTGCGCTCACCGTCTCGTAATCGTAGCCGAAGGGCTCGCGCCCGTCCGGCGTCACCTCGCGCGAGTAGCCGCGCCAACGCAGATTCGCGGACACCGGGTCGAGCCGCGTCAACTCGAAAGGCGTCCGGCCTTCGGAAGTGTCCACGAGAATCTGGTCCCAGTAGATTCTCATGCTCGTGACGATGCGGACCTCGCGGCTCTTCGACAGGAACTTGCCCGTCAGGTCAACCGTCACCGTCTGCGGCCGGCCCACGGGGATGCCTACGTCTTCGATGACCGTGCGCCAGCGGCCCCGCGCGTCCTTGACCTGGAGCGCGGGCAGCTTCATCTGAAGTCCGGCGTGCGAGGCGGCGACGTTGTCGCTCGAAAAGGCGTAGTCGGTCCAGCCGGTCAGGAGCAGCAGCGTGCGGGCGTTCCTGTTCCGGCCGTGGTCGAGCTTCAAAGTCAGCGTGTGCTCGGCGGCGTAGCCGCGTATGCGTTCGAGCCCGAAGTCGTCCGGGTACTGGCGGTCCATTTTAGTGATGCGCGCGAGCACGTCGTGGCCGTGGTCGTCCGTGGCCGAGAGCGGCGGGCGCGCCGCCTTCGTCGTGTGCAGCTTGAGCGGGCGCGGCGGGCTCGTCATCCCCTCGTTCGGGTAGATTTCTGTGCCAGCGGGGTGCGCGACCGCGATCAGTTGCAGGCGGTCGACGTAGAGCACTTCCTCCAGTTCGTTCGTGACGCGCAGCTCGAAACGCCCGTCGCGCTCCTTCAGTTGGTCGCCGCGTATGCGGACGTACTCCACCGGGTCGGGCGTGTTGTAATGGCCGGGCGCTTCCCAGTAGCCCATCTCGCCGCCGCCCATGAAATCCGTGATGAACTCGAAGCGCTCGCCGTTCCAGGTGTAGAGGTACGGGCACGAGGACGGCTTGCGGTCGAGTTCGTTGACCGGCAGCGTCACGGGTTTTTTCGGGTCGGCACCCTTGCCCGCGATTTCAGTCTCCGCCTGGACGATGCCGGCCGGCCAGAGGACGCGCACGGCGTCCGCGCCCGCGCGCTGGCCCAGTCCGAAGACCACGTCCGCGGGCGCGGGCGCGGGGCTCGCCGAATATGTTTCCAGCTTCTGTACGAGGCTCCCGGCGCGCGCCTCTATCTTGGCCCCGACGCCGCTGCGGTTGCTGACCTTGCCGAACAGACTGACGCGCAGGCTGCGGTTAAGATTCCCGCCGTCGTTGCGCGCGATTCTCAATTCGCCCGCGCTCGAACGCACGACTAAGTCCGTGTCGCCGTCGCCGTCCAAATCGCCGGAGGCGAGCGTGCGGTTCGACGCGTCAACCTTCCCGGCCGCGGTCAACTCAGTCGCCACCGCTTTCTCCGACACGTCGGACCACTCGCCGCCCGCGTTGCGCAGCACGCGCAGGCCCGCCGCCGTCACCATCACGCAATCGAGCAGCCCGTCGTTGTCGTAGTCTAGAAACTGGGCCGCGCTCGCGCCCTTCGTCGCGGCCGGCGCTCCCGCGGGCTTGAATCTCCCCTGCCCGTCGCTCAGGACGAAGAGGCCGGGGGCGTCCGCGCCCGCGAAGAAGAAGTCCGTGAAGCCGTCCTTGTTAACGTCGCCCGCCGCGGCCGCCGTCCCGTGGCCCTGCGCGTCGAGTCCGACTTCCTTCGCCACGTCGCGGAAACTGCCGTCGCGCTGGTTGCTGAAAAGCTCCGACGGCGCGCCGTAGTTGACGACGACCAGGTCAACGTCGCGGCGGTTGTCGTAATCGGTCGGGACGACGGCCACCGCGTGGCCGCCCGCGCCCGAGACTTTCGCCGCGGCAGTCACGTCCGTGAACTTGCCGTGCCCGTCGTTTCTGAGCACGAGCCCTTGCGCGCCGGCGAAATCGTCCGGGACGTTGAGCGGGCCGGTGGGCGTGCGCGGCTTCGAGAGGTCCGCGAAGCCTACGATGACGAGGTCTAGGTCGCCGTCGTGATCCATGTCCACGAAGGCTGTCGAGACGGAGAGCTGCGTGTAGCGCGGGACGCCCGCGGCTGTCGTCGCGTCCGTGAACTTGCCGCCGCCGTCGTTGTGATAGAGCGCGCTCGCGCCGCCCGTGCGGAGGACGAAGAGGTCCGGCTTCGCGTCGTTGTCGTAATCGCCCGCCACTGCCCCGACGCCGAAGCCCGCGGACTTCGCCGCGAGCGCGCCGGAGCTTTCGGTCGCGTCCGCGAACTTGCCGCCGTCGTTGCGGTAGAGCCGCGTCTCCACGCCCGCGATTGAAACAAGGTCGAGGTCGCCGTCCAAGTCGTAGTCGAAGAGCGTCGCGCCGCCGCCGAGCCCGGCCGCGAGGTCTCTTTCGGCCGCGTCCGTCGCGCCGTTCTTCAGGCTGCCGCCGAGCGTCACAGCGCCCGCGCCGGCTGTGCCAGTCTTCGCCCCAGGCAACATGCTTTCGGTCGCGTCCGTGAACTTCACTTCCGGCGCGGCGCGCTCGACCAGCCCGGCCTCCGCGCCCGTCGAGGCGACGGCCTCCGCGTAGCGGCCCTGTTCCAAATAATTCTGTCCGATGGTCGTGCCCGCGCCGCTCTCGCGCAGTTGCTGGAAGCGCTTAATGAGTTGCGCCCCCTCCTCGCGCTGGTTGGAGCGCATCAGCGCCTGGCCCAGGTTGTAGACGGCCGTCGCGTTGTAGGGCTCGACGCTCATCGCCGCGCGGAAGGCGGCGATGGCCTCCGGGTACTTCCTCTGCTGCGCGTAGAGTTGGCCCACGTTGACGTTGGCCCCGGTGTCGCGCGGGTCAATCTTGAGGACGCGCTGGAAGGCCGCGATGGCGTCGTCCGGGCGGTTGAGCGACTTGTAGATGAGGCCGAGGATGTAGTGCGGCTGCGGGGCGCTGGCGTCGGCCGCGATGGCCTTCTCCGCCTCGCGCTGAGCGCCCGGCAAGTCCGGCACGTTGTAGAGCGCGATGCCCAGGTTGACGCGCGCGAGGTTCAGCTTCGGGTCTAGCTGAAGCGCGCGCGTGAACTCGGCCGCGCCCTCCTTGTGCTTGTACTGCTCCAGGAGCGCCACGCCCAGGTTGTTCGCGCGGTAGGCGTCCTCGCGCGCCGCGGCGGCGCTCTTCTGCTGCTCGGCGGGCCTGGTCTGCGTCAGACCCTGGAAGGCTACGAGGCTGAGGGCGGAAGTGGCGGCTGCGAGAAACAGAAGGCTTCGGAAAATTTTCATGACGGAGATGGTCTGGCGCGCGGATTCTCTTCTCTTCAGAAACACCTGCGGATTCGTTCAAGGGGAGACTTAAGGGTTGTGAACAGTCACGGGCGAAGTATAGTCGGCGCTGACGGGGTTTTCAAACGGCGGGCCGAAGGCCGACCGGAACGGGTCACCTCTTCGGGTTCTTATTTTTGAAGCTGTAGTCCGCGAGCTGCCACCCGTACCTGAGCGTCGGCGTCTCCGTCAGCGTTTTGACGAGGCCGACGCCGGGCGCGTACCAGTTAGTCCTGGTCACGGCGGCGTCCCCGTCCGTCACTTTGCTCACGACCTTCACGGCGCGGAACCTGCCGGCTGGCGTCGTCACGACCTCGGGGCCGGCGACGTTATTAATCTCCAGCACGTCTGTGCCAGTTATCCCCTTCCCCTTCCAGGTCCATTTCGTGCCGGCGACGAGCGGGTTCTTCAGGAACTGGCGGGCGGGCTCGTGTTTGACCGTGATTCCTTCCTGCTCCGGGTTGGCCTCCCGCAGCAGGAGCACCCAGCCCGGCGTCCTCGCGTACCAGGAATGAATCCGCGCCCCGGCCAGTCTCTCCACATGGTAAACGACGCCGCCGTCCGGCTGCTTCTCTTCGCCTAGGACTTTGACCGTGAACTCCGACTCGTCCTCGTCGTTGCGGTACGTCCACGAGTCGCCGACCCTCAGCGGGAAGTAGTCGCGCGCGGGTGCCGCGGATTTTTGGGCCGCGGCGAGCGCCGCCAGGAGGAGCAGGAGAGAAGCCGAAGCCGGGAGCGTCCGAGCCTTAATCATTAACGTTTCCCCCGCGCGAAAATCAGGCGGCGTACCAGAGCACCGCGAAGACGTGGCAGACGCTGCCCGCCAGGACGAACAGGTGCCAGATGCTATGGCTGTAGCGCATACGCTCGGCCGCGAAGAAAGCCACGCCCGAGGTGTAGGCGACGCCGCCGGCCGCGATCCACACGATGCCTGCCGCCGGCACGCTCGACAAGACGGGCCGCACCGCTATCAGGACCAGCCAGCCCATCGCCAGGTAGAGACACATGGAGAGCCGCCTGCACTTCGTCCCGCTGACGGCCTTTAAGACCACCCCGAAAATCGCCATGCCCCAGATGAGGGCCAGGAGCGTCCAGCCCCACGCGCCGCGCAGCACGCCGAGCGTGAAAGGCGTGTACGTCCCCGCGATCAGCAGATAAATCGCCGCGTGGTCGAGAATTTGAAAAACGCTCTTCGCCCTGTTCTGCGGCAAGGCGTGGTAGACGGTCGAAGCCAGGTAGAGCATCACCAGCGTCGCGCCGAAGACGCTCGCGCCCACGATGTTCGCCGAGTCGCCCCGCCGGACGGCCTGCGTGATGAGAAACGGCAAAACGGACAGGGCCAGTAACAGCCCCACGCCGTGAGTGATGCTGTTGGCAATCTCTTCGCCGAGCGACTGCGGGCGCGTACACGGAGCGACGGATTCGTTCATGATTCCCTCCCTGTTCAATCAAAAACCTGCGCTTTCGAGTCTCAGGTCAGTACCGCCTGCTTCCCAAAGAACTCAAGTCTCTTGATGCTGATAGCTGACTGTTGCCGGTTCGCTGTCCTGCTCCAGGCCGAGGACGGTCAGGGTCTTGTGAACCGCCTCGACCACTTCGGGGTGCGTCGGGTCGCGCGGGCGCTCCAGCGGCAGTTGCAGCTCGCAGCGTATGCGCGCGGGCCTCTCCGAGAGCACGACGACGCGGTCGGCGAGTTGCGCGGCCTCTTCTATGTCGTGCGTGACTAGCACGACCGTGCGCGGGCGCTCGCCCAGGAGCCTGACCAACTCGCGCCTGAGCCGCAGGCGCTTCAGGTAGTCGAGCGAAGAGAAAGGCTCGTCCAGGAGCAGCGTGTCCGTGTCGCCCGCGAGAGCGCGCGCCAGCTCGACGCGCTGCCGCATCCCGCCCGAGAGCTGGTGCGGGTAAGAGTCCTCGAACCCTTCGAGCCCTATGAGCGAGAGCATCTCTTTCAACTCGCGCGCGCGGGCCGCCTCGTCCTTCACGTGGCGCAGGCCCATCTGTATGTTCTCGGCCACCGTGCGCCACGGGAAAAGTCCGTCCTGCTGATAGACCATGCGGACGCGGCCACGGCTAACGACGCGCCCCTTGTCCGGCTTGTCGAAGCCCGCGAGCAGATTGAGCAGCGTCGTCTTGCCGCAGCCCGACGGCCCCACGACGGCGACGAACTCGCCCAGGTTGATGTCGAGCGAGAAGTCCTTTAAGACCTCGACGCCGCCGAACGAGCGCGAGACGGACTCTAAGCTGAGCGGTCTATCGTTCATATCCCCAACGTATGCTCGGAATTTTGGTCAACTGCAAGAGCAGGCGGTCGATCACCACGCCTATCAGGCCGATGACGATCATGTTGACGACGAGGAGGTCTACGCGCAGCCCGTTGCGCGAGTCCCAGATGGCGAACCCCAGGCCGTCCTGCCCCGCGATCATCTCGGCCGCGACGACGACCACCCACGCGAGCCCCGCAGTGATGCGCAGGGCCGTGATGACTTGCGGGATGATGGCCGGCAGCGTCACCTTCGTCAGAAGCTCCGCGCCCTTGTAGCCGTAGTTCTGCGCGACGCGGAAGAGGACGGCCGGGATGCTCGCCACGGCCGCAATCGTCGCCAGCACGAGCGGGAAGAAGGAGGCCATGAAGATAAGAAAGATGGCGGGCTTATCACCTATGCCGAACCAGAGGATGGCGAAAGGAATCCAGGCCAGCGGCGACAGGTTGCGGAAGAAGTTGACCGTCGGCAAAAGCGCCGCGCGCGCACGCGCCCTGTGCCCGAGCATCAGCCCTAAGGGGATGCCGAGAGCCACGGCGAGCGCGAAACCCGTCAGCACGCGGAAGAGCGAGGCCACAAGGTCGTCCAGCAGCCGCCCGGCCTTGAACTCTTCGACGAACCCGTATGCTACCGACTGCGGCGACGGGAACGCCGACTCCGGGTAGACGTGAAGCCACGCCAGCAGCGCCCACAGCGCGACGAGCAGGACCAGGACGACGAGGGGGAGCAGCCTGCGGGTCTTAGGGGGTAATTTCTCTTCCTTCATTTGGTGCGACGGCGCAGTGCCTGAGTCAGTGCCGCCCGCGGTAGCGGGCGGCACTGACCTGTGTTCTGACAATCATCGCGCGGTATGTTATAACAGGATGCTGTTAAGTAAGAAGTAAGGGCGGCGCGCAGCTCGTTCCGCAAACGCTCCGCCGCAGACATTCCGAAAGAAAATTCTGTTAATGCTCGCTCGTCCAGCCGCCCGCCGCAACTTCATCTATTACTGCGCCCTCTTCCTGCTCGCGGCCGTAGTTTTCGCGGCCTGCAAGAGCGCGCCGAACCTCCCGGCCAAAGCCTCCCGGGAATACAACGACACAATCCGCGCCTTTTACGTCGGCCTGGCCGCACTCCAGGTCGGCGACGACGTGCGCGCCGAGAGCGAGTTGACAAAGGCCACGCAACTCGCGCCCGACGAGCCCGCGTCGTGGGCCAATCTGGGGCTGCTCAGCCTGCGCCAGCGCAACCTCGACGCGGCCGGCGCGCGCCTAGAGAAAGCGCGCGCACTCGCGCCCGACAACTCCAAGCTTCACGTCCTCGTCGCCATCCTCGAAAGCAACCGCGGCAAACTGGCGGAGGCCGCGGCAGCCCTGCGCAAAGCCATCGAGCTTGACCCGAAAAATTTGCGCGCGCTCTACATGCTCGCAGAAGAAACGGAGCGGCAGGGAGACGAGGCGAGCGCGGCCGAGGCGCAAAAGTTATTTTCCAAGATTCTCGAAATACAGCCCGACAACCTCGCCGTCCAGCTAGAGGTGACGCGCCTCGCCGCCAAGAGGGGCGACGCGGAGACTCTGAAGAACACTGTCGCGCGCCTGAACGAACGCGCCGCGGCGTGGCCCCCTGAAGTCCAGCAGCAGTTCAAAACATTACAGGACGCGGTCGCCGGCGGAGACACGCGCGCCGCCGCCACGCGCGTCGCTTTCCTACGCAACGTCCTCGTCCGCGTCGCCGAATATCGCACGAGCCTGGCCGCCGTCAAGCTGCAACCCGGCGAAGACGCCGAGCCTTTCACACAATTCTTGCGCCTCGAAAATCCCGTCTTCCAACCCGCGCCGCCCGACGACGCCCTCGCCTTCAACGCCGAGCCGATTACCGAATTTCAAAACGGCAAGTGGGACTGGGCCGGCGCAATCTCTCTCGACGGCGAAGGCGAGCCGACCGTCGTCGTCGCCAGCGGGCGTGAGGTGAAGACGGCCACCGGTGCGACGCTTCCCTTCCCCGGTGGCGCGCAGTCCACGCCCCCGGCCGAGCACGCCGTCCTCGCTGTGGATTTCAACTACGACTTCAAGACTGACCTCGTCCTCGCCGGCGCGGGCGGCGTCAGACTCTTCAAACAGGACGCCCCGGACAAATTCTCGGACGTGACCGCGCAGGCCAAGCTGCCCCCTGCTTTGACGAACGCGGCCTACACGGGCGCGTGGGCTGCGGACACAGAGGCCGACGGCGACATGGACATCGTGCTCGGCGCTCAAGGCGACACACTCGTGCTCAGAAACAACGGCGACGGTACGTTCCAGGAGACGCGACCGTTCACGGGTTCTTCTGGTTTGGATGACTTCGCCTGGGCGGACGTTGACGCGGACGGCGACGCAGACGCGGCAGCGCTCGACACGCGTGGCCTTCAGGTTTACGAGAACGAGCGCGGCGGCCAGTTTCGCGCACGCACGATGCCTCCCGAAGTGGGCGAGGTCAAAGCCGTCTGCGTCGCGGACATAAACAATGACGGGACGCTGGATTTAATCCCGCTGCAAGTTAGCGGAAAACCGCTGCGGCTCTCTGACAAGGCCGAAGGCCGGGAATGGGAGTTAGCAGAAATCCCGCGTGGTTCAGGCGTTGCCCCGGTTGATAATGTGGCTATTTTTGAGGGGGGGCGGGTATTTTCCGCAGACCTGGACAACAACGGCAGTCTCGATTTGATGACGGCTTTAACTCCAAAGCTAAGTCCGGTATTTCTTAGCGATCAAAATGGCATTTTCAAATCGCTGGACCCGGCAACAGATGCTCGCATCTTTTCCGTCGCAGACCTGAACGGCGACGGCCGCCTGGATTTGCTCGGCCTCGACGCCGAAGGCCAACCCGTCCGCCTGACCAACCGCGGCTCGAAGAATTACCACTGGCAGAAGGTGCGCCCGCGCGCCAAGCAGGCCGTCGGAGACCAGCGCATCAACCCCTTCGGCATCGGCGGCGAGATGGAGATTCGCTCGGGGCTCCTCGTGCAGAAGCAACTCATCACGTCGCCGCTCGTACACTTCGGCCTCGGCGAGCAGACGAACGCGGACGTGATTCGCATCGTCTGGCCGAACGGGTCCGTGCGCGCCGAGTTCGACATCAAGGCCGACCAGACCATCACGGCCGAGCAGAGGCTGAAAGGCTCCTGCCCGTTCCTCTTCGCCTTCGACGGGCGTGAGATGAAGTTCGTCAAAGACGCCGTGCCTTGGGGTTCGGCCATCGGGCTGCGCATCAACACGCTCGGCACGGCGCGCGTCGAGGCGACCGAAGAGTGGTACAAAATCGGCGGCGACCAACTCCGTCCGCGCGACGGCTACTACGACCTGCGCATCACGGGCGAATTGTGGGAGACCTACTATTACGACCAACTCTCGCTCGTCGTCGTCGACCACCCCGCCGGCACGGACATCTTCGTGGACGAGCGTTTCGTCATCCCCCCCGCGAAGCTCGCCGTCACGACCGTCCAGACGCCGCGGAAGATTGCGCGCGCGACGGACGACAACGGGCAGGACGTGACGGCCGTAGTCAGTGAGCTGGACGGAAAATATCTGGACACGTTCGGGCGCGGGCAGTACCAGGGCATCACGCGCGACCATTACGTCGAGGTTGACCTCGGCCCGGACGCGCCCGCGAGCGGCCCGCTCTATCTCATCGCGCGCGGGTGGATGCACCCCACGGACTCTTCCATCAACGTCGCCGTCAGCCAGGGACAGAACTACAGGGCCACGCCCCTGAGCCTCGAAGTGCCTGACGGGCGCGGCGGCTGGACGGTCGCCAACCCGAACATGGGTTTCCCCGCGGGCCGCAACAAGATTTGTCTCTTCGACCTGACGAACGCCTTTCGCCCGAACACGCCCCGAAAGCTTCGCCTGCGCACGAACCTCGAAATCTACTGGGACAAGCTCGAATGGGCTGCGGGGCTGCCCGACGCTCAACTGAAGACCACGCGCCTGGAACCTGACGTCGCGGACCTGCGCTACCGCGGCTACTCCGTCATCAACCAGCCGGACGCCTCTTCGCCGCAGATACCTGACTACAACCGCATCGCCTCGTCCAAGCAAATCTGGCGCGACCTCATAGGCTACTACACGCGCTTCGGCGACGTGCGCGAGCTGCTGTTAAAGCCGGACGACCGCTACGTGATTATGAACGCGGGCGACGAGATGACTTTCCGCTTCAAGGAGCAGCCGCCGCCGCCCGAAGGCTGGGTGCGCGACTACCTCATCGTCGGCGACGGGTGGATAAAAGACGGCGACCTGAACTCGACTTTTTCGAAAACGGTTCTTCCCTTGCCTTACCACGCCGTGCAGGAATACACTAAGCCTCCTGCCAGGCTAGAGGATGAAGAGGTCTACCGGAAGCACCCCGAAGACTGGCAGACATACCACACGCGTTACGTCACGCCAGAGGTTTTCCAGAACGCATTGAGGCCCCGTAAATAGAGATGAGTCGCCGCAGTAGTATTGCCCGAATTTTGCTCGCCATCTTCTTCGTCGCCCTGCTCGCGACGCCGCTCGTCATCAAGTGGCTCTCGAACAGGACAGGCTCGTCCGCCCCCTCCGCGGACAAGCAGGCCGCGCTCTCGCGCTACGGCTTCGCCCTCGAAGAGGTCGCGAAAACTTCCGGCATAGACTTCACGCACCAGGCCCCTAAGCTCGACACGAAACTAGACCACATCATGCCGCAGGTCGCCTCGATGGGCGCGGCCATCTCCGTCGTCGATTTCGACCGCGACGGCTGGCAAGACCTTTACGTCACCAACAGCGGCGAGGGCTCGAAGAACTGTCTCTATCGCAACCTGGGCGACGGCAAGTTCAGGGACGTGGCCGCGGAGGTGGGCGTCGCGGACGTCAACCAGCCGGCCACGGGCGTTTCGATGGGCGCGGTCTGGGGCGACTACGACAACGACGGCTTCGAAGACCTCTTCCTCTACAAGTGGGGCCGGCCCGAGCTTTTTCACAACGACGCGGGGCGCTCGTTCACGCGCGCGACCGACGGCGCTGGACTGCCGAGTTGGGTCAACGCGAACACGGCCATCTGGTTCGACTACGACCGCGACGGGCGGCTGGACATCTTCCTCGGCGGCTACTACCCCGAGTCGGTTGACCTCTGGCACCTGACGACGACGCTCATGATGCCCGAGAGCTTCGAGTACGCGAAGAACGGCGGGCGCAAGTACCTGTTCCACAATTTGGGCCAGGGCCGCTTCGAAGAGGTAAGCTCTCAGCTAGGCATCAACACGCGCCGGTGGGCGCTCGCCGCCTCGGCCGCGGACCTGCGCGGCACCGGCTACCCAGACCTTTTCATCGCCAACGACTACGGCGTCGCGGAATTGTTCTTCAACAAGGAGGGCAAAAAGTTCGACGACGTGGGCGAGCGCACGGGCGTGGGCTTCGCACCGAAGAGCGGGATGAACGTCGCGTTCGGCGACATCCTGAATCAGGGCAAGTTCGCCATCTACGTGACGAACATCTCCGAGGAAGGCGTCCTGATGCAGGGCAACAACCTCTGGGTCCCGCGCGAGGGGACGGAGGGCGACGGGCTTCAGTACGACAACCTCGCGCGCGACATGGGCGTGGAACTCGGCGGCTGGAGCTTCGGCGCGCAGTTCGGCGACTTGAACAACGACGGCACCCTGGACCTTTACCTGGTCAACGGCTACGTCTCGGGCGAGAAGGGCACGAACTACTGGTACGACTTCTCCAAGATCGCGGGCGGCAACAGCTCCATCATCGCCGACGCCGCGCACTGGCCGCCGATGCAAGGCCGCAGCCTTTCGGGCTTCCAGCAGAAGCGCGTCTGGATTAACGACGGCGCGGGCCGCTTCACGGAAGTGGCACAGGTCGTCGGCGCGACCGACACGCTCGACGGCCGCTCGGTCGTCAAGGCTGATCTCTGGAACCGCGGCGCGCTCGACGTGGTGGTCGCCAACCAGCGCGGCCCGCTCCTCCTCTACAAGAACAACGTTGTGCCGGAAAATAAGTGGGTCGAGTTTGAGCTGGAAGGCACGGCGAGCAACCGCAGCGCCATCGGCGCGCAGGTCACGCTCTACTGGAACAATCAGCGGCAGGTCCAGGAGGTCTCGGGCGGCAGCGGCTTCTGCGCGCAGAACCAGCGGCGTCTCCATTACGGGTTGGGCAAGAGCGCCCAAATCGAGAAGGTTGTCATCCGCTGGCCTTCGGGTAAAATACAGGAACTCGCCGCCGTCGAAATCGGCAAGCTCAACAAAGTGAAGGAGCCCGCATGAACCCGGAGTTGACAGCTCCCGCAAGCCCAGCGCAGTCGCAGGCGAGCCGCCGCCCCGCGTGGCTCAGTTTCGACAACCGCTACCTGCCCCCCGTCTTCATTACATTCATCCTGCTCGTCGGGCAGCTCGTCGGCGGCATCCTTGAGAGCTACGAGAAGACCCTGCTCGCCATAGTCTCGGCGATTGCGGCGGAGATTCTGCTCGGCCGCGTCTTCACGGGCAAGTGGCCGCACCTGGCGAGCGCCTACATCACTGGCATCAGCGTCGGCATCCTGGTGCGCTCGCCGGCCGCCTGGCCTTACATGTGGGTCAGCGTCCTCTCGATTGCCTCCAAGTACGTGCTGCGCGTCAAGGGTCGTCACATCTGGAACCCGTCGAACTTCGGCATCAGCGCGATGCTGTTCCTGGCCCCCTTCATAGGGGCGACGCTGAGCGTGCAGTGGGGGAACAACCTGACGGCGATGCTCGTCATCTGGGGCCTCGGCTCGATCATCATCTACAGGCTCAAACGCTTTCACATCAGCGCGACCTACGTCGCCTCCTTCTTCCTCTTCGCGCTCCTGAGGAGCTGGATTACGGGGCACACGTTCCAGGCCGAGATCGCGCCCATCACAGGCCCCATGTACCAGCTCTTCGTCTTCTTCATGATTACGGACCCGAAGACGACCGTCCGCTCGAAAGTGGGCCAGTGCGCCGTCGCCTTCTCGGTCGCGCTCGTCGAGTTCACCCTGCGCCTCTTCGAGAGCGTGCACGCGCCCTACTACGCGCTCTTCCTCGTCGGGCCGATGGCTAACTTGATTGAAATCTGGCTGACCCCGCGCAAGGAGAGAGAGCCCGCGGTCAAAGGGTCCGCGCCGCCTGCCGCTGCGGGCGGGTGATTGTCGCGAGGCGGCAGTGACGTGTGTTTGACATCTACGGCCGCCGCACCTAACATGCGCGGACGGCCTGCACCCTGAGCCAAAAGGCTCAAAGCTCTACTAACTAAAAATACCGGAGTGTTTGTGATGGCAGATAACGACCAGGTGCTTTCGAATCAGGAAGAGATCAAGCGCAACCAGGAGCAGATTAAGGCCAACCAGGAAGAGATCAAGGCGAACCAGGCCAAGCTCGACCAGATTCTCGCCAACCAGGCGCGCATGGAAGAGAACCAGCGCCAGATTCTCGCCAACCAGGAGAAGATTCTGGCTAAGTAAGCCGCCCGTTCACGGCCGACTTGTCGGCGCACCCGAAAACCGTTGAGCCCCGCAGGGCGACAGAAGTTCTTGCCGCTCCCGCGGGGCTTAATTGACAAATCACGGAGCTACGTCAGTAATTCCCAAAATGAGTAAGCTGCGATTCCCCCGAATCATTTGCCTCCCCGTCCTAGTTCTCTTCCTGACGCTCACGGCCTGTAAGAAGGACGCGACGCAGGAGCCTTCAGTCAACGCGACCGCGCCCGAGCAGATCACGACGCAGGAGGCCGGGCTGCAAACGCCGGCGACCGCCGACGCCCCGCGCCCGTCCGGCCCCGTGGAGTTCACGGACGTGACGGCCGAGGCCGGGATTCGCTTCAAGCACAACAGCGGCGCGTTCGGCAAGAAGTACATGCCCGAGACGCTCGGCCCCGGCTGCGCCTTCCTCGATTACGACAACGACGGCTGGCAGGACGTGCTGCTCGTCAACTCCGCGAACTGGCCCGAGAAGAAGGGCGCGAAAACCTACCTCGCCCTCTACCACAACAAGAAGGACGGGACCTTCGAAGACGCGACGGGCGCGGCGGGCCTCGCCGTCGAGATGTACGGCCTGGGCGTCGCGGCCGCGGACTACGACAACGACGGCTTCATAGACATCTACGTCACGGCGGTCGGCCCCAACCGCCTCTTCCGCAACCTCGGCAACGGCAAGTTCGCGGACGTGACGGCGAAGGCCGGGGTGGGCGACCCGAGTTTCTCCACAAGCGCCGCCTGGTTCGACTACGACAAGGACGGGAAGCTGGACTTGTACGTCTGCAACTACGTCGAGTGGTCCGTGGAGAAAGACCAGCACTGCACGCTCGACGGCAAGAACAAGTCTTACTGCACGCCGCAGTCTTACAAGGGGCAAAGCTCCACGCTCTACCGCAACCGCGGAAATGGCACATTTGAAAACGTCACGGAGCGCGCCGGCCTCCTTGACCCGACGGGCAAGGCGCTCGGCGTCGCCGTCTTCGACTACAACAACGACAACTGGCCCGACCTCTTCGTCGCGTGCGACACGGAGCCGAACAAGCTTTATAAGAACAACGGCAACGGCACCTTCACGGACGAAGGCATCGCGGCGGGCGTGGCCTTCAGCGAGGCCGGGACGCCGCGCGCCGGGATGGGCGTCGACACGGCCGACTACGACGCCTCCGGCCGCCAGGGCATAGTCATCGGGAACTTCACCAACGAGAGCATGGCGCTCTACCGCAACGACGGCACGGGCCTCTTCACGGACGAGGCCGGGGCCTCCGGCATCGGCAAGATGTCCGCGCAGTCGCTGACCTTCGCCACCTTCTTCTTCGACTACGACCTGGACGGCCTGCCGGACATCTTCGCCGCCAACGGCCACGTCTCCGACGACATCTCCGTCGTCCAGCCGAACGTCAAGTACGCGCAGCCGCCGCACGTCTTCCGCAACAAGGGCAAGAAGAAGTTCGAGGAGACGACCGCGAAACTCGGCAAGGCCATCCAGCGCGCCATCGTCGGCCGCGGCGCGGCCTACGGCGACTACGACAACGACGGCGACCTCGACTTGCTCATCACGGCGAACAACGGCCCTGCGCGACTGTTGCGAAACGACAACGGCAACCAGAACGATCTGCTGCGCGTCCGCACCGTCGGCTCGAAGTCGAACCGCGACGGCATAGGGGCGAAGGTGACCTTGAAGACGCAGGCCGGCGGGAAGCTGCTGAGCGTGGTCAAGACGGGTTCGAGCTACTGCTCGCAGAGCGAGCTGCCGCTGACCTTCGGCCTCGGCAAGTCGGACCCGGCCAAGGGCATGACGCTTGAGGTCGCGTGGCCGAGCGGCCAGACGGAAATCTTCCAGGAGGTGAAGCCCAACCAGAGCATCACCATCCAGGAAGGCAAAGGCGTCGTCTCGTCCGCGCCCATCGTCTTCGCCAAGCCGCCCGCGCAGCAGCCGTCGCCATCGCCGACACCAGCTCAGTAGGCAGAGTTAAATCCCCGAAGGGGATAAACATGATAGCCAGGGGTAAGCGCGAAAGCGCGCCGCCCCTGGAACGGCGGGGATAAAAGAATCCGACCCTGAAGGGGTCGCGCCTCAACGTCGGGGGCGCGACCCCCTCAGGGTCGAAAATCTTTCTGGCACATTTCCGGGGCGGCGCGTCGCGCTCCGCGCGCTCGCTCGCCCCCGGCCATCCTGTGTGACCCTTTCAAGGTCAGAGAGACGGGTTGCCCTCTCCGCCGACCCTGTGGGGCTGCCCCTCGGGCCAACTCATTGTTATAATCCGCCCGATTAAAAAGGCTAATAGCTTTGGGAAGGGCCGATGTTTATGGAGCTTTGGCAACTGCGCACCTTCCGTGTCGTGGCCGAGACGCTCAATTTCACGCGCGCGGCCGAGCGGCTGAACCTGACGCAGTCGGCCGTCAGCCACCAGATCAAGGCCCTTGAGGCGGAGTTGGGCGAGCCGCTCTTCATACGCGCCAAGCGCGGCGTGAAACTCTCCGAGGCGGGCAAGGTCGCGCTCGAATACGTCGAGCGCATACTGGACGACGCGCAGGCCCTGAAGGAGCGCGTCTCGGGCCGCAAGCACGAGCCTGTGGGGCGCGTGCGCGCGGCGGCCGCCACGCAAGCCTTCGTGCACCTCTTCGCGCCGCTCTTCGAGTCCTTCATGCGGGCGCACACAGGCGTGGAGCTTTCGTTCCGCACGACCGTTTCGACGGACCAGACGCTGACGGACATCCTGAACGGCGCGGCCGACGTGGGCTTCGCGTCCATGCCGGTCTACTCGCCGTCTCTACAGGTGACTGAATTGTTCGAGGACGAGTTGGTCCTGGTCGTCGGCCGCGGGCACAAGCTGGCGGCGAAGACTGAGGCGACGGTCGAGGAGGTCAGGCGCGAGCGCATGATTCTCTTCGAGCGCGGCGCATCGATCCGCCGCGCGACGGACAATTTTTTCGAGCGCATGGGCGTGCGCCCCGAGCTGGCGCTCGAATCGAACGACACCTATTTCATCAAGCTGATGGTGGAGCACGGCCTCGGGATTTCGCTCCTCCCAGGCTGGGCCGTGCGCGACGAGGTCGTGGGGAATCGTCTGGCGCAAATGCGGATTGAAGGGCATCGTTTGCGCCGCTCCGTCGCGATGGTCTCGCTCGGCAGCTTCCAGCCCTCGCCCACGCGCGCCTTCCTCTCCTACATCCTGCACAACAAAGAGAGCCTTCAGGCGATGGCGAAGTCCGGCGATTAACAGGCAAGGCGGAATGCGGAACGACGAGTGATGAATTCTAACAGCAGTTTGTCTTTCATTCATCATTCGTCGTCCCGCATTTCTCCCGTCTTACGGCAGCGGCTTGCCGTCCAGGTCGCGCGCCTCGACTGAGCCGAAGTTGAGTTTCTGTAGCTCTGGCTCGATCTTGCTGCGGTCGCCGACGGCGACGACGACCGTCGAGTCGGGCCTCAGGTATTTTTCCGCGACGCGCTGCACGTCGGCGGCCGTCACGGCGTCGATGCGCGTGGGCAGCGTGCTGTAGAAGTCCTGCGGCAGGTCGTAGATGAAAAGGTCCGCGATGGTCCCGACGGTGCGCCCCGTCGTCTCGAACAACCCGGCCAGCGAGCGGGCGAAAGAGTCCTTCGCGGTCCTCAGCTCGTCGTCCGTCATGCGCGTCGTACGCATGCGGTCGATCTCGCTGAAGACTTCTTTGACGGCCGGGGCCGTGACGTTGGTTCGCACCCCGCCGCCCGAGTAGAACGGCCCCAGGCCGCGCCGGTACTCGAACGCGGAGAACGCGCCGTAAGTGTAGCCGTTCTTCTCGCGCAGGTTCATGTTGATGCGGCTGGAGAAGAGTCCGCCCAGCCCCAGGTTCATCACCTCAAGCGGCACGTAATCCGGGTTCGAGCGGGCCACGCCGACGTGGCCTATGCGGAGCGCCGTCTGCGGCGCGTTGGGCTTGTCCACGACGAGGATGCGCCGCGCACCTGACGCTCCAACGTCCGGGCGCTTGAGCGACGGCGCGCCTCCCGTCCAGCCGCCGAAATACTTCTCGGCCAGGGCGCGCAACTCCTTCTCCGTGATGTCGCCCGCGACGACGAGCGCGGCGTTGCCGGGGACGTAGCCGGCCTTCCAGAAGTTCACCATGTCGTCGCGCGTGATGGCCTTAACTGAGTCCGTCGTGCCGATCTCGGGGAAGCCGTAAGGGTGCTTGTCGCCGTAGACGGCGTTGTTGAAGACGCGGCCGGCGAGCGCGTTCGGGTTGTCGCGCTGCTGCTGAATCAGCGTCAGCCGCGTGTTGCGCACGCGGTCAATCTCCTTCTGCGCGAAGGAGGGGTGGAGCGCCACGTCCGACATCAGCTCCATGGCGGCGTCCGCGTTCTTCTTCAGGGCGCTGATGTTGAGGATGGAGGCGTCGCTGAACGAGGTCGTCCCGAGCGTCGCGCCTATCTGGGCCGCGTCCTCGGCGAGTTGAAGCGTCGAGCGCTTCTCCGTCCCCTCGTCCAGCATGTCGGCGGTGAAGGAGGCGAGGCCGGGCTTGTCCAGGGGGTTCAACTCGCTCCCGCTCAGGACCGTGAGTCCGACCGAGACCATGGGCAGGTTGTGCTGCTCCACGAGCAGGACCGTCAGGCCGTTGGCGAGCTTGAACTTTTTCGGGGCGGGGAGGCTGAGTTTGGAGGCCGCGCCGCCCGCTGGCGGCTGCGCGCGCCAGTCCTGCTCCTGCGGGTTGCTGGCCGCCGGTGCGGCGGGCGTCGCCGTCGCCGCCTTCTCCGCCTCGGCCGTCTTCGGCGGGTCGTCAATCACTTTCTTTCCGGGGACGCCGTAGACTACGACGCGCTTGTCCTTGCCGAACTTCTCCTGTGCCAGTTTCAGCGCCGTGGCGGGCGTGACCTTGTCGTAGCGCGACAGGTCTTGCGCGAGGTAGTTGGGGTCGCCCAGGTAGTGGTTGTACTGGTTGAGGCGGTCGGCGACGCCGCCGAAGCCGCCGAGCGTCTCCAGCCCGCGCACGATCTGCGTCTGAACGAGGTTGCGCGCGCGCTCAAGCTCTTCCGCCCTGACGCCCTCCTTGCGCACGGCGTCCAGCTCCTCGTCAATCGCCTTCTCCAAGTCTTCCGGCTTGACGTTCGGCTTCGCCGTCGCCGAGATGACGAAGACGGAGCCGAGCGCGGCCGACTGGTTGAAGGCCGTAACGTCCTGCGCGATCTGCTTCTCGTAGACGAGCCGCTTGTAGAGGCGGCTGTACTTGCCGCCGCCGATGATTCTCGCCAGCAGGTCAGCCTCGGCGTTGCCGGGCTTGTAAATCGGGTCCGTGAGCCAGCTCATGTAGACGCGCGGCAGCTCGACCTGGTCGGTGACGACCGCGCGCCGCTCGGCGGTGATGGGGGGCGTCACGGCGTCAATCTTCGGGACGGGCTGGCCCGCCGGAATCGGCCCAAAATATTTTTCGATGAGCGCCTTCGTCTTGGCCTTGTCGATGTCGCCGACGACGGCGAGGCTGGCGTTGTTGGGCGCGTAGTAGAGCTTGAAGAACTCGCGCACGTCCGCCAGGCGCGCGGCCTCTATGTCGGCGTGCGAGCCAATGACGACGGCGTAGTAGGGGTGATTCTTGGGGAAGAGCTGGTGGAACATGCCCTCGTTGACGAGGCCGTAGGGCTGGTTCTCGCGGTTCTGCCGGCGCTCGTTGCGGACCACGTCGCGCTGGTTGGCGAGATTGCGCTCGTCCAGCGTGTCGAGCAGAAAGCCCATGCGGTCGCTTTCGAGCCAGAGGGCCAGCTCTAACTGGTTCGACGGCAGCGTCTGGAAGTAGTTGGTGCGGTCGAAGCCGGTCGTGCCGTTGATGTCGCTCGCGCCCGCGGCTTCGAGCAGCTTGAAGTGCTGGTCGTCGCCGACGTGCTTCGAGCCCTGGAACATCATGTGCTCGAAGAGGTGCGCGAAGCCGGTGCGCCCCTGCTTCTCGTTGGCGGGGCCGACGTGATACCAGAGGTTGACGGCGACGAGCGGGAGCCGGTGGTCTTCGACCAAGATTACGTCGAGGCCGTTCTTCAACTTGTACTTCTCGAAATTCAGCGTGGGCTGCGCCTGCGGCGCGTGGGCGGGCTCGGCCCGCACGCTCTTATCTGTTGACTGTGCCAGCGCGGCGAAGCCCTGCCCCAAGAAGACGGACAGGGACAGGAGCAGCGGAAGGAACCTACGAGGTTGTTTCATGGCGACAAAGTCCCCCTTACGAAGTCAGATTGAGATGGATGTCCGAAACGGTGAGCCAGCGCCACTCTTTTATTCCAAATCCCGCCGAAAAGCAATGAGGAACGCGGGATGCGGAATGCGGAACTTAAAGACGACCGGCCCTTCGTTCATCCCTCATCATTCCGCATTCATCATTTCCTTTGTGCTATACTCCCTCGCAAAAATCCACCGAGAAAGAGGAACCCATGAAACGCTACGCCACAGGAGTGTTGCTTCTCATCCTTGTGCTCGCCTGCGGGGCGGCCGCGCAGACTTACAGACCCTTCACGGTCGGCGAGCTCTTGAAAGTCCGCCGCGTCAGCGACCCGCAGCTCTCGCCCGACGGTAAATGGATAGCCTTCACGGTCAGGGACATTGACAAGGCGGGCAACCGCGGGGTCGACCAGATTTATCTGCTGCCGACGGCGGGCGGCGAGCCCAAGCTGCTCGGCAGCGGCCTGCGCTCGAACACGCCGCGCTGGTCGCCCGACGGCAAGAAGATCGCCTACCTGAGCGGCGGCCAAATCTGGACGATTGACGTGGGCACGGGCGAGACGAAGAAGGTCACGGACGTCGCGCTCGACGCGGGCGAGCCCGTCTGGTCGCGCGACGGCAAGCTCATCGCCTTCTCCTCGGACGTTTACCCGGACTGCGCCACGAACGACTGCAACCGCCAGCGCGCCAAGGAGGTCGACGAGAACAAGGTCAAGGCGAAGGTCTCCGACCGCCTCCTCTTCCGCCACTGGAACGCCTGGAAGGACAACAAGCGCACGCACGTCTTCGTCGTCAACGCGGACACGGGCGAGCTGCGCGACCTGACGCCCGGCGACTGGGACGCGCCGCCCTTCAGCCTGGGCGGGCCGACCGACTACGCCTTCGCGCCCGACTCGCAGAAGCTCGCCTTCGTCCGCAACACGGACAAGATGGAGGCCGCCTCGACCAACAACGACATCTTCATCGTCCCCGTCGCGGGCGGCGAGCCGACGCGCATTACTGGCACAAATCTGGGCGCGGACACTTCGCCCGCCTTCTCGCCCGACGGGCGCTGGATGGCCTACCGCTCGCAGGCGCGCGCCGGCTTCGAGGCCGACATCTGGAAGCTGATGCTCTACGACCGCCAGACGGGCAAGACGCGCGCGCTCGGCGACAAGTACGACTTCCAGGTCGAGAGCTTCGCCTTCACGCCCGACTCCCAGCGAATCTATTTCGTCGCGGGCGAGCGCGGGTACGCACCCGTCTATTCCATCTCGCTCGCCGACGGCCAGATGAAGAAGGTCATCAGTGAGGGCTACAACGACGACGTGAAAATCTCGTCCGACGGCACGACGCTCGTCTTCACGCGCAGCAGCATGACGCTGCCGACGGAGATTTTCCGCGCCAACGCAGACGGCTCGGGCGTCACGCAGCTGACGCGCACCAACGAGGAGTTTCTCTCCGGCTTCAACCTCAAGCCGGCGGAGTCTGTCGAGTGGAAGGGCGCGGGCAACACCATGATTCACGGCTGGGTAATCAGGCCCGCGAACTTCACGCCGACGAAGAAGTGGCCCTTACTCGTCATCGTCCACGGCGGCCCGCAAAGTGCCTTCAACGACAACTGGGGCTACCGCTGGAACCCGCAGGTCTTCGCCTCCGCCGGCTACGTCGTCTTCATGCCGAACCCGCGCGGCTCGACCGGCTACGGCCAGAAGTTCATCGACGAGATTTCGGGCGACTGGGGCGGCAAGGTCTACACGGACATCATGAACGGCGTGGCCCACGTGCTCTCGGCCAACAGCTACCTTGACCGCGAGCGCATCGGCGCGGCCGGGGCCTCTTACGGCGGCTACATGATGAACTGGCTCCAGGGGCACAACGACGACAAGCGTTTCCGGTTCAAGACGCTGGTGACGCACGCGGGCGTCTACAACCTGACGAGCATGTACGGCGTGACCGAGGAGTTGTGGTTCCCGGACTGGGAGTTCAAGGGCGCGCCCTGGGACAACCCCTCTATGTACGAGAAGTGGTCGCCCCACATGTTCGTCAAAAACTTCAAGACGCCGATGCTCGTCATCCACGGCGAGCTTGACTACCGCGTGCCCGTCGGCGAGGGGCTACAACTATTCACAGCCCTGCAACGCCGCGGCATAGACTCGAAGCTCGTCGTCTTCCCAGACGAGGGCCACTGGATTCAAAAGCCGCAGAACTCCGAGTTCTGGTACACGACCGTCCTCGGCTGGTTCGAGAAATACCTGAAGCCGAACTCGTGAGGCGGCGGTTGGCGGGAGGGAGGGCCGGCGGGGTTTCACTTCGCCGGCCCCGTGAATTCGGGAAGTAGGACTCCGCCTTTAGGGACGGCCCGGCACGCTATGCGTCCCGAGACTTCTTCGAGCGACTGGGCCGCGCCCGGCTCGTAGGTCGTCCAGTCCAGTTCGACATCTTCTTTCCGAATGATGGCGTTGACCTGTATGTCGTTGGCGGCGACGGCCTGCGGGCGCAGAACGTCACGAAAGCGGAGCGGCGTGTGGGCCGATTTTCGACGCGCCAGAATCATCCCCTCCACCCGAGCGCCGGGCTCGAAATAATCTTTCTCCACGGTCAGCAGCGCCGGATAAGCGTCAGCCGACTTGAGTGTCTTCTGGGCTTCAATCGCGTCGGCTTCAAAAAGTCTTCGACCGTCTTGATATCGGCGCGGCAAAATTTATCCACCTCGCCGGAATTGATCCCTTCGAGATTACTGATGTCGGACATGACTTGATTCACAAAATGCCTGAGTCGGTGAGGGCCGACACAGGCCGGAGACCGGCTGCGCACTAACCTACAAGATGGCGCGCAAGATAATGCAGAGACGATGTCTTATCAAACATTTTCCGCCGCCGTGTTATTAGCACATCAAATGTCCGGTCTTATTCACACATCAAATGTCCGCCTTTTACCGGCGTCAGGTAATGCATCAGGAGGCCAACCCTGATGTACTACTCAGAAGCCGCCGTGCCCGAAGTATCATCCGCCGATGACGCATCCGTGGAGGTACTTCGACTACTCGGACAACTCCATGCTCGCCAGAGAGCGCAGGGGCGCGCTGTGCATCCTCAGAAGGTGACATCTCTACTTTGCGTTGACAGTCAGGGAATAATTATTGACAAACAACTGACGTGGCAGTATCGTCGTCCGCGCCACCTAGCCCTGTGCTTCTCCCTCCTCGCTGCTCTCGAACCCGTGGGTTACGTCAGTCCGTTTTCCCGCAAATAGCGTCGACCGTCGGCGTCTCGTGCTGAGTGTACTGGGTATAGTGCGACCCCTCAAATCTCTCCAGACGGTTTCGAGCATGAGCCGGGCAAACTCGAATACGCTCTTCCATGAGTTTGTGCCGGGGAACTACAAAAATAGGTTTTAGAGTCTTGTTTAGAGCAGGTTCAAGTGACTAAACAGAGGCTTCTAACTATGATAAATAGACGCAAGTTTCTAAAAGTAGCCGGCACAGTGGCGTTAACGCCGTTGAGTATTCTTCCGCTGGCGGACGACGCAAACGGACAGACCACGACACCGACTCCTACATCAACTCCTACACAGATTGACCCGGGTGACATTTATATTATTGCGGAGCCTTGTATTGGTACTAAAGATACGGCTTGTGTCGATGTTTGCCCGGTGGATGCCATTCATTTCAGACCGGACGAAGACGGTTTTGCGGGTGCAGAGATGCTCTACATCAATCCGGCGGCATGCATAGCCTGCGGGAAGTGTGAACCCGCTTGCCCGCCGCAAGCCATTTTCCAGATAAAAATTGTTCCAGAGCATTGGCAGCCATACATAGAGATGAACCGTAAATTCTATGAGAAAGAACCGAAGACTTAAATAAGTTCGTGGCGGAGAACTATAGTACATAGGTTTTAGAGTTCTTCACCTCGCCCGCGCGCCCTCGCTGTGGACCTGTAGGGAGATCTCCTCATGCAAGGGAAACGCCGCACTCACTCGGCCTTTCTCGGAACAGTTGCTTTTCGCGCGCCAAGACCTCGCCCGCCGAGGACAAGGAGGAAGAAGAAGGGGAGGGCGGCAGCGAGCACGACGGCCACGAGGAGAAGTAGTATCAACTCATCGGACGGCGGTCCGATGCTGAGCAAAAAATCTCGAACGATGTGTCTCTCCTCGCGGACGGCCACCCGAGCAGAACGGTTATTCTGCTCGGGTGGGCATCCTCTCCCTTGAGATGGCGGGGTTACTCTGATCCGGTGCCTTTCCTTTTGTCCTTCAGAGCCGGGACACTCAGGCGCCGGCTATAGTAATAACCGACTGCATCTACTAATCAAAAACCTCGCGGCTACAGAGTCTCTCTCCGACGTGAAATCCGATTTGCTTCCGGCGTCGGGTTGTCTTCTTTACCGGGAAAGGTAAGTGATGTGAGAAAAGCTTGGTTATTACTCATAATGATCTTCTGCGTGCTTGTCGCCAACGCTCAATCCGGCGCCGCGCCTCCCGAAGCCCGTAAGCTTGACGAGTTCAAGGACGTAGGTTGTGAGGACGAGAAGGCCAGGCTGGATAATTTCGCCAACGAACTGCAGAGCGGCCCTGAGGCCCAGGGGTATATCGTCTTCTACGGCGGCAAACGCCACCAGCACCCGCTCAGTCACAATTCAAGAACGGCGCTTCCCCGGCGCGGGGAGGCCGAAGCCCGCGCGGCGCGCCTCAAGCCATATCTGCATGGCAGCCGGGGCATCGACTTTAACCGCATAGTGGTAGTAAAGGGCGGCTACCGTGACCGGTGGGCGGCGGAGTTGTGGATTGTGCCGAAGGGGGCGAACCCGCCGACCCAGACCCCGACGGTCAAACCCGGGGCGATCAGATTCAGGCGGGGCAGGATCAAGAAGAGTGATTACGAATGCGGCGTGTAGTCCTAGCCGGAACAATGGAAATCAAGCACGCCGCCCGAGCCCAAAACAGACCTCAAGAAGGCTTCATCGCAGACTTTGACAGTAAGTTCATAAGCAAGTAGGAGAACAAATGAGTAAAACCTCAAAGCCCGGGGTGGATTGGACAAAGTTGTGCGCCGCTTTGGCGCTGATGTGTTCGCTATTTGGTTTTTCAACCGCTGCCTTTGCCCAAAACAAAAGCATTTACACTTCTTTGGCGGCGGACAAATGCAAGACGATTGCCGTTGATAACGGGATGCCGGGTAATTATTCGACCAGATGCGATGGCGCCGGCGGGTACAAACTGGAGGTTTATCTGGACGACGAGCGAAATTCAATCGGAGTTGTTTTGCCGTCTAACGAGACCGTCGGTTTGGATTTTTGGAATCATTTCGGCAACTTTTCCGCGCTCGGAGAGAAGGCTGAGTGGCGAATGAAAGGCCAGAAACCTGTCGCCTTAATCGTTCGTCTGAATGTTTCCGATCAGGGCGATGGGAAACCGCCGACTTCGTATCTGATAGTTTCCAAAATCAGTTCGAACAAACCTTGTGTGACCGATATTGTCAAACCGGGTAAGAATCAGAACGCGCAGGCTCGGCGTCTTGCGGATGCGGCATCAACCAAACCCTGTAAATAATATTGCTGTTTGATATCCGGCGGATTTTGGTGGGCAATTCAACTAAAGGATAGAAGGAGCTATGTCGCTGAGAAAAATTCTTGCGGCGGTAAGAACGAAAAAGGTGTTGACGTTGCCATCTGTAACCGCTGTGCTGCTGTGGTCTTCAATGCTCGGTTCGAGCGTCATGGCGCAAACTGGCTCTGATACGCCGTTGGATGCCGCGGCGCTTGCCGCTCTGGCTGCGGAACTCAAAGAGGTAGTCGCGAAATCAACGCCCGATTAAAAAGACGCCGCGTTGGTTGCCGCAAGGTGGGACAAGCGCAAAGATTTGTCGGGTAAGACAAAGAAGGAGATTATCAATATGTCACCACGCAAGGTGGCGACCAGCCGCTTCATCCAAGCAAGAGTTCTTGTGGACGTCTTCCTGTGGGATTCGCTTGCTCAACGCGCACCGAGCGCGAGCAGGTCCCGCATCTCCAGCACACGCTTGGGCGCGCCTTCCCGGGCCGCGCGGATCATGGCGCGGCCCAGCTCCTCGGTGCTGATCACGGCCCCCGGCAAGATCATTCGTATGAGCGGCAGGAGCGGGCGAAAAAAGAGGTAAGCGATCCGCGTCCACCGCGTCTTCGAGACCTCGCCGTGCATCGGGCGCAAAGCGCCCAGGCGGACCATGTACGCGGACGGGAACAGGGCGAGCAGCGCCTCTTCGGTGCGCCCCTTCACCCGCGCCCACATCGCCTTGCCGCCCGTGCCGGCACCCGAGACGTAGACGAACGTCATCACCGGATTCGTCTTAAAGAGGGCGCGTGCCCAGCCCAGGGTCAGGTCATACGTCAGGCGCGTGTAGTCGGCCTCGCCCATGCCCGCCGACGAGACGCCGAGGCAGAAGAAGCAGGCGTCATACCCGCGCACCTCTTCACCGGCCGCGCCCGTGTCGAACATGTCCTTGATGACAAAATCGCGTAGCTTCGGGTGCGCCCGCCCGGTCGGGTTGCGGCCGACGGCGAGTACGGCCTCGACCGAGTCGTCGCGCAGACACTCGCGCAGGACGCCCTGCCCGACCATCCCCGTCGCCCCGAAGAGAATCACCTTCATGACGTCTCCACCGCCGGCAATTGTGACTTCCCGAAAACGCCCACCATCCTCATCATAACCCACTGACAAATATTCCATAATTATTATATTCCTTCTGTGGAATGGGAGGTCGAGTACACGGACGAATTCGAAGCGTGGTGGGACGGCTTGAGCGGGGCCGAGAAGGTGGTACGAGGTTAACGTCCCACTCGCCGACAAGATTTACGACCGGGCACAGCGGCGTGCTCGGCGCGCTCATCACCTTCGCGCGCTCCGCGTGGTACCCGGCCTACGCCGACTCGACCGCGTCCTGGGGGCTGACGCCGTTAGAAGACCAGCAGCTCGGCGGGCTGATCATGTGGGTTCCCGCGGGGCTCGTCTACATCGTCGCGGGGCTGGCGCTGACGGTCGGCTGGATGCGCGAGTCCGAGCGGCGCGTGGCGCGGCGCGAAAACCGCCGGCTTCAACTCGACGGGCAGTGAGTGGAGGTGGAAAGTGATGCGGAAATTCCTGAGGGCAGCCGGCCGCGCCGAGCCAATCATCTTCTGCGCGCTCGCTTCCCTTCTCTTTCTCTTCACCTCCTGCGACCGCGAGGCGGAAAGAGCCGCGGCCGGCATGACGGGCGGCGACCCGGCGCGCGGGATGGCGGCCATCAGCCGCTACGGCTGCGCCACCTGCCACACGGTCCCCGGCGTGAGCGGCGCGAACGGTCTGGTCGGCCCCCCGCTCGGTCAGGTGGCGAGCCGCGTCTATCTCGCGGGGAGACTACAGAACACGCTCGACAACATGATTCAGTGGATACGAAATCCGCAGGGCGTGGACGAGAAGACTGCCATGCCGAACCTCGGCGTGACTGACACGGACGCGCGCGACATTACGAGTTACCTTTACACGTTAAAGTAGAACCTCCACTATCCCTGCAAACAGTATAGCGACATGAAGAGGCCAACCCGGCGGCGACACTGGCGGTTGATTGCGGCGTTGATTTCGTTGGTCTATATCTCCGCCTGCGCGCCGAAACCTTCGGGGCCGCTCGCCTACGTCTCGAACGAGCGCGACGGCACGATCTCGGTCATCGACACGGGCACTGACCGGGTGATTCAAACCATCAAAGTCGGGGCCAGGCCGCGGGGCATCCGTCTGAGCCCGGACGGAAGCCGCGTGTACGTCGCATCGAGCACCCCGTCGGGACAAACCTACAGGGACGCAGACAATAAGATCGTCGCCATTGACGCCTCGACCGGCGAAGTCGTGGCGAAGTACCACATCGGCTCCGACCCGGAGCAACTGGCCGTCAGTCTGGACGGGACGAAGCTCTACGCCTCGAACGAAGACGCCGGGACCGCGTCGGTCGTTGACGTGCGGACGGGCGAACTGATGGCGACGCTTGTGGTCGGCATCGAGCCCGAAGGCGTGACCATCAGCCCCGACGGGCGCTGGGTTTATGTGACCGCCGAAACCAGCAACACGGTTTCCGTCATAGACACCGGGACCAACATCGTCGCCGCCACTTTCATGGTGGGTTCGCGCCCGCGTGACTCTGCATTCTCGCCCGACGGCGCGCGCGCCTACGTGACGACGGAAGTCGGATGTACCGTCGAGGTAGTTGACACCCGGACTCACTCAATCATTCACACAATTCAGATTCCGCGCGGGGATGGAATTAAGCCAATGGGGGTCGTGGTCTCCCGTGACGGCAAGCGCGTGTACGTCGCTCTGGGGCGCGCGAATGCCGTTGCCGTGGTTGACGCAACCAGCTACCAGATTCTCACGACAATCCCCGTCGGCACGCGAGTCTGGGGTCTCGCCATCACGCCCGACGGGAAGAAGCTTTATGCGGCCAACGGGTTATCGAATGACGTCTCGGTCATTGATACGGAGACCAATCAGGTGATTAAAACCATTAAGACTGGAGACGGCCCGTGGGGGATAGCTATTAAAGACTAAGGCCATCCGACGCAGGCGCGGCACAATGTATTTCTCGTGGATGCGGTCTACTGACCGCTCCAATTCGGGGGAAGGCGGCGGCAGCACTTCCAACTCGAAGGTCCCAGCCATCGTGTGGAGCACGGCCAGCGACGGAGTCCGCTCGGGATGGGCTACCTGACCGGCACCATCACCCCTCTGACGACACACGGCGCCGAGGACCTCAGGTCCACGCTGCCCCGCTTCACCCCGGAGGCGCGCCGCGCGAACTGGGCGGTCGTCGAACTCCTCCAGCGCGTGGCCGCACGCCAGCAGGCGACGCCCGGCCAAGTCGGGCTCGCCTGGCTGCTAGCCCGCAAGCCGTGGATCGTGCCCATTCCGGGGACGACCACGCTGAGGCACATGGAGCAAAACATGGACGCGCTTCAGGTCCGGCTGTCGGCCGCCGACGTCGTAGAGATTGAAGACGGCTTCGCTAAAATCCGGGTGCGGGGCGCGCGGTTGAGCGAGGCGCTGCTCGCGGAGATCGACACCGGGGCCAAGCTGGGGACGATCTCGAAGGGCGGGCACGGCAACTCCCCCCCGCCTCGAAAGCCGGCTCAGTAAAGGTAGGAAAGTCGGGGACAGTCTCGACTAATAACTATGGCGTGATAGGTTAAGGTTAAAAGGAATACGATTATGAGCAAAGTTTGGTTTATCACGGGCGCAGGGCGCGGCATGGGCACCGACATCGCCAGGGCCGCGCTGGCCGCAGTGGTAATGATGAGAACGCATCAGCCAATTCGTACCACGCGTTTATCAATTCCTGCTCATGCTCGGCCTAAATGCGGTACGTGGCTAATGCACGGGCACTCACCTTCATTATAAATTTTCTCCTTACTCAGACTCCTTTAAGTGCCTGACCATAATCAGCCCGCAGCCGCATTGCTTAGATTGTCCGTAGCATCCTATCCCGTCTAAATCTTAACAACAATATAGTTAAAACTTCCAAGGTTTTTTCAAGGGTCGAGTCGTTATATTTATTCCTGTGTCCTGCGCGGATCAGGATTATGTGATGTTCTTTCCCGACGATTGAACTCAACTCCGAAGCGGCGCGGGGCCGTAAATATCAATCAGATTCATGGCCTCGCGCCCCCGGCAAGAGTTACGAATACTTCACCAGTAAAAAATGTGCTCAGCGTAGTTCTACGTTCAAGGCATTCTGTTTTAACAGGGACCCGCGCACTTAAGTGTAGGCGTGTTCTCTCACCTCAACCTCGACCACCTTCAGAAGGAGGAGTAAATGAAAAAGTTCGCTGCTATTCTTTTGGCCCTCACCATATCCGTCACGATGCTCATGCCGGCGGCCGGCAAGGGCAACGATGACAAAAAGGCAGAGAAGCTGGCCCGCGCTGAAGCCGTGAGCCTCGTGCGTCTTCAAAGGAAACTCGCCAGAAAGGGCGTCGCCCCTAACGACGTGAAGACCCTGAGAGTTTTCGAGGATCAGGATAAGAGGGAGCGCGTCCACACGCACGTCCAGCAGACGCACAACGGCGTCCCCGTCTTCGGCGGCCAGGCCATCGTTCACCTCGACGCCGTCAACGAAACGGAGACTCAGGAGGCGACCGACGCGCTCGTCGCCGACGTCAACGTCTCCACCACCCCCGCGCTCTCCGCAGGTTATGCCGTCAACGCGGCCAAGTCTCTTTACAAAGTGAAGAAGGGCTGTGACGAGTGCCTGACGGACGCGCCGCGCACAGACCTCTGGGTGCTGCGCCACGAGGGCGTTGACCACCTCGTCTACCGCGTGCGGCTCTCGCGCCTGGACGGCACCAAGGACACCTCAGAGCCGATCTATTTCATTGACGCTCACACGGGCGCTCTGGTCTGGAGCTACGACAACCTGCAAACACAATCCGCGACCGGCAGCGGGCTCTCACTCTACAGCGGCACGCAGCCCATCAACACCTTCAGGTCAGGCAGCAGCTACTACATGGAGGACCACGCCCGTTCAATCGGCACCTTCGATAATCGCAGTTCGGCGCAGGTCCTCGCCTCGCTCGGGCTCATCCTCAGCTACGGCACGAACTACAGATTCACCGACGCCGACAACGTGTGGAACACGACGGCTCAGAGGGCCGGCGTCGACGCCCACTACGGCGCGGGAAAGGTCTACGACTACTTCCTCAACGTCCACGGGCGCAACGGCATCGACGGGGCGGGCGGCCCGCGCACGCTGAGTTCCATCAACGGCTCGACCACGCTCATCACCTCCATCGTCCACTTCGGCAGGAGGTTTAACAACGCCTTCTGGACGGACAGTAAGAATCAGATGTTCTACGGCGACGGCGACGGCACGACCTTCTCGCCGCTCGTCACGCTCGACATCTGCGGCCACGAGATGCAGCACGGCATCACCTCGCGCACCGCGGGCCTGGTCTACTCAAATGAGTCCGGCGCTTTGAACGAGTCGTGGTCTGACGTCTTCGGCGCGATGGTCGAGCTTTACGCCGCGGGTCAGGAGACCCCCACCACGTGGTGGATCGGCGAGAAAGCCTACACGCCGGGGACCGCGGGCGACGCCCTGCGCTACATGGACACGCCGCACAGGGCCGGCAACGCAGGCTACTCGGCCGACGACGACCCCGACCACTACTCCGAGCGTTACACCGGCACGGGTGACAACGGCGGCGTGCACATCAACTCAGGGATACCCAACCACGTCTTCTACCTCGTCGCCAAGGGCGGCAACCACGCGCACGTTCCCGGCCCGTTCGTGGCGGGCATCGGCGCCGACGCGGCGGCCAGAATCTGGTACAGGGCGATCACGACCTACATGACCTCCTCGACCAACTTCGCGGGCGCGCGCACGGCGACCCTGAACGCGGCCGCGGACCTCTACGGCGCGGGCAGCGCCGAGTACAACTCGGTGGCTAACGCCTGGGCCGCCTGCGGCGTGTTCTAAAATCCTCAGCCTTAAAAAAAGTAGAGGTAAAGAGAGGGCGCGAAGTGTGACACACTTCGCGCCCTTAATTCATTGGCCGTGGCTGAAGGCTGGTGCACTAGAAGAACGAACTACTAGAGGAGGAGAGAATAGCTGTGCCGCCCCGAGCCCTTAACACTCACCTTATTTGGTTCCGTTGCAAAATAGAGTTGAGACAACCAGGCATGCGAGGTAGCCCAATCCTATGCCGCGACCCGGAAGAGACTCTCAACGAACTTCGCCTGCCCCACAACATCATCTCTGCCGATTCTTTTTAGCCGCCCCTTTCTGATCATGTTCATCACCTCTACTCCTTGCAGCGTGCGCTCCGCGGTATCAATGGAGCGATAGCCGAGACATGCTCGCTACTCTCTTCTTAATGAAGCGGTGGCCCTGCTCGATGATATTACTCAGGTACTTCACCCTTCCCAATTTACAATCGTGATGCAATACCCTCTCCTGCTGTGAACAGGTTTTCCTGCGCGGGTTGCACTACAGGCACCGCTCTTCCGTAGAGTTCTGCCTCCCTTTTCAGAGTTCTTTCACAAACATTTCACACCTCTCTCAAGACTCCCGGCCCCGCCCGCGTGTATCTTCCGCCCCGCAGCCGGGCACCACGGGCCCCCGACGCTCGCGCCCGTCATCACTAAAAAGAGTTCGAGACAATAATGCTTGAAAGGGAGTTACGTTATGACCGAACGAGACAACATGGGGATCGTGCGGCAGGCCTACGACGCCTTCCGCGGGGGCGACATTCAGGGGGTGCTCAACTTATTGGCCGATGACGTCGACTGGTTACAACCCGGCCCGCCCGACGTCATCCCCTTCGCCGGGCAGTACCGGGGCCGCGACCAGGTGGGCGAGTTCTTCTCCCGGCTCGGCGGTGCCGAGGAGGCCGAGTTGTTCGAGCCGCTGGAGTTCTTCGCCTCCGGGGAGAGGGTTGTGGCGCTGGGCAGGTACCGGGGGCGCGTCCGGGCGACGGGGCGCGTGAATGAGGTCGAGTGGGTGCACGTCTTCACCGTCAGGGGCGGGAAGATCGTCAGCCACCGCCAGTACAGCGACACGGCCGCCTCAGTTGAGACTTACCGCGGCACGCCGGGCCGAGCGGCACGGGCCTCCTCATAAATGCTGAAGGTGTAAAGAGGGTCCGGGGGCCGCGGCCTCCCTGGGAGGAGGCTATTCGGACCCTCCGATAGCACCAAACCTGCGGGTGAGCCTTAGATGCGGTTCACCCGCAATTTTGATGACGCTAGAAAACCAGGTCAGCTAAAGATAATCCAGCTCAAGCTAAACGGGCGCGCCGCCGCTACTAGCGCGGGTCCTGCTTCACGTCGGCGATGCAGACCGTGCCCTCGCCGCGGAAGGTCGGGCCGAAGAGGTCGGTGGCGCGCGGCATCGGGAAGTGTTCGAAGGCCGCGCGCGGGACGCCCGCGAGCG